>OOIW01000027.1_pt1 | contig 139496 bp, 124 predicted proteins | sample 1691751 | NCBI WGS metagenome assembly OOIW01 (sample SAMN05831949, study PRJEB22555) | human gut metagenome | isolation source: Skin biopsy | host: Homo sapiens
GCTGTTGGATAGAATCGGTATTTGTATGCGCGTTTCATATGTACAAAATTACAGGAGCCATCGTGAAAAGACAAAAAGAAGTTAGCTCGAAAACCGCCTCCTTTCCTCCCCGGCCTGAAGGCCGAGGGCTATCTGCAGCGCCGGGCGACGCGACGGTTGGCTGTTGGGCTTTTCTGCCCTGACACCGGGTGAAATCCGTGCCGCCATCGAACGGCTGGCACGGATCTCCCCCGCTTAAGCTGATAACACCGTTTGCGATTAAATTACTGCTCGGTCAGCCGCAGTTCGGCAACCACCGGCAGGTGATCGCTGACCGCCGGCCAATGAATACCATTCCAGTCGCCGCTGGCGTTCGGCACCGTCAGGCTGTCCAGGTGCCAGCGCTGAGCATTGCCGCTAAAAATATAGTCGACCTTGATTTCGGCGTTTTCCGCCGGCCAACTGCGGCCATCTTGCGCGCTGGGCATGATGTCGTTCCAGTAACGGCTGAGTTCGGTCCAGGTGACGCTGCCCGGGACGTCGTTCATATCGCCAAACAACAGCTTGATACCGCGCATCTCGATAGTGCGATCGTTCAACTCACGCACCTGATCCAAACGCATGGCAGGATCTTCCTTGGTGTCCAGATGGGTATTGATCAGGGTGATCGGGGCAGGGAATTCAGGCACGTCAGTCTGGGCACTGAAGGCAATGCGCTGTTCACGCTGGCCGGAAGGGAGCGGGTAAATCTTGCTGTCATGCAGCGGGTATTTTGACAGGAACGCCAGGCCATATTCACCACCGTCAAAGTCAATCGCACGCCCAAAGACCACGTGCATACCGGTCAGCTTGGCCAGCTCTTCAGCCTGATCCAATTTACCGCTGCGGCCGGTCAGCTTGTCCACTTCCTGCAGCGCCACCACGTCGACGTTCATCGCCTTGATCGCCTTGGCGATAGCGGTCATGTCACTGACCTTACCGGCGGCAATATTAAAGCTGGCGACGCGGATCTTCGGTGCCTGCTCCAGGCTATAGGTTTTGTTCTTCAGGCCACCAAGCGCGCTGGCCACTTCGCGGCTATTGGCGTTGCTGTTGGCATGACCGCCGTCTGTGGAAGACCAGGCGGTCTGAGATATTCCCAGGGATAACAAAGTAATAAGCAAAGCATGACGTGAGCGCATGAATTCTCCTTTTAAGGTTAAGATTTTTGTTGGGGCACCCGCTCCCCACAGCTAACAACGATTTTGCCGCAGTTGCCCGCGACTATTTCCTAGTTGTGCCGCTATTTTTTTATTCTGCGCGGCATCTCGCATTCCGACAGCCGAAGTATTGCACCATTGGACAACCGGCTGATTTACCTTTAAAACCGATAGACCGCTTACCGAGAGGAACCCGCATGACCAGCGCCATAGCCGAACAGCTCACCGAACGTTTCTTCCGCTATCTGGCGGTGACCAGCCAGAGCGATGCCGCCGTTGCCACCCTGCCCAGCACGCCGGGCCAGCATGATATGGCCAAGCTGCTGGCAGCCGAACTGCGCCAGTTGGGGATGAAAGACGTTCAAATTGATGAGCACGCCACCGTCACCGCACGCAAGCCCGGTAACCAGCCAGGTGCACCGCGCATCGGTTTTATTACCCATATCGATACCGTTGACGTCGGCCTGTCAGCGCATATTCATCCGCAGCGCCTGCGCTTTAGCGGCCAGGATCTGTGCCTGAACGCAGAACACGACATCTGGCTGCGCACCGCCGAGCACCCGGAGATCCTGGCCTATCCGAATGAAGAGATTATTTTCAGCGACGGAACCAGCGTGCTCGGTGCCGATAACAAGGCGGCGGTGACGGTGGTGATGACCCTGCTGGCGAACCTGAGTGCCACCGACCGCCACGGCGATATTCTGGTGGCCTTTGTGCCGGATGAAGAAATTGGCCTGCGCGGTGCCAAAGCACTGGATCTGGCGCGCTTTGACGTTGATTTCGCCTATACCATCGACTGCTGCGAACTGGGCGAAGTGGTGTATGAAAACTTCAATGCGGCGGCGGCGGAGATCCGCATTGAGGGAGTGACCGCTCACCCGATGTCAGCCAAGAACGTGCTGATCAACCCGATTCGCATCGCCAATGACATTATCAACCAGTTCGACAGCCAGGATACGCCGGAGCATACCGAAGGACGTGAAGGCTACTTCTGGTTCAACGACATGACGGCCAATGCCAACCTCGCCACGCTGAAAGTGTCGATCCGCGATTTTGATCTGGCGAGTTTCAATGCGCGTAAAGAGCGCATTCAGCAAGTGGTGCAGCAGGTGGCGGCAAACTACCCGCGGGCCAGGATCAGCTGCAACGTCACGGATATCTACAGCAATATCAGCAACTCTATCGGTGAAGACAAACGTGCCATCGAACTGATTTTCGGCGCCCTCGCCGCCCATGGTATTCCACCAAAGGTGATACCAATGCGCGGTGGCACCGACGGTGCGGCGCTATCCAGCCGCGGTCTGGTGACCCCCAACTACTTTACCGGCGCGCACAATTTCCACTCTCGCTTTGAGTTTCTGCCGATCAGCGCCTTTGTGAAGTCCTATCAAGTCACCCGCAGTATTTGTTTGCTGGCGGCTCGCGGTTAACGGCCACACCAACAGAGAGCGGTATTTCATACAAAAATACCGCTCTTAGGCCAACAGCCAGCCAAGCAACCCACCCCACGCCAGCAGTGGCAGCGAGTAGTAATGGAATTTCAGCCAGATTTTTCGCTCACCCGCCATCCGCAGTGCAATCAAATTGGCCAGTGAGCCGATCGCCAGGCCAAAACCACCGGCGTTCACCGCATAGGCCAACAGTTGGCTGGAAGGTACATAGTTGAGCAGTAAAATGGTCGCTGGTACGTTACTGATCACCTGTGACAGGCCGATTCCCAGGGCATAAATACCGCCCTCACTTAGCCTGGTAATGTCAGCAAACCAGGGCTGGACGGCCCCGAGCCGGGTGAACAACCCCACGTCGATAAACATGGCGATAAAGACAAAAATCAGGCTCCAGTCGATCTGCAGCAACACCCGGCGCGCCAGCAGTAAAAAACCGGCGAATACCGCCAACAGGCCGTACAGCGGCAGGTCAATATCCAGACACAGCAGAAAAATCACGTACAACGCCACGCAACTCAGCAACAGACGTCGCTGATAAGGATAGCCTTCGGTGTGCGGGGCTTTAACGATATCCCGCGCCGGGAAACTGAACCAGGTCAACAACAGCAGGCTGGCCAGCATCGCTGCGCCAAAGGGGGCCATCTGGGCAATAAAACCCAGGAAAGACAATGAGGATTTACTCCACAGCAAAATGTTCTGCGGATTGCCAATCGGCGTCAGCAGCGAGCCGGCATTGACCGCCAGCGCCTGGAAGATAATCAGCCGGCTAATCGGCAGCGAAGACAATTTTTTCAGCGTGATGGTCAGCGGAATGACAATAAACAGCGCCACGTCGTTGGTCAGAAATGACGACAGTAGCGCGGCAGAAAACACCAAAAACAGCGCCAGCCGCCGTTCGCTGTACAGCGTGTTGACGATCTTGCGGCCGATAAAATCAAAATAGCCGCTGACCTCAACCCCCTTGGTCAATAGCATCAGGCCCAGCAGAGTAATAATGGTTCGCCAGTCGATAAAACCGCCGATCGCAGGCAGTTGCTGCGGATTAACGGCCGCCATCAACACGCCGGCCAACAGCAGAATATGTAAAAAACGATCTTTCAGGAACAGCTGAACCAAGCGTGAAACGGCGTTTGAACTCATGTTGAGCGCTTCAAAAAACAACCAGGGGTCGGGAGCCAGAAGTTAGCCCAAGCACGACGGGAACGCCAGCAAAATGCTATTTTACCTTTATCTGCTTTTCATTCGCCGCGCTTTACTCTATTTGTAGCGCCTTTCCCTGTTTTAAAGGATTTATTTATGGCTAACGTTTTCGCCAAAGGCCTGTTGCTGAGTCTCGTGCTCGGCTTGCTGACCGCCTGTAATGACCAGAACTCCCGCCCGCAGACGGACATCGACGGTAAAACCATGGGGACCTTCTACAGCGTCAAGGTCAGCGGTGACATGGCAATCAATAAACAGCAGTTGCAACAGCAGATCGACGCCGTGCTGGAACGGGCCAACGACGATATCTCCACCTACCGCAATGATTCGGTACTGTCGCGCTTTAATCAGACCCGCAGCGCCGATCCACAGCCGATCCCACGCGGTATGGCGGACATTATCCTGATGGCTCAACGCATCGGCCGTGATACTCAGGGCGCGATGAATATTACCGTCGGTCCGTTGGTCAATTTGTGGGGCTTTGGCCCGGATAAACGGGTGGTCAAGGTACCGAGCCAGCAGCAAATAGAAGCTGCGCAAAAGAATGTCGGCCTGCAGCATCTCAAGCTGATCAGTGACGATCGCGGTGAGTGGCTGCAAAAAGACCTGCCGGAGATGTATGTCGATCTCTCAACCCTGGGAGAAGGCTATGGCGTTGACCAGTTGGTGCAGTTGATGGCGCGCAACGGCATCACCAACTATCTGGTCTCGGTCGGCGGTGCGGTTTCCTCACGCGGCGTTAACGCCCAGGGCAAAGCCTGGCGGGTGGCGATCCAAAAACCGACCGACCGCGAGAATGCGGTGCAGGCCCTGGTGGATCTGCAAGGGTATGGCATCAGCACCGCTGGCAGCTACCGCAACTATTTCGAACAGGATGGACAGCGTTATTCGCACGTGATCGATCCTACTACCGGCCGACCTATTACCCACCGTCTGGTGTCCGCCACGGTGATAGCTCCGACCGCGCTGGAAGCCGACGGTTGGGATACCGGGCTGATGGTGCTGGGAACGGAAAAAGCACTGAAACTGGCGGAGGAAAAAGGGCTGGCGGTGTATTTGGTCAGCAAAACCGACCAGGGATTCAGCGCCGTGATGACGCCGCAGTTTAAAGCGTTTCTGGTGAAATAGTTTCTGGTTCAGTAATAAGGGGCGCAGTTCAATACCGCGCCCCGCTCCGTCATCCTTTACGGTGCAACAGCAAATAAACCACCGGAACCACCAGCATCGACAACAAGGGTGCGCTGACCATCCCGCCAATCATCGGTGCCGCAATGCGCCGCATCACCTCAGAACCGGCGCCATCGCCCCACATGATCGGTAACAACCCGGCCATGATGGTGGCGACGGTCATCACTTTTGGCCGCACGCGCAGTACCGCCCCCTCACTGATGGCCGCCATCAGTTGTTGCTGAGTGAGCGGCTGCCCTGGCTGACGGTGTTTTTCCAACGCGTGATTCAGATACAACACCATAATCACGCCGAACTCCGCCGCCACCCCGGACAGGGCAATAAAGCCAACCGCCCCGGCCACCGAAAGGTTGTAGTCCAACAGGTACAGCAGCCACACGCCGCCGATCAGCGCGAAGGGCAGCGTCGCCATGATCAGCAGCGCATCTCGCACGCTGCTGAAGGTGACAAACAGCAAGACGAAAATGATCGCCAGTGTCACCGGCAGCACGATTTTCAGCTGGGCGCTGGCACGTTCCAGATATTCAAATTGCCCGGACCAGCCCAATGATACCCCGGCCGGCAGCTTGACCTGCTGCGCGACCGCCTGCTGCATCTCTTCCACCGCCGATTTGAGATCGCGCCCGCGCAGATCGACATAAATCCAGTTGGAAAGCCGCGCATTCTCACTCTTCAACATTGGCGGCCCTTCGGTCACCCGAATGTCTGCCAACATTGATAATGGCACCTGGCCCCCGCTGGCGGTCAGGACCGGCAACGCCTGCAGTTGTTGCACCGAATCACGGATTTCACGCGGGTAACGCACATTGATCGGATAACGCGCGCGCCCCTCAATGGTTTCGCCAATGTTTTCACCCCCCACCAACGTCGCCACCATAGATTGAAGTTCTTTAACCGAAACGCCGTAGCGTGCCGCCCGCTGACGGTCGATATCAATATCCACGTAACGGCCGCCGGTAATACGCTCCGCCAGCGCCGAGGTAACGCCCGGAACCCGCTTCACCACCTGCTCAATCTGCCCGGAAATCCGCTCGATATCGGCCATGTTATTGCCGTTCACCTTGATGCCGACCGGACTTTTTATGCCGGTGGCCAACATATCCAGCCGATTGCGGATCGGGGGAACCCACACGTTGGCTATCCCCGGTACCTTGACCACGCTGTCCAATTCCGCCACCAGCTTGTCCATGGTCATCCCCGGCCGCCATTGGTCGCGTGGCTTGAAGCGAATAGTGGTTTCCAGCATGGTCAGCGGTGCCGGGTCGGTAGCGGTTTCCGCCCTCCCCGCCTTGCCAAATACCGTCGCCACTTCCGGCACGGTTTTGATCAACCGGTCGGTCAGTTGCAGCAGCCTGCTGGCTTCGCGCGCCGACATGCCCGGCAATGACGATGGCATATACAACAGATCGCCTTCATCGAGCTGCGGCATAAATTCACTGCCCAGGCGGCTAAGCGGATACAAGGTTAACAACAGCAGCAACAACGAAACCCCGAGCGTGGTTTTCGGCCTTGCCAACACCGCCGCCAGCACCGGCTGGTACAGACGGATCAGCCAGCGATTGATCGGGTTGGCATGCTCGTCGGGAATGCGACCACGAATGAAGTAGCCCATCAGCACCGGTACCAGCGTAATCCCCAAACCGGCCGCCACCGCCATCGCATAGGTTTTGGTGTAGGCCAGCGGAGAGAACATCCGCCCTTCCTGCGCCTGAAGTGTGAACACCGGAATGAAGGACAGCGTGATGATCAGCAGACTGCAAAACAGCGCCGGCCCCACTTCCACCGCCGCCTGCTCCGAAATGCGCCAGTAATCTGCCGACGTCGGTTGTTGCCCAGGGTGGCGTTGTCGCCACTGCTCCAGCACCTTATGCATGTTTTCGATCATCACGATCGCCGCATCCACCATCGCCCCGATCGCGATGGCAATCCCGCCCAACGACATGATGTTGGCGTTCACCCCCTGATAATGCATCACCACAAAGGCACCGAGAATACCGAGTGGCAGCGTGATCATCGCCACCAGCGCCGAACGGAAATGGAACAGGAACAGGGTGCAGACCAGAGCCACCACGATAAACTCTTCCAGCAGCTTGTGGGACAAGGTTTCGATGGCGTGTTCGATCAACTGAGAGCGATCGTAAACCGTGACGATTTCCACCCCCGGCGGCAGAGTCTGCTGAATCTCCTGTAGCTTCACCTTCAGCGCGTTGATGGTTTCCAGCGCATTCTTGCCGTAGCGCATCACCACAATGCCGCCCGCCACTTCCCCTTCCCCGTTCAACTCCGCCACGCCACGGCGGATCTCCGGCCCTTCACGCAGCGTCGCCACCTGTGACAGCAGGATAGGTACGCCGTCGCGCACGGTGATCACCACGTTGGCAAAATCACTCAGCTTTTTCAGGTAGCCCGAGGTGCGCACCATATATTCCGCTTCGCCCATTTCCAGCAGCGCCCCGCCGCCTTCCTGATTGGCGTTCTGAATGGCCGTCACCACCTGTTGATGAGTGATATTCAGCGCACGCAGGCTTTGCGGATCCAGCACCACCTGATACTGGCGCACCATGCCGCCCACGCTGGCTACCTCCGCCACGTTGGGGACGGTTTTAAGCTCAAACTTCAGCGTCCAGTCTTGCAGCGCACGCAGGTCAGCCAGGCTGTGTTTGCCGCTTTTATCCACCAGAGCATATTCATACACCCAACCCACACCGGTAGCATCCGGCCCCAGCGCCACCTTCACCTGTTCAGGCAATGAAGATTGCACCTGGCTCAACGACTCCAGCACCCGTGAACGCGCCCAGTAAAGATCGGTTCCGTCCTCAAACAGCACGTAGACGTAGGCATCGCCAAACATGGAAAAGCCACGCACCGTCTTGGCCCCCGGCACCGTCAACAAGGTGGTGGTCAGCGGATAGGTGACCTGATCTTCAATCACCTGCGGTGCCTTGCCTGGGTAAGTGGCACGGACGATCACCTGCACGTCCGACAAGTCCGGCAGTGCATCCAGCGGCGCTTTCTGCAAAGCCCAAACACCCCAGCCGGCCAACAACACCGAAGCCAGTAACACCAGCAGCCGATTACGCAGCGACCAGCGGATCACTAATGCAATCATAAGTGGCCTCCGTGTTCAGCACTCGCCGGCAGGACCTGGCTGATATGCGAACCGCTGTCGTCGACGCTAAAGCGGATTTTCACCCGATCGCCTGACTTGATGCCTGCCGGTAATCCCCCCGGCGGCAAAGCAAAATCCATGGTCATCGCCGGCCACTGCAATTCCGGCACCGGCCCGTGGGACAGCGTCATGCTGTCGCCATTCAGCGCCTTAATCACGCCCTCGGCCTGATACTGTTTAACCTCGGTTTCCGCCGCCATCTGCGGCAAGGCACTGCGCATGCTGGCCTCGGAGTCGATCAGGAACTGACCGGAGGTCACGACCTGCTGCCCGGCGTTCAGCCCACGTTTGATTTCCACCCAGCCGTCCTGGGCGCGCCCGGCCACCACCTCAACCGGCGTGAAATGACCATTACCTTCGGCGATCAATACCCGATTACGATCGCCACTGCCAATCAGCGCCTCCTGCGGGATTGCCAGCACCGTTTTACCGACGCGGCTCTGCGACAGCGTCAGTTGCAGGTACATGCCCGGCCGCAGCTTTTGCTGAGGATTTTTCAACAGGATCCGCGCTTTGAAGGTTCGGGTCAGCGGATCGACATTGGCCAGCAGTTCGCTCACCTCGCCTTCAAAGCGTTCTCCAGGCCAACTGGCGGAGTTGGCTTCCACCTTGTCACCCACCTTCAGCAACCCGGCTTGCGCCTGCGGATAATCAGCCACGATCCACACCGGATCGAGACTGGCAAGTTCGAATAGCCCCTGCGCCGCGGTCACCTGTGCGCCTTCGAGCACGCTTAGCTTGTTCACATAACCGGTTTCCGGCGCCACTATCTTAATGCGGGGCTCGGGTTTACCCGTGCGCTCTACCTGCCGAATCACCGCTTCGGGCATAAACAGCAGTTGCAACCGCTGACGAGCAGCCGCAGTCAATGCGCGGTCACCCAGTTGGCGTATCGCCAGATACTCCTGCTGCGCCGCGCTCCAGTCCGGGATCCACAACTGTGCCAGCGCTTCGCCTTTTTTCACCTGCTGTTGGCTGGCACGGACATAGAGTTTTTCCACCAGCCCATTGGCGCGGGCGGCAATGATCTGCACCCCACGTTCATCGGTGGCCACGCTGCCAAAAGCGTTAAGCTGCGGATCCAGCGGACGTAACTGGGCAGTCTCGATACGCACCCCCAGGTTCTGCTGCTGGCGTGCGCTGATGGTCACACCGCCCTGCGTCTCGGCCTCATCGGCATAGCGCGGCACCAGTTGCATATCCATAAAAGGCGATTTCCCCGGCTTATCAAAACGCTGGGCAGGCATCATCGGATCGTACCAATACAGTACCTGCCGTTCACTTTTGTCCTCCTGCGGTGCGGTTTCACCCGACGCGCCAAACCAGTATCCGGCCAGCCCACCACCGATTAACGCCGCTAACAGCGCCAGCTTAAATGGCATTTTCATTGCATCGACTCCTGAGGGGTGAGATAGCGGATAGCGGCCCAAATCTGTGCCAGTCCGCGAGCGGCCTTACCGGCGCTGAGACGGCTGTCGAGCAGCGCTCGCCTTGCTTCCAGCACCGCAGACAAGTCGCTTTTACCGCTGCGATATTGCGCCAACAGCAAGCTCACTCGCTGTTGCTGCAGGGGGACCGCCTGTTGTTGCTGTCGCTGCCATTGCGCCTGCGCCGCCTGATACTGTGCCAACAACGTGTCGAGCTGTGCCTGATGATCGCGGATCAGCAACGTCAGCCGATCGTTGGCCTCCATGTTGCGGGACACGTCAGCGGCATAGTCCTTATCCTGCCGTTGCGAGCGGAACAGCGGCAGATCGACGGTAAACATCACCCCAGCCAGATCCTCGTAGTCATCGGCACGCTTGCCGTAATAGACCTCTACGCCGACGTCCGGTATCGCCGCCACCTCTGACTGCGCCGAACGCGCCTTGGCTACGTCGGCCTCACGGCTGGCCTGCAGCACCTCGGGATGCTGCCTGATCGCCTGCCGCAAGACGTCGCTGTCGGCCGGCAAACGTTCAAAGCGCGGCAGAGTTCCGGCGGTATCCGTCGCCGCCAGACCGGTCAGTTGTGTCAGGCGTGCCTGTGCCACCGCGACGTCACGCTGCGCCTCGCTGATACGGTCCTGCATGGCCAACAGCGTCAGTCTGGCGTCCAGCACGCCGCTGGCAGGAGTACCACCACCGGCCACGCCGGCATGCTGAGTGGCGATTTGACGCTCACTCTCCGTGACCAGGACAGTGGCATCGCGCAAGGTTTGCCGGCTCAGCGCCAGTTCCAACCATGCCTGTGCGGTTTGCTGCTGCAGACGGGTTCGGATGGTGGCACTGCCGGCGTCCGTCTGGCTGGCCTCGGCGCGCAGGGTATCCGCCTTACGTTGGCGTTTGGTGCTGCTGACGTAATCCTGCATGATGCCAACCCGCCCCATCGTCATGCCTTCACGGGTGAAGCGCCGGGCGTTTCCACCCTGTACCGGTACGTTTTCAATACCGAACTTCAGCTTGGGATCGGGCAATTGCATCGCCGAATCCGCCATGTTCTCCAGGGCATTGACCTGATGTTGATTCGCCGAAAGCTCGGCCGAATAACGCTCGGCGGCCGTCAGCGACTGTTGCAATGTCAACTCCGCCGCCTGACTGGCCGGTGCCCAACAGGCAAGCAGCAGCCAGCCCACCCGCAAAGGGTGAGAAAGGATAATGGTCATGACGCCTCCGTTATTGGCGAGCGGCGGCGATAGCCACCAACTGATAACCACCGTCGACGGGCAGGAAGCTGAAATCAACCGCCGTTCCCGCAGGCAATGCGGTGAGCGATGGCAATGAAGGGAGTTGGAAACTCATGGTCATGGGCGGCCAGTTAAGCGCCGGAATGGCCTGGTGCGCGATGGACACCTTCCGCTCATCCCAGGCTTTGATCACGCCCTGGCTATGGATTTCGACGTCAGGTTTTACGGCAGAATGTTGCATCGCCATATCGGCGGCGCTGGCGGCAGAGGAGAAAAACAGGGTGATCAATACAACGGCAAATAAATTACGCATAACGGGTACTCCATTAAATAGTTAACAAACGCGGGTGGCCGTCAGGGACGGCAAAGCGGTTGTCAGAGCTATTCACGGAACCGGCAGAAAACTATCTCTGTCGGCGGGCCTGTTATCGGGGGTGTTTGCCAGGTGTTAACCGGGATAGAAAGTGATGGGGAAGGCGCAATAACGGCCCACTCGCTGCTGATCGGCAAGGCGGCTAACGTCAGGTTGGCGTGGTCCTGTTGGGCTGACTCCGGTACACAGTGTTTCTCACACAGTGGCCCCTGGGTTTGCATCTGTTCCGACGACGGCAGACTGTTTTGCATATGCATCATATGCTGGGCCATCGGTGCTTCGCCGCTGAACTGCAGGTTACAATTATGGCTGGCCAGCGCCAGTTGGCTATTCAACAGCAGCCAGCAGACGACCAATAACCATGCGCCAGCCCGCTTTTTAGCAAAGCGCAGACGGTGCATGGATAAAGAGATGGACGCCAAAGCCGACATCAGGTGATTCCAGAGTGTGGGATAACCGGAGTATATAGGCCAAGTGCTTGCGCAGGAATGGAATTTACACCCGCTGACAAAGCGGCTTTCAGCGGCGAAGTGGAAATTAAAATTCTTTGATATCAATCAGCCGGTGGTCTCTCAACCAAAGAAAAAGCCCAGCGCAGGCTGGGCTTGATTCGGGGAAACTCACCGACGGAGGATTATTTGGTTAACGCGATGATACCCAGCGTCAGACCGGCAACCGCCGCCGCACCACCGGCAATGGCGCCTGCGGTTTCCCAGTTATCCTGAGTGGTGCCTTTCATACAGGTGTTGGTGTGCACCAGACGCCCCTGATCGTCATAAACCGGGACACAAGGTGACTCAGTCGCGCACCCAGCCAGAAATACCGACAGCAGCCCAACCGCAATTAACTTTTTCATACTTTTGCCTCAATGATCGATCACTCTGAAATGCGACGCCGAGTGATATTCGCGCTATTGAGCCATTGTATGCGCAAAAGGCTGAACGAAGCGTTAATGATCCGTCAGAAGATGTAATTTGGGATAACTCCGAACGGTCCCCGCCAAGATCTGCAGACAGTAAAAAGCCCGCGAAAACGCGGGCTTGATCGACAACCTTGAGGCCGGAATTACTTCTGCAGTTTACGCATGACCAACGTGGCGTTGGTGCCGCCGAAACCGAAGCTGTTGGACATCACGGTAGTCAGCTCACGTTGAGTCGGCTGAGTCACGATGTTCATGCCTGCGGCTTTCTCATCCAGGTTTTCGATGTTGATGCTCGGCGCAATAAAGCCGTGCTCAACCATCAACAGGCTGTAGATCGCTTCCTGCACGCCGGCGGCGCCCAGTGAGTGACCGGTCATGGCCTTGGTGGAGGAGATTGCCGGGGTGTTGTCGCCAAACACTTCACGGATAGCGCCCAGTTCTTTCACATCGCCAACCGGCGTGGAAGTCCCGTGCACGTTCATGTAGTCGATTGGGCTATCAACACCCTGCATTGCCATCTTCATGCAACGCACTGCGCCTTCGCCTGATGGTGCAACCATGTCTGCACCGTCAGAGGTCGCACCGTAGCCGATGATCTCGGCATAGATGTGTGCGCCACGCGCCAGAGCGTGTTCCAGCTCTTCGACTACCACCATACCGCCGCCGCCGGCGATGACGAAACCGTCACGCGCTGCGTCATAGGTACGGGAAGCTTTTTCCGGGGTGTCGTTGTAGCTGGTGGACAGTGCGCCCATCGCATCGAACTCACAGGCCATTTCCCAGCACAGTTCTTCACCGCCGCCGGCAAAGACCACGTCCTGCTTGCCCAGTTGGATCAGTTCAACCGCGTGACCAATGCAGTGTGCAGAGGTTGCGCAGGCAGAGCTGATGGAATAGTTAACGCCACGAATTTTGAACGGGGTTGCCAGGCAGGCGGAAACGCCTGAAGCCATAGCCTTGGTCACCATGTACGGGCCAACGCCGCGCAGGCCTTTGGCACGCATGCCGTCGGATCCAGCAACCTGGTTGCGTGGAGAGCCGCCACCTGAGCCAACAACCAGACCGGTGCGATCGTTGGAAACCTGATCGGCAGCCAGACCTGAGTCTTTGATGGCTTCTTCCATGGAAAGATAGGCATAAACGGACGCATCGCTCATAAAGCGCATCACTTTACGGTCGATCAGACCGGTGGTGTCCAGTTTAACATCGCCCCATACGTGACTACGCATGCCGGAATCTTTCAGCTCCTGGGAGAAAGTGATCCCAGAACGACCTTCCTGCAGGCTCGCCAGGACCTCCTGCTGGTTGTTACCAATGCTGGAGACGATTCCCAGGCCAGTAATCACTGCACGTTTCATTCAATACCTCTTCCACAATTTTACATTCGGGATTTTGCATCGCACTTTAGCGTACAGATGTACGCCGAACAAGTCCGATCAGCGTTTTTCAGCTTTATTCTTATCCAGTTTGCGCCATAGCGCCAGCGCCGTTAGAATCCCGTCACCCCTTGAGTTACGAGCAACTAACCGTGAGCCACGCCCCGATCCAAACCGCAGCGTTATCCTGGAATGAACAGGGTACACCTGTTTCGAAACAGTTTGATGACGTCTACTTTTCTAATCAGGATGGGCTGGAAGAAACCCGCTACGTGTTTCTCAAGGGCAACCGACTGCCGCTACGTTTTGCCGAACACCCTCGCCCGCTGTTTATCGTCGCGGAAACCGGCTTCGGCACCGGACTTAATTTTTTAACCCTGTGGCAGGCCTTTGCCGGCTTTCGTGCAACCACGCCGAACGCCACGCTGCAGCGGCTGCACTTTATCAGCTTTGAAAAATACCCGCTGCTGCAGGCCGATCTGGCGGCAGCGCATGCACGTTGGCCGGAGCTGGCCCCCTATGCCGATGAATTACGCGCCCAATGGCCGTTACCGCTGCCGGGCTGCCACCGCCTGCTGCTGGCGGAAGGCCGCATTACGCTGGACCTGTGGTTTGGCGACGTGAACGAATTGCTGCCACACTTTGACGCCAGCATGAACCGCCAAATCGACGCATGGTTCCTCGACGGGTTCGCCCCGTCAAAAAATCCGGATATGTGGACCGAACAGCTGTTCGCCGCCATGGCACGCTTTGCCCGGCCAGGGGGCAGCCTTGCCACCTTTACCGCCGCCGGTTTCGTACGCCGTGGGCTTCAGCAGGCCGGATTTGAGGTCATCAAAAGCAAAGGTTTTGGCCAGAAACGTGAAATGCTGATTGGCGAACTGCCTGCCGATGCGCCCATGGTCACCCATCCCACCCCCTGGCTGTTGCGCCCGGCGGCGGAGCATACCGATGATATCGCCATCATCGGCGGCGGTGTTGCCAGCGCGTTGACCGCCCTCGCCCTGTTGCGACGGGGTGCGAAGGTCACGCTGTACTGTGCTGACTCGCAGCCGGCCGAAGGAGCATCCGGCAACCGTCAGGGTGCACTCTACCCGCTGTTGAACGGCCGGGGCGATGCGCTGGAAAACTTCTTCAGCGCCGCCTTCCTGTTTGCCCGCCGTCAGTACGATGCGCTGGTACAACAGGGCGTGGCGTTCGATCACCAGTGGTGCGGCGTCAGCCAGTTAGCTTTTGATGAGAAGAGCGCCGGGAAGATTGCCAACATGTTGGCGGTTGAATGGCCGCAGGAACTGGCCATGGCGGCCGATCGCACCACGCTCAGCGCCCTGTGCGGCATTGACAGCGGCTTTGGCGGCATTCACTACCCTCAGGGCGGTTGGCTGTGCCCGGCCGAGCTGACGCGCAGTGCAATTGCCCTGGCGCAAGGTCAGGGGCTGAGCTGTCAGTATCAATCTGATGTCCGCGCTCTGACCGCCACCGACAGCGGCTGGCAGCTTAGCTTTCGCCAGGGTGAGCCCCGACAGCATGCGACGGTGATCTTGGCTAACGGCCATCAGCTTGGCGAACTGGCGCAAAGCGAAGCGTTGCCGGTTTATGCGGTGCGCGGTCAAGTCTCCCACATCCCCACCACCCCGCAGCTGAGTGAGTTAAAGCAGGTGCTGTGTTACGACGGCTACCTGACGCCGGTCAATCCTCATAACCAGCAGCACTGTATTGGCGCCAGCTACCAGCGCGGCGAAACCGCCACCGAATACCGCGAAGAAGAACAGCAGGATAACCGAGCCCGCCTGCTGCGTTGCCTGCCGGATCAGAGCTGGCCGCTGCAGGTGGACGTCAGCGGTCACCACGCCCGCTGCGGCGTGCGTAGCGCTACCCGCGATCATCTGCCGATGATTGGCGCCGTGCCGGACTACCAGGCGACGCTGACCCAGTACCAGGATCTGCAGCGTCAACATCAACGCGGTGAGGCTATTGCCAATGCACCAACCTATCCAAATCTGTTTGTGATTGGCGCGTTAGGTTCACGTGGTTTGTGCTCGGCACCGCTGGCGGCGGAAATTTTAGCGGCACAGCTGTTCGGCGAGCCCTTGCCGGGTGACGCCCAGATGATGGCGGCGTTGAATCCGAACCGGATATGGGTAAGAAAATTACTGAAAGGACGTGCGGTTTAGGTTTAATCAGCATTTTACAGAACGCTGTTGCCAGCGTCCTGTAAAGCGGATCAGGCAGTCGGCAACGCGGTTTGGTACAGGGTTTCCCACATGCCATACACCAGAACCTGGTCCGGTGGCGACAATTCACCGGCGGCGATGGCTTTATCCAGGCTATTTTCCACCTGTGCCTTCAACGCTTCAGCGGTGTGATCGCCCTGTTCTTCCACTTCGGCAACCGCCAGCGTCAGATGACCGCGCAGGTAGCCACCGGCAAACAGTTCATCATCGCTGGCGTGCTCTACCATGTCATCAATCAGCGCCAAAATGCGCGCTTCGAATTCTGCGATCATCAAATTTCCTCATTAAATAACAAACTGACGGTCAATTGAGATCTTCCGGATAGGGGAAAAGCTCGGCCGTCAGCGGTGGCGTATTGTAAAACGATTGTAACGCCTGAATAAAGCGCGCAGGTCTTGTGGGTATTCCCTGTTCCAGCAGCAACAGCACCCGTTCGCGCACTTTACGCTGGAAGGCAATGCGATCCGGCTCGCAATCGCCGTTCAGGTTGTCGCAACTGACGTTGAACGGAAAACCGGCCGCCACGCAGAACATCCACTCCAGCGACTGCGGCTTGATTTCTACCGCTTCGAATTCGCTTTGGGTCTGCGCGTCGCGTCCGTCCGGGCAATACCAGTAACCGAAGTCGACCAGTTTGCGGCGCTGCTCACCGGCAATGCACCAGTGAGAGATTTCATGCATGCCGCTGGCGTAATAGCCATGGGCAAAGACGATGCGGTGGTATAACAACTCGTCGTCGGCCGGCAGATAGATGGGCTCATCGTCGCCCTTGACCAGCCGGGTGTTGTAATCATCACTGAAGCACTGATTAAAGATATCAATCAGCTGTTCGTATTGATGGGTAGCCTGTGTGTCTGACATAAACAAATCCAATAACCACAAAAATAAAGCGGTAATTATTTCACTTTACCGCTCTCTTGGCATGCTAAATATGCAATGCCAGCCACTGCTGAATTTCCGTACCGTGATTGTCGTATATCAGCTTGCAGCTCATCACCAGCGAAACGATGACGATCATCGGGCGGATCAACTTCTGCCCACGGGTCATCACCATATGCGCCCCGAGACGGGCCCCCAGCACCTGCCCTACCAGCATCACCAAACCGATACTCCACACCACTTTGCCGCCGATGATAAACAACACCAGGCTGCCAAAGTTGGAAGTGAAGTTCAGCACCTTGGCGTGGGCGGTGGACTTGGCCAGGTTAAAGCCACACAGCGTCACATAGGCCAGTGCGTAGAAGGAACCGGCACCGGGGCCAAAGAAGCCATCGTAAAAACCTACGCAGCCCCCGGCCACCAGGCCGAACGGCAAGGCGCTCAAACGACGCTGCCGGTCACTTTCCCCCAGGCGCGGAGTCAGCAGAAAGTACAGGCCGATGCCGATCACCAGTAACGGCAGCATTTGCCGCAGCAGATCGGCGCGCATGTGCTGCACCAGGATGGTCCCGGCGACGGAGCCGATCAGCGCCAACAGGATCGTCAGTTTCTGATCTTTGAGATCGACGGCTCGCCGGCGGATAAAGTACAGGCTGGCGGAGAAGGAACCGCCCACCGATTGCAGCTTGTTGGTCGCCAGCGCCTGCGCCGGGGGAACGCCCACCGCCAACAGCGCCGGGACGGTCAACAGGCCACCACCACCGGCAATCGAGTCAATAAACCCCGCCAGCAATGCCACCACAAACAAGACCCCGAGCATCTCGGGGCCAACGACGAACCAATCCATTTATTATTCCGCAGCGAAATGGTTATTCAGCAAAGCCTGACAGGTTGGCGGTAAAGGCGGCGGAACCGGTTTGCCCGGTTTGGCGCTTGGCTGATGCGGGACGAACCAGCTTGCCAGTTCGGCACCACAGCCGTCACCCGGCGGTGGGGTATCCTGTTCTTTACACTCCAGGCTACCGGCAGGACAACGCAGACGCACATGCATGTGCGCACGATGCCCAAACCACGGCCGTACCTTGTGCAACCAGTCACGATCGGCACCGGCATCCAGGCACAGACGCTGCTTGATCGCCGGATTAACGAAGATGCGCGTCACTTCCTGATCCTGTGCCGCCGCTTTGATCAAAGTTTCAATCTGCGGCTGCCACTGACGTGCGACCACCTGCTTGCCGTCGCTGGAAACCAAATCGATCGGCTGCGGCTTCAACAGTTGTTGTGCACTCCAGCGTTGGCGCGGCAACTGTAGCCAGATGTCGACATCAAGCCCGGACTGATGGCTGGCATGACCGCTGCTAAAGCGCCCGCCGGCCGGCATCGCCATATCGCCGATCAGCACCGTACCGAGGTTTTTTTGGTTCGCCTTGCTGCTCAGACGCTGAATAAACGCCAGCAAATCCGGGTGACCGAAGTAGCGGCGTTGATCGGGACGCATCACCTGATAATCCGGCGAGTTCAGCGGCAGCGGCTGGGCACCGATAATGCAACCATTGGCAAAACCGCCCACCGCCTGCGGCGCACCGGCCACCGGGTGATCGATTTTTTGCCACGGTGTCAACGCCATGGCAGAGCCCGAAGCCATCAGGGCAACGATGCCCAACATCCAGTTTTTCATGGTGATTACCAGCGTGGAACGTTAGAAACCACATCACCGTTCTGCGCACGTTGGCGCAACAGGTGATCCATCAGCACAATCGCCATCATCGCTTCGGCGATCGGTACCGCACGGATGCCTACACAAGGATCGTGGCGGCCACGGGTGACCATTTCCACCGCTTCGCCCTGGCGATTGATGGTTCTGCCCGGCACCATAATGCTGGAAGTCGGTTTCAGCGCCAGATGCGCGATCACCGCCTGGCCGCTGCTGATGCCGCCGAGAATGCCGCCAGCATGGTTGCTCTGGAAACCTTCCGGGGTGATTTCATCACGGTTTTCGCTGCCGCGCTTGGTCACAACGCTAAAGCCGTCGCCGATTTCCACGCCTTTAACCGCATTAATGCTCATCAGCGCATGCGCCAAATCCGCGTCGAGGCGGTCAAACACCGGTTCACCGAGGCCAACCGGCACGTTTTCTGCCACTACGCTGACCTTGGCACCAATGGAGTCGCCCTCTTTCTTCAGCGCGCGCATCAGTTCGTCCAAGGCTTCCAGCTTGTCTGGATCCGGACAGAAGAACGGGTTCTGTTCGACCTGCTCCCAGTCTTTCAGCTCACAGACCACATCACCAATTTGCGCCAGATAACCGCGCACCTGCACACCGAATTTCTGTTGCAGGTATTTCTTGGCAATTGCCCCTGCCGCAACGCGCATTGCAGTTTCGCGCGCCGAAGAACGGCCGCCGCCACGGTAGTCGCGCACGCCGTATTTTTGTTCGTAGGTGTAGTCTGCATGTCCCGGACGGAACACGTCTTTGATAGCACCGTAGTCCTGCGAACGCTGGTCGGTGTTTTCGATTATCAGCCCAATGCTGGTGCCGGTGGTCACGCCTTCAAACACGCCGGAAAGAATACGCACCTGATCCGGCTCGCGGCGTTGAGTGGTATAACGCGAGGTGCCCGGACGGCGGCGGTCCAGATCGTGCTGCAAATCAGCTTCGGTAAGCGGAATGCCCGGTGGCACGCCGTCTACGATACATCCCAGCGCCACACCGTGAGATTCACCAAAAGTGGTGACGCGGAAAATCTGCCCAATACTGTTTCCTGCCATCGCGGATCCTTACCCTTAATTATTATCTTTGTTGGGCCCGCCAAAGCCGGCCCGAAGAATGCTTAGCTGCGGTAGAGGCTGAAATGATCCTTGCAATCTACCAGTTGCTGTTTGGTCAGCATGAACACCCCGTCACCGCCGTTTTCAAACTCCAGCCAGTTGAACGGAATATCCGGATACTGTTCCATCAGATGTACCATGCTGTTACCCACTTCACAAATCAGCACGCCGTCGTCGCTCAGGTAATCCGGCGCACAGGCCAGAATGCGACGCACCAGCTTCAGGCCGTCGCTGCCCGCCGCCAGGCCCAGCTCAGGTTCAAAGCGGAATTCCTGCGGCAGATCGGACATGTCTTCTGCATCGACATACGGTGGGTTGGTGACGATCAAATCGTACTGGATCGCGGGAACGTCGCGGAACAGATCGGAACGGATCGGAGTCACCTGCTGTTCAACACCCAGCACCTGAATATTGCGCTCGGTCACCGCCAGCACGTCGGCGGAGATGTCTACCGCATCCACTTCCGCTTCCGGGAAAGCGTAGCCGCAGGCAATGGCGATACAGCCGCTGCCGGTACACATGTCGAGAATGTGGCTCGGCGGATGAGGGATCAGCGCGCTAAAGCGATCGTTGATCAGTTCGCCAATCGGGGAACGCGGAACCAGCACGCGCTCATCGACATAAAACTCCAGGTCGCAGAACCAGGCTTTGTTAGTCAGGTAGGCTACCGGAATGCGCTCGTTGACGCGGCGGATCACGCGTTCAACGATGCGGTGGCGCTCGCTGGAGGTCAAACGTGCGGTGTGCATGTCCTCTGGAATATCCAGCGGCAGGAACAGGCTTGGCAGCACCAATTGCACCGCTTCGTCCCACGGATTATCGGTTCCGTGACCATAGTAGATATCGGCGGCGTTAAAACGGCTTACTGTCCAACGCAGCATATCTTGAATGGTGTGCAGTTCATTCACTGCTTCCTCGACGAAAATTTTGTCCAATTTGCCCTCCGGCAGGCACTGTGATTCATGATTTAGCCGCATAGTTTGCCATGAAGCCCGCGACAAATCACGCTAACCCCTTGCGCTTTTCATTTTGGCGCGAATTTTGCGTCGACAGATACCCGCGACACGGTAAACTACCGCGATAAATGATTTCCGGTGAATAAAAAATGAAGAACAAGCACCCTCTGAGCAAAGATGAATTGCAGCTCTTCAGAGAGTCGGTAGTAGACGCAAAGAAGCTGCGTCAGGACACCATTGTCCACCGTAAACCGAAGCCAAAAACCAAACAAATTGCCCCGCAGCGCCTGCTGCAGGAACAGGTCGACGCCAGTTATTATTTCTCGGATGAATACCAACCACAGTTGGAAGAGGAAGGGCCGACGCGCTATGTGCGCCCCGGTTACAGCGCCTTTGAGCTGAAAAAACTGCGTCGCGGCGACTATTCGCCAGAACTGTTTCTCGATTTGCACGGCCTGACCCAAATGCAGGCCAAGCAGGAACTGGGCGCATTGATCGCCGCTTGTCGACGCGAACACGTGCACTGCGCCTGTGTGATGCACGGCCACGGCAAGCACATCCTTAAACAGCAAACCCCACTGTGGCTGGCGCAGCACCCCGACGTACTGGTGTTCCATCAGGCGCCCAAAGAATGGGGCGGCACGGCGGCGATCCTGCTGCTGGTCGAACTGGCCGAGTAAACTGCAGAAATGACAAAGGGCGATGTTAAACATCGCCCTTTTGTTTGGAACCGACCTGCGGCCCCTACACTTTAGCCATCACCTGTGATGGACTGACCTGCCATTCAAATTTACCGTAGCTGCCGTCAGCCGCCAGATCGACATTGGCGATCGCCGAGGTGGCAAACATCGGCGGGCATTCACCCGGGCAAAGTTCTGCCACCAGATAACCCACCAGCGGTAAGTGGGAGACAATCAGCACCGAGGTGATCCCCTGCTGCGCCAGCACCTGCAGATAACTGCCCACCAGGCTGGCATCCCCGCCCGGCGTCAGCTCAGGCAGCACTTCTTCGCTTGCCGGCAAGCTTAAGGCTTCGCGCACCGTGGCCAGCGTCTGCTCGGCTCGCAGGTAAGGGCTGACCAGCACTCGTTCAATATCCACAGACTTGGTATTTAACCAGGCCGCCATCTGACGTGACTCATCACGGCCACAAACAGTAAGAGGTCTTACCGAATCGCTGGCCGCATCAAGTGCCGCCTCTCCGTGACGCATAATCAAAACTTGCATATTGCACCGCTGTTGTTGACAAAATAACGCTATACAGAAACGCCGAGCGTGCTGTATCGCCGAGTTTTACAACCCCAAAGCAAAAGCTTTGAAACGATAACGCGCCGTCTCTTTATGGCGGCCGGGCATTTTGCCTGAAAGTTCACGTAAAGAAAACGCTGTTTTTTACATCAATGGCGTCTTGATACCTATTAGGCGCTCACTTAACAACCAATTCAACAGGTTAAATTTTAACCTTTCCACCATGAATTTTATTGATGGCGGCCAGGGTTTCACCGCCATCGGGTTACGTTACCTCGTCCCTATCTCCCTGTATAGGGTCCGGGATTACTGGTGTTGCAAGGAGTGATAACGATCACAATGCATCCTTGATCCTACTCTAGTACAAATCACGTCACCGTGCCGCTCACGCCCCCTGCGGGTAGAAACGTTCCCCCTGCTGAGCCATGCGCTGCAGGCGTTCACAGGGCGCAAAATATTCCCCGTGCTGCCGCTGCAGGTGCTCCAGCGTTTTAACCACCTTCTCGGCGCCCAACTGGTCCATATAACGGAATGGCCCGCCAAGGAACGGTGGGAAGCCAATGCCGAACACCGCGCCGATGTCACCGTCGCGTGCACTGCGGATCACACCTTCGTCCAGACAGCGCGCCGCTTCGTTCAGCATCATCATCACGCAACGCTGAGCGATAACCGCCGGCTGCAAATGCGACTTCGGTGTAATGCCCAACAGAATATACAGCGAGGTATCGGCACGTTTGTTCCGCTGGCGCTGCTGACCTTCGCTCGGATACAGATAGAAGCCACGGCCGTTTTTGCGCCCTTTTCGCCCGTCTTTCAGCACCGCATCGAAAGCCGCCGGGGCGGCAAAGCGCGGCCCCAACTGTTCCACCAGCACCGGGATAATCTTGGTACCGACGTCAATGCCCACTTCATCGAGCAGGGTTATCGGCCCCACCGGGAAGCCGAAATCAACCAGCGCCTTGTCCAGCGCTTCGATAGGCTCGCCTTCCAACAGGCAGCGCGCCGCTTCATTTATATAAGGAGCCAAAATGCGGTTAACGTAGAAACCGGCGCGATCGGCCACCACAATCGCCGTCTTGCCCTGTTTGTGCGCCAACGCCACGGTGGTGGCTATGGTTTCTTCACTGGTCGTGGCATGCGGGATCACCTCAACCAACGGCATTTTATCTACCGGGCTGAAATAATGCAGGCCGATCACCTGCTCCGGCCGCTGCGCCCTGGCGGCGATCTGGCCAATCGGCAGCGATGAGGTATTGGAGGCAAAAATGGTGTGCGGCGCAGCGTGCTGTTCGATCTCAGCCACCATCTGCTGCTTCAGGGACAAGTCTTCAAACACCGCCTCAATCACCACATCCACCTGTTCAAAGCCAGTGTAATCGGTCGAGCCGGAGATCAGCATCATCTGCTTTTGCCGCTCCATCGGGCGCATGCGTTTGCTGCGAACCCGCTTGCTGAGCACATCCCAGCTGTATTTCAACGCGTGGTTAATGCCCGTTTCGTTAACGTCTTTAATTCGTACCGGCAGGCCGCCGCGCGTGGCGGTGACGCACGCAATACCCCCGCCCATCAGGCCGCCACCCAAAATACCGATGCGGTGCAACTCATGAGGTTGTGCATTGCCGCCGCGCTCTTTCTTCAGCGCAGTGGAGGCAAAGAACAGGCTGCGTAACGCCGCCGACTGCGGTGTCATGGCCAGTTCGCCAAAGGCACGAGCCTCGGCTTCATAACCGCTGGCGCTGCCGTGATCCAGGCCGGTGCGCACCACCTGAATAATGCGTTCTGCTGCTGGGTAGTTACCGTGGGTTTTTTCCAGCGTTTTCTTGCGCACAATGCTGAACAGCAGGCTTTTCCCCAATGGGCCGTTGAGCAGACGCTCCTGCCATGGCAATTCACGCCGACTCTGCCAGCCCTGTTTGACTCGCTCAATGGCGGCCTGCAACAAAATCGACTGCGGCACCGCATCGTCCACCAGTCCCATACGCAATGCCTGACGCGCCCGAATATGTTTGCCGGTCAGGATCATGTCCAGCGCCTTGCTGGCGCCGATCAACCGTGGCAAACGCTGGGTGCCGCCAGAACCCGGCAGCAAACCCAACTGAACTTCCGGCAGGCCGAGGGCGGTTTTATCATCCAGCGAACAGACGCGACCGTGGCAGGCCAAAGCCAACTCCAGCCCGCCGCCAAGACAAGCACCGTGAATTGCCGCCACCACCGGAACCTGGAACGCGGCAATCTGTGCCAGCGTGCTCTGCCCTTTTTTCGCCAGCGCCTCGGCTTCTTTGGCGGTGCTACAGGCGGCAATCATGGTGATGTCCGCACCGGCAATAAATGAGTCCGGCTTGCCGGAAATGATCACCAGCCCTTCCAGCGTCGGGTGCTGCTGCGCGCGGATCAGTACGTCGTTGACCTGCTCGACAAACTCGGCCTTCAGCGTATTCACCTTCTCACCCGGAACATCAATGGTAATCACGCCAATGTTGTCCGGACGTATCGTCAGCTGAAAGGCTGAGGGTTTGGCTCGCTGTTCGTGCAATGCATTTTCAAAGCTCATTATTCCACCTCTACGATCATTGCGGCCCCTAACCCCCCGGCGGCACAGGCGGTAGTCAATCCCAGTCCGCCGCCACGGCGTTTCAGCTCGTGCAGCGTTTGGGTGATCATGCGCGCGCCGGTAGCGGCAAACGGGTGGCCGTAGGCAATCGAGCCGCCCAATACGTTGAATTTATCCATGTCTACCACGCCAATCGCCCGGCTGCGACCCAATTTTTGCTGGGCGAACTCGTCGCTGGCAAACATCTTCAGGTTGGCCAGGGTTTGCGCAGCAAAAGCTTCGTGCATGTCGATCAGTGTCAGGTCGTCCAGACCGATACCGGCGCGATCCAAGGCCAGCGGCGTGGCGTAAGACGGCCCGAGCAGCATGTCTTCCCACACGTCGATGGCGGAGAAGGCAAAGCTGCGCAGGTAGCCCAGCGGCTGCAGCCCCAATTCTTTCGCCCGTGATTCACTCATCATCAGCACCGCCGCCGCGCCGTCGGTCAGCGGCGTGCTGTTGGCCGCGGTAACACTGCCATGCTTGCGGTCAAATGCCGGTTTCAGCTTCGCGTAGGAGGCCAGGCTGGAGTCTTTGCGGACGTTATTGTCTTCGGTGATTTGCGTGCGGTATGGCGGCACGTAGGCGGTCATCACCTCATCGTGCAACAGCCCCAGCTCCCAGGCTTTGGCCGCCAACTGATGAGAACGGTGCGCCAGCGCATCCTGCTCTTCCCGGGTGATGCCGTGGCTTTTCGCCATTTGCTCGGCAGTATCACCCATACGCAGACCGGTAGAGTACTCCGCCACCGCCGGGGGGACCGGCATCAGGTCACGGAACTTCAGTCGGCTGAACAGCTTGAGGCGTTGTGACAGGGTACGAGCCTTGTTGACGTCCACCAATGTACGCGCCAGCGCTTTGCTGACGCCAATAGGCAGTACGGAGGAAGAGTCAGCGCCACCGGCAATGCCGATACTGATGCTGCCGGCCATGATGCTTTCCGCCACGTTGGCAATCGCCTGGAAGCTGGTGGCGCAGGCACGCGACACGCTGTAGGCATCGGTATGCACACTCATGCCAGTACCGAGCACAATTTCACGCGCGATATTCGGTGCTTCAGGCATTTGCACCACCTGACCGAACACCAACTGTTCGATCAACGCAGGATCGATACCGCTGCGGGCCAACAATTCACTCACCGCCGTTTTACCCAAATCCACCGCCGGAATACCGTGATAAGCGGTCGCCTGTTTGGCAAAGGGAGTGCGCAGTCCATTTACAATCGCAATACGGTCACCGTGACGGGTCACCAACGGCAGTGCCTTACTCATAAACGCTCCTGAAGAAAATAACGTCAGCGCAACGGCTAAAAAGAGGTCTGACCTGATGGGGTCATTGTTAACCAAATGTTTATATTTGGCAAACCGGCAGAAGTGAAAACTGAGAGCAGGAGCAACTTTCTTAGGGGGGATAATGGGATAGTCAGCGGTGCGGGTGAACCCCGCACCGTTTTAAAGCAGTAATTAACGCAGGCCGAGCTGGAAAATAAAGGTTTCTGCCTGGCAGGCAAAGGTGAAATCAGCCACCAGTTCCACACCACCGTCAACCGGTTTAATGCTACTGCTGATGTCGCAAGGGTCGGATTCCACACCACGGGCTTTTTCGGTCAATACCGCCAGCATTTTCTCCGCATCTTGCTGATTAGCAAACACCTGGCTGTAGGAGGCGGTGCAATCGGTATTGTCCATGACGGTACCGACATCAACACAGCAACAAGCGGCAGTTTCCTGGGCGCTACATTTATTAAGTGCATTTGACATGATTAATTCTCCTCAGGGATCGCCATGACGCGGATCCGAATTGCCATTTAGCTACTGGCGCAAAGACACAAGATTCTGCACTCATTTTACTCTGCGACGAAACCGATCACTAGCACTTACTTTTTATAGGTGTTTTAAGTGATGGAAATCACAAATAAAAATCGTTGTCTGCTAAGGAATGGTAAGAATTTTGTTATCTATCGCTGGTTTTTTGTTAGCCAGATCTCTCTTTTGATATCAATTTGGAAATATTTCAAAAACAATGTTGCAACATTCTCACAGGTCGGACCTATAATTCAGCCACTGGTCTGATTTGTCTGAATGAGATCGGACCCTACAATCGCGCGCTTCCTTGTTACTTTATGTAACATGTTTAAATAATAAACACATAAAATGAGGTTTTGGTCATGAGCCAGAAAAACCTATTTACTAAATCAGCTCTCGCAGCTGCAGTGGCAATTATTTCTTCAAACGTGTCTGCCGCCGGATTCCAGCTGAACGAGTTCTCAGCAGCTGGTTTAGGACGTTCGTATTCTGGCGAAGGCGCCATGGCAGACACTGCGGCTTCCGCCAGCCGTAACCCGGCCCTGTTGATGATGTACACTCGCCCAGAGTTGTCTTTCGGCGCGGTGTTTATCGATCCGGACGTGGACATCACCGGCAAGTCACCTTCTGGTGCCAGCCTGGACTCTAAAAATATCGCCCCTACCGCCTGGGTGCCGAACCTGCACTATGTGCAGCCGATCAATGACCAATTTGCCGTGGGTGCCTCTGTCACCAGTAACTACGGCCTGGCTACCGAATTCAACGATGGCTATACCGCTGGCGCTTACGGCGGTAAAACCGACCTGACCACCGTAAACCTCAATCTGAGCGGTGCTTATCGTCTGAACCAAAACTTCAGCTTCGGTCTGGGTTTTGATGCGGTTTATGCTAAAGCCAAACTCGAGCGTTATGCGGGTGAAAGTGGTGCAGCCCTCGGAATGCCGGCTGATACTCAAATCTCTCACCTGAAGGGCGATGAATGGGGCTTTGGCTGGAACGCCGGCCTGCTGTATGAAGTCGACGAAAACAACCGCTATGGCTTAACTTACCGTTCAGAAGTGAAAGTCGACTTCGACGGCGACTACAAAAGCAGCATTCCATCCCGCTTTAACCCGCTGCAGGGAAGAACCGGTCTGCCATGGGGGACCGATGGCAATACCATTCCTGGCTCTCTGACTCTGAACCTGCCGGAAATGTGGGAAATCTCTGGCTACAACAAGGTTGCGCCGCAGTGGGCTGTCCACTACAGCCTGGCTTACACCAGTTGGAGTCAGTTCCAGGAGCTGAAAGCTACCGGCAACAACGGCCAGACGCTGTTCGAGAAGCATGAAGGCTTCAAAGATGCTTACCGCATCGCGCTGGGTACCAGCTACTTCTACGATGACAACTGGACCTTCCGTACCGGTATCGCCTTCGATGACAGCCCAGTACCGGCTCAAAACCGTTCTATTTCTATCCCGGATCAGGACCGTTTCTGGGTTAGCGCCGGTACCAGTTACGCGTTCAACAAAGACGCCTCGGTTGATGTCGGTATCTCCTACATGCACGGTCAGAAAGTCACCATCAAAGAAGGCCCATACACCTTCGAATCGGTGGGCAAGGCCTGGCTGTACGGTGCCAACTTCAACTACCGCTTCTAATCCTTTCGACAATGAAGCCAAAGCGCCCCGTGGGGCGCTTTTTTATTGCCGACGCATTCACAAGGCAAAAAAAAACCCGCCGGATGGCAGGTTCTTTATCTTCGCTAACCGAGGTTATTGCGAGTCGATCTCGTCCAGATCGCCCTGGATCGCTTGGGCGTTCGGGTTGATCTCCGGCTTCAGTGAGCCGCCGTTCGCCAGGAAATCGTTGCGCTGGAAGTAGGCTTCACGCACCATCAGGTACGGATCGGAAGAGTTGTGCAGCAAGCCGTCGGAATCCAACAGTTCGGCGCGGGTTTCAATCCCCTCAACCACCCATTTGCCCGCCGACATCCAGAAGGTCAGGTAGCTCAGCACCGGATAAACGGTATCAGCCCAGTCACCGCCCTCTTCACGCAGAGTGAAGCTGCCATAGCCCGGCAACATCACATAAGGGCCATAACCGACACCGTAGTGCCCCAGAGTGCTACCGAAACGGTTCGGCTCTTCACGCGCCAGTTTCGGGTTAGCCATACCAGCCACGTCGATCAGACCGCCCATCCCCAGAAGGGTGTTGAGGAAGAAACGGTTGAAGTGGATCATCCCCTTGTACGGATCGCCCTTCAGGAAGGAGTTGACCATGCTGGCCGGTTCTTCCAGGTTGGAAGTGAAGTTGCTGATACCATTACGTGCCGGCATCGGCAGATAGTTGCGCCAGGCCACGGCCACCGGGCGCAGTACGTACGGATCCAGGACGTTATAGTTAAAGTTGAACATCGTCCGGTTAAATCCTTCCAGAGGATCGGATCGCCCTTGTGGTTCATCTTGTGGCGCGCTGGCACAGCCCACCAATAACACCGTTGTGAAAGCCAGCCCAGTCAGGCGAAAGTTCATATTCTTCTCCATGAAAACACGTTCGGTCTTTTATTCAGGGGACCTGTTTGTTTATCTGAACGTCAATTTGCTCTTTACCGCTGAAATTCTGCAGCGCACTCTCACCGAACCAGTCACCCGCCTGTGGCGTAGCCAGACCGTCCTGAGAAATCCGCACCCGTACCTTAACCTGATGCTGGGCCGAAAGCAGGCGTTCAGGCATCATGGCATTGCTGTCATCCAAAGAGAATGATAGCGGGAAACGACTTAAGGGCAGTTGTTTTACCGCCACCGGCACCGGATTGGTGCCATCAGTCACCGAGATTACCAGCGTCCCTTGTGGCGGCAAAGCGTTAGTCGCTTGCGGCGATAACGTCACGTTAACGCCAAGTTTAACAGTTTCTCCGCCTGCCTGTGTTTTTGCTTGTTCAATGCTGCGCTTTAGCACTTCGGCGCGCTGATCGTTAGCCGGCAGCAGTTTCAACATCACCTGCCAGGCACCGATGGCCTGCTTGAAATCGCCCTGTTCGAAGGAGTTAAATGCCAATAAGCTTAGCACCCGCAGGTTGGTATGATCTTCGGCGATCATCTTGCGCAGCATCTGCGTGGCCTGCTTGTTATCCTCTGGATCGTTGGAGCGCGTCAAGACTTCCGCGTAGCCGAGGCGAACTTCCAGACTATTCGGATCCAGTTGATAAGCATGAGCGAATGCCTGAGTCGCGGTAGTGGCGTTATTCAGCGCCATACCGACCCGGCCCAGCATCATCCAGTCGTTGATATTACGATCGTCTTGTTGGAGTGAGGTACGCAGCCCCAGGCCGAGACGGGCAATCTCTTCCATACTCAGCGGCTGAGCGCGTTCATTGGCAACCCGCGCACGCAGATCCGGCATTTGAGCTTCCACCTGCTGCCAGTCCAGCACCTGCGCCAGCCCACCGGTTTTCAGATAAAAACCCAGGGTGACCACCACCAATAACGCGACGCCGGGTACCAGCGCCCAACGGTTGATCGGTTTCGCCAGCGCTTCCTGTTGACCGGGAATATCATTCAACAGGTTTTGCTGCAGTTCCTTCACCAGTTCCGGACGCTCGGCAACCACACCCTGCTCTTCGTCCTGCTCCAGTTCGTGCAGACGGTCCTGATAAAATGCTTTGTTCAACGCATCGCGGCTAGCGGCGGTGCTTTTGTCGCTTTGGCGCATCGCCGGCACCACCAGCAACGCCGCAGCGCCAACCAGCAACACAATAATCATCAGCCAAAAAGCCATTAGGGTTTCTTCCTGTCAGTCTCTTTCAGCAGCGCCGCCAGACGCTGTTGCTCCTGCTCGGAGAATTCATCGTTAGCGTTAGCGGTACTGCTGCGGCGACGGCGGGTACGCAGTATCACCACCGCACCGCCGATCAGCACAAACAGCAACGGGCCAACCCACAGGATCAGCGTCGCCGGGGTCACCGGCGGCTCATAGGTGACGAAATTGCCGTAGCGCGCCACCATGTAATCGATGATCTGCGGCTTGCTCTGCCCCTGCATCATCAGCTCGTATACCTTGGTGCGCATGTCCGCCGCGATGATAGCGTTAGAGTCGGCAATACTGTTGTTCTGGCATTTCGGGCAGCGCAGTTGCTCGGTCAGTTCACGGTATTGCTGTTCCTGCTCCACCGATTTGAACTGATAGGTATCAATAGCCGCAGCGGCGCTCCAGCTCAGCAGCGCGGCAAACAGCAGGGCAATCAGCCTCATGCCTCACCCCCGTACTTTTTGTACAGCGGCAAGACTTCCTGCTGCCAGACGCGTTCGTTCATATCCCCGGCGTGGCGATAGCGAATAATGCCCTGCCCGTCGATCAGGAAGGTTTCCGGCGCGCCGTACACGCCCAGATCCAGCCCGAGCATGCCGTCGCCGTCATACAGGCTGAGCGCATAAGGGTTGCCCAGCGAATTCAGCCAGGTCACCGCCTTGCCGCGATCGTCTTTATAGTTCAGTCCCACCACGCGAATACCGCGCGCGGCCAGCGTATTGAGGTATTGATGTTCGGCGCGACAAGTTGGGCACCAGGTGGCCCAGACATTCAGCAACATCGGCTTGCCATTGCGCAGCACCGCCTGATCGTAAGTCTTGCCGGGTTGATCGAGCGACTCCAGTTTGAAGGCCGGTACCGGCTTGCCGATCAGCGCTGACTCCAGCATAGTCGGATCTTCGCCACCGGCATTGCGCGTCAGTTGCACCATAAACGCCGCCACCAGCAGCAGGAACAGGATTAACGGGATAAACAGCAGTTTACGGTTCATGCCTGCTCCTCCAGCTTGCCTTCACGCTTGAGTTTTTTGCTCATCCGATAGCGCGGGTCGAGAATACACAGGATGCCGCCAATCGCCATAAACACGCCACCGAACCAGATCCAGCGTACGAAGGGTTTATAGTACAACCGCACGGCCCAGGAGCCGTCGTCCAGTTCTTCACCCAGTGCAGCGTAAAGATCACGGCTGAAGCCGCCGTCGATAGCCGCTTCGGTCATCATGCTGCGCGCCACGCTGTAGTAGCGTTTTTCCGCGTGCAGCGTCGCTTCCGGCTTGCCGTTGCGCGTGACGTCGATAATACCGACACCGCCGGTGTAGTTTGGCCCGCGAATATCCTGTACATCGCGGAACACGAAGTGATAGTTATGGATATCCACGCTATCGCCGGCCTTCATGCGCACATCACGTTCCACACTGTAGTTCTGGCTGAAAGCAATACCGATCACCGTCACCGCTACGCCAAGGTGACCCAGCACCATGCCCCAGTGACTGCGGGAAAGGTGGCTCAAACCACGCCAGAAACCGTGACGGTGGGTGGCACGCTCGTGCAACTCCATCAGCGTCAGGATAATCACCCAGACCGCCATGATCAGCCCCACCACCGTCATGCCGGCGATGCTGTCTTGTAACAGCCACGGCAGCAGGATCGACAGCACCAGCGTAATCACCAGCGCCACGCTCAGGCGACGCCACAGTTTGGTTGGTTCATCACGACGCCAGCGCACCAACGGGCCGATGCCCATCAGCAACGCCATCGGCGCCATCAGCCAGGTAAACATGGTATTGAAGAAGGGTTCGCCGATAGAAATACTGCCCAGGCCGAGCTGTTTATGCACCAGCGGCAGCAGCGTGCCCAGCAGCACCACCAGCATCGCGGCAATCAACAGTACGTTGTTACCCAGCAGGAAGGTTTCACGCGAGAAAGTCTCATGCTGCACCCGGCTGCGCACCTGCCCACCCTTGACTGCGTACAGCAGCAAAGAACCGCCGATCACAATCACCAGATAGGCAAGGATAAACATACCGCGCGCCGGATCGGAGGCAAAGGAGTGCACCGACACCAGCACGCCGGAGCGCACCAGGAAGGTCCCCAACAGGCACAGCGAGAAGGCGGTAATCGCCAGCAGCACCGTCCAGGCCTTGAAGGTCCCGCGCTTTTCGGTCACTGCCAGCGAGTGCATCAGGGCGGTACCGGCCAACCACGGCATAAATGAAGCGTTCTCTACTGGATCCCAGAACCACCAACCGCCCCAGCCCAGTTCGTAATAGGCCCAGGCCGAACCCAGCACGATGCCCATCGTGAGGAACACCCAGGCCGCCGTGGTCCAGGGACGCGACCAGCGTGCCCAGGCGGTATCGAGCCGGCCGGCCATCAGTGAGGCAATCGCAAAGGCGAAGGCCACCGAGAAACCAACGTAGCCCATATACAGCAACGGCGGATGGAAAATCAGGCCGATATCCTGCAGCAGAGGGTTGAGGTCACTGCCGTCGATCGGGAAATTCGGCAAGGTGCGGGTGAACGGGTTGGAGGTCATGATAATGAACAGCAGGAAACCTGCGGTAATCATGCCCATCACCGACAGCACGCGTGCCACCGCGTCCTGCGGCATCGAGCGGCTGCACAACGCCACCGCCAGCGACCAGCAGCTCAGCAGCAGCACCCACAGCAGCAGCGACCCTTCATGGGCGCCCCAGGTGGCGGCGATGCGGTAATACACCGGCAGTTGCGTATTGGAGTTGGCGGCCACATAGGCCACGGTAAAATCATTGGTGACAAAGGCATACACCAGGCAAATGAACGCCAGCGCAATAGCACCGAACATGCCGTAGGTCAGTGGACGCGCCACCGCCATCATGCGGCGATCCTGGCGCGCAGCGCCCCACTGCGGGTAAATACTCAGCAGCAGCGATATCGCCAGCGCCAGGCACAGCAGAAAACTTCCCGTTTCCGGCATCATGATTTGGCACCCTCATTCTGCGGGGTAGCGTAAGCCGAAGCCGGCCCCTTATGGTTTTCTTTCATCGCGTCGGCCACTTCCGGCGGCGTGTATTTTTCATCGTGTTTCGCCAGCACTTCACGCGCGTTCACCACGTTGCCTTCACCCAGCACGCCCTGCGCCACCACGCCCTGCCCTTCACGGAACAGATCCGGCAGAATGCCGGTGTAGGTGACGTCGATCGCACCGCGCGCATCATAGACCTTGAAGCTGACCTGCAGCGTTTTCTGATCGCGTTTCACCGAGCCGGGCATCACCATGCCGCCGATTCGCAGGCGTTGGCCCACTTCCGGCTTCTCATGATTTTCGCCCTTGCCCTGCAGAATTTCGCTCGGGGTATAAAACAGATCGATATTGGAACGCAGCGCATACAGCATCAGGGTCGCGGTAAGCGCAACGCCGATCAGCACTACGATCGCCAGATACAGGCGACTTTTACGACGTGGATTCACAATGATTTCTCCCGCGGGTTGGCGGATTTTTGTTTCGACTGCTGCGACTGACGAATACGTCGCTCGCGCGCCTGACGGCGGCCGATCTCATCAAGCAATTGCCGGCGTTGCCAGAAAGTATGAGCCACCAGGCCCAACAGTGAGAGCAGCGTGACGGCTACCGACAGCCAGACGTAGAAGGCATAGCCCCCCATGGCGAAAAACGCCTGCCAGGAAGTAAATGCGGCATTCATGGTTGGCGCTCCTTATTGACCAGCCCGGCGACCCACGGGCGCTGACTTTCCTGAGACAAAATCAAATTGCGCAGGCGCATCAAAGTGAGGGTGATAAAGAACAGCAGGTAGCCGAGGATCGCCCAGCGCAGCGGGGTGCGCATGCTTGGCGCGATACTCTGTTGCATATTGGTCGAGCCCTGGTGCAGCGTATTCCACCATTCGACCGAGAAATGAATAATCGGGATGTTCACCACTCCCACCAGTACCAGAATACCGGCGGCGCGACCCGCCAGGCGGCGGTCTTCAAAGGCGTTGTACAGCGCAATAATGCCGATATAAAGGAACAGCAACACCAGTTCAGAGGTCAGGCGTGCGTCCCACACCCACCAGGTGCCCCACATCGGCTTGCCCCAGGCGGAACCGGTGACCAGGGCAATAAAGGTAAATACCGCGCCGACCGGCGCCATGGCCGCCACCACCGTATCGGACATTTTCATCTGCCACACCAGACCGATGAACGCCGCTACCGCCATCGAACCGTAGACCCCCATCGACCACATGGCGGCCGGGACATGGATATACATGATGCGGAAGCTGTCACCCTGCTGATAATCCTTGGGGGCAAAGCCAAAACCCCATACCCAACCCAGCAGCAGGCAAGCCACGCCAGCCAGCCCCAACCAGGGGATAAAGCGGCCACAGACACGATACAGCCGTTCAGGCTGGGCAAATTGATGTAACCATTTCCACATTGTCGTCATTGCTCACGGTAAATTTATACGGTGGCCGCCCCGTTGACCAAGGCGACGAAAATTACAGTGCGGTGGAACACGCTCTTGATGGCGTTAACCCGCATTTCAATAAGTTAGCTAGTGCACGCTCACACGCAGCGCCGCTGCGGTGGCGAATGGCGCCAGCGTTATGCTGCCCGCCAGCATCGCGCCCAGAATCGCCAGGTAACCGTCTATTGGCATGCCCATAGACGCGGCATCAATGGCGGCGGTGGAAAATATCAGCACCGGTATATACAGCGGCAGCACCAACAGGCTAAGTAACACTCCGCCCTTGCGCAGCCCGACGGTCAGCGCCACACCGATAGCGCCGATCAGACTCAGCGTCGGCGTCCCCAACAGCAGCGTAAACGCCACCGCCAACCAGGTATTCATATCCAACGACAGCAGCAGCGCCACCAGCGGCGACAGGATTAACAGGGGTAAGCCTGTTACTACCCAGTGAGCACACACTTTGCCTAACACCGTCATTGGCAGCGGCGTCGGCAGCAACAGCAGTTGCTCCAGTGAGCCATCCAGAAAGTCATCACGGAACAAACGCTCCAGCGACAACAACGCCGCCAGCAGCGCGGCGACCCAGATGATCCCCGGCGAAATGCGCGCCAGTAACTGCGGATCTGGCCCGATCCCCAGCGGAAACAAGGTGATAACGATCAGGAAGAACCACAGCGGATTAACGATTTCCGACCCTTTGCGAAAGGCAATCTTCAGCTCACGGCGCAATATAGTCAAAAACATCAAACACTCTCCACGCGGTTTTCCGTCAGGCTGATTTTCCCCACCGCCTGCGTTACGCCGGCCAAATCCTGATGCGTGGTCAACAATACCATGCCGCCCTGCTGTGCATGTTGCTCAAAAAGGCTAATTAATTCAGCCACGCCCTGCTTGTCGATGGCCGTCAGCGGCTCGTCCAGGATCCACAGTGGGCAATCACTGAGCCACAAACGTGCCAGTGCTACCCGGCGCTGCTGCCCGGCGGAAAGCTGCGCCACCGGCAAATCCTCGTAGCCCACCAGGCCTACCTGCTCCAGCGCCTGCCAAATGGCCTGCCGGTCAGGCGTGGTACGTACCGCCTGGTAAAACTGCAGGTTCTCAAAAGGCGTTAACTGGGTTTTAATTCCCGGCTGATGGCCGAGGAACAGCAGATCCTGATGATAACGTTCGCGATGGCGCAACGTATTTTGCCCGCGCCAGCAGACTTCACCGCCCTCCGGTCGCGCCAGACCGGCCAAAATGCGCAGCAGGCTGGTTTTACCCGCGCCGTTCGGCCCTTCCACCTGAATAATATCGCCCGGTTTCACCGTAAAGCTTAACGCGCTAAACAGGGTGCGTTCATCGCGGACGCAACTCAGATTTTTAGCTTCCAGCATCGGGAGAACTCATATTTTTCTTTGGGATAGCGATCATAGCATAAGCCATGCTGCGGCACGTAGCCCGCCGCGGGTCACTCAGCTACTCCAATAGGGGTAATATTGCGCCCCAGATCAATAATGCGAAGAAAAAACCGACGGCGTTAAACTCTTGTTACTTTTTTCTGCAATTTGCGACATGGCTTTCGCCGTGCCGACACGCCAACTATGCTTAATCCGTGACCCAGACAGCAGTTAAAGGAGAGAGCAGATAATGAGCGACCCACAACAGCGCCCTGATACGGATAGCGATGAACATCTGCAGGTAGAGAGCAAAGAGCATGAACAGGGCAAAAGCGAAATCGAGGTAAAGGAACAGAACCTGCCTTCACGCGCGGCGGCGGTGCATGAGCAGATCCGCATGGAGGGAGAGAAAGAGCTGGAGCGCGATTGGCTGGCTTTACTGTGGTCAGCGGTGGCCGCCGGGCTGTCGATGGGGGCTTCACTGATGGCAAAGGGCATTTTTCATGCCCGTTTACCGGACGACCCCAGCCGCTTCTTTATCGAGAATATTGGCTATACCTTTGGCTTTATCATTGTGATTATGGCCCGCCAGCAGCTGTTTACCGAAAATACCGTGACCGCCGTGCTGCCTATCATGCACAAACCGACACCGAGAAATTTCATCATCCTGTTCCGCCTGTGGGGCGTGGTGCTGCTCGGCAACCTGATTGGCACCGGGCTGGTGTCACTGGCGTTTATTCATATGCCTATTTTTGATGAAAACACCCGCAGCGCCTTCGTTAGCCTGTCGCAAGAAGTGATGCAAAACTCACCGTCAGAAATGTTCGCCAACGGCATTATTGCCGGTTGGATCATCGCCACCATGGTGTGGATGTTCCCTTCCGCCGGCGCCGCCAAGATTTGGGTGATCGTCCTGATGACCTATCTGGTGGCGATCTGCGATCTGACCCATATCGTAGTCGGATCGGTCGAGATCCTTTATCTGGTGTTTAGCGGTGTGATCCCCTGGTATGAGTTTATCTATCCGTTCGCCATTCCGACGCTGGCCGGCAACATTATTGGCGGCACCTTTATCTTTGCGTTAATCAGCCATGCGCAGATCCGCAATGATATGAGCGATAAAAACAAAGCGGCGCGACTGGAGGCAGAAAAACAGACTGCCAAGGTGAGAAAACCGTGATCGCGGTCAGCGCCGCACACGAAATTCAGCGCATATTGGCGAGGGAATGAGCAAACGCACCGCTAAGCGCTTATTCTGCGGGTAAAAAAAGGTATACTGCCCCGGCAGCCTCAGGTTGCCAGCCCGCAGCGTCCCCGTAGTTAAACGGATATAACAAGCCCCTCCTAAGGGCTAGTTACTGGTTCGATTCCAGTCGGGGACACCATAAAGCTGTCTATTTACCACTATCGCCCCCCAAGCTCCCTTGCCTCACAAAACCTTAAAACTTCCCGTGTTATCAATATGATGCATCACCCTGCCTCACAATCTGGCGCAAGGTCGACTATTAAAGGTATAATCTCACACACGATTTAATTGATTTTAGAAACGAACATGACAAAACTCACATTACAAGAGCAGATGCTTAAAGCCGGATTGGTCAACAGCAAGAAACTGGCGAAAGTGCAGAAAACCGCTAAAAAATCGCGAGTTCAGGCTCGTGAGGCCAGAGAGGCGGTGGAAGTCAATAAAAAGGCACAAGTTGAACGTGATAAACAGCTTAGTGAGCAACAAAAGCAAGCGGCCTTGTCTAAAGAGTATAAGGCTCAGGTTAAACAGTTAATTGAAATGAACCGGATCGTTATTTCAAAAGGCAATGTTAGCTATAACTTCACAGACAATAATTTAATTAAAAATATCAGTGTGGATAAAGCGACTCAATCCCAGTTAATCAGTGGTCGTCTCGCCATTGCGCGCCTGGTTGCTGATAATGGTCTTGATAACGATTACGCGATTATCCCCGCAATCGTGGCAAATAAAATTGCGCAGCGTGATGCCAGTAGCATTGTAGTCAGTAATGTGCTGAGTCAGGAGGATCAAGATGATGAAGATCCGTATGCCGATTTTGTCGTGCCTGATGATCTAATGTGGTAAGAAATGCTTAGGGCAACGGACAATAACCTTTGCCCTCACCTAAACCTCAGCGCCCTTAGTCAAAATAATACCAAGCTATAATCCCTGGAAATATTAAATTCAGTGTCAATATACTATCTCAAACGCTGCAACCTCCCCAACCATAAATAAGTTAATTCTCATTTTATATCCATAAATTAAAATGCTAACATTGGTAATATGACGCGAATGGAGTAATAGTATGTTCCCCAACAAAAAATATTCACAACGAGCCAATCCGCTGACCAGTTATCAATTTTCACGCTTGCATACTTTTGAATGCGTCGCCCGTTACCTCTCCTTTTCATTGGCGGCAGAAGAACTGTCAATTACCCCCAGCGCCGTAAGTCACAGAATTAATTTGCTTGAGAAAGAGTTGGGCTTTCTTTTATTTCAGCGTTTTCACCGCAGAATTACGCTAACGCCGGAAGGCGAGCGGATGCAATGGTCGTTAAGCAGCTCCTTTGATGCCCTGACTCAGGAAATTCTTGATATCAGGAACCGTGAATTGACGGGCACCCTGACCATTTACTCCCACCCCTCCATCGTACAGTGTTTGCTGATACCGAGGATCGGTGACTTTATTGCCCAGTACCCCACCATTCATTTAAACATTCTCACCGGACAGGAAAACATTAACCTGGCCAACAGAGGGGTTGATCTGGCCCTGTATTTTGGCCGGCTGCCGTCGGGCCAGCAGCTGGATGAAGCCTTTATGTCAGAGTCCATGGTCCCGGTCTGTACTGCGCAGTACGCCAAAACGCATAACCTCTACAATGCTCCTGAAAATCTGGCGCACAGCACCCTGTTACATGACCGGTATAATTCCGGCGAAGACGAGTGGCAAACCTGGTCACAACATTTTGATTTGGGCCTGGATACCGACAGCAAAAGCATGGAGTTCGATCGTTCTGACCTGGCGGTGCTGGCGGCGACTCAACACCTTGGCGTTGCCATGGGACGGCTTAATCTGGTGCAAGACTGGATCAAAAGCGGCGAACTGATTATCCCGTTTACGAAGATGACCCTGCCCTGCGAACACTGCTATTTTGTCTCGACCGTATCCGAACGCCAGTGGCCGAAGATCATCGCGTTCAAACAGTGGATGATGAAGATAGAGCCTCTGGCCTGATTGTCAGAGGTTTTAGCTGATAGGTTAAAATGATTACCACTTCTTTGGGGTATAAGAGAAATCAATAATGGTGAATTGACTTTCACAGGTTATTTGGTAGGTATTAACATCTACATCCATAGCTTATATTTTAGGTGCTATTCCTCTATTGAGATAAAATAAATAAGAACAGCTCACGACAATCAATCCTAAAACGATCAGCACAGAACCCAGTATAAACTCAATCTGCATCGGCTCCCCCAATATCACCACGCCGGCTAAAATTCCAAAAATTGGCGTCATAAAGGTCAGGATGCCCAACGAGGACGCCTGATAATTACGCAGCAAAGAAAACCAGATCAAATAGCTGATAAAAGAGACCACTACCGTTTGGAATATCAGGCTGCTCCAGGCCACAGCACTCAAAGTGAAATGAACGTTCTTTGTGGTTAGCGCCAACAGAGATAGCAGAATGCAGGCACCCGAGAGCTGGAACAACAGGGTCTGTTTTGACGAGCAGTTTGCCAGCCCGGTGGTGCGAATGACGATGGTCGAGCCGCCCCAGGACATTCCCGCCAGCAGGCCATAAATATCACCACGCAGTTGGCTTTCTGCGCCCGAGCTACCACTCATGCCGGAGATGGCCAGCACCACGCCGCCGAAGGCGATGGCAATACCGACCCACTGTATCAACGACAGCCGTTCATGACGGATAACAAAGTGCAGCCCGATGGCGGAGAATAAAGGTGCGGTATACAAAAACACCGCCATGTGCGACGCGCTGGTATAGCGCAAACCTTCAGAGACAAAAAAGAACTCCAAAGCGAACAGACCCCCAACGCACAGGCCGGCTAACAGCGTCGGACGATCGGAAACGAACTTTTCACTTCGGTAGCGCGCCAGGAGGTAAACCGCCAGGGCGGCAATGCCCGATCGAATGGCGATTTGCAGTACGGCAGAAATGTCCGGCTCAGCGGCCTTGATCGCCACCTGCTGCAACCCCCAGATGGCGCATATCATCATCATGGCGGCGGCAGCCCTGCTGTCTATGTTGTTTCTGGCACTCATCACACCACCTCAAGCCGCTTAAATAAAAATACACTCTTCCCTCACCGCTAATAAAAAGGTGATGGGTAAATTCGAGGGAAATATTAAAGACTAGTCTTTATAAACCACTATTTCCTGGTACATCTTGATGACTTCACTATCGCTGTCGACTTCACCGGTATATTCTGTTTGTTGCGCCACATGAGTCACCTTCCAGCCCCGCTTGGCCAACTCAGGGATAGTGACGCGCCCAATATCACGACAGTTAAAGATCGTGTCATCACTCAGCCTCAGCTTACCAATACTTGCATAATCATAAGCTTGTGACTGGCAAACATGTGACTCGGCCGCCATCAAGGGTAATGACAACAGACCGATAATCAGCATTAAACACTTTTTCATTTCCACCTCCAGGATCCTTATTAGCCTTATCCATTTTGCAGATATCACCCTATTCAATGACGTTATATCCGCTTATTTAAATATCGTTTTGCGCGATGAAATTACACGATATCTGACCTTCACTGACAAGTGAAAAATATAAACCTTCGTGTTAGATGAATTCATCCGAGCATCATCGTCATTGTTGTGTCATTAAGTTAACTCTTTTCCACCGCCTGACTGCATCGCGCCTCTTCCCTGCGGCTGATTACAAATTAACCTAATAATTAGCAGGAAAAGTAACTTTTTGTGACGAGCATTGTGTTACATATGCATTCCGCTTTAACCACGTTAAAAGCAATGAAAACGCTCAGAAAATTTCCTGAGCAAATCACTGATGCCTGAAGGTTCAGTGGGATTGGAACGTACACAGGGATATAAAATGACATACAAATTGCGCGCATTAACTCAGGCAATTGCCCTGGGATTGGTAGTTGGCAGTGCTTCTTTCGCCGCTCAGGCCGAAATCACCCTGCTGAAGCAGGATCCACAAGCGGGTGATCCGCTGAGCCGTCTTAACTTTACCGTCGGCGGCAGCATCCGCCCGCAGTTCAACAATATGACCGGCGATGGCGATAAAGGCTCTTATAAACGTAACGGTTTCGACGGTGGCACCCGCTTCCGCTTTGCTGCCGATTACTACCTGTTCGACGACATTAGCTGGATCAGCTACTACGAGCTGGGGGTAAATATCCCTGCGCTGTTCAACTGGGATAACCACTATGCCGACGGTGCCAACAACACCAGCCGTCGCATGCTGTACACCGGTCTGAAAAGCAAAACCTGGGGACAATTGACCTTTGGTCAGCAGAACAGCGTGTACTACGACGTGGTCGGCGCCAAAACCGATATCTGGGATTACGACATGCTGGCCCAGGCACCGGGGAACGGCATCAACGGTGATTACGACGGCTCCTACCGTTCACGCAAAATGCTGAAGTACAAAAATACCTTTGGTGATGCTGACATTTATGCCTCATACCTGTTCAGCGATAACGAGTACCTGCCGGGTAACGGCCTGCGCTACAAGCGCGAGGGCGGGGGTTCACTGGGTGTGGATTACCACCTGACGCCGGACCTGACCTGGGGCACCGCGTGGAACTATACCCGCGCCGAAATGCGTGATCCCTCCAGCAACAGCACCAAAGATTACGACCAAAACATCCTGGGTACCGCGCTGAGCTGGAAACCGGATAACTGGACGCTGACCTTTGGCGGTGGCTGGTACAACAACTTCCTGACCACCAAAAAAGCCAATGTTAACGACTACTTCGCCGGTGACGCCTGGGGTATTGAGTATCTGGCCGGTTACACCGTGCCGGTAGGGCAATATGCGGTGAAATCCGTGATGCCGTACTTTATGGGCGACCGTCTACAGTACGTAAGTGGCCGCGACTATCAGCGTATTGATAACGGCCTGGGTGTTACCGTGCAGTTTGATTACGGTTTCCGCGTCGATGTGGAACACGTGCTGACTTCAAGCACTGACAACCTCGGTGATATGACGCTGGTGCGTCTGCGTTACGATTTCTAATTGCTTTAGACGCAAAAAAGGCCGCTTAAGCGGCCTTTTTCATTAGTAACATGACATCAGAATCCGCCACGCGCCGAGCGACCCACCGCTTCGCCCAACTGCCACACCGCCATCGCATAATGGGTGCTGTGGTTGTAGCGGGTAATGGTGTAGAAGTTAGGTAAACCGTACCAATACTGGTAACTGGTCCCCATATCCAGGCGCAGCAGGCTGGCTTCCTGATTGCCGCCAAGCGACCCTTGCGGCGTCAGCCCGGCCTCCGACAAACTGGCAACCGAGTAGCGGGTTTTAAAACCATTCTCCAACCCTGGAGCCTGACCGTTGGCTGGCACAGCAACGGGTTCACCCTTGGTCCAGCCGTGTGCTTTAAAGTAGTTGGCGACGCTACCGATGGCATCCACCGGATCCCACAGGTTAACGTGGCCGTCACCGTTGAAATCAACCGCGTAACTCTTGAACGAGGACGGCATAAACTGGCCGTAACCCATAGCTCCGGCGAAGGAACCGCGCAGCTCCAGCGGATCATCCCCTTCGGTGCGCGACATCAGCAAAAAGGTTTCCAACTCGCCGGCAAAGTAATCGGCACGGCGCGGATAGTTGAAGGCCAGGGTAGACAGCGCATCGATAATGCGGGTTTTACCCATCACGCGGCCCCAACGGGTTTCAACGCCGATAATGCCGACAATAATCTCTGGCGGCACGCCGTAAACCTGATAAGCACGCTGCAGCGCGTCCTGATATTGATTCCAGAACTGCACGCCATTTTGCACGTTATCCGGCGTGATGAACTTATTGCGGTACCGCAGCCAGGATCCATTCGGGCCGGACGGCGCCTGAGTGGTTGGCGTCGGTGCCTGGCGATCCATCAGCCGCAGTACAGAGTCCAGGCGTTTGGCCTGGGCCAGCACGTCATGCAGTTGCTGACGATCAAAACCGTGTTCCTGCACCATTTTATCGATAAAACGGGCGGTGTTCGGATTGTTGGCGAAATCACCGCCCAGCGGCTGGCCGGAATGCGCGGGCGTCAGCAAAAAACCGCCTTTGACGCTGTTGTCCTGAGGCGTGGCTGGGGTCGACTTCGGCCCGCTGCTACAGGCAGTGAGTAAGGTAAGCAGGGGGAGAAGAACAACTAAATGACGCATCGGATATCCATATAAGCCAGGCCAGTGATAAGTGTGGGTTATGTTAATCCATTGTCAGGTGCGAACAAACTGGATTATGTGGCCGATCACGGCGTCTTGACGCCAAAATCTTATAAAACGTGATAGGAAGCACAGAAACAAAGAATTACTTAGGGTAGGCAACCACACAAACAGAACCTAAACATTCACTCAATGAGAACAATTATCATATTGACTCAAAATAAAGCGTCACTACACTCCCCCCTCTTTGGCTGACTGCGCTGGCAGTCATCACTGATACAACGGAATGGCACTGTGGATTCTCTAGGACAAATCGCTAAAAACGTCTTTAAACGCCGTATTACCCGCAGGGAATATCTATTCTCCGTGGCTGTGTTCGCCGCAGGTCTGGCACTGCTGTCATACCTGTCACCCTATCTGGATAAAAATCTTTTCCGCGCCTATGCGCACAGCGACATTGCCGAGTTCTTTTCGGTGTTTGTCTATTTGCTGTGCATTATGTTCTGGTCACTGAGTTGGATAAGTTTAACCGTCTGGCTCGTCGCCCGAACGGCCTTTCGTCTTAATGACGTCGGCACGCCCGGCTGGCCGCTGGCGCTGGTGATGTATCTGCTCAGCGTGGTGAATAATTATTATCCCGGCCCAATACAGCGCTGGCTGGTGGTTATCAGCCTGATTGGCGTGGTCTGCGCACTGCTGCTTGCGTCTGAGTGGCGCACGCGCAAAGCGAATTAGTCGCCCGTATCGCTACTGGCTATCTGTGGGGCAAGCGGTCACAATGCCGCATCATTCCCGGCCCAAACAGGAAATACCATGTCTAGCCACTACCCCGCCCACTATACCTTTGATAACGACAGCGATGCCTGGCAGATTCACTTTCGTGATTTTCCTGAACAGCAGGCCGCCTGCTATAAACGTGAAGACATCGAACTGGAAGCGCAGGAAAGCCTGCTGATTGCCATCGCGCTGGAAATGGAAGAAGGCCGCCCGGTGCCGGCCCCCTCCCGCGCCTTACCGGATGAACTGGCAATCCACCTGCCGGTTCTGGTTAAACTCAAGCTTGAACTGCATAACATTATGCTGGCAGGAACCACCTCGAAAGCCGATCTGGCGCGTAAGCTGGGCTTTAACGCCGGGCAAATGGATCGCCTGCTGGACGTTGCCTACGCCTCCAAGATCGAAGCTCTGGAACAGGCTCTTTACCTGTTGGGGTATGAGATACAGACTTCGGTAGCAGAGATTCGCCAACAATAAAAAAATATTTTTGCCGGGGACTAAATTTCCGCCACTTTTCGCCGATGTGTTCATTACCGAATCATCAAGAGCAAAAGTGAAGGCTAAAAATGGAGTGGAGTCGCCGCAATATCTGGACCGTTATTCTGCTGTCGTGCCTTGTCTTCTGGGCCATCCTGCTGACCGGTGCCAACGCCGTCGCCTGATCCCTTTTCATAACATCACAGCAAACACAATAATAAAGCCCGCTTAAGCGGGCTATTCCCTTTTTCCCTGATAAAAAAGCGAAATAAAAATCGTTTAAAAACAGTCAGCACTGGTTAAGAAATCGCCAAAAAGTGTGATCAAAAACACAGTATTGTAATCAGGCTGGCATTGGGAGTACATTAACGCCGATCCTGTCGTGGTTCATGTTTTACCTCACGGACTTTGAAGCACGACAACCGGGTAATCTGTGGTCAAGGACGTTGTTCTTCCTATTGAAGGATCCGCCTCTCCACCGCCGACTACCCACAAAATACTCAGCACAACAATCGGGATCATTGGCTTGCGAGGGACTCCAGACGGGAGTTGTTCAGTGAAATATTTTGTATTTGGCGTTTCATTCATGTTGGTTACATGGATTGGTACCTTTATGCTGATGGTTGCATAACCACGGCATGACCAGGAATATAGATACATAGATAAAGGGGCGCACAAGCGCCCCTTTGTTGTTTCTGAATCTGGGCTATTTGCCCGGCATCATCCGGCGCAAGGTGTCATCCTTACGCAGATAATGGTGGTAAAGCGCCGCCAGCGTATGCGCGCCAATGATAAAATAGCCGGTATTGGCCAGGGTCTCGTGGGTACTTTTGATGACCTGACGCAGCAGGGGATCCGGCGTAACAAACTGCGGCACCTGCCAACCCAGTAGCACCCACTCCTTTCCGCCGTAAGCCAGCGTCAACACCCCCAGCACCGGCAAAGTCAGGAACAGCAGATACAGCAGCCAGTGGAAAATTTTGGCACCCCATTCCTGCCATTCTTCAAGGGGCGGTGTGGTGGCCGGTGTGCCATGTCGCCGACGTAACCCCAACCGGATAAACATCAGCAAAAAGACCGCCAAACCAAAATTAAAATGCAGGTTTTTTACCAGTGATACCAGGTCATCCGGCACCGAATCCTTTAGCAGCATCGCCGCGTAGGTGAGGATCACCATCAGTAGCGTCAGCCAGTGCAGCACAATTTGTGATTTCGCGTAGCGGTTACCCATACACTCTTCCTGATAAATAAAGAAAATCTTATTGGAGCATAGTGGGTAAATGATGAAGAAAACCTTAGCAGTGAGAAAAAGGCCGGAGCGGATGCGCCGGCCTGAAGCAATTATTTGGTGGCGGTCGGTTTAATCAGCCCATCCGCCCGGAACATGGCTTTGATACCACGTACCGCCTGACGGATGCGATCCTGATTTTCTATCAGCGCGAAACGCACATGGGTGTCACCGTAGTCACCAAAGCCGATGCCCGGTGAAACACAAACTTTAGCCTCTGCCAACAGGCGTTTGGCAAACTCCAGCGAACCGAGATGCGCATAAGGCTCAGGAATTTTGGCCCAGACGTACATCGCAGCCTTCGGATTTTCCACCATCCAGCCCGCTTCATGCAGCCCTTTCACCAGCACATTGCGGCGCTGACGGTACTGTTCCGCGATATCCCGCACACACTGCTGATCGCCTTCCAGCGCAGCAATGGCGGCAACCTGCAGTGGCGTAAAGGTGCCGTAGTCGTGGTAACTCTTGATGCGTGCCAGCGCGTTGACCAACTCCGGGTTACCGACCATAAAGCCGATACGCCAGCCCGCCATATTATAACTTTTCGACAGGGTGAAAAATTCTACCGCAATGTCCTTGGCGCCAGGCACCTGCATAATCGAGGGCGCTTTCCAGCCGTCATACACAATGTCGGCATAGGCCAGATCGTGAACCACCAGCACGTCGTACTGCTTGGCCAGCGCGACCACCCGTTCAAAGAAGTCCAGTTCCACACACTGGGCGGTCGGGTTCGACGGGAAGCCGAGGATCATCATTTTCGGACGAGGAATGGTTTCACGAATGGCGCGCTCCAGCTCACCAAAGAAATCCACTCCCTCTACCAACGGCACCGAACGCACCTGGGCACCGGCAATCACCGCACCGTAAATGTGGATCGGATAGCTCGGGTTCGGCACCAGTACGGTATCGCCGTGGTCAAGCGTCGCCAGCATCAGGTGTGCCAGCCCTTCTTTTGAACCTATGGTGACAATGGCTTCGCTTTCGGGATCGATCTCCACCTGGTAGCGATCGGCGTACCAGCGTGAAATAGCACGACGTAAACGCGGAATACCCCGCGAAGTGGAATAACCGTGGGTGTCGTCACGCTGGGCAACGGTGCAGAGTTTTTCCACAATGTGCGGCGGCGTTGGCCCGTCGGGATTACCCATGCTGAAATCGATAATATCCTCGCCGCGACGGCGTGCAGCCATCTTCAGTTCGGCGGTGATGTTGAATACATAAGGGGGAAGACGTTCAATACGCGTGAAACGGCGTTGCGGACTATTATCAGCCATAGATACCTCGAAGAGACGTTAGCGCCCGGACCATCCGAGCGACGCTGGCCAACCTAAAAATTGACCGGATATTGAACATATCCCAGCTTCGGCAGGGTTGTCGATACCCGGCACAACTTTTTTATTTTCCGGCCTTAAACTCCCTGGCCAACAGCCCGAACTGCCAGTCATCACGCCACTGCCCCGCCAGGCGGTAGTTATCGCGCAGCGTACCTTCCAACAAGAAGCCACAAGACTCCAGCAACCGGCGCGAAGCGATATTGCCCGCGGTCACGGTGGCAGTCAGCTTATGGAAACCACAGGCGTTAAAACCAAAATCCAGCACCGCCCGCAGTGATTCCTTGCCATAGCCCTTACCTTGCGCGGACGGCAACAAGGCGTATCCCACTTCCGCCTGTTGGTAAGGCAGCCACATCGGGCGAAAACCGGTCATGCCAGCCACTTCTCCGCTTTCTTTCTCTCGCAACACCAGGCACAGCCATTGATCCAAATGCTTGTCCCAGGTTGGTAAACGGGCCTCGAAACGACTGAGGATGTCTTCCTCGCGGTACGGGTCGGAGATGTAACGGATCACCTCAGGATCCTGATACAGGCTTAAAAACAGCGGCCAGTCGTCGGCCGTCAGCGACTCCAGGGTCAAACGCTCAGTGACCAACTTCATTGCTTTTATCTCCTAAAAAACAGGGATCTCCGAAAAACGAAAATGATGAAGTTACGAATGAAAGATATCCCTTTATTTTCCCCTATTAAATCCAGATAATCATTAACGTCAAAACAACAAAACCATAACGCCTTACCCGGTCCCCTACAACCGTCCGTCGTTGCCCATCCGCAGCGCGAGGAGAACACCATGGCTTCCTTACAGATTGACGATATTCCAGGCACAATTAAAACCGTCAAACAGCAGCTTCGCCAGGCATTGCCTGATTACCGTGAGACCTTTTTGGCACTGGAAGAAAACATTCGCCAGCAGGTTGAACAAATCCGCCAGGAGCTGGCCGCCGGTCAAAGTCCGGTGCCGCAAGTCGATGCCGAAGATATCCTGCAACGACGCGTCAGCGAGCAGCAAAAAGCGCTGATCAAACAGCGTGGTGCCTGTGCCATTCGTGGCGTGTTCCCCCGCGACAAGGCCGCAGCCTGGAATCAGGAAATCGGTGACTATCTCGAGCGCAACAACTTCGTCGAACGCCTGAAAGGGGCTGCCGAAGACAACTACTTTGGCAAACTGGCCGCCAGCAAGCCGCAAATCTACGGTATTTACTGGTCCAAACCGCAGGTGGAAGCCCGTCAGGACGCCCGCATGCACGCGGTGCAGGTGTTCCTCAACAGCCTGTGGGAAACCGAGAGCAACGGCAAACAGCATTTTGACCCAACGCGCGTGACCACCTACGCCGATCGCACCCGCCGCCGCCCACCGAATTCCTCGTCACTCGGCCTGTCGCCGCACGTAGACAGCGGCACCATTGAGCGCTGGCTGGATGAGAACTTCCGCTACGTTTATCGCCACGTGTTCTCTGGCGACTGGCAGGATTATGATCCCTTTGCCGCCGACGGGCGTACCGAAGTCCGTGAAATCGCATCACCGGCGGTGTGCTCAATGTTCCGTACCTTCCAGGGGTGGACGGCACTGACGCCACAGCGCACCCACGCCGGCACGCTGAATCTGGTCCCGATTGCCAACGCCATGGCCTACGTGCTGTTGCGTGCGTTACAGGATGACGTCGCCGACGACGATTTGTGCGATGCCGCCCCGGGCCGTGCGCTGTCGATCTCCGAAAAATGGCATCCCCTTTTAATCAGTGGGATTTCCCCTATTCCCGATTTAGAGCCGGGCGACACGGTTTTCTGGCACTGCGACGTGATCCACGCGGTGGAAAACGAGCATAACGGCGAGTTCGACAGCAACGTGATGTATATCGCTGCCGCGCCGGGCTGCGAGAAAAACGATGCCTACCTGCAGCGCCAATTGCCCAGCTTTATTGCCGGTAAAACCCCGCCAGATTTCGCTCCCGACGATTTCGAAGTGGATTTCATCGGCCGAGCCACGCTTGAACTGCTGACACCGCTCGGCAAGGAACAGCTGGGTATCAAATAGCGCAGTTCCCCGTGGCGCGCCGCCAGGCCGCCACGGGGTTCATTCGCTGTGATATACTTCTCACTTATTTCCGCCGCAGCGAGAGCCCGTCGTGCACCCTTTTTTTGAAATGCTGTTAGCGGTATTTGATCGCGCCGCGTTGATGTTGATCTGTCTGTTTTTCCTCACCCGCACCCGATTGTTCCGCCAGTTGCTGCAAAAAGAAGACCATACGCCGCTGGAACTGGGCATGGTCACCGCTATCTTCTCGCTGTTTGCGCTGTTCAGCACCTATTCCGGCGTTAACGTTGAAGGCTCGCTGGTCAACGTGCGGGTGATCGCCATCATGGCGGGCGGCATCCTGTTCGGCCCCTGGGTGGGGATCATTACCGGCATCATCGCCGGGGTGCACCGTTACCTGATCGATATCGATGGCATTACCTCGGTTCCCTGCCTGATCACCAGCATCATTGCCGGTATCAGCGCCGGCTATATCAACCTGAAGGTAAAAAAAGAGCAGCGCTGGCGCGCCGGGATCATCGGCGGCATGCTGTGCGAATGCCTGACCATGCTGTTGATTGTGCTGTGGGCCAAGCCGACCGAGCTGGGGCTGGATATCGTCTCCAAAATTGCTTTGCCGATGATCCTCGGTACGGTGTGCATCGGTCTGATCGTGCTGCTGGTGCAGAGCGTGGAAGATGAAAAAGAGGTGATCGCCGCCCGACAGGCCAAGCTGGCACTGGATATTGCCCGCAAAACGCTGCCGTATTTCCGCAATATCAACAGTGAATCGCTGGCCACCATCTGCGACATTATCCGCCAGGATATTCAGGCCGATGCGGTGGCTATCACCGATACCCATCAGGTGCTGGCCTATGTCGGCGTGGGTGAAGAGGCTTACCCGATCGGCCGTGAAGGACTGAGCCGGGTGACCCGTGAAAGCATCCGCCACGGCAAAATCATCATCAAAAATAATCTGGAAAACCCGGCCACGCCGCAGATCCACTCGCAATTGGTGATCCCGCTGTGGGAAAAAGGCGAAGTGACCGGCGCGCTGAAAATTTACTACTGCCATGCCCACCAGATCACCAATACGCTGAAGGTGATGGCAGTGGGCCTGTCGCAGATTATCTCCACCCAAATGGAGGTGTCGCGCATTGAACATCTGCGCCAAATGGCAGACAAAGCGGAAATGCGCGCGCTGCAAAGCAAGATCAACCCGCACTTCCTGTTCAACGCGCTGAATGCCATTTCGTCCTCGATCCGCATCAATCCGGACACCGCGCGCCAACTGATTATCAACCTGTCCCGCTACCTGCGCTATAACCTGGAGCTGAACGATGAGTTGATCGACATCCGCAAGGAATTGCACCAAATTCAGGATTATATTGCCATCGAACAGGCGCGCTTCGGCGCCAAACTGACGGTGATTTATGACATCGATGACGATATCTCGGTGCGCATCCCCAGCCTGCTGATCCAGCCACTGGTTGAGAACGCCATCGTGCACGGCATTCAACCGTGCAAAGGCAAGGGGGTGGTGGTGATTGCGGTGAAAGATCAGGGAGACCGGGTCAGGATTTCGGTCAAAGATACCGGCCACGGCATTGACCCGCAGGTCATTGAACGGGTAGCGCGCAACGAGATGCCAGGGCACAATATCGGCCTGCTGAATGTGCATCACCGGGTGTCCCTGCTGTACGGCGAAGGGTTGCGCATTCATCGCCTGGAACCGGGCACCGAAATTGCCTTTTATATCAGCAAAAATGGCGGCAAACTGCCGGTAGAGAACAACGCACTGCCGGCCGGGGAACCCTCATGAAAGCCATCATCGTTGAAGACGAGTTCCTCGCGCAGGAAGAACTCAGCTATCTGATCAAAAAACACAGCAATATCGTCATCGAAGCCACCTTCGAAGACGGGCTGGACGTGCTGAAATACCTGCAAAACCATCAGGTCGATGCCATTTTCCTCGACATCAATATCCCGTCGCTGGATGGGGTATTACTGGCGCAGAACATCAGCAAATTCGCCCATCGCCCTTCTATTGTGTTCATCACCGCCTATAAAGAGCATGCGGTGGAAGCCTTCGAAATCGAGGCCTTTGACTACATCCTCAAACCTTATCACGAAGCGCGCATCGTCACCATGCTGCAAAAGCTGGAGGCGTTGCATAACCGCCCCGCCCCCCTGCCGGAACAGGCCAGCGCGCCGAACCGCAGCAGCCACAGCATTAACCTGATCAAAGACGAGCGGATTATCGTTACCGACATCAACGATATTTATTATGCCGCTGCCGATGAGAAAGTGACGCGGGTGTATACCCGACGCGAAGAGTTTGTGATGCCGATGAACCTCAGCGAGTTTTACGGTCGTCTGCCTGAAGAGCATTTCTTCCGCTGTCACCGTTCCTATTGCGTCAATCTGTCAAAAATTCGCGAGATCGTCCCCTGGTTCAACAACACCTATATTCTGCGGCTAAGCGATCTGGATTTTGAAGTGCCGGTCAGCCGCAGCAAGGTAAAAGAGTTTCGCAAACTGATGCGTTTGTGATCGTCAGCCGTTACCAGCGCGGCCCCGGGCCGTAGTAATAGCCCGGCGGAGGCGGTGGTGGCATACGGTAATGCGGGCGGTCGCGCCATTCGCGTCGTGGCGGGCCGTAATAAATCACCCGTGGTGGCGGACCATAGTAATAACCGCGCGGGCGTTCATAGCCCCGGTGTTCAGACCACCAGCGCGGATCGCGCCAGCGACCGCCGTCCCAATAGTGACCGCGATTATCGCGATCGCCAATGTGCAATGAAAGGCCCGGGACATTTACGCCAATCGATACGTCTGCGTGGCTCACCAACGGCAGCGACAGCAGTGCGGCTAATAACAACAGTATTTTCTTCATCTCAACGACTCCTGCAGAGCGGAACCCGTCCGTTCGCAGATAACATAGATCTGCGCCAGCCGCCGCTCTATAGGAACAATGCCCATTTACGCCTTTCACACACATCCTTCACAATTCAACCACAATCACCGCCGGGTGATCGGCGATAAATCGCTAACATTCTTGATATAGATCACGTGGCACCCACCGCATTTCACGCCCTTTTAAGCGCAAAAACGGCAACTCATGCGCCTTCTGATGCATTTCATTCCTTCCCTTGTGCAACTCATTCCCGATCCGCCGTCCAGTGGTATTACCAGCCTTATAATAAGCCCATACCGCGGGGCCTTAGACGCTATCCGCAAATTTCCGCCAACGGCTAACGCCCGGCAATGCACACACAGGAAGGAGTCCGGCCATGAACACCAAACCGGCAAATCGCAGCTTAATCGTTCTGGGGACCATCATCTGTCAGATGGGTCTCGGTACTATCTATACCTGGAGTCTGTTCAACCAGCCGTTGGTCGACAAGTTCCACTGGGGTCTCGGCGACGTCGCCACCACCTTCTCCATCACCAGCTTCTTCCTGGCTTTCGCCACGCTGTTTGCCGGCAAACTGCAGGAACGCTTCGGTATCCGTAACCTGACCCTGTGCTCCGGTATCCTGGTGGGTCTGGGCCTGATTGCCAGTGCCTACGTCAGCACACTGAATATGGTCTATCTGCTGGCCGGTGTGGTAGTCGGTTTCGCGGTCGGTATCGCTTACATCTCTACCCTGTCTAACCTGATTAAGTGGTTCCCGGCCAACAAAGGGCTGATCTCCGGTATCTCAGTGGGCGCTTTCGGTACCGGTAGCCTGCTGTTCAAATACGTTAACGCCGCACTGATTGCCGACGTCGGCGTGTCCTCCGCCTTCTTCTACTGGGGTGCCATTGTGATGGCGCTGATCGTGCTCGGCTCCCTGCTGTTGAAAGAACCGGTACTGGTGAGCAACTCTGCACAGCAAGGCACCCACGGCCTGGGTAATGACTACAGCGTACGCCAGATGCTGGCTACCAAAGAAGCCTACCTGTTGTTCATTATCTTCTTCGCGGCCTGTATGAGTGGCTTGTACCTGATTGGTATCGTCAAAGACATGGGTGTGCAACTGGCCGGGATGGATTTAGCCACCGCCGCCAACACCGTTTCCGCCGTCGCTATCTTCAACACCGCGGGCCGCATCATTCTGGGTACGCTGTCGGATAAAGTGGGCCGCATGCGCGTCATCAGCTTCACCATGCTGGTTACGGTACTGGCGATTATGGCACTGAGCTTCCTCACCCTGAACCACACGCTGTTCTTCATCTGCGTCGGCGCCGTCGCCTTCTGCTTCGGTGGCAACATCACCGTGTTCCCAGCGATTGTCGGTGACTTCTTCGGCCTGAAAAACCACAGCAAAAACTACGGCATCATCTATCAGGGCTTCGGTCTGGGCGCACTGGCCGGTTCGTTTGTCGCCAAATACTTCGGCGGCTTCCATGCGACCTTCATCGTGATTGGCGTGCTGTCAGTGGCTTCTCTGATAATCACCCTGTTCATCAAGGCACCGAAAGCGGTAGCGCAGGAAGAAGAACACTTCCCACAGGCGGAGCTGGCAAAAGCCTAACTCCTCCAACGATAAAAGGGGCGCAACTTAGCGGTTGCGCCCCTTTTTTTATCACCGCGATTAATTACAGATGCATACCCAGCGTTTGACGCAGATGAGCGCCGGCACCCAGCAAACCCGGTTGCCCGTGGGTGATCATAAATACCGGAATATCGTGTACGTAATCCTTGAAACGCCCTTTATCTTCGAACGCCGCACGGAAGCCAGAGGCTTTAAAGAACTCCATAAAGCGCGGCACTATGCCCCCGGCAATATAAACGCCGCCAAAGGTGCCCAGGCTCAACGCCAGATTGCCACCGAAACGCCCTAAAATGACGCAGAACAGCGACAAGGCACGACGACAATCAATGCAGCTGTCGGCCAGTGCGCGCTCGGTAATGTCCTTCGGCTCCAGCTTTTCAGGCAGACGCTTATCGGATTTGACGATAGCGCGGTAGAGATTGACCAGCCCCGGCCCGGACAGCACACGCTCGGCAGACACATGGCCCACTTCGGCGCGTAACACCTCCAGAATGATATCTTCCTCTTCACTGTTCGGTGCGAAGTCCACATGGCCGCCCTCGCCCGGCAGGCTCACCCAGCGACGGTTAACGTGCACCAGATGCGCCACCCCCAGACCGGTGCCGGCACCATACACTGCAATCGGCTTGTCTTTCTGCGCACTGCCACCGCCGAACTGCAACACGTCGTCCTGTGACAGCATCGGGATCGCCATCGACACGGCGGTAAAGTCGTTGATCACTTCCAGGTGGCTCAGCCCCAGGCTGGCCTTCATCTCTTTGATCGAGAACGCCCAGGTATGGTTAGTCATCGCCACCCAGTCTTCAGTGACCGGACAGGCAATGGCAATACAGGCGTCCTGCACCTGAATACCCTGCTCGGTTAAATATTGGCGGATCACCGCCTCCAGGCTGTCAAACTCCAGGCCGGAATAGGTTTTCGCCTGGGTAATTTCACCCGTCGCCACAGTGCACAACGCCAGGCGGGCATTAGTGCCGCCTACATCACCTACGAGGGCATAAGTCATCTGTATCTTCTCCGCAAAATGAATAATTGAAAGCTGCCCACACTGTAAAATCCCGCCGCAAAAACAACAATCACCATCCTTCGCGCGGCCATCCATTAGCGATCCAGATCACAAAAAACGTTTCAGCCCGTCCCTTTCAGGGCGATTTGAAACAAATTGCGGCAAAAAACGCGCTACCACGACTGTTAACCATCATCACAGAAAGGCACTATTAATCGGCTGTGGCCCAAGGCCTCGCTGGAAATATCTTTGCGTGCCAGAATGCTGATTGTCTGGCAAGCTGTGGTCACAATTCAATCACCCGTTCGCCCTGCCATCCGGGGCCATTAACAAGGGATCCCCGCATGTTGCACCCGCGCGCCAATGCCATGTTGGCTTTCGCTCTGCCCGCTCTCGTTATCGGTTCGGCTTCAAGCCTGGTGCTCATTCTGGTGATGAAATTCGCCGATGCACTGCAGCGGCTGCTGTGGGTGAATATTCCTGCCGTTATGAATATCGACACCCATTCGCCCTGGTGGTTGATCGGCATTCTGACGCTGACCGGCGTCGCCGTCGGGTTAATTATCCGCTATATGCCCGGCCATGCGGGGCCAGACCCGGCGACGGAATCGCTGATCGGCATGCCTCTGCCCTTATCGGCGGTGCCCGGTCTTGCGCTGGCGCTGATCGTGGGTCTGGTGGGTGGCGTCAGCCTGGGGCCTGAAAACCCGATCACCGCCATCAATATCGCGTTGGTGGTGGCAATCGGCTCACGTCTGCTGCCGAGAGTCCCGCGCATGGACTGGATTATTCTGGCCGCAGCCGGCACCATCGGCGCACTGTTCGGCACTCCGGTTGCCGCTGCGCTGATCTTTTCACAAACTCTGGCGGGCAATAATGATGTGCCGCTGTGGGATCGGCTGTTTGCCCCCCTGATGGCAGCAGCAGCCGGTGCGGTCACCACCCAACTCTTTTTCACCCCGAACTTTACCCTGCAGCTTGATGCCTATGGCGTTACCCGGCTGACGGATATTTTCAGTGGATCCATCGTCGCGCTGATCGCCATCGCGCTGGGCATGGTGGCGCTGTGGAGTTTTCCGCATATCCATCGCCTGTTCCATTCGATCAAGAACCCAGTACTGATGCTGGGACTGGGCGGCTTTGTGCTCGGGCTATTGGCATTAATCGGCGGCGAGATCACCTTGTTTAAAGGGCTGGATGAAATGAAGCGGCTGGCGATCGGCGAGAATTTTTCGGTCACGGAACTGCTGTTAATCACGCTGACCAAGCTGGCGGCACTGGTGATTGCTGCCGCCAGCGGTTTTCGTGGTGGACGCATCTTCCCGGCAGTGTTTGTCGGGGTGGCGCTGGGCCTGATGCTGCATCAGCATGTCCCGGCAGTGCCGGCGGCCATTACCGTTTCCTGCGCCATTATGGGGTTGGTGTTGGTGGTCACTCGTGACGGTTGGCTCAGCCTGTTTATGGCCGTTGCGGTGGTGCCGGAGTTGCACCTGCTACCGGTGCTGTGTGTGGTGATGCTGCCCGCCTGGCTGGTGCTGGCGGGCAAACCGCTGATGCTGGTGGGTAAGCTCCAACCGCCGCACGACAATTAGGCTAGCGAGTATTCTGCTGCTGCGCGCGCATGGATAGCGGTGGTGTCAAATACCGGCACTGACGCATCCTGCGCGCCGACCAGCAGACCAATCTCGGTGCAGCCGAAAATAATCCCCTGAGCGCCCTGCTGTTCCAGATTGCCGATAATACGGCGATACTCGTCGCGCGACGCATCGCGGATTTTCCCCAGGCACAGCTCTTCATAAATAATGCGGTGCACAATGTCGCGATCGGCCGCCACCGGGGTGACCACCTCAATACCATACTTTTCCTGCAGTCGCCCACGATAGAACTCTTGTTCCATGGTAAAACGCGTACCGAGCAGCCCGACACGGCGAATATCCTGCTGACGCACCTGCACCGCCGTAGCGTCGGCGATGTGGATCAGCGGTAAGCCGCTGGCCTGTTCAACCGCATCCGCTACCTTGTGCATGGTGTTGGTACAAATGACGATAGCCTGTGCCCCCGCAGCACGCAGTGAGGCCGCCGCGGCAGCCAGCAGTTGCCCCGCCCCCTGCCAATCGCCCTGATGCTGCAAGCGTTCCACCTCGTGGAAATCGACGCTGTAGAGCACGATTTTGGCCGAATGCAGACCGCCAAGTTGCTCCTTAACCTGTTCATTGATCATGCGGTAATAAGGAATGGTCGATTCCCAGCTCATGCCGCCCAGCAGGCCCAACACTTTCATCGTTTGCTCCTCAGTCATTGCTGCAATTATCCGACATTACCTGAGAATCGCAGGGATGACGACGCCTTATTTAGCGGAAGAGTTGACCGGCTGACGAGCCTCAAACCAACGCTGACGCAGCGTATCGTACGCCCAGTTATAGAACATGGTGTACGGCAGGAAGAACAGGAAGAAGCCGATCTCCAGCATAAACGCCTGTACTAAAGAAATGCTCAGCATCCAGGCGGCAATGGGCACGCCGATCAACACAAAACCGGCCTCAAAGCCCAGGGCATGAAACACCCGCACCTTAAGATTACGCACCACGCGGCCCACCGGCCACAGGCGGTCAAAAACGGTGTTATAAACCATGTTCCATACCATGGCGACGGTGGACAACATCACCGCCAACGCACCGACCTGTACCATCGAACGGTTCAACAACCACGCGCCCAAAGGGGCGCAGACCATCACGGCAATGGTTTCGAAACCGACGGCGTGGACGATACGTTCAACGAAAGACTTGTTTTGCAGTTGCATACATCACCTGTTTTTACTGTTGTGGCTAATAAACTCAGGTGATTATCATCGATTTTTTGGGTAGATTAAAAATAGATCCCATCGATAAAGTAGATACATCATGCGCTATTCTCCCGAAGCCCTACAGGCGTTTGTTGAGGCCGCCGCCCTCGGTTCTTTCTCAGCCGCCGCGCGCAAGCTGCGCAAAAGCCAGTCCACCATCAGTACGGCGATCGCCAATCTGGAAGCCGATCTCGGGCTGATCCTGTTTGATCGCCAGGCACGTCAGCCGGTTTTAACCGCCGCTGGCCACAAAGTGCTGGGCCATGTGCAGGACATTCTCACGGCCAGCGAACGACTCGACGCGCTGAGTATTCGGCTGGCAGACAATATAGAACCCCGCCTGACCATCGTTTTTTCCGATACCTACCAGCCCACCCACCACGATCGCCTGATGCAGCACTTTGAACAACGCTATCAGGATATAGAACTGGAGTGCATGATCGCCGAGGACGGCGACGTGCTGGATCTGTTGCAAAGTGGCCGTGCACATCTGGGTATGGTGGAGGTGCAGGCCAGTTATCCGCCGGATATCGGCTTTGCACGGCTGCCGGAACAGACGGAGATGGGGCTGTTCGTCACCCACTCGCACCCGCTGGCGCAGACGCCTTCCCCCACGCCGGAACAACTGTCCAGCACCCGCCAACTCTATCTGAACACCTACACCGGCACCGGTGCGTCCCGTCCTCAGGGCCGGGTCTGGTCGGCACCCAGTTACCTGATGCTGCTGGAAATGGCCGAGCAAGGGGTCGGTTGGGCCACACTGCCGAACTGGCTGGTACGGCAATATGGCCATGACAAATTAACCGAACTTAAGCCACGCGGATGGCCAAAGCTGATTTCAGTGGATGCGGTATGGTCGAAGCTGACCCCGCCGGGGCCGGCGGGGTATTGGTTGCTGGAACGTCTGCTGGAGAACGCGACGGATCAGGCCGCCGCATTACGTGACTGAATGGCGCGCGAGACGGTATCCAGCAGTTCGGGAATATCCATCTTCGGCAGCACCACTTCCACAAAAGCCAGTTGCGGGCTGTCACCGACTTCTCTCAGCGCCTGGCGCAACTGTTCCGGTTCAGTAACCCGCAGCGTTTTCACCTGATGTTCGCCAGCTAACGCCTGCGGCAACTGCGTCCAATTCCACTGGGCGATGTCGTTGTAACGCTGTTGCGGGCCGTGGATAGCCCGCTCAACGGTATAACCTTCATTATTGAGCAGGAAGATCACCGGTTTCAGCCCGTCGCGTAGCATCGAGCCCAGCTCCTGCGCGGTGAGCTGTGCCGAACCGTCGCCGATCAACAGCACCACCCGCCGGTCCGGCTCCGCCGTCTGGGCACCGAATGCCGCTGGCAGGGTATAACCGATAGACCCCCACAACGACTGGACGATAAACCGGCAGCCCTGCGGCAGGCTAAGCGCCGCAGCACCAAAACAGGCCGTGCCCTGCTCGGCGATCACAATGTCGCCCGGCCGCAGAAAGTCCTGCATCTGTTGCCAAAAACCGTGCTGATCCAAACCACTGCCGTTCGGATCCGGCAATACCGGACGTTTAATCGCCGGCAATTGCCATTGTTTTACCAGCGTCAGCGTCAACTGGTGCAACGCAATGACTGCGTCTCGCATTGGGATCTGGCTGAAGACTTGCTGCCCTACCCGTGCTTCAAACGGCTGAATATCAATGCACTTCTCCGCCGGCAGATGATGAGTGAAGCCAGCGGTAATGGTATCGGTAAAACGCACGCCGACGTTAATGACGACATCGGCGCCCTCAATCAGCTGCTTCACCTGCGGATCGCTGGCCGCACCAGCGTAAGTGCCGGTAAAGCAGGCATGAGTTTCATCCAATACGCTCTTGCCAAGCAACAGGGTTGAATGCGGCATATCGACCTCATTCATCCACTGTGCCAGCACCTTTTCAGCCCCAAAACGTTCAGCCAGAAAGTCCGCCAACAGGGAAACCCGCTTGGCCGGTAGCAGCATTTCCCGCGCGGCCGCGATAAAGGCTTGTAATGACACCTGAGAACAATGGGCCTGTCGCAGCATCAGCGGTGCCGGTCGGGATGCCAGCGGCGCTTCTGCCACCTCACTGGGCAACAGCAGATAAACCGGACGATGCTCAAACAACGCGATGGTCAGCAGCCGATCAATTTCTGCCTCGGCGTTGTCGGCGGTGAGGCTGGCCTGCGCGACGGTGACCTCTTTCGCCATACGGGCAAAGTGGCCGAAATCGCCATCGCCCAGAGAATGGTGCAATAAATCGCCAGCCTGCTGGGCACGTAATGTGGGGGCACCCACTACGTGGATCACCGGCAAGTATTCAGCGTAGCTGCCGGCAATGCCGTTGACCGAGCTCAGTTCACCCACGCCAAAAGTGGTCAGTAAAGCGGCAGCCGGTTTACAGCGTGCATAACCATCTGCGGCATAGGCGGCATTCAGTTCATTAGCACAGCCGACCCAGGTGATCTGCGGATGAGCGATGACATGATCGAGAAACTGCAGGTTGTAGTCCCCGGGCACACCAAAGAAATGCCGGATACCGATCTGAGCCAAACGATCGAGTAGGTAATCAGCCACCCTATAGGTCTTATTCATGATCATCACCTGCCAACAGTTGAGATTGTCAGTTTTAAGTATCGAAGATGTGGTATGAATTTCGAGCTTTGTGTTTAAAAAGTGATTGGCAACCCAGCGTTACATCGATGCACCCTTGGCGGGCATGAGGCATACCTCATAAGTAGTATTTATAACGTTATGGCGATTAAGCGTGATCGGGAACTCTGACAACCGTTATGGAAACGCATACACTAGAATTCATTCCACCTCTGCTGAAAAGGGTTCCTATGCTCTACCAGGCTGATTCTTCGCGCTATCAAAGTATGGAATACCGCCGCTGCGGCCGTAGCGGCCTGAAACTGCCGGCGATTTCACTCGGCTTATGGCATAACTTTGGCGACACTACGCTGTATGACAATGCGCGCAAGCTGATCCACTGCGCGTTCGATCGCGGTATTACCCACTTCGATCTGGCCAACAACTATGGCCCGCCTCCCGGTTCCGCCGAGGAAAACTTTGGCCGTATTCTTAACGCGGATCTGAAGCCCTGGCGTGATGAACTGATCATCTCCTCGAAAGCCGGTTACACCATGTGGCCTGGCCCTTACGGCGACTGGGGATCGAAAAAGTATCTGGTCGCCAGCCTGGATCAAAGCCTGCAGCGCATGGGGCTGGAGTATGTGGACATCTTCTATCACCATCGCCCGGATCCGGATACGCCGCTGGAAGAAACCATGGGCGCGCTGGATTTGCTGGTGCGTCAGGGCAAGGCACTGTACGTCGGGCTATCAAACTACCCGGCCGACCGTGCACGCGAAGCGTTTCGCATTCTGCAAAAGCTCGGCACGCCTTGCGTGATCCATCAGCCCAAATACTCGATGTTCGAACGCTGGGTTGAACCCGAGTTACTGGATACGCTGGAAGAGCACGGGGTAGGTTCTATTGCCTTCTCACCACTGGCCGGCGGTCTGTTGACCGATCGCTATCTGCATGGTATTCCACAAGATTCACGCGCTGCCAGCGGCAGTCAGTTCCTGCAGCCCGGTCAGCTCACCGACGATAAGTTGGATAAAGTGCGTCGGCTCAATACGCTGGCGCAACAGCGCGGGCAAAAGCTGTCGCAAATGGCGCTAGCCTGGGTATTACGCGGCGATCGCGTCACGTCAGTACTGATTGGTGCCAGCAAGACCAGCCAGATTGAAGACGCGGTGGGCATGTTGGCTAACCGCAGCTTCAACGATGACGAAGTTGACCAGATCGAACAGATATTAGTGTAATCGATTACAATGATCGCCGGATCCCACACCGGCGATCGTCTCTCTGCGCCAGACAAATCTTAAATCAGCTGCCCCACACCGCTTTTCAGAATCCCTCTAAGATTCAAGCCTATCCCCACAGGCTAAGATGCCGCTATTGCAGGTAAAACTATAAGGCTGTTTTATAAACTGATGAACGCGCTTCATTACTTATAGAACCGGCCAACCCGCTGCGGCGGAAAGGAGAATTCATGTTTAAACCTCTGTTATTGGCCGCCCTGTTGGTGGTGTCAACGGTGCCTGTCATGCAGCAAGCCCAGGCGGACGGCCTCAGTATCGATCTGATGCCGGGCGTGTCATTACGTATCGGTGAGCAAGACAACCGCGGCCGTTACTGGGACGGTTATGACTGGCGTGACCGCGACTGGTGGCAGGGCCATCAGGGTCGCTACCTGGGCGATCGCAACCGCCGGGGTTACAACTGGGACGGTTATCGCTGGCGCGACAACGACTACTGGCGCAAAAATTATTACTATCATGAAGGCCGCTATCGCAAATACGATAAGCACTACTACAAGCATCATGATAAACACCACTGGAAAGATCGTCGTCATGATGACCGCGATCACGGTCACCGTGGTCATGGCGACCACGACGACTGACAGCAAAAGGCCGGCATCATGCCGGCCTTTCATTTAACAGGTGATCACAGCACGCTGCTGACCAGCAAATAACCGTTCAGCCCCACTACTACCACCACGATCAGCTTACCCATCGTCTGTATGGTACGGCTGTTCACCATCTCACCCATCAACTCACGATTGCCAGTGAACGAGAGCAATGGCACCAGTGCCAGGGCAATCCCGAAACTCAGCAATACCTGACTCAGTACCAGAATGCGCGTAGCGTCCATCCCCAGCATAATCACAATAAATGACGGCAGCATGGTGACCACGCGGCGTACCCACAGCGGAATGTAAAAACGCACGAATCCCTGCATCACCACCTGCCCCGCCAGCGTGCCCACCACGGTAGAAGACAGCCCGGCAGCCACCAGGCTCAGCCCGAAAATGGTCGCTGCAGCCTGCCCCAGCAAAGGTTGCAGCGTCAGATAGGCCTGGTCGAGATCGGTGACGCCACTATGGCCATTAAAATGGAAGGCGGCGGCAGCGGTGGCCATCATCGCCAGATTAACAAACCCGGCGATAGTCATGGCAATGGCAACATCGAACTTGGTAGCGGCATAGCGATCGGCCTTTGAATTCTCGCCAGCGGCCTGGGTTAACGACGAATGCAGATAAATCACGTGCGGCATAATGGTAGCGCCCAACACGCCCGCGGCCAGAAACACCGCATCGCCATTCGGCAAGTCCGGCAGCGCCATGCCTTTTAACAACGGCCCCAACTGCGGCTGGGAGAACACCAGTTCCACCATATAAGCCAGAGCGACAAACAGCAGCAGGCTGCCAATCACCCATTCCAGCGGCTTTTGCCCGCGTTTTTGCAGCATCAGGATCAGGAAGGTGGCAATACCGGTCAGGATCGCCCCTTCCAGCAGCGTTACGCCCAACAGCAGTTTGAAGCCGATAGCCGCACCAATAAACTCGGCCAGATCGGTCGCCATCGCAATGATTTCCGCCTGCACCCAATAGGCCCACACCGCTGGGCGTGGGAAACGATCGCGAATGTGCTCCGCCAGGTTTTTACCGGTGGCAATGCCAAGTTTGGCGGACAACAACTGGATCAGCATCGCCATCACATTGGCCCACACCACCACCCACAGCAGGGTATAACCAAAAGAAGCCCCGGACTGGATGTTGGTGGCGAAATTGCCGGGGTCGATATAGCCGATAGCCGCGATAAATGCGGGCCCCATCAGGGAGAGTTTGATCTTTCTGGATGGGCGCTGGGTGGTCTCTACCACGCGACTGTTCAGCATGCTCTGAACCCTTACTTCTATTAAGCCTGAGGTTATTTTATGTAAATGATAATAATTATCAAGTGCATTTGGAGTGGTAATACTTATCTCTGCGATAGCGAAAAGCCACGGGTTTAACGAAAGGTCCAGCGGGTAAATGAACATTTTCCGTACTCTGCCGAAGCCAATTCAGAGCACAATGCGTCTTATAATCGGATTAGCGCAGGAATAGGAATTTCATATGGCCTCATTAAGCTCTTGATTTTTTATGCTTTACCGTACTAATTTAAGACATATCCCACTATGATTTTCCATATTTGCAATAGACCTCTCGTTTTTAAACGTGGCGTTACATAAAATGACATCCGAAATTCAGCCTGCCTCAAGTTTGGAGCAAACATGTCCCATATTGCGCACTTTGCGTTGGCGTTAGTGGTGGTTGCGGTTCTGGCACTGTTAGTGTGCCGCGATCGTAAAAGCATCCGCATTCGCTACGTTATACAACTGTTGGTTATTGAAGTACTGCTGGCCTATTTCTTCCTGCATTCGGAAGCGGGTTTAGGCTTTGTAAAAGGATTCGCAGCGCTGTTTGACAAGCTGCTCGGGTTTGCTGGGCAAGGGACTGAATTTGTATTCGGCGGTATGGGTGATAAAGGTCTGGCCTTCTTCTTCCTGAAGGTACTGTGCCCGATCGTCTTCATCTCTGCGCTGATCGGTATTCTGCAATACATTAAAGTACTGCCGTTTATCATCCGCATTATTGGTACCGTGCTGTCAAAAGTAAACGGTATGGGCAAGCTGGAATCCTTCAACGCCGTCAGCTCGCTGATCCTGGGCCAGTCTGAAAACTTCATTGCCTATAAAGATATTCTGGGCAAGATGTCAGAAAAGCGCATGTACACCATGGCGGCAACCGCGATGTCTACGGTTTCCATGTCCATCGTCGGTGCTTACATGACCATGCTGGATGCCAAGTTTGTGGTCGCCGCACTGGTACTGAACATGTTCAGCACCTTTATCGTGCTGTCATTGGTCAACCCGTATGACACCAGTAAAGAAGAAGAACTGCATCTGGGCAATCTGCACGAAGGCCAGAGCTTCTTCGAAATGCTGGGTGAATACATTCTGGCTGGTTTTAAAGTAGCTATTATCGTTGCTGCGATGCTGATTGGCTTTATCGCCCTGATCGCCGCGCTCAACGGCCTGTTCAGCGCCATCTTCGGCCTGAGCTTCCAGGAAATCCTGGGCTACTTCTTCTATCCATTCGCCTGGATTATGGGTATTCCTAAGCACGAAGCGTTGCAGGTAGGCAGCATCATGGCGACCAAACTGGTTTCCAACGAATTCGTGGCGATGATGGAACTGCAGAAAATCTCTGCTGAACTCTCTCCTCGCAGCATGGGGATCCTGTCGGTGTTCCTGGTTTCCTTCGCCAACTTCTCTTCCATCGGTATCGTTGCCGGTGCGATTAAAGGGCTGAACGAGCATCAGGGCAACGTGGTGTCCCGCTTTGGTCTGAAGCTGGTATACGGTTCTACGCTGGTCAGCATCCTGTCTGCGTCCATCGCAGGCCTGGTTCTGGGCTAAGCCGAAACCTCAGTGAGACAAAGGTCGCTTCGGCGGCCTTTTTTATTGCCTGTAATTCGGTGCCCGGGATGGAGGAGGAAAGACAGAAAGCAAAAAGCCGACCCTGAGGTCGGCTTTTTAAATGGTGGTGGAGCTAGACGGGATCGAACCGTCGACCTCTTGCATGCCATGCAAGCGCTCTCCCAGCTGAGCTATAGCCCCACAAAAGTGGTACGCTTTAACCGGCGTTACGGTATTCCCCAACCCTTCTGAGATAAAGGTTGGTGGAGCTAGACGGGATCGAACCGTCGACCTCTTGCATGCCATGCAAGCGCTCTCCCAGCTGAGCTATAGCCCCAATCCACAATCACAAAATCCTGTGAACGGGGCGCATAATATGAAACCCACTCAAAGCTGTCAACGGCTAAATTGCATTCCTGCTTCAAGCGCTGAAAAAGCCGCCAAATCAGCGCGTTTGCTGCTAAAAATTGAGCGTTAGGGCCAAAACTATTACCTCGGCGCTACATATTACGCCCATCGGCACAGCGCGCTAAAAATCAGCCCTAAAATAGTCGATACAAAAAAAGCCCCGGGATTGCTCCACGGGGCTTTTTCATTCACAGGCTGGGAAACTATCAGCCTTAAGCTTCACGCCCGGCAATGAAAGCCAGCGCCAGGTCGATACGCTGCAGAGAACGTTTCTGACCGATAGCATGAACGGTAACATCCATACCCGGTGACTGACCGGCACCGGTCACTGCTACGCGCAGCGGCATGCCGACCTTGCCCATACCTACACCCAGCTCATCAGCCGTGCCCTGAATGGCGTCATGCACGTTTTCCGGCGTCCAGGCAGTGATGGCAGCCAGTTTGGCACGTACGGCTTCCAGCGGCTGGCGTGCAACAGGACGCAAGTGTTTCTTGGCAGCGTCAGCGTCGAACTCGCTGAAGTCTTCGTAGAAGTAACGGCAGGACTCGGCCATTTCCTTCAGCGTTTTACAGCGCTCGCCCAGCAGCTTAACAATATCTTTCAGCTCAGGACCGTTGCGGGTTTCAATACCCAGTTGCTCAACATGCCACGCCAGGTGCACCGCCACTTCTTCGGCCGGCATATGGTTAATGTAGTGGTGGTTCAACCACTGCAGCTTCTCGGTATTGAAGGCGCTGGCAGATTTGTTGATCGCTTCCAGAGTAAAGAACTCTTTCATCTCATCAATAGAGAAGATTTCCTGATCGCCATGGGACCAACCCAGACGCACCAGATAGTTCAGCAGCGCCTGCGGCAAATAGCCGTCGTCACGATACTGCATTACGCCTACCGCACCGTGACGTTTCGACAGTTTTTTGCCATCGTCACCGAGGATCATCGAAACGTGTGCGTATTCCGGTACTGGCGCGCCCAGCGCTTTCAGAATGTTGATCTGACGCGGGGTGTTATTGATGTGGTCTTCACCGCGGATCACGTGGGTGATTTCCATATCCCAGTCATCCACCACTACGCAGAAGTTATAGGTCGGTGAACCGTCGGTACGGCGAATGATCAGGTCATCCAGCTCCTGGTTGCTGAATTCGATCGGGCCACGGATCTTGTCATCGAAGATAACCGAGCCTTCCTGCGGGTTACGGAAACGCACCACGTAGGGTTCGTCGTCGGTATGGCTGCACTGGCTGTCGCGGCAATGACCGTCGTAACGTGGTTTTTCACCGTTTTCCATCTGCGTTTCACGCAGCGCTTCCAGACGTTCTTTCGAGCAATAGCATTTATAGGCGGTATTCTGCACCAGCATGTCGTCAATCACCGCGTTATAGCGGTCAAAACGCTTGGTCTGGAAGTACGGGCCTTCGTTCCAATCCAGGTTTAACCAGTTCATGCCATCCATAATTGCGTCAATAGCGTCCTGGGTTGAACGTTCCAGATCGGTATCTTCGATACGCAGAACGAACTCACCGCCCATATGGCGGGTAAACAACCAGGAGTAAAGCGCAGTACGGGCGCCACCGACGTGAAGATAGCCGGTTGGGCTCGGTGCAAAACGGGTTTTGATTTTCATTGGGTTCACTGCCTTATTACGCAACGCGTGTCGGCGGTTGCCGACGATTGCTCGGAATTTAAAAAAGTGGGCAACATTGTACCACCACGCGCTAATTCCTCAACGCTGACACGATATTGCTGCACCTGATTTCGTTATCTCTGCGGCAGGTTTCGCATAACAATGTGCAAAGATCCGTCATTGCGGGCGATAAATATCGCATCCTGTTTAAATTTGCGGCGAACGATTGAAATCATTTTAAAAACCGTTGACTCACTTTCAACTATCCCTATAATGCGACTCCAACAAGACGGGGCGATTAGCTCAGTTGGTAGAGCATCTCCTTTACACGGAGGGGGTCGGCGGTTCGAGCCCGTCATCGCCCACCATCTTGTTGAGCAGTAAAGCAGTAAGAAATGAGAAGAATGAGGGTGATTAGCTCAGTTGGTAGAGCATCTCCTTTACACGGAGGGGGTCGGCGGTTCGAGCCCGTCATCACCCACCACTCATTCTCTTGTTTAGCAGTACCCGGAAGTTCTGAAGTGGGTGATTAGCTCAGTTGGTAGAGCATCTCCTTTACACGGAGGGGGTCGGCGGTTCGAGCCCGTCATCACCCACCACTTCTGCGGGTCGTTAGCTCAGTTGGTAGAGCAGTTGACTTTTAATCAATTGGTCGCAGGTTCGAATCCCGCACGACCCACCACTACAGAAAAAAGCGCCTTTTGGCGCTTTTTTCGCATCTGTAGCACAGCAATCCTTATCACCGCTATAACTCCCCCTAACGTCTCCCATAAAAAAGGCGCTGCAAGCAGCACCTCATAATTAACAAACCAGCAAAAGAGCTTAACCCGTAGGGGACGAACATTTTCGTCCCGACTTAACCCATTAGTTATACCAAGGGACGCAGCATGCAGCGCCCCTACGATTAAACAGCAAAGCGCCTGCAGCTTGAAGTATGACGGGTATATCAGGCCGCCAGCGTCGCTCCACCATCAATCACAATATCCTGCATAGTGATATGGCTGGCGCGATCGGAAGCCAGGAACAAAATGGCATCGGCAATTTCTTGCGGTTGAGCAATTTTGCCCAACGGAATGCCCAATTTGAACTGTTCCGGGAAACCGTTAATGGTGTTTTGCTCGCCGGTTTCATCCTGCCACATGCCGCGCTGCATCGGCGTATTGGTCGAGCCCGGCGAAACCAGGTTGCTGCGCACGCCGTAAGGGGCCATTTCCAGCCCCACGGTTTGGCACAGGCTGCGTAATGCCGCCTTGGAGGCACAGTAGGCCGCCATGCCGACGCGCGGTACATGGGCGGCATTGGACGCCACACTGACAATCGCACCGCGTCGTTGGCGGCGAAATACCGGTAAGGCATGGCGGAACATATTGAATGCCCCACCGGCATTGACCGCCAGACAGGCCAGCCAGTCTGCGGTGCTGGTTTCATCCGTCAGCCCCATGCGCAGAATACCAGCGCCGTTGACCAGCACGTCCAAATCCCCCTGCTCCGCCAGCAAACGTCCGCACACGCGGTCTACCGCGTCACTGTCAGCGATATCCAGCACTTCGGTGCGAAATGCATATTCCGGCTCACCAAAGTGCTTATCAAAGCCAACCACTTCGGCACCGGCCTGCACAAACGCCAGTGCCGTTGTCAGACCAATCCCGGCACCTGCACCAGTCACCCAGACTCGCTTACCGGCGAAATCGCCCTGCTGTCCCATCAGGCGTTCCCCTCTGACAACAACGCCCACCAGCCATCGATGGTTGGGTTCTTGGCCAGCGCGATAAAATCGATATCGCCGCGAATCTTGCGCCAGCGTGCCGCCAACTCCATGATGCGTACCGAATCCAGACCGTAGTCGATCAGGTTCTCATCGTCGCCCATGTCTTCGCTGTCTTCATCGAGGAAAGGCATGATTTGCTGACGCAGCGCAGCCTTGCTGGCAATGCCCGGCAACAGCTCGGCGGTGGTCACCACGCGACCGCAACGGCCGGCGGTATAACGCAATGCCATCAGATGCTCTTCACGGGAGAAATCAGCCAGGCCGTCGGCCACCATGAACGGCTGAATATTGCGCATAAAGGCATCGATCGCCGTAGTCATACAGCCGATATGCGCGTAGACGCCACAGATGATCAGCTGATCGCGCCCCGACTCCTGCAGAATTTCCTGCAGCGGTGAGCGGTGGAAAGCACTGTAACGCCATTTCACCAGTACGGTATCGTCTGCTTCCGGTGCCAGGGCAGCAACCACCGCTTGCTGCTCCGGGTGCTTATTCAGGCCTGGGCCCCACATGTCATTCAACAAGGCGCGATCTTCATCGCTCTGCTGATTAGGCTGCGCGGTGTAAAACACCGGGATCCCCTGGGATTTGCAGTAACGGCGCAGGTTGGCGATGTTTTCCACCACCTGTTTGATCAGCGGGCTGTCTTCACCCCAGAAATTCAGGAAATACTGCTGCATATCGTGGATCAACAGTGCGGCGCGCTGCGGTTCCACCTTCCAGCTCACTTTGTTGGTCGGCAGTTCAGCCTGAGTAGGCAACGCGTAATCATTAAGTTTTGGAATGGCCATGACTTATTCTCCCTGGACCAGAGTCAGTTGTTGCGCCTCCAGGCGTTGGCGCAACAGTTTTTTATCCACTTTGCCAACCGGGGTGAGCGGCAGCGTATCAACCTGTATAAAGCGATCGGGTAATTTGAATTCGGCCACGCCCTCGGCGCGCAAATGGCGGCGCAGCACCACCGGTTTTAACCCGCTGGTCGCGATAATATAGGCGCAGCTTTTTTCGCCCATCAGTTCGTCCGGCATCGAAACCAACGCCGCGTTGATCACTTCCGGGTGACGTAACAGCAGGTTTTCGATCTCCTCGGCGGCGATCTTCTCCCCACCGCGGTTGATCTGATCTTTCTGACGACCTTCAACCTTCACATAACCGTCCTCGGTCAGGCTGATCAGGTCACCGGAGCAGTAGAAACCTTCGTCATCAAAGGCGGCAGCATTGTGCTCTGGGCTTTGATAATAGCCGCGGAAGGTATAAGGGCCACGGGTCATCAGACGTCCGGTTTCGCCCACCGGCAGCGGGTTGCCTCCATCATCGGCCACCCACAGCTCGTCATCCGGCGACATCGGGCAGCCCTGGGTAGTCAGAATATGCTGGTCGTCATCGTCCAGTCGGGTGTAGTTCACCAGGCCTTCCGCCATGCCGAACACCTGCTGCAACTGGCAGCCAATCTCGGCCGGAATACGTGCAGCCAGGGTTTCTCCCAGCTTGGCACCGCCCACCTGCAGCAGCTTAAGGCTGGCCAGTTGCTGGCAACCGCCCCACTCTTCAATCGCCTGCAACCACAGCGTGACCGCCGGTGGCACCAGCGCCGTCACGTTAATCTGATGCTGCTCGATCAAACGGAAACATTGTCCGGCATCCGGATCGCTGGCAAACACCACCAGCCCGGCACCATAGAACACGCCCAGGATGCCCGGGGAGCTCATCGGATAGTTGTGGGCCACCGGCAGCGCGCACAGATAGCGGGTATCGACATCGAAATGACAAATTTCCACGCTACGGCGAATGCTGTAGTAGTAATCATTGTGGGTACGCGGGATCAGCTTTGGCGTGCCGGTGCTGCCACCGGAAAGCTGGAAAAACGCCACCTGATCGGCCGGGGTTGGCGTCGCGACAAAATCACCGCTGTCCTCTTCCAGCCAGGCCGTCAGCGACTGTTCGCCCTCGGCCTGATTACGCAGTGCCACCACGCGCAGTGAAGGATGCTCAGCGTGAAAATCCGTCAGAAATTTATCGTTGCCAAACAAGCCATGCTGGCGATCGGCAATCAGCAACGCTGGTTTGATCTGTACGGCGTAGGCGTTCAGCTCGTTGCGTTGATGGCTAAACAGCGCATTCACCGGCACCACGCCAATTTTCAGCAGCGCAAAAAAGGTCACATAGAATTCGACTACGTTGCCCAACTGCACCAACGCAGTATCACCGCTTTGGATGCCGCGACGCTGCAGGGCGGCAGCCAGCCGATCGGAAAGCTGATTAAGCCGGCGATAACTCAGGCTGCGCTCTGGGTCGATCAGCGCGATGGCGTCATTTTTGGCCTGGCGAGTGATGATGTCGGTCAACGGCCGATCGGTCCAATATCCACGTTCGCGATAGCGACGGGCCAAGGCCTCAGGCCAGGGGGTAAAAGCAATACTCATGGGAATGTCTATCCTTGGTTCAGGCCAAACGCCCGCGAAATGGTACTGAGTTTGGTGCCGGTTTCATGCCATTCGGATTCCGGCGAAGAGTCTTGCACGATGCCGGCTCCGGCGAACAGTCGCACCTGATTGCCCTGCACCGTGCCGCAACGGATGGTCACTACCCACTCGCCGTTGCCTTCGGCGTCACACCAGCCGACGATGCCGCCAAACAGGCCGCGATCGAAAGGTTCCAACTGCTTAATCACCTGATGTGCCAACGCGGTCGGCGTCCCACACAGCGCCGGCGTCGGGTGTAACAGGCAGGCCAGCGACAGCGCATTCTCAGCGCGGCTCGCGGCTTCACCGTCGATAGGGGTCGACAGGTGCCACAGCGTGGTAGTGCTCAATAATTCAGGAACGGTGGGGATATTCAGATAACGGCAGCGTTCGGCCAGCACCTGACGCATCCCTTCGGTGACAAACTGGTGCTCATAGCGATCTTTTTCTGACACCAATAACTGCTGGCTGACTTCCAGATCCCGCTGCGGATCGGCATCACGGCGGGCAGAACCGGCCAGCGGGTTGGAGTAAAACTGCGCGCCGGATTTGCGTAGCAGCAATTCCGGGCTGGCCCCCAGCAGTGCCCCCTGTTCCAGCGGGACATGAAAGTGGAAACCATGAGGATTCTGGGCGATGATACGCGCCATCAACGCCTGGCGGTCTACCGGCTCGCGGGTTTCAATCTCCAGCAAGCGCGACAGCACCACTTTATCCAACTGGTCGCCACGGGTCGCTTCCACCGCATCCGCCACCATCTGCATAAAGGGTTGCTGGGCAGGCACTTCATTTTGGCGAGTAATTTCCGGCAGGGCGTCCTGCGGTGAAGTTACGCCAGCCAAATAGGCATCACGCTCAAACCACTGGGTTTGCTGGGGAATAAACAGCGCGGAGGGCTGATGAGTGTCAAACGGGATCGCACCGCACAGTATTGGGTTTTTCACCCCCGCCAGTTTGGCCTCGGCAAAAGCATGCTGTACCGCCTGCTGGAACTCGCCGTTAAGCTGGTCCCCGTCCTGGGCCGGCAGCGTGATTTTGGCGAAGCAGCCTTGAGTACTCAGGCTACGGAAAGGAGAGGTAAAGAAAAAGCCGGAGGTCGGCGACACGCCTGCAGCAGACTGTTCGCTATCCTTGCTTTGCGGCTTCTTCTGCCCGGAACTCTTCACTGTAACGCTCATCGGTACTCCCTTTCGTATCATGAACAATAACCGGTATAATAATGATTATCATTTGTATTGAATCGCGTTAAATTACCCTCGTGAATATGCTATGTCAATAAATGTAAACAGTTCTTCCATTCATAATCGTGATATAAAACCAGCAGTTTTAATTATATAAATGATAAGTATTACTATTTAACTTCTAAGGAATGCTTTATGAAGAAGAACCCGATCTTCAGCCTGGTGCTGTTTGGCCTGATGGTCATCGGTACTGCCCATGCCGCAGACGCCGGTTGGCCGCGCAAAATTGAAACTTCACACGGCGTGGTGACACTCAGTCAGCCCCCTGCGCGTATCGTTTCCACCAGCGTCACCGTCACCGGTACCCTGCTGGCGATCGACGCCCCGGTGATCGCCAGTGGCGCCACCACGCCCGGCAACCGTCTGGCGGATTCACAGGGCTTCTTCCATCAATGGGGCGCTATCGCGGCACAGCGCGGCGTCAAGCGTCTGTATATCGGCGAACCCAACGCAGAAACCATTGCCGGCGAAGCCCCCGATCTGATCATCATCTCGGCCACCGGTGCCGATTCCGCCCTGCGCCTGTACGATCAACTCTCCGCCATTGCCCCGGTGCTGGTGGTCAATTACGACGACAAAAGCTGGCAGGCGCTGGCGACCGAACTGGGTCAGGCTACCGGGCATGAAGTTCAGGCACAGAAAGTCGTCAGTGATTTCGATGCACGTGAAAAATCACTGAAGCAGCGTATGAAACTGCCGGAACAACCGATTTCTGCCCTGGTCTTCAACGCCGATGGCAAATCCGCCAACCTGTGGACCGCCGCTTCTTCCCAGGGGCAGATGCTCAAGCAGTTGGGTTTTACCCTGGCACCGCTACCGGCCAAGCTGAACAACAGCCGCAGCATGGGGATGCGTAAGGACATTATTCAACTGAGCGGTGAAAACCTGGCGGAAGGCCTGAACGGTCAGACGCTGATGCTGTTCGCCAACAACGACAGCGATGTCCAGCGGCTGATGGCCAATCCTTTCCTGGCGGACCTGCCGTCGGTGCAGCACAAGCGGGTTTACGCACTGGGGAGTGACACCTTCCGACTGGATTACTACAGCGCCAGCAACCTGCTGACGCTGTTGGAAAAACAGTTTATTTCTCAGTAGATTCTGCGGCGGGCTGGAGATCGTTTTCTTGCCCGCCACGGCCCACCTGACGCAAACCGCGCATCGCAAAAGCCAACACCACACCGAGTAGCGCCACGCCAAAACCAAAACTGGTTGAGGTCATCGCCGGCAGCATAAACGCCCCCATGGCCCCCAGCAGCAGCGCGCCCAAGGCGTCACCCACCACGTTTTGCGCCGTCCACAGGCCATTGATACGTCCGAGAAACGCATCCGGCGTCAGGTTCTGGATCAACCCGTACTGCAGCAGTGAATTCAGCGCGCTCAGATAACCGAAGACCACCAGGAAAAACAGCGCCAGGCCATACCACGGCATCAAACCGAACAGGCCGATAGCGACAAAAGCGCCAATCGCCGTCATCAGCATCATCCAGCCCGGCCGCGCCACGTGGGCTACCCGACCACTGGTAAAGGCGCCAATCGCCGCACCCAGCGGCACGGCGGAATACATAAAGCCCAGTTGCGCCGCACTGACCTGCCACATGCCGGACATCGCCGGATATAGCACCCGCACCGCACTGGCCATGGTCAACAGCGCGCCAATCAGCGCCACCATGCCAATCACCCGGTTACGGAACAGGAACCCAAAGCCACCGGCCAGCGCACGTAGCGGATGCTCACGCGGCTGTGGAGGCGGCAACAACTGCGGCAGGCGCAGCAGCGGGATCAGCGTCAGCAAGGTGCCAAACGCCGCCAGACCGTAGTTCCAGGCCACGCCGGCGTTGGCGATCACCAGCCCCCCGATCGCCGGGGAGAGGATCGAGCCAAAACGCACCGTCAGCATGCTGATGGCCCCGGCCTGCACGATATTTTCGCGCCCCACCAGTGCCGGTGTGGCCGCCAACAGCGCCGTGACGCCAACCGCACCGAAGAAGCCGTCCCAGACGGCCAGCAGGTAAATCAGCGTTAATGAAGGAGCAGGCAAAGCGGCGTTCAGGCACAGACCGACAAAACCAATACCGCAGGTGGAACGGGCGAATAAAATCAGGCGACGGCGCTCGTAACGATCGGCCAGCACGCCCCCCATCAACAAACCGGCAAACATGCCGCTGCCTGCCAGCGTCACGGACAAACCAACCAGCAGCGTCGACCCGGTCAAGGCCTGGATCTGCACCGGGATCGCAATGGCCATCAACCCCAGCGCTAAAATGGAAATAAAACGCGCGCAAAAAACGGCACGAAACGCGCCATTGGTCTTAAGCAGGCCAAAATCAAGCAAAATAGAGGGCTTACTCATGAGCTTTCTCACCACAACTAAAGAAAAAGGGGCAGCGTCTGTGCTGCAATAGCGAAGGGACTCATGGTACCATAGATGAAAGCAATCAATAATGATAATAAAACTCATTTATATTCAATTAAATAATGGATTGGTATGTTACGGATTTCACACCCTGGCACACAGCCCGTTCCTGCCCCCCGGGAGCGTCTTATTGGCGGCACTCCCCGCTCATTTCGCCGCAGGTTGTTTGGCCTGCTGATTGCCTTTTGTGCATTGCTGGTCGTGATGTTGCTCAGCCTGTCACTTGGCGCTAAATCAATTCCCTTCGACACGGTTATCCAGGCGCTGAACGGCCAGTGCAGCGGTGCAGACTGCACTATCATTACCAACGCCAGGCTGCCACGTACGCTGGTGGGCGTACTGGCCGGTATCGCACTAGGCCTGTCCGGCGTACTGATGCAAACCCTCACCCGCAACCCCCTCGCCGATCCGGGCATTCTCGGGGTTAATGCCGGTGCGGGCTTTGCCGTGGTACTGGGGATCACCTTCTTTGGTGCTGCCGACGTCAGCCAATATCTGTGGTTTGCCTTTGCCGGTGCGATGTTCGCTGCGCTGCTGGTGGCTCTGATCGGCGCTCTGGGCGGCAGCAGCCTTAACCCGGTGCGCCTGACGCTGGCCGGTGTCGCGCTGGCCGCGGTGCTGGAGGGCATGACCTCCGGGATTTCCCTGTTGAACCCACTGGTGTTCGATCAGCTCCGTTTTTGGCAGGCCGGTTCGCTGGATATTCAAAATATGCAGGTGGTGCGTACCGTCACCCTGCCAATCCTGCTGGGTACGCTGATTACCCTGTGGATGAGCAAATCGCTGAACAGCCTGAGCATGGGCAATGAATTGGCCACCGCGCTGGGCACCGGTATCGTGCGTACCCAGTTGCTGGGTCTGCTGGCGATTACACTGTTGTGTGGCGGTGCCACTGCCGCCGTCGGCCCGATTGCCTTTGTCGGTCTGATGATGCCGCACATCGCCCGGCGGCTGGCCGGTTCCGAGCTGCACTGGATGCTGCCATGGACGCTGGTATTGACCCCGATCCTGCTGCTGAGCGCCGATCTGATCGGCCGCTTCCTGGTGGCCGGTGAACTGCGCGTTTCTATCGTCACCGCCCTGATTGGCGCACCGCTGCTGATCATGCTGGTGCGGCAACGCCATATGTTCAGGAGGCAGCGCTAATGTCGATGTCCGCGGCCCGCCTGATGGCCAACCACAAAATGCGCGCCCTGTCGCGTCCGGCGCTGACTGCGCTGCTACTGTTGCTGGCCGTGCTGGCGCTGGCGATTTACGCTCTGGGTTCCGGTGCTCTGTCACTGACCGCCGCGCAGGTGATCGACGCCTTGCGCGGTGAAGGCCCGGCCAACCTGGCGGTGATCGTCACCCAATGGCGCTTGCCGCGCGTGGTGATGGCGCTGCTGCTGGGGGCGGCACTGGGCATCAGCGGTGCCATTTTCCAGTCGATACTGCGCAACCCGCTCGGCAGTCCGGATGTGATTGGCTTTAATACCGGCGCTTACAGCGGCGTACTGGTGGCCATAGTGCTGTTCAACGGCGGCGTTTTCGGCATCACTTCCGGCGCGCTGATCGGGGGTCTGTTGACCGCCGCGCTGATTTATCTGCTGGCCTGGCGCAACGGCGTCGAGTCTTTCCGTTTGATTATCGTCGGCATTGCCGTCCGCGCCCTGCTGGTGGCGGGGAATACCTGGCTGATCATCAGTGCCTCACTGGAATCCGCCATGACCGCCGGACTGTGGAGCGCCGGTTCACTCAACGGCGTGAACTGGGCGAAAAGCCTGCCGGTACTGGCGGTGTTCGCGCTGTGCTGCCTGCTGTTGCTGACGCTGTCCCGCCGCATGCGGCTGCTGGAGATGGGTGATGATACCGCCTGCGCACTCGGCGTACCGGTGGAACGCTCGCGCGTTATGCTGCTGCTGATCGGCGTGATGCTGACGGCCGCCGCGACCGCCGTGGCAGGGCCAATCTCCTTTATTGCGCTGGTGGCTCCGCAGATTGCACGACGCCTGTGCGCCAACCGCAGCGTCCTGCTGCTGACCGCCTTGATCGGTGCCCTGTTGTTGTTGCTCGCCGATGTCGCTGCACAGCGCCTGTTTATGCCATATCAGTTGCCGGTCGGGGTGTTGACCGTCAGCCTGGGCGGCATTTATCTGATTTGGCTATTAATCCGTGAGTCACAAAAAAAATGAATGCTGAACCCCTGCAGCCCGCGCCGTTGCGCGCAGAACATCTGACGCTCGGCTACGACAAAAAAATTGTCGCCAGCGACCTGTCCGTCTCTATCCCGCACGGCGAACTGACGGTGATTATCGGGCCGAACGCCTGCGGTAAATCGACCCTGCTACGTACTCTCAGCCGCCTGATGCAACCGCAGGCCGGCGCAGTCTGGCTGAACGGTAAACAAATCAGCGAATACGCCACCAAAGAGGTGGCGCGCCAGTTGGGGTTATTGCCACAGAGCTCGACCGCTCCGGGTGATATCACCGTGTTTGATCTGGTGGCCCGTGGTCGCTATCCGCATCAGCGCCTGTTCAGTCGCTGGAGTGAGGAGGATCAACAGGCGGTAGACCAGGCAATGCGCTCTACCGGCGTCTTCGAGCTGGCCGAACAGCCGGTCGATACGCTCTCTGGCGGACAACGTCAGCGAGTGTGGATCGCGATGGTGCTGGCGCAGCAAACGCCACTGCTGCTGCTGGATGAGCCGACCACCTGGCTGGATATCACCCATCAGATCGACCTGCTGGAACTAATGCGTCAGTTAAACCGTGAAAACGGCCATACGTTGGTGGTGGTGCTGCACGATCTCAACCATGCCTGCCGCTACGCCACGCATCTGATTGCCATGCGCAATGGCAAGGTGGTAGCCGAAGGCGCTCCGAAAAACATTGTGACCGCAGAACTGATCGAAGAGGTGTACGGCCTGCGCTGCATGATCATTGACGATCCGGTCTCGCACACGCCGTTGGTGGTACCACTGGGTAAGTCATAGATATTGTAGGGGCCCAGCATGCTGGGCCCGCATTAATCGGGGCGAATGTATTCGCCCCCTACCGTCACTGGGGATTACAGCGCTCTTAGAATTCGGTTCAGCAACGGCCCTAACACCTTGAACGACGCCGGTGACACGATATCGACGTGGGCACAATCCAGCTCATGTACCTGCAAGGCATCCACGTATTGCGACCAGGTCTGCTGCACGTCCATCCCTTCCTGCAATGTCTGACGTGCGACAAACAGCGTCGCCTGCCCTTTAAAGTTCGCCGTATGAGTCGCCGAAAGCAGGCGCACCGAATCGGCATAGTTGGCTTCGATATTGTCGAACATCGCCACACGGGTTTCGCCCAATGCCGGATCCAACGCATCCTCGGAGACCGCCAGGAACTGCTGACGTTCGCGCTGGACTTCTTTCAGCACGTTGTCATCCAGCATCACGTCCCAGTTCTGCGTTTCCGGCGGATAGGTATCCAGCAGCCCAAGGAAGGCCACCTCTTCACCCCGCGCCTGCAATCTGGCGGCGATACCCTGCGCCAGCGTGCCGCCCAGTGAGTAACCGATAAAGTGGTACGGGCCCTGCGGCTGCACCTGCAATACCGTCTCCAGATGTGCATCGCAGACCTGATCCATATCCTCGCTCAGCGCCAACGGGCCATCTGGCCGTGGTGACTGAATGCCCACCAGCGACCAATGCTGATCGATATAGCGCGGCAGGACGCTGAACTGCCAGGAGAATCCGGAAGCCGGATGCAGACAGAACAACGTTGGGCCTTCGGTGGTACGTAACGGCAGTACGCTGTCAAAACCGGTCCGATCGGCCTCTTCCTGCGTGCGATCTTCCGCCAGCAGCTGCGCCAGCTGTTCCACGCGGGAAGCCACCATCACCTGCCCGACCGAAACCGCTTTCCCCAGCTCACGGCGCAGCTCCGCCGCCAGACGCATTGCCAGCAGCGAGTGACCACCAAGGGCAAAGAAATCGTCGTCGGCAAACACGGTTTCACGCTGTAGCAAACGGGCAAACACTGCAGCAATCGCCGTTTCCAGCCCGGCTTCAGGTTCACGCCCTGCGGCTCTGACGCCGCTCTGCGGTTGCGGCAGCGCTTTGCGATCCAGCTTGCCATTGGCACTCAGCGGCAAGGATTCCATCTCGACCAACGCCACCGGCACCATATGCGGCGGCAAACGATCGGCCAGCGCGGCTCGCAGCACCTCCAGATCGAGACGCACACCGGGTTGCGCCACCAGATAGCCCACCAGTTGACGGGCATCACCACCAGCCGGATCGGTCGGCGTATTATCCAGCACCAACGCATGGGTCACCGCCTGTTTGATGCCCGGCAATGACAGCAACGCATGATCGATTTCACTCAGTTCTATACGTTGACCACGAATTTTTAGCTGATCGTCGCTGCGGCCGAGGTATTCCACCTCTCCCCCCGGTAACCAGCGTGCGACGTCACCCGTGCGATACATCCGCCCACCATCACCTTCCGGATCGGCCACAAAACGGCTGGCGGTCAGTTCTGGTCGGCCCAGATAGCCGTGCGCCAGCTGTACACCGGTGAGATACAAATCACCCGCAACACCCGGCGGCACCGGCCGCAAGCGCGCGTCGAGAATTCGCAGACCGGTATTCCATACCGGCAGACCAATAGGCACGTTAGCCCCGGTGACGGCGGCCAGTGCCTCGCCCCAGGCCGGATGCCAGGTGACATCCACTGCCGCTTCGGTCGGGCCGTACAGGTTATGCAACGGCACCCCGGTGCGGCTTTGCCACAGGCGGCACAGCTCGGCCGGCAAGGCTTCACCACTGCAGAACACCTGCCGCAACGGCGCACAACACGCCACCGCCTGCCGAGTGTCCAGCGCGCCGACAAAGGCCGCTAGCATCGAAGGAACAAAGTGCATGGTGGTAACCCGATACCGGTCAATCAGCTGTAGCAGCTGTTCCGGATCGCGATGCGCCTCCGGCGGTGCCATCACCAACTGGGCACCCACCATCAGCGGCCAGAAAAACTCCCACACCGAGACGTCAAAACTGCAGGGGGTTTTCTGCAATACCACATCGCCCACGGCCATCGGATACTGATGCTGCATCCACAACAGACGGTTGACGATCGCCTGGTGTCCCACCAGTACGCCTTTCGGCCGCCCGGTTGAGCCGGAGGTAAAGATAATGTAGGCCGGATGATGTGGCGCTGGCCCGCTGAGCACCACGTCCGCCGCACTGTCTGCGGCCAGCAGTGCGTCATACAGCAAGATCTCACCCTGACCGGCAAAACGCGCCTGCTGGCTGGTTTCGGTGATAATCAGGCGTGGCGCGGCATCCTCCAGCATCATGCTGAGGCGCTCGTCAGGATAGCCGGTATCCAGCGGCAAATAAGCCGCTCCGGCCTCGACGATGGCCATTAACGCCAGCGACAAAAACACCGAACGTGGCAAGGCAACGGCGACGATATCGCCGGGCTGCACGCCCTGTAGCGTCAGTTGACGCGCTAACGCGGTAACCTGTTCACGGGTCTCGCGGTAGCTGAATTGGTATTGCGCATCGGCCAGCGCCGGGGCATCCGGGGTTTTCTGCGCCTGTTGCGCCAACAGGCCACTGAGCGTTTGCGGTGCCACCGGATGAGCGGTGTCGTTAACCCTGGCCAACAATTGGCGATCCTGCTCGGTGAGCAAATCGGCTTCACCGATCGGCATCTGTGGCTGTGCCGCAAACTGGCGCAGCAACAGCGGCAGGCGTTGCAGATGCGCCGCCAGCTCATCCGGCTGATAACGCTCGGCATTGGCCAGCAGATCAACCTTCAGCGTGCCAGCCTCATCGAGGTACAGCGCGATCTCCAGGTCACGAACCGGCCCGGAGGCCAGCTCATGGGTAATACCTTCGATATCACCGAAATCCAATTGGAAATCGAACATCTTAAAGTTGAAAACAGTGCCGTACAGCGGCTGAGCATCGCCAATACGCCCCAGATCACGCTGCACCTGTTCCGCCTCGTAACGCTGATGACGACGGACGCTTTTCAGCTCTCGGCCGATATTGCCGGCGACTTCGCTCAGCGTCGCCTGAGGATCAAGGTGCATTTCGATCGGCAATACGTTAATCACCGGCCCGTTGGCGCACAGTGCCGCCGAACCGGTGCGGCGCATAAAGATAAAACCGGCACTGAAGCTGGCGTGGCCGCTCAGGCGAGACACCCACAGCGCCACCAATGCCAGCGCCATATCAGCCACGCTGAACTGCTGCTGACCGGCGTTCACCAGGTGACTAAAGTCCTGGCGGTCACACAGCTGTGATAACCGATGAATGCGGGTGGTCGGCGTTTGGCCGGCCAACGGCTGCGGACAGAGCGTGGCCGGGGTCGGCAACTGCTGCGCCTTGTTCAGCCAGAAGGCCGCGTCACGCTGACAGGTAGGCGACTGGGCGTAGCGTTGATATTCTTCAACCACTTCGCTGAAGGCGCTAAACGGCGTCGGATCCGGCCGTTCATTACGCAACGTCCGGGTATAAATATGGGCAATCCTGCGGGCAATGGCGGTGAAACTGAAGCCATCGACCAAAATATGGTGATAACGCTGATACCAGAACCAGCGCTGATCCGACAGGCGGATCAACATATGGCGGTACAGCGCATTGCCGCTGCCGATGCGTAAATCACCGGACATATCCAGCTGCATCAAGGCGCGTGCTGCAACGGCTGCGTCAGGAGAATCACGCAGGTCAATAAACTCAACCGGCAGGATCGCCAGCGCCGGGTCATGCCACTGCATCGGCACCCCGTCACGTTCTGCAAAACGGAACTGCAGGGTATCCACTTCGGACAACCCCTGCGCGATCGCCTGTAGCAGACAATCCTGGTCCAGCGGACCCTTCAGCTCAATATAGTGGGAAACCGCGTAAGCATTGGCATGCGGTGAAATTTGATCGGCAACCCAGATCCCGGGCTGCGCGGCGACCAACGGCAGCTCAGTGGCGAGCTGCTGTTCGGACGATAATAAAATGCTGTCTGACAAGGGACTGACTCCTGTTTTCGGGACTAATGCCATCACGCCTTACGCAGTGATGCGGGCCGCATATCCTGCCAATGTTGTTCCAGCCACAGCACGCACAGCGGCCGGGCCGCCGGGCCGAATACCGGCGTCCACCCCGCCGGTACTGCGCTGAAATCCGGCCACAGGCTGTATTGCCGTTGGTCATTCTGCACAATCAGGCAGATTTGTTGTTCGTCATCGAACGGGTTCAGAGTTTCCATCACGGACTCCTTGGACAGTGAAGGTTAGCTTGGCCGAGAGCGCAGGAACTTGATCCGCCCACAACGCCTGTAGCCCGTCGATCAGGCCACCACGCCAGCACAGATAATCATGCCCTCCGGCTACCACCCGGTATTGCACCCGATGTCCGGCGTCTCGCAGCAATGCCGCCATTTGGTCGTTCACCCGGTGCGCTACTTTTTCGTGCACGCCGGCCTCCATAAACACCTTCAACTTACCCTTGCCGACGCCCTGCTCAACCTGATGCAGCAACCAGCCAGCATCGGCGGGTATCTCTTCACGCTGATACATATCGCGACGTGGCCACCAGAAGGAGCCAGACTGGCTGATAACGCCGCCGAAGCACTGTGGCCAGTGCAAGCCGGCATACAGCGATGACAGGCCGCCAAAACTCTGGCCGCATACTAACGTCGTGGCCGGATCACGGCGATGAGGTGCCCATTCGGCCACCTGCGGCAGCAGTTCTTCTTGCACCGCCAGCCAGAAGTCTTCATTGCAGGCCAGTTCCTGACTACGGTGTTTGAGGCTGATGATGTCGATCAGCAGATATACCGCCTCCGGCAGTTTGCCTTCGCGGGTCAACTGCATCAGCGGATCCCAGACCGGCATGTTGCTCGACCAGAATTGACCGTCCAGCATGACCGCCAGCGGCCGTTGCCCCGGGTTGCTGTCGCCGGTGGTGTAAACCCAGACGTTACGGGTATTACCCAGTCGCTCGCTGTGCCAACTATGACGCTGCAGCCGGGCAGGCGGTGCTGGCGTACAGCGACCACTGGCCACGGCGTAGCGATCAAAATCCTGCCAGGCCAGTTGTGCCGGGGCTTCCGGCATATGCAAACCGGACAACACATTGCCGCCAACACCGGTCCATGAACGATGGGGATTAAGCAGATCCTGAGTCGCACCGGCAAACACCTGATGCCACCAGTGACGGATCGAATGCATTTTAGCGTGCGCGTCCTCACCACTGTGTTCCAGCGGTCGGTCGTCCATACAGGGGATGAAGCAGTAGCTGCCACGCCAGTCCGCGCTCAGCTCGGTTTGCCAATACCAGACGTCGGTGCCTTCCAGTCGTTGCAGGCTCTGAGGCGGCGACGACTGATGGTGGTCGGTGAGGCAATTGATGTGGATCCAAACGCGTTGATAGGCTGAAGTGAGCTCACATCCCTGAGGATCGCGCCATAAAAATGTGACCTTCCCTCGCCCATCCCCTTGCAGCTCCACCAGCGGCGTACCGCGTTTGGCGATATTCAGCCACCATCCATGGCGCCCGGCGTGCTTGCTCGATAATAATCTGCTGCTTTCTGACTCGGATTTTGTTTTCAAAACGCCTATTCACTATTTAGCTGGCAGCTTCAGGAAAGCCGGTAAATTCGCGGCGCGAGGCGCTGCCCAAGAAAACCGTAAACCGAATACTATTGATAATTATTTGCGTTTGCAATAGTGTGTGTAGGCCCGCAAACGGGGCAGGTATTCTTCAACAGGGATGGATACCGGGTTTTAGCGCTGAATCCAATGTCGGTATCGGTGTTGTCGCGTCTCGGCCGGCTGGATTTTTATTTTCGAAAACACAAAAACTACAACCGCCCTTCTCTCCGCCGGTGGCCTACAGCTTGGGTGCCCCGGGAAAGGCAGCAAGGTAGGAACACTCACATGAACCGCAAATTATCTCGTTATTCCTTAGCCACACTCATCGGGTTAGGATTAGGCGCGTCCGCCTTTGCGCACGCCGCACAGCAAACAGAAACCACCGCAGAAACAGACTCCGTCGCCAAAAATAAAAAAGAAGCCGCCGAGGACACCATTGTTGTCACCGCTGCCAAGCAAAACCTGCAGGCACCGGGGGTTTCTACCATCACCGCCGACGAAATCAAAAAACGCCCACCAGCACGTGATATCAGCGAACTGATCCGCACCATGCCTGGTGTTAACCTGACCGGCAACTCCACCAGCGGCCAGCGCGGCAACAACCGCCAGATCGATATTCGTGGCATGGGCCCGGAAAATACCCTGATCCTGATCGACGGTAAACCCGCTACCAGCCGTAATTCGGTACGTCAGGGCTGGCGCGGCGAACGTGATACCCGTGGCGATACCGCCTGGGTGCCACCGGAGATGATTGAACGCATCGAAGTGCTGCGCGGCCCGGCAGCGGCACGCTACGGCAACGGCGCCGCCGGTGGCGTCGTCAACATCATCACCAAGAAGAACACCAAAGAGCTGCACGGCTCGTTAAACGCCTACTTCAACGTCCCACAGCACAAGCAAGAAGGCTCTACCAAACGTACCGACTTCAGCCTCTCCGGTCCGTTGACCGATGAACTGAGCTTCCGCCTGTTCGGCGGCTACAGCAAAACTCAGGCCGACGCCTGGGATATCAACGAATCACATAAATCTGCACGTGTGGGCGCTTATGCCAGCAGCACGCCCTCCGGACGTGAAGGCGTAGAAGACAAAAACATCGATGCCATGCTGCACTGGGACTTTGCTCACTTGCAGTCACTGGAGTTTGAGTATGCCTATGGTCGCCAGGGCAACCTGTATGCCGGGGATACCCAAAACACCAACTCCAACGCGCTGGTGCAAAGCAACTACGGTAAAGAGACTAACCGTATTTACCGCGAAACCTTCGGCCTCAACCACCGTGGTGCCTGGGATAACGGTGTCAGCACCAATAACTATATTCAGTTCGAACGCACGCGGAATGCCCGTCTGAATGAAGGCCTGGCCGGCGGTACCGAAGGCATCTTCGATACCAAAAACCAAGGCTTCGGTACCACCAAGCTGGACGATTTCCTGGCGCACAGCGAAGTCAGCGTGCCATTCGAGCTCGGCGTGACGCAAACCGCCACGGTCGGTACCGAGTGGAACCAACAGAGAATGAAGGACGGCTCCTCCACCAGCCAAACTCAGATGGGCGGCACAATTCCAGGCCAAGACACCGGCACCCGTAGCCCTTACGCCTCCGCGCATATCTTCTCGCTGTTTGCCGAAGACAATATGGAGCTGACTGACAGCACCATGCTGACACCGGGCCTGCGTTACGACCTGCACTCCGAAGCCGGCAACAACTGGAGCCCGTCACTGAACCTGTCGCAGGAACTGGGCGACCTCTTCACGCTGAAGATGGGCATCGCCCGCGCCTATAAGGCACCGAACCTGTACCAGACCAACCAAAACTACTTGCTCTACAGCAAGGGGCAAGGTTGTTCGTCCAGCGACGTCAAAAATGGCTGTTACCTGCTGGGTAACGACGATCTGAAGGCGGAAACCAGCGTCAACAAAGAGATTGGCCTGGAGTTCCATAACGACGGTTGGCTGGCCGGCGTGACCTATTTCCGTAACGACTACCACAACAAAATTGAAGCGGGTAACTCCCGAATCGGCACCAGCAGCACCGGGACCGCCATTTACCAGTGGGAAAACGTGCCTAAAGCGGTAGTACAGGGGTTGGAAGGGACGTTGAACGTGCCGGTGAGCGAGACCGTTTCCTGGTCCAACAACGCCACCTATATGATTGAAAACAAGAATAAGACGACCGGTGATTACCTGTCGATTATTCCTGAGTTCACCATTAACTCGACCCTGAGCTGGCAGGCAACCCAGGAGCTGTCGATGCAATCGACCCTGACCTGGTACGGCCGCCAGAAACCGAAGAAGTATAACTACCAGGGTAAGCCGGTTAGCGGCACCGAAACCAAGGAAGTCAGCCCTTACGCCGTGGTGGGTGCCAGCGCCACCTATGATGTGACCAAGAACATCAGCCTGACCGCCGGTATCGACAACCTGTTCGACAAACGCCAGTTCCGTGAAGGTAACTCGCAGAACGTGGGTGACCCAACCACCGGCGCGATTAACATCGCCGGTGCAGGGGCAGCCACCTATAACGAACCGGGCCGGACTTACTATATGAGCGTGAATACCCATTTCTAATGGTGGGATAAACCGGTCATGATTTCAGGGGCTGCCATGCAGCCCCTTTTTATTATTTCTCCAGCGAAACCTGTTTGAAGATGTGCTTCCCAAACGGGTCGATCTCGTAGCCTTTCACTTCTTTGCGCACCGGTTCAAAAATGGTTGAGTGGGCAATCATCATTGCCGGCATTTGGTCATGCATCATCACCTGCGCCTGCTGATACATCACCACCCGCTTGGCGTGGTCATTCTCTTCACGCGCCTGCGAAATCAGTTTGTCAAAGGGTGGGTAGCACCACTTGGCCGAGTTCGAACCGCCATTGGCCGACACGCAGGTAAACAGTGGGCCGAAGAAGTTATCCGGATCGCCGTTGGCGGTGGTCCAACCCATCAATGCCGCCTGATGTTCACCATTTTTTATCCGCTGCAAATACTCACCCCACTCGAAGGTGACAATCTTGGCCTTCACGCCGATCTTCGCCCAGTCGGCCTGGATCATCTCCGCCATACGTTTGGCATTCGGGTTATACGGCCGTTGTACCGGCATCGCCCACAGATCGATAGCGAAGCCCTGGCCCAGCCCGGCCTCCTGCAACAACTGTTTGGCTTTTTCCGGTGAGTACGGATAGTCCTCAATTTTATCATTGCTGCCCCACTGGGTCGGCGGCAGCAGGTTCTTCGCCGGCTGCCCCGCGCCGTGGAACACCGCTTCGAGAATAGCCGGCTTGTTCACCGCCAGAGCCAACGCCTGCCGTACCTTGAGGTTATCCAACGGCTTTTTCTGGGTGTTGAACGCCAGGAAACCGATGTTCAGCCCGGATTTCTCCATCAACTGGATATTTTTGTCCTCACGCATGCGCGTCAGATCCGCCGGGTTGGGGAATGGCATCACCTGGCATTCATTCTTTTGCAGCTTGGCGAAGCGCACTGCCGCATCCGGGGTGATCGAGAACACCAAGCGGTCAATCTTCGGTTTGCCCTCCCAATACTGGTCGAACGCCTTGTAGAGGATCTTCGCATCCTTCTGGTACTGCACCAACTGGAAGGGGCCGGTACCGACAGGATCGTTATCCACCCGCTGCGGAGTGCCGGCTTTCAGCATCGCATCGGCATATTCAGCGGATAGAATAGTGGCGAAATACATGCCGAGATCGGCCACAAACGGTGCTTCGGCTCGCGAAAGCTCAAAACGCACGGTGTTGTCATCCACTTTGACAATCTGGTTAATCAGCGAACCAAACTCCATCGATTCGAAGTTGGTGTAAGCCCCGTTGGAGACCTTGTGATAAGGGTTATTGGCGTCTTTTTGCCGCATAAATGAGAAGATGACGTCGTCGGCATTAAAGTCACGGGTGGGAGTAAAGTATTTGTTGCTCTGGAACTTCACGCCTTTACGCAGATGAAAGGTGTAATTCCTACCGTCTTCGCTCACCTGCCAGCTTTCCGCCAGGCTCGGTTGCAGCTCGACGGTGCCGGTTTTGAAATCCACCAGCCGGTTGTAAATGGTCGCCGAACTGGCATCGACCGTCGGACCGGAGGTAAACAGCTGCGGATTGAAACCTTCCGGCGAGCTTTCGGAACAATAAACCAGCGTACTGGCGCGCGCGCCGCCCATCACCGCCAGGGCCAATAATCCCAGCGTCATTGTTATCGCTTTTGCTTTTGATTTCTGATTCATCGTGCCATCCCCAGAGTAAAAAACAGACTCGAGGGATACCAATAAATCATGCAGTTAGGGATGTAAAGAACAAATTCTGAGCATGAAAAACGGGGAGTGCCAGAGGTGGCATTCCCCGTGGTTTAGCGACTTGCTGAAATTAAATCATCTGGCTGAAGTTCATCTGCGCCATCAGTTTGTAGTTGTCGGCGTAATCCACTGGAATGGCCACCACGACCGGCCCCTGAATTTCCATCGCCTTACGCAGCATGGGCCGCAAGTCCTCCACCGACTGCACGGCAAACCCGACCGCACCACAGGCCTCGGCATAGGCTTTAAAGTCGATGGGGCCGAATTCCACACCGGATTTACGCTGGTATTTGTTCACCTCCTGCATTTCCACCATGTTGTAGGCGTTATCCACCCAAATCACGTGCACGATGTTATTTTTCAGCCGTACCGCAGTCTCCAGCTCCATGCTCGACTGCATAAAACCGCCGTCGCCGGATATCGACACCACTTTGTCCCCCGGGCGCACCAACGCCGCACCGATAGCCCACGGCAACGCCACCCCCATGGTCTGTTGGCCGTTGGAAATCAGTAGCTGGCGCGCGCGGAAGCTGTAAAGGTAACGTGCAATCCAGATGTGGAAACTGCCCATGTCCACGCACAGCGTTACGTCGTCGCTGACAATGTCCTGCAACTCTTTCACGATGCGCAACGGGTGGATCGGCATACCGCCGCGCCGTGCGGCACGTTCCGCCAATTCATTGCGCTGACGCCCCAGATCGCTGAGGATCAGTTCGACCTCCGCCGGTACGCTCACCACGCGGTTAAAGGCTTCGGTCATCATGTCGAGAGTGGCGCTGATATTGCCTACCAGCTCGACGTCCGGGCGATAACAGGTGTCGATGTCCGCCGGCAGCACGTCGATATGCACCAGTTTCAATCGGCCCTGGCTGTTCCACATGCAGGGATCGTATTCGATCGGCCCGTAGCCGACGCTGACCACCAGATCGGCCTTCTGCAATAGCTGGTCGGCGGGTTGGTTGTTGAACAGCCCAACGCGGCCGGCAAAGCGTGCAAAGTGATTGACGTCGATCACCCCCGCCGCCTGATAGGTGCCCACCACCGGCATATGGGTGCGATGCAGCAACTGACGCACCGCTTCGCTGTTTTCCGGACGGCTGGCCTGCAGGCCTAGCAGCAGCACCGGGCATTTCGCCTGCTGGATCAGTTTGACCGCCGCACGGATATCCTCGGCCGCCGCTGCCCCCATGCGCGGCAGTCGGCACCCCGCCAGCACCGGCGCACTGACCGGCTCATTGACGATGTCCATCGGCAGGCTGACGAACGATGCCCCCGGACGGCCAAACTCGGCGTGGCGAAAAGCATTGGCGATCACTTCCGAAATCGCTGAACCGGCATGTACTTCGGCGCAATACTTGGTCACCGGTCGGAACATACTGACGGTGTCCATGCTCTGGTGGGTTTGTTTCAGGTTATCGGCACGTTTCACCGCCCCGCCAAACGCCACCACCGCGTCCCCTTCCGAAGTGGCGGTCGCCAGCCCGGTGATCAGGTTGGAACTGCCTGGCCCGGAGGTCACCAGCGCCACCCCGGCCTTGCCGGTCAAACGCCCGACCGCTGCCGCCATAAACGCGGCGTTGGCTTCGTGGCGCACCACCACCGTTTCTATTGAGGGGGCGTCCTCCAGCGAATCAAATACCCGATCAATCTTGGCTCCCGGGATGCCGAACACGTAGTTAACGCCCTGCGCTTCCAGATTTTTCACCACTAAATCTGCGCCGCACGCCCAGTGATGGTCTGTTTTTGCCTTGCTCATGGAATACCTCCTGAAAATTAACCCAAGACTGTCGCGGACTTAACCCTCGGCAGAACGAATTGCGCGGTCCAAATCCTCTGGACAGAGGTCGGCGCGCAGAAAATCCGCATCATGCGGCAACTGAAGATTGAGACGGGTGATCACGCCAAATTGCAGGCGACCGTGGTCGAGTTGGTAATCCAGCACGTGCCCACCGCCATTGCGATCCTCGGTGACAAAATGCTCGTGATAACCGGCCACGCCAACGCCCTGCATATAGTCAGGCGAGCGAAAACCGACCAGGGTGCCCTGGCAGTGATGAAAGGCAAAGGTTGGCTGCTCCTCTATCGCTTCCAGCATCGGACGATAGGGGCGTTCCTGGCGTGGCACGGTGCGGGTTTCCACGTGGTTGAATTCGCCGTCAACGCGTACGGCGCAGAACAGATTCGGCGAAGCCACCTGTTCGTCAATGCACTGGTGCAGTTGCGCCTTGGTGATCGGACGATCAAAATCCTGGGTAACACTCGGTTTGAAAAAGGTGACAACGGCAAACGGGGTTTTCTGCTGCAAACTGGCTGGCCGCGCACTGCCGTCGGCGCGCAGCTGGTGAATTTCCTTGTCGAAGGCGATCAGTTCGCCATCAAGGTGATTGAAGGTGCCCAGGCCGAAGTTACCGTGCCGGAGCAATTCGGCAATAGTGACCTCCCCTTCGTAAACGCCGCTGATTAACGCGCTCATCAGCGAGATTTGGTAGATCTCGCCCTCCCCCACGCTCAGCGACTGCCTGGCAAACCCTTGCGCCAAATGCTGCGCGCAGGAACACCCTTGGTCTTCATTCATAAACTACTCCTCCACCAGCACGGAGTGAAATGCCCCGTGCGTTCAAAATGCTCACCTGAGGGTGAACAAAGATGTCACCGGCGACGCGTTCAGTTGGAACGATTCAGCCAACGGTGACAAAAAAACCGGCACGGCAGGCCGGTGATGCCCAATGTCAACAACGAATTAGCTTAACTAATCATTGTGGCTAAACAGGACATCGAATTGAACGATTAATCTGGTGTTGAAGCAGTGATCAATACCGCAGGCACACGGTGGCGCCTGGGGAAAAAAAGTGATCTTAAGTTCTAAAAACCGCGTAACTTATGCATTCTTGCTCTGTGCGGTGAGCTCACGGCACATTCTTATCCGCCGTAAGCACCAAAAAAGAGTAGCCGTATTGCGACGGACGGAGAACCAGGTATTCATAAGAAACGCTTTTGCATATAATGCAAAGATGAATGACGCCCGCTATGTTGAACATCTGCCGATATTTCTCGAGGTGGCCCTGTTGGGCAGCTTCTCCGCCGCCGCCCGCAAGCTGGGAATGGTGCCTTCTTCGCTGGTGCGCCACGTTGATGCACTGGAAAGTGCCTTGGGCGCGACGCTGTTTATTCGCTCAACGCGCGGTCTGATGCTGACGGACGCCGGTGAAATGCTGCAGACGCGAGCTACCACGCTGCTGACAGACATCAGCGATATCCGCGCCGAACTGACTTCGCTGAGCGACAGGCCACAAGGCACCTTGCGCATCAGTTGCCTGCCGACCTTTGGCAAAACTTATATTCTGCCGCTGTTGCCGACGCTGGCTGAACGCTATCCGCAGCTGTTTGTTGAACTGGATTTGACGGAGCGTCAGACCGATCCGACCCTGGAACTGTTGGATGCCGCCATCCGCATCGGCGAGCAGAAAGACAGTGGGCTGTACGCCAGCCGGATAGCCACCCAGCGCTGGATGATGTGCGCCAGCCCTGATTATCTCGCCCGCCATGGCCACCCGGCCGACCTGAACGCCTTGCCGGAACATCGGCTGATTGCCCGCTATCACAAACAACAACCGGCCTGCTGGGCACAAATTCTCAGCGCTCCGTTGATGGATCGCTGCAACCTGGTATTGCGCTGTGATGACTTTACCGCTCAGCGCGAGGCGGTGCTGCTGGGACTGGGGATCACCTTTTTACCCAACTGGGTCGTCGGGCCGGATATTCAGGCCGGTCGGTTGCTGCCGCTGCTGGAAGATCCGCGGCAGGAGCAACAGGGAATTTATCTGCTGCGGCCGCTGGCGAAGGTGTCCACGCGGCTGAATCTGTTTATTACTCTGCTCAAGCAAAGTATCGGTCAACCACCGAGTTGGGAGTGAAGCGGTGAGACCTGGCCATACAACGCCGGGTTGTCACTTTCGTCTTTCAGCTCTATTCCGGTCAGGCGACGCTGGAAAGCCTGCTCCAGCAGCCATGCCAGTTTAAATGCCGCCTGCGGGTAATCCAGCCCTTCCGGACGCACGTTGGAAATGCAATTACGCTCCGACTCCCGCCGCTGGGTGTTCGGCCCCCAGGTCAGGTAGATCCCCAGGCTGTCCGGCGAGGACAGGCCCGGCCGCTCGCCGATCAACATCGCCACCGCCCTGGCCCGCAAACATTCGCCAATATCATCCCCCAATGCCACCCGTGACTGATGCGCCAACACCACCGGTGCGACCGAGAGCCCCAATAGGTCGAGATAAGGCCGCAGCGCCTGCAACAGCGGCAGCGCCTGCCGATGTACCGCCTTGGAAGACAAACCGTCCGCCACCACCAGCAGTAAGTCGGCCGGCTTGTCCGACAGGCCCTGCAGCAGGCTGCGGCTGTCCGCGGCCAACCGACGCCCCAGATCCGGCCGGCTGAGATAAGCGGTACGATCGGCCGCCTGGCTGTGCACTGTTAAGGTTTGCCAGCCCTGATGCTGTAAAGCGCTGGCCAGCGTATCGCTGTCGAACGGCTGATGCACCGCATCACGCGCCTGCGCATGCGCCAGACCAAATTTAAGCAGTTCCTCGGTGGGCAGACTGGCACCGGTGCGCCCCAGCGCAATGCGCGCATCGGTAAAGGCACGCAGCGCATCCCAACTATTAACGTGGACCGGCTTGCTCATGGTTGCTCTCCCTGTAACGCCAGCAACAACGGGTGATTGGCGGCGGTGTCGCGCAACCGGCCCTGATCGTCGGTGATATGCATTCTCGTCAGCCAGTCGGCAAACTCCGGTGCATGCTTCAGCCCCAGCAGTTCGCGGATATACAGCGCGTCGTGGAATGAGGTGCTTTGGTAATTAAGCATGATGTCATCTGCCCCCGGAACGCCAATCAGGAAAGTCAGTCCGGCGGTGGCCAACAGCGTCAACAGCGTATCCATATCGTCCTGATCTGCCTCCGCGTGATTGGTGTAACACACGTCGCAACCCAGCGGCAGGCCGAGCAATTTCCCGCAGAAATGATCTTCCAGACCGGCGCGGATAATCTGTTTGCCGTCGTACAGGTACTCCGGCCCGATAAAACCGACCACGGTGTTGATCAGCAATGGCGAGAAATGTCGCGCTACCGCATAGGCGCGTGCCTCACAGGTTTGCTGATCAACGCCGTGGTGCGCATTGGACGACAAACAACTGCCCTGCCCGGTTTCGAAGTACATGACGTTATGACCCAGAGTGCCACGATTGAGGCTCAGCGCTGCCTGCTGCGCCTCCGCCAGCAGGGCCAGATTTATGCCAAAACCGCTGTTGGCCGCCTCAGTACCGGCGATCGACTGGAACACCAAATCCACCGGCGCGCCACGCTCGATCAGGCGCAGCGTATTGGTGACGTGCGTCAACACACAGGATTGGGTAGGAATGGCGAAACGCTGGATCACGTCGTCCAGCATATAATTGAGTTTCTCCAGCAGCGGCAGGCTGTCGCTGGCCGGGTTGATGCCCACCACCGCATCACCACTGCCATACAGCAGGCCATCAAGCATGCTGGCCGCAATGCCCTGCAGACTGTCGGTAGGATGGTTCGGCTGCAGTCGCACGCTGAGGTGGCCCGGCAAACCAATGGTGTTGCGAAAACGGGTTATCACCCGGCATTTTTTAGCCACCAGGATCAGATCCTGATTGCGCATCAATTTACTCACTGCCGCCGCCATTTCCGGTGTAATGCCGGCGGCCACCTGCGCCAACATAGCGCTGTCCGCCTGCTCACTCAGCAACCAGTCACGAAAGTCCCCCACCGTCAGGTGCGAAATCGGCGCAAAGGCCAACGCATCGTGGCTATCGATAATCAGCCGCGTGACCTCGTCCTGTTCATACGGCACCAGCAACTGCTGAAGGAAAGTTTTCAGCGGTACCTCTGCCAATGCGATGCGCGCCGCCATGCGTTCCTCCGCGCTGTCCGCCGCCACTTCCGCCAGATAGTCACCGGAACGGGCCGGTGACGCCTTGGCCATCAACTGACGTAAATCACTGAAACGGTAGCTGCGCCGGCTAAGCGTTGCCTGATACATAGTGTCCCCTGTTCGGCCCTGAATAGTCATCTGAAGCTGCAAACCCTGTACCAAGTGTAGTCAGTCGGCCAGCGAATATATTCGCCCGCTGTTTCGCCCACGGGCGCTTCAGGTTACAGTAGCCGCAACAAAGGAGAGGTAATGACCCGGCAACAGCAAATTATCCAGTGGTTACAGCAAGATAATGAAAGAATGGCGGCATTGCGCACGGCCCGCCGGCTCGGTCTGAATGACTGGTGCCTGGGAGCCGGTTTTGTGCGTAATCTGGTGTGGGATCGGCTGCACGGTTACACCACGTCAACGCCGCTCAACGACATCGACGTGATCCATTTTGATCCACAACGCCCGGAAGCGGAGCGTGACCAAATGCTGGAAACGCGACTGCAAGAGTGGTTAGCACAGCCGTGGTCGGTGAAAAACCAGGCGCGTATGCACCTGCGCAGCGGCCGGGCCCCCTATCTTAACAGCGAAGATGCCATCAGCTATTGGACCGAGCGGGAAACCGCGGTGGGCGCACGCCTGAACGCTGACGACAGCATCCAACTGGTCGCGCCATTCGGCCTCGACGGGTTGTTCGATGACACCATCACCTTCAATGTCAAAAATGGCGACCTCAATGCTTATGAACAACGGGTAACCAGCAAAGGCTGGTTGCAACACTGGCCACGCCTGCGGCAAATCCGCGGGTAAAGTTTTTCCCCGCGCAGCCGATACCCTGAGCAGCAGAATCAAACTCAGGGAGAGTATTATGTCGACCAGCATTACCATGATTGTCCCGGTGAAAAATACCGTACCCGGCATCAGCAAGGTTTTTAGCGCCCCCGGTAACGAAGGCCAGTTGTTGATGGCCAAACCGGTCAACCAGCAGCCGGAAGGCGGCAAAATGAAAGAAACCAAGGAGGCGGGCGGTAACGATCAGGTAAAAGTGGCCGACAGCAGCGCTTCTGCACGGATCAAATCGCTGAACAAACAAATCCAGGATCTGCAACAAAAGCTGGTAGATCTGAAAGACTCTGATGGTGATCCTAAAGAGATCGAAAAACAGAGACAGCTGATCCAGGCGCAGATCAAAATGCTGCAGGCCGAAATCGCGCGGATTCAGAAAGAAGAGATGGAAAAACAGCAGGCAGAGCAAATGGCCAAAGCTGCCGATAGTATCGCGCCAGCCAAAGGCGACGGCATCAACCGCCCAACCGCGCTTAACGCCGTGGATGTGTATATTTAACTCAGTAATCTGCCTGCCGTTGGCGCTGCTGCTGCAACAACGCCGCCTGCTGTCCCACCACCTGCCAGATGACCTCTGCCGCCGGTGTCAGCGAGCGGTTTTTACGCCGCACCAGCATCAGCGCGCGGTTGATTTCCGGCACCAGCCGCCGAACCTTCAGCTGGCCCCCTTCCGGCAAGGGTAATGCCAACGCCGGAAAAATACTGATGCCGATACCCGCCGCCACCATCGGGAACAGCGTGGCCGGGTGGCCAATCTCCTGCACCACCGTCGCTTCCACCCCTTGTTGGCGCAGGGCACTGTCAATCAACGGTCGGCTGCCGGAGGCATAATCCTGCAACACCAAACGACTGCCGTTCAGCGCCGACCAGTGCACTTCAGGCAGCTCGGCAAACGGATGATCGTTACGGCACAACAACAGGAAAGGTTCATACAGGATCGGTTCGCAGTCCAGATCCAGCGCCTGTACCGGATCGACCACGATGCCAAAATCGACCTCGGCGTTACGAATACTGTGCAGCACCTGCTGTTGCGCCTGGTCACGTAACATTATGCGGATGTCAGGATACTGCTTTTCCCCTGCGGCGATACACTGTGGCATCAGGTGCGCAGAGATGGTCTGACTCGATGCCACCCGCACCGTACCACTGCGCAGCACGCCAAAGCTGCGCGCATCCAGCAATGACGACTGTAATTCATCCAGCAATCGTTCAACGCGGTTAGCCAGCCGCTGTCCGGCGTCGGTCAGCAACACTTCGCGGGTCGTACGATCGAGCAAGCGCACGCCGATTTCCGCCTCCAGCTCTTTTACGCTGTGACTGACCGCCGACTGGGTTAGGCCAATCGCCTCACCGGCCCGGCTGAAGCTGCGGTGCCGGGCAATGGCGACAAAAACCCTGAGTTGTTTAATCGAGTAATTCATGTTTTTTATTCATAAATGAATTAAATAAATCAATTTAATTATTATATGCCGTCGCGCGACAATGGGTGCATTGATTTTTCTTCGAGTACGCCGCCATGAGATTTTTGCCCGATCGCTTTACCCTGACGCTGATCGCCACCGTGCTGCTGGCTTCGTTCCTGCCGGCGCGCGGCGAGTTCGTCGGCTGGCTGAACGCGTTGACCATCGCCGCCATCGCCCTGCTGTTCTTTATGCACGGTGCCAAGCTGTCTCGCGAAGCCATTCTGGCCGGCAGCAACAACTGGCGGCTGCACCTGTGGGTGATGTTCAGCACCTTTATTATTTTCCCGACGCTCGGCGTGCTGTTTAAATGGTGGTCGCCGGTCAACGTCAGCCCCGAGCTGTATTCCGGTTTTATCTACCTGTGCATTCTGCCTGCTACCGTGCAATCGGCCATCGCCTTTACCTCACTGGCGGGCGGCAACGTGGCTGCGGCGGTGTGCAGCGCGTCTGCCTCAAGCCTGCTGGGGATTTTCGTCTCACCATTGCTGGTCGGGCTGTTGATGAACGTGCACGGAGAAACTGGCAGCCTGCAACAAGTGGGCTCCATCGTGCTGCAACTGCTGGTGCCATTTGTTGCTGGCCATCTGTCACGGCCGTTGATCGGCAAATGGATTGAACGCAACCGCAAGCTGATCGGCAAAACCGACCAGACCTCGATTCTGCTGGTGGTATATGCCGCCTTTAGCGAGGCGGTAACGCACGGCATCTGGCATCAGGTGGGGTTGGGTTCACTGGTGTTTATTGTGGTGGGCAGCCTGGTGCTGTTGACCATTGTGCTGGTGGTAAATACTTACATGGCACGCTGGCTGGGCTTTAGTAAAGCCGACGAAATTACCATTGTGTTCTGCGGGTCGAAGAAAAGCCTGGCGAACGGCATCCCGATGGCCAACATCCTGTTCCCGGCCGCGACCGTGGGGATTATGGTGCTGCCGTTGATGGTGTTTCATCAGGTGCAGTTGATGACCTGTGCGGTATTGGCTCGGCGTTATCAGAAGAAACAGCAGGAAAAGCAGGAAAAGCAGGCGGTGCTAAACGCAGAAGCAGAAACCGTACGGGGATAATAAAATGGGCGCGGCACAGATACCGCGCCCGGTAACTCAAGTTTTCTTCAGTGGCTTGACCAGGTGGTCAAGCCCTTCGATTTTAATCGCCAAGGTCATTTCCATCAGCATGCCGAGTTTCCCCTGGGGGAACTCCCCTTTGCGGGCAAACCACAGCAGGTATTCTTCCGGCAGGTCAATCAGCACCCGCCCCTGGTACTTGCCGAACGGCATCAGGGTGTTGGCGATTTCGATCAGATTCTCTTTTTCCATCAGACACCCAACAGGCGGATCATTTCCGCTTCGTCGATGACCGCGATGCCCAGTTCCTGCGCCTTCACCAGCTTGGATCCCGCCGCTTCACCGGCAATCACCAGATCGGTTTTCTTCGATACGCTGCCGCTGACCTTGGCGCCCAGCGCCGTCAGGCGATCTTTGGCCTCGTCGCGGGAAAGCTGGCTCAACGAGCCGGTCAGCACCACGGTTTTACCGGCGAACGGGCTGTCGATCTCTTCCGCCACTATCACCACCGGTGCCGGCCAGTTAATGCCGATTTCGTCGCTGACCAGTTCCTGGATTACCTGCTGATTAAGTTCTTCGTCGAGGAAATGACGCGTGTGCTTCGCCACCACCTCGCCCACTTCCGGCACCTGTTTCAGTGCTTCAATATCAGCAGACATCAGTTTATCCAGCGAACCGAAATGTGCCGCCAGATTGGCCGCGGTGGCTTCGCCGACTTCGCGGATACCCAGCGCGTACAGGAAACGGGCAAAAGTGGTCTGTTTGGATTTTTCCAGCGCGTTAACCAGATTCTGCGCCGACTTCGGCCCCATGCGATCCAGCCCGGTCAGTATACCGGCGGACAGACGGAACAGATCGGCCGGATTCTTCACGTACTCTTTTTCGACCAGTTGCTCGATGATCTTGTCGCCCATGCCGTCGACATCCAATGCCCGACGGGAAACAAAGTGCTTCAGCGCTTCTTTACGTTGTGCAGCGCAGATCAACCCGCCGGTGCAACGTGCCACCGCTTCGCCTTCCACTCTCTCAACGTCGGAACCGCATACCGGACAATGCTGTGGGAATACGATTTCACGCGCATCCGCCGGACGGCGTTCGGTCATCACTCCCACCACCTGCGGGATCACATCACCGGCGCGGCGTACAATCACCGTGTCACCGATACGCAAGCCCAAACGCTCAATTTCGTCGGCATTATGCAGCGTGGCGTTGCTGACGATCACCCCGGCAACCAGCACCGGTTCCAGTCTCGCCACCGGCGTAATGGCACCGGTACGGCCAACCTGGAATTCCACCTCACGCACTAGCGTGATCTGCTCCTGCGCCGGGAATTTGAATGCCGTCGCCCAACGCGGTGCACGCGCCACAAAGCCGAGCGTTTCCTGCAGGTCGATATCGTCGATTTTCACTACCACGCCGTCGATATCAAACCCGAGTTGTGCGCGGTCCTGTTCTACCTGGCGGTAGAATGCCAGGACTTCGTCGCTGCCGGTACAACGTTTGGCGCGATCGCTGACCGGCAACCCCCAGTCTTTGAATTGCATCAGGCGCTGCCAGTGACTGCGCGGCAACTCGCCGCCTTCCAGCAGGCCAACGCCATAGCAGAAGAAAGTCAGCGGGCGTTTGGCGGTAATACGTGGGTCAAGCTGACGGATCGATCCGGCGGCAGCGTTACGCGGGTTGGCGAAAATTTTACCGTCCTTGCGACGCGCCTCTTCGTTCATCTGCTCGAAACCGGCCTGCGGCATAAACACTTCGCCACGCACTTCCACCCGACGCGGGATATTGTCACCGGTCAGTCGCAGCGGAATGGCGCGGATGGTACGCACATTAGAAGTAATATTTTCACCGGTGGTGCCGTCGCCGCGCGTCGCCGCGCGAACCAGTTCGCCCTCTTCGTAAAGCAGGCTGACCGCCAGACCGTCCAGCTTCAGCTCGCAGCAGAAGGTCAGCGGATCGCTGCTCTTCAGGCGATCCTGCACTCGCTTATAGAACGCCAGGAAGCTTTCTTCGTCGAAGACGTTGTCCAGCGACAGCATCGGCACTTCATGACGCACCTGATCGAACGCCGCCAGCGGGGCGGCGCCCACACGCTGAGTCGGCGAATCTGCGGTGATCAGTTCCGGGTGTGCGCTTTCCAGTGCACGCAGTTCCCCCATCAGGCGATCGTATTCCGCATCCGGCACTTCCGGCGCGTCCAGCACATGATATTGATATTCATGATGGCGCAGTGAGGTTCGTAGTTGATTGATTTGTTGGATTATCGATTCCATGGCTCACCATCAAAGATAAAAAACCCCCGGCAAGCGGGGGCTTTGTTGTTACGGATGTTCAGTGCGCGTGGCCGTCGATCAGGCGTTGTTTTCCAACACTTCACGAAGGCGCGCTTTGTAGGTTTCCAGCTTTTGTGGGGTCATCATGCGGCGCTCATCGTCCAGCACCACACCACCCACATCGTCGGCGATCCGCTGTGCCGACTGCAGCATCAGCTTGAAGTTCTGATTAGCGTCGCCATAAGACGGCACCATCATAAACATCGACACGCCCGGCGTAGAGAAATCGGACATCATCTCAGGATCAAAGGACCCCGGCTTAACCATATTCGCCAGGCTGAACAGCACAGGACCGCTGCCCGCAGGACTGATATGGCGATGGAAGATGCCCATTTCACCAAACTGGAAGCCCGCCTGCAGTACGCTCTGCAGCAGAATTTCGCCGCCGATCACGCCACCCTGATGTGCGGTAACGTGCAGCACCAGTACGGTTTCTTTCAGTTTAGCCTTGATGGCAGCAGGCGCTGGCTGAGGCTCATGTGCCACGGCTGGCTTCACTTCCGGCTGCGGCTGATGAGCAGGTTCGGCGTGGAATGCCGGCTCTGCTACTGGTGCCACAGGCGGGAGATCGTCAACGCGCGGTTCACGGCGTGGCGCAGGCTGCTGCGGCTCGTCGTCTTCGTCCTGCGCGTAGTTGTCCAACAGGATGTCATCATAATCCGGCCGCTGAGACAGCGGTGGCGGAGCCTGATGAGCAGCCGGTTGAACGGCACGCGGTGCTGGCTCAGCCGCCGGAGCAGGCTTGGGCGCAACCACGGGTTCTTCGCGAGCGGCATCAAAATGACCAAAGGACGGCTCATCTTCCGGGTGAGCGGAGCGCACACGCACCTCTCCCACACCTTCATCGAGTTCGTCGATCGGGGATTGTTCACGTTCCTTTTTGGAACGTTTGGCTGGGCGATCGCGAAAAAGCGATGAGCGTTCCTTACGACTGGTCCAAAGACCGTGCAATAACAACGCTATTATGGCGATCGCGCCAACAACGATTAATATCAGACGCAAATCCTGCATCATTGCTATCTCTGTTGTTCCAATACATTGCCACCGCGGCAAACATTCACTCTTTAACTCTATTTGCCCGAGCACACAAGTGCAAGTCCGTGCTGAACTTTATGCCAATAAAGATGATTACACTGCCTTTTTTTGCTGTTTTTTCAGCCAATGTCACCCTAGCCAGTAGAAAATCATCCCGATATGATAGCTAAGCCTGTTCAGACAAAGAGATAACTTAAGATATGTCCTATACGCAGTCACCTTCTCACTCCACCAACGGCCTTCATTATTTTGCCGAAGGCTGGCGCCTGATTTCGCGCCCGGGGATTAAACGCTATGTCGTATTGCCGTTACTGGTCAACATACTGCTGATGGGGTCCGCCTTCTGGTGGTTGTTCAGCCAGCTAGGGGATTGGATCCCCAGCATGATGAGCCATGTCCCCACCTGGTTGCAGTGGCTGAGCTATTTGCTGTGGCCGCTGGCGGTTATTTCCGTCTTGCTGGTGTTCAGCTATCTGTTCAGCACCATCACCAACCTGATTGCCGCTCCGTTTTGCGGCCTGCTGGCCGAACACCTGGAGGGTAGCCTGACCGGCAAACCGCTGCCGGACACCGGCATCTTCGGCATTGTGAAAGATTTGCCGCGCATCATGGCGCGCGAATGGCGCAAGCTGGCCTACTACCTGCCACGCGCACTGCTGCTGCTGATACTCTATTTCATTCCGGGCATTGGCCAGACGGTGGCGCCGGTGTTGTGGTTCCTGTTCAGCGCCTGGATGCTGGCGATCCAGTATTGCGACTACCCGTTCGACAACCATAAGGTGAGCTTCGCCGATATGCGCCGCGCACTGCGCCAGCATAAAACCGACAACCTGCAGTTTGGCGCGATGGTCAGCCTGTTCACCATGATCCCCATCCTTAATCTGGTGATCCTGCCGGTCGCGGTTTGCGGTGCTACTGCAATGTGGGTCGATCGTTACCGCCCACAATTCGTCCGTTCCTGAGCCGTTTTACTGACCGTTTCACGATTAATTCTTCGACAGGGCGCGCAATTTGCGCCCTTATCCTTGTGCTTAAAACTTATTTCCTAATAACATATAGATATACCAATTCTTTACTTCCCTGCCGGTACTGTTAGCGTATGCTTTCAACGTTCCCCACATTTTCATAGAGTTAAAGGACGGGCTATGAGCAAGATATATGAAGACAACTCATTAACAATCGGCCATACGCCGCTGGTTCGTCTGAACCGTATCGGCAACGGACGCATTCTGGCCAAGGTTGAATCACGCAACCCCAGCTTCAGCGTTAAATGCCGTATCGGTGCCAATATGATTTGGGACGCAGAAAAACGCGGCGTACTGGTTGCCGGCAAAGAACTGGTGGAGCCAACCAGCGGCAACACCGGCATCGCACTGGCGTTCGTCGCCGCCGCACGCGGCTATAAGCTGACGCTGACCATGCCGGAAACCATGAGCATCGAACGCCGCAAGCTGCTGAAAGCGTTGGGCGCCAATCTGGTGCTGACCGAAGGCGCCAAAGGCATGAAAGGCGCGATCGCCAAGGCGGAAGAAATTGTCGCCACCGATCCCAACCGCTACCTCATCCTGCAGCAGTTCAGTAACCCGGCTAACCCGGCGATTCATGAACAAACCACCGGCCCGGAAATCTGGGACGATACCGATGGCGAAGTCGACGTTTTCATCTCCGGCGTCGGTACCGGCGGTACGCTGACCGGTGTCAGCCGCTATATCAAGAACACCAAGGGCAAGGCGATAACCACCGTGGCGGTGGAGCCTACCGACTCCCCGGTGATCACCCAGGCGCTGGCCGGTGAAGAAATCAAACCGGGTCCGCATAAAATTCAGGGCATCGGCGCCGGCTTTATCCCCGGCAACCTGGATCTCGATCTGGTCGACCGCGTTGAACAAGTCACCAACGACGAAGCCATCAGCATGGCGCGCCGTCTGATGGACGAAGAAGGCATTCTGGCGGGCATTTCCTCCGGTGCGGCAGTGGTTGCTGCGGTGAAACTGGCTGAAGAACCCGAATTCGCCGACAAGACCATCGTGGTGATTTTGCCGTCCTCCGGTGAACGCTATTTAAGCACCGCTTTGTTCGCCGATTTGTTCACCGAACAAGAATTACAACAGTAGTGCCAGCCGCGCACTAATCGCTAAAAAAGCACCTTTCGGGGTGCTTTTTTGTGGACTGGATCAAAGTTTATAGCAGTCAAAGATTGATTTTACCCGCCAGCTTTAGTATTTAACGGTGCATTATTTCGATGCGCGAAATTAATCACCCTTCATTTCTGGTTTAAGCTGAATCGATTTACTTATTTGTCGCCAAGGCGTTAAACACGGCATAATGGAGAGCGGATTAAAACGACGACGGAAGCCGAATTTTTTGATCTGAAGTGCCTAACTCGTCGTTTTCTGTTGCATCAATGCTCGCCCCTGTACCATAGTCAGGCGCTAACCAGACAAGCTAAAGTCATACCCTTGGGCTAAACTTTAGCTCCACAACACACCAATAAGTTGGGGAAACATCAATGTTCCAGCAAGAAGTTACTATTACCGCTCCGAATGGTCTGCACACTCGCCCTGCCGCTCAGTTCGTGAAAGAAGCCAAAGGCTTCACGTCTGACATCACCGTGACCTCCAACGGTAAAAGCGCCAGCGCCAAAAGCCTGTTCAAACTGCAAACTCTGGGGCTGACTCAAGGGACCGTAGTGACCATCTCCGCTGAGGGTGAAGACGAGCAGAAAGCCGTTGAGCACCTGGTAAAACTGATGGCAGAGCTTGAGTAATCGGCCCGTCTTCTTAGTTAACACCAGTCAAGAGTAAGGTAGGGTTATGATTTCAGGCATTTTAGTATCACCGGGTATCGCTTTTGGTAAGGCTCTCCTACTGAAAGAAGATGAAATTGTCATCAACCGGAAGAAAATCTCTGCAGACGCTGTAGAGCAGGAAGTCCAACGTTTTCTTGATGGCCGCGCCAAGGCATCCGTGCAGTTGGAAGCAATCAAGACCAAAGCTGGCGAAACCTTCGGCGAAGAGAAAGAAGCTATCTTCGAAGGCCATATCATGCTGTTGGAAGACGAAGAGCTTGAGCAGGAAATCATAGCCCTAATCAAAGATGATCTGGCTTCTGCGGACGCGGCTGCCTACACCATCATCGAAGGCCAGGCGAAAGCGCTGGAAGAACTCGACGATGAGTACCTGAAAGAACGTGCGGCCGACGTACGTGACATCGGTAAACGCCTGCTGCAGAACATTCTGGGCCTGGCTATCGTCGATCTGAGCTCAATCCAGGACGAAGTGATCCTGGTAGCTACCGATCTGACGCCGTCTGAGACCGCGCAGCTGAACCTGGACAAAGTGCTGGGCTTCATCACCGATCTCGGCGGCCGTACTTCCCACACCTCCATCATGGCTCGCTCCCTGGAATTGCCGGCAATCGTAGGCACCAGCGACGTGACCAAGCAGGTGAAAAACGACGACTACCTGATTCTGGACGCGGTTAACAATAAAATTTACGTTAACCCAACCGCTGACGTTATCGATCAGTTGAAAGCCGAACAGAACCAGTACCTGACCGAGAAAAACGATCTGGCCAAGCTGAAAGATCTGCCGGCGATTACGCTGGACGGTCATCAGGTTGAAGTCTGTGCCAACATCGGCACCGTGCGCGACGTCGCAGGTGCAGAGCGCAACGGCTCTGAAGGTGTCGGCCTGTATCGTACCGAATTCCTGTTCATGGACCGCGACTCACTGCCAACCGAAGACGAGCAGTTCCAGGCCTATAAAGCCGTTGCGGAAGCCGTAGGCTCACAGGCGGTGATCGTCCGCACCATGGACATCGGCGGCGACAAAGACCTGCCGTACATGAACCTGCCGAAAGAAGAGAACCCGTTCCTCGGCTGGCGCGCCATCCGTATCGCCATGGACCGCAGAGAAATCCTGCACGCCCAACTGCGTGCCATCCTGCGCGCTTCCGCGTTCGGCAAACTGCGTATCATGTTCCCGATGATCATTTCCGTGGAAGAAGTCCGCGATCTGAAAGGTGAAATCGAGACGCTGAAAGCGCAACTGCGTGAAGAAGCCAAGGCATTTGACGAAACAATTGAAGTGGGCGTGATGGTGGAAACACCGGCCGCGGCGGTGATTGCTCACCACCTGGCGAAAGAAGTCGACTTCTTTAGTATTGGGACAAACGATCTTACCCAGTATACTCTGGCGGTAGATCGCGGCAACGAGCTGATTTCTCATCTCTATAACCCGATGTCCCCATCAGTGCTTGGCCTGATCAAACAGGTTATTGATGCATCTCACGCAGAAGGCAAGTGGACCGGTATGTGCGGTGAACTGGCTGGTGATGAGCGTGCTACACTGTTGTTATTGGGCATGGGGCTGGATGAGTTCAGCATGAGTGCGATTTCAATCCCGCGCATCAAGAAAATTATTCGTAATACGAATTTCGAAGATGTGAAGGCGTTGGCAGCGCAAGCCTTGGCACAGCCAACGGCGCAAGATCTGATGAATTGCGTGAATAAATTCATCGAAGAAAAGACGCTCTGCTAAACTTCCACGACACTGGAACGCCGCCCAATTTAATGCTTAGGAGAAGATCATGGGTTTGTTCGATAAATTGAAATCTCTGGTTTCTGATGACAAGAAAGACACGGGCACTATCGAGATCGTAGCTCCACTTTCTGGCGAAATCGTTAATATCGAAGATGTACCTGACGTAGTATTCGCTGAAAAAATCGTTGGCGACGGTATTGCTATCAAACCAACGGGCAACAAAATGGTTGCTCCGGTTGACGGCACTATCGGTAAAATTTTTGAAACCAACCATGCTTTCTCTATCGAATCCGACAGCGGCATCGAGCTGTTTGTCCACTTCGGTATCGACACCGTTGAACTGAAAGGCGAAGGCTTCAAACGCATCGCTGAAGAAGGCCAGCGCGTCAAGAAAGGCGATGTGGTCATCGAGTTCAATCTGGCCCTGCTGGAAGAGAAAGCCAAGTCGATCCTGACGCCGGTGGTTATCTCCAACATGGACGAGATCAAAGAGCTGATCAAACTGTCCGGTACCGTCACCGTTGGCGAGACCCCGATCATCCGCATCAAGAAGTAATAGCGAATGAACGCAAGAACGGCGCCCTCGGCGCCGTTTTTTTATGTCTGTCATTTGTGCAACGTTGCGATAGCGATTAACTCCAGCGTGGAATACGCAGGGTAATCACCAGCCCTTCCTGTTCACCGTTACGCGCTTCAACCTGACCGCCATGTGCCAGTACCACCTTGCGGGTGATCGCCAGCCCCAGGCCGTAGCCCTTGCCCGACATCGCCGATTTCACCCTGACGAACGGATCAAAGATACTCGAAAGCTTCGACTCCTCCACTCCCGGCCCCTGATCGCTGACCTCAATCTGGAACAGTTGCTCGATACGCGTCAGCACCACCGTCACCCGCTGTCCGTGGCTGGAGAACCGTAACGCGTTACGCACGATATTATCCACCGCACGTCGCATCAGTTCGGCATTGCCCTTGACGGTGTAATCCACGTCCGAACTGGCCTGCAGCACGATTTCCACCCCAGGGATCTGGGCTTCATAACGCGCATCGCTCACCACCGCGTCCACCAGCCCGTAAAGATCGAAATACTCTTCATCCGGCAGGCTGTTGCTCTCGGCACGTGACAGCGCCAGCAGTTCGCCAATCATTTTATCCAGCCGCCCTGCTTCATGCTCAATGCGCTGCAGCGAGTTCTCTACGTTGCCCTCATTCTGTCGCGCCAGGCCAATCGCTAATTGCAAACGGGCCAGCGGCGAACGCAGCTCGTGCGAAACATCGTGCAGCAACTGCTCACGGGCGCTGACCAACAGTTCCAGCCGTTCGGCCATGCTGTCAAAGTCACGCGCGACCTCAGAAAGTTCATCATGCCGTCGGCGCATCGCCGGGAACAAACGTACCGACAAGTCCCCCTGCGCCACGCGATCAAAACCGTCACGCAGCTTGCGCATCGGCCGGGTCAGGTTCCAGGCCAGCACCGCACTGAACAACAGCCCCGCCAGCCCTCCCACCCAAAGCATCGGCGTAGGGATGTTGAAGAAATGCGGTCGCTTGTTAGGGCGATACTCTTCCCGCAGGCCGCGCATGTCGTAACTCAGCAGATAACCCGTGTCCTCACCCGCCACCCAGGCGGTGATTGTTTTCAACGAACGGCGTCCCTCAAACATGGGTTCATCAGTCGCCGTTGCGGGTGGCTGCGCCATGGGGATCACCGACAGCAAACGTCGATCATCATCCGACCAGTCTTTCAACATCGCATTCAGCGCAGGCATGCCACCGCTGCGCAGTTGGGTGGCGGCCGACGTCAATTGCAGCGCGATCACCCGCCGGGCCATGGCATTTTCCGGCGGTTCATAGCGATCGCCATACAAAGAAAAAGCGACCCACAGCGCCTGAGTCATGATGATAAAAGTCAGCCAGAAGCCGAGCAGGATTTTCCAGAATAGTCTTCCGCGCATGGGCATTATCGGATGCGATAGCCGATGCTGCGCACCGTCTCAATGCTGAGCACGTTGTCTGTCAGCGCCCCCAGCTTCTGGCGAATGTTGCTGATATGCACGTCAACGCTACGGTCATAGGCTTCGCGCGGGCGGCCTAACCCTTTTTCTGACAGCTCATCTTTTGACACCACACGCTCGGGCGCACGCAGCAACAGCTCCAGCAGGTTGAACTCGGAAGCGGTCAGATCGAACGCCTTGCCGCGCCATTCACTGCTGCGGGTCGAAGGGTTAAGGGTCAGCTCACCAAAATTAATCGCGATCTCGTCGTCCACTTCATCCGGACGCTCATCGAAACGGCGCAGTACCGCACGCAGGCGCGCTACCAGCTCACGGGGATAGCACGGCTTGGGCATATAGTCATCGGCCCCCATTTCCAGGCCAATCACCCGATCGATGTTATCGCCTTTGGCCGTCAGCATGATGATCGGCATACGGCTCTTTTTACGCACGTCACGCAGTACGTCGATGCCGCTCATGTCCGGCAGCATAATGTCGAGGATCATCGCGGTGTAATCGCCTGACAGCGCGCCTTCTACCCCTGCCTTGCCGGTCAGCACCAGCGTGGCGTTAAAGCCTTCGCCGGTCAGGTACTCACTCAGCATGGTGCCGAGTTCGAGGTCATCATCGACCAATAAAATTTTCATGCCTTGCTCCTTCGCGGATTTTCGCCATTTTCACGCCTATTTGTCTGCTTCGCAGCCGGTTTTACTCAATCCTTACATATTCCTGAACGCCACTTAACCGCAGCCCGGCCGACGGCGCGTTAAATTAGTGCCAACAGATTTTTGCCGCGCTTTTATGCCAGGGAATCCCACCGTCATGCCATCGTTTCAACGCTCAAAACGCTACCTGCTGCCCACAGTTATTGTGGCTGCTATCGCCTTATTTCTCTACTTCAGGTCGCAAGGCGGCGAAGAAACTCCCCGTTATATCACTGCGGTGGCGCAAACGCGCGAGCTGGAACAAACGGTGTTGGCCGATGGTACCATCGAGGCGCAAAAGCAGGTCAGCGTCGGTGCCCAGGTCTCCGGCCAGATAAAGGCCCTGTACGTGACGCTGGGCGATAAAGTACATAAGGGGCAACAGGTAGCCGAGATTGACGACTTAACGCAGCAGAACGCCCTGAGGGACGCAGAAGCGGCATTAAAAAACATTCAGGCCCAGCGCGCTTCCAAGATGGCGGCACTGCATAACAATCAGCTCGCCTATCAGCGTCAGCAGGCCATAGTGGCGCGCGGCGTCGGTGTACGGGCAGATTTGGACAACGCCCAGGCTACGCTGATTGCGACCCGCGCTGACATCAATGCGCTGGACGCGCAGACGGTTCAGGCGCAGATCGCGGTCAATACCGCCCAGGTCAACCTCGGTTACACCAAAATCACCTCGCCGATCGACGGCACTATCGTCGCCCTGCCGGTGGAGGAAGGCCAGACGGTGAACGCGGTACAGAGTGCACCGACCATCGTCAAAGTCGCTCAACTGGCGACCATGACCATCAAAGCGCAAATCTCCGAAGCCGACGTGGTGAAGGTGAAAACCGGCATGCCGGTCTATTTCACCATTCTCGGTGAGCCGGGCAAGCGCTACCGCACCACCCTGCGGGCGATAGAGCCGGCACCGGACTCCATCAATGACGACACCACCTCGTCCAGTACCAGCAGCTCCAGCAGTACCTCCAGCACCAGCACCGCGATTTACTACAATGGCCTGTTTGACGTAGCCAACCCGGACGGCGCTTTGCGCATTTCAATGACCGCACAGGTCTATATCGTGCTGGCCAAGGCAGAAGGCGCGGTGGTGATCCCCGCCACCGCATTGCAGGGCAACTGGGTACAGGTGGTGGATAAACAGGGCAATATCGCCCGCCGCCCGGTCAAGGTCGGCATCAATAACAACGTCGATGCGCAGATTATCAGCGGCGTGCTGGCCGGCGAGCAGGTGATTGTCAGCCAGACCACTGCCACGACTAAAAGCAGCACCCGCCGTATGGGCCCGCCGCCGATGGGGATGTAATCATGAGCCAACAGCCTCTGCTGCAACTGCATGGCATCAGCCGCCATTTTCAGGCCGGTGAGCAAACCGTGACGGTGCTGAACAATATCAACCTCACCATTGGCCGGGGCGAAATGGTGGCGATAGTGGGAGCTTCCGGCTCCGGTAAATCGACGCTGATGAACATTCTTGGCTGCCTTGACCATCCCAGTGAGGGCGACTATCAGGTGGCGGGTCGCAGTACCGGGCGGCTGGATCGCGATAGCCTGGCTGAACTGCGCCGCGAACACTTTGGTTTTATCTTCCAGCGCTACCATCTGCTGGGCGATCTTAGCGCACAGGGCAACGTGGAAGTCCCGGCGGTGTATGCGGGCCATCAACGTAGTGCTCGCCGACAGCGCGCCGCCGATTTGTTGCAGCGGCTTGGTTTGGCGCAACGGCTGGATTACCGTCCCAGCCAGCTCTCCGGCGGCCAGCAGCAACGGGTCAGCATCGCCCGGGCATTGATGAACGGCGGCGAAGTGATACTGGCGGACGAACCGACCGGTGCACTGGACAGCCACAGTGGGCAAGAGGTGATCGGCATTCTGAAAGACCTGCACGCCCGCGGCCACACGGTGGTGATCGTCACCCACGACATGCAGATCGCCGAACATGCCCAGCGCATCATTGAGCTCAGCGACGGCGAAATCATCGCCGACCGGCAGAGAACCTCCCAGAACGTCGCACGCCTGCCAAAGAGGCCGGCTAGCACCAGCAGTCGTTGGCAATCACAACGCGACCGCCTGCGTGAGGCGTTTAAAATGGCGCTGCTGGCGATGGCTTCCCAACGTCTGCGCACCCTGCTGACCATGCTTGGCATTATTATCGGCATCGCCTCGGTGATGTCGGTGGTGGCGCTGGGCAAAGGCTCCCAGCAGCAGGTGCTGGCGAACATTAATGCCATGGGAACCAGCACGCTGGAGGTCTATCCGGGCAAGGATTTCGGTGATATGCGTTCCGCCGCAGTGCAAACGCTGCGCGCCACCGATGCCGACGCGCTGGCGCAGCAGAACTATGTGCACAGCGTGACACCGACCGTTTCCAGCAGCACCACTTTTCGCTATGGCAATCAGTCGGTCAGCGGCACGGTCAACGGTGTCGGTGAACAGTATTTTCTGGTGCGCGGCTATCACATTGACAGCGGCATGGCGTTTAACCGTCAGAGCGTCGACCATCTGATGCAAGAAGCGGTGATCGACGAAAATACCCGCGACAAACTGTTTCCCCATGGCGCCAATCCGCTGGGCGAAGTGATCCTGCTCGGTTCGTTGCCGTGTCGCATTATCGGCGTCGCCGCCAAAAAACAGAGCGGCTTCGGCAGCGATGAAAACCTCAACGTCTGGATCCCCTACACCACCGCCATGAAGCGCATGCTGGGCCAGAGCTACCTGAAAAGCATTACCGTGCGGGTTAACGACGATATCGATCTCACCAGCGCCGAAGACGGCGTCACTCGCCTGCTGAGCCAACGCCACGGCGGCAAAGACTTCTTCGTGATGAACACCGACAGCATCCGCCAGACCATTGAACAGACCACCGCTACCCTGACCTTGCTGGTGTCGATGATCGCGCTGATTTCGCTGGTGGTCGGCGGGATTGGGGTGATGAATATCATGCTGGTGTCGGTCACCGAGCGCACGCGTGAAATTGGCGTCCGCATGGCGGTGGGTGCCCGCGCCAGCGACATCATGCAACAGTTCTTGATTGAGGCGGTGCTGGTGTGCCTGCTGGGCGGCGCGCTGGGGGTTTTATTGTCACTGGCGATCGGCGTGGCGTTCAGCCAATTCAGCGACAACTTCAAGATGGTTTATTCCACCGGATCCATCGTCGCCGCTTTTATCTGTTCGACGCTGATTGGAGTGATTTTTGGCTTCTTCCCGGCGAAACGCGCCGCCGGGATGGATCCGATACATGCGTTGGAAAGGGAATAACAATCAGGCAAAAACGCCGGTGGAGAGATAGCGATCGCCGCGATCGCAGATGATCGCCACTATCACGCTGCCCGGATTGACTGCCGCAATCTTTAGCGCACCGGCTACCGCACCGCCGGAGCTGACGCCACAGAAAATGCCTTCGCGCTGTGCCAACTGGCGCATGGTCTGTTCGGCATCGGTTTGCTCGATGTCCAGCACCTGATCCACCAGTTCCGGGCGGAAGATGCCCGGCAGGTAGGCCGGTGCCCAGCGGCGAATGCCGGGAATATTACTGCCTTCCGCTGGTTGCAGGCCGATAATCTGCACCTGCGGATTTTGGCTCTTCAGGTAGCCGCCCACGCCGGTAATGGTGCCGGTGGTACCCATACTGGAAACGAAATGGGTCACCCGTTGATGGCTCTGCTGCCAGATTTCCGGACCGGTGGTGGTGAAGTGAGCATAAGGGTTGTCCAGATTATTGAACTGATCCAGCACCTTGCCCTGCCCCTGATTCTGCATTTCCAGCGCCAGATCGCGCGCGCCTTCCATCCCCACTTCTCGGCTGACCAGGATCAGCTCTGCACCATAGGCGCGCATCGCCGCCTGGCGTTCCAGGCTCATGTTTTCCGGCATCAGCAGGGTCATCGAATAGCCTTTCAGCGCCGCGATCATCGCCAGCGCAATGCCGGTGTTACCACTGGTGGCTTCGATCAACCGATCGCCGGGCTTTATCTCACCGCGTAACTCCGCCTGTTGGATCATCGCCAGCGCGGCGCGATCCTTAACCGAACCCGCCGGATTATTGCCTTCCAGTTTGAGCCAAACCTCGCTGCCCAGTCCTGCGGCCAGACGTTGTAATTTTACCAGCGGGGTATTCCCGATGCATTGTTCAAGCGTTGTCACGATCTTGGCCTGTGTTGAAGTACGTAATGTAAAAAGGCAACCCCGGGGCTGCCTTTAAAATGAAGTTGGGGGCTAAAAACTATCAGGCGCTTTTAGCTAACGCAACAGGTTGTAGCAGTTGGTCACCGGCATACAGACGCGCATTCAGGCTGCCAACGTAGTAACGGCCGCCGCGTACCGGGGGTTCGTTGCCATCCGGCAGCACTACGCTGATCGGTTCCTGATGCCAGCCGATGGGCTGTACGGTCATCTGCCAGAAATGGCCGCGTGGGCTGACTTCCAGCACCTGTACCGGCAGCGGGCAGCGGTCACTGCTTTCGGTGCCCACTTCCATTTCCCAGGGCCGCAGGAACAAATCTACGCTGCCCTGATGCATCGGCTGGAACGACAGCGGCCACTGGTGCGCACCGACGAACAGTTGCGAGCCGCGGATCTCGCCGCTCAGGCGGTTCACTTCACCCATAAATTCCAGCACGAAGCGGCTGGCCGGTTCACGCACAATCTCTTCCGGCGAACCGACCTGTTCAATATTGCCCTGGCTCATCACCACGATACGGTCGGCCACTTCCATCGCCTCTTCCTGATCGTGGGTGACAAACACGCTGGTGAATTTCAGCTCTTCATGCAGTTGGCGCAACCAGCGACGCAGCTCTTTACGCACCTGTGCATCCAGTGCGCCGAAGGGTTCGTCCAGCAGCAGGATTTGCGGTTCGACCGCCAGTGCACGTGCCAGGGCAACGCGCTGCTTCTGGCCACCGGAAAGCTGTGACGGGTAGCGACTAGCCAGGTGGCTCAACTGCACCATTTCCAATAACTGGGTCACTTTTTGTTTGATCGCCGCGGCATTCGGGCGCTCACGGCGCGGCAGTACGCTCAGGCCGAAGGCGATGTTGTCGAACACCGTCATATGGCGGAACAGCGCGTAATGCTGGAACACGAAGCCCACCCGACGATCGCGGGCATGCACATGGCTGACGTCGGTGCCGTGGAAGCCCAGCTTGCCGCCGCTCTGGCTTTCCAGCCCGGCGATAATGCGCAGCAACGTGGTTTTACCGGAGCCGGAAGGCCCCAGCAGCGCCACCATCTCACCGGAGGCAATATCGAGCGAGATATCGTTCAATACCTTGGTACGACCGAAAAACTTGTTGATACCGTTAATCTCAATGCTCATGATTTTCCTCCCGCTCGAGACGTGCATTCTGACGTTCCAGACGCCATTGCAGGCCACTCTTCAAAAATAGGGTCACTATCGCCATCAGGGTCAGCAAACCGGCGGCGGTAAAGGAACCGACCGTGTTGTAGTCCTGCTGCAATAACTCAACCTGCAGCGGCAGGCTGAAGGTCTCACCGCGAATAGAACCGGACACTACCGAGACCGCGCCGAATTCACCGATGGCGCGCGCGTTGGTCAGTACCACGCCGTACAACAGCGCCCAGCGAATGTTTGGCAGCGTCACCCGGCGGAACATCTGCCAGCCAGAAGCGCCGAGTAAAATGGCGGCTTCGTCTTCCTGGCTGCCCTGGCTGAGCATCATCGGTACCAGCTCACGCACCACGAACGGACAGGTCACGAAAATGGTCACCAGCACCATGCCCGGCCAGGAGAACATCACCTGAATATTATGTGCATCCAGCCAACCGCCCAGCAGGCCATTGCTACCGTAAAACAGCAGATAAATCAGCCCCGCAACCACCGGTGAAACGGCGAACGGGATGTCGATCAGCGTCAGCAGCAGCTGGCGACCGGGAAAGGTGAAACGCGTCACCAACCAGGCCAGCAAGGTGCCAAAAACCAGGTTGAACGGCACGGTAATCAAAGCGATCAGTACCGTCAGCCAAATGGCGTGCAACATGTCGTGATCGACCAGGTTGCCCCACATCGCGCCAATGCCCTTGGAAAAGGCCTCGGCGAAAATCGAAATGATCGGCACCACCAGCAGCAGTACCGAAAACAGTACGCCGATACCGATCAGCGTCCACTTGCCCCAGTTGACGCGCGGGCGTTCGACACCGTTGAACTCAGAGATATCCGCCATCAGTGCCCCCCAATGCGTCGGCCAAAGCGGCTCTGCAGAACGTTAATGCTGAACAGCAACAGCAGCGAGGCCGCCAGGATCACCGAGGCAATCGCACTGGCCGCCGGATAATCAAATTCCTGCAAACGGACAAAAATCATCAACGAGGTCACTTCCGTTTTCCAGGCGATGTTGCCGGCAATAAAAATCACCGCACCAAACTCGCCCAGGCTGCGGGTAAAGGAGATGGCCGTGCCGGCCAGCAGCGCCGGTGCCAGCTCGGGCATGACCACACGGCGGAAGCTCTGCCAGCGGGTTGCACCCAGGGTTTCCGCCGCTTCTTCATATTCCGGCCCCAGTTCTTCCAGTACCGGCTGTACGGTACGTACCACGAACGGCAGGCTGGTAAATGCCATCGCCACCGCAATCCCCAGCCAGGTGAAAGTCACCTTGATGTCAAAATGCGCCAACCACTGGCCATACCAACCGGTGGTGGAAAACAGTCCCGCCAGCGTCAGACCGGCCACCGCAGTCGGCAGCGCGAACGGCAAATCGATCAGGCCGTCCAGCAGCGTGCGGCCCGGAAAACGATAGCGGGTGAGGATCCAGGCCATCAGCATGCCGAACACCGCGTTAAACAGGCTGGCGACGCCCGCCGCCAGCAGCGTGACTTTATAGGCCGCCACCACCTGCGGGTTGGAAATCACTTCCCAATACTGCGCCAGGCTCATCTGAGCCAACTGCATCACCAGCGCACTGAGCGGCAACAGCAGGATCAGGCAGGTATAAAACAGGCTGCTCCCCAGACTGAGGCCGAACCCAGGCAAAACCCGCTTGCTGGTCAACGTCAACATTACTTACGCCCTGCGGCTAACAGTTGATCCAACTCGCCGCCGGTGGAGAAATGCGTTTTCATCACCTGCGGCCAGCCGCCAAACTGATCTTCCACCCGGAACAGCTTGGTCTCCGGGAACTGGCCCTTGGCCGCTGCCATCGCCTGCTTGTCGTAAACGCGATAGTAGTAGCTGGTGATCACCTGCTGGGCTGCTGGGCTGTAGAGATAATTCAGGTAGTCTTTGGCCGCCTGTTCGGTGCCGTTTCTTGCCACATTTTTATCTACCCAGGCCACCGGGAACTCCGCCAGAATATCGACCGGCGGCACAATCACTTCGTATTTGTCTTCACCATACTGCTTGCGAATATTGTTCACTTCCGACTCAAAGCTGATCAGCACGTCGCCCAGACCCCGTTCCACGAAGGTGGTGGTCGCGCCACGACCGCCAGTGTCAAACACCAGGACGTTTTTCAAAAAGCGGGTCATAAAGGCGCGGGTTTTGGCCTGATCGTTACCATCTGCCTGGCTGGCAGCACCCCAGGCGGCCAGATAGGTATAACGGCCGTTACCGGAGGTTTTCGGGTTCGGGAATACCAGCTTCACGTCGTCACGCACCAAATCGTTCCAGCTATGAATACCTTTTGGATTGTCCTTGCGTACCAGGAAAGCCATGGTGGAATAGAAAGGTGAGCTGTTGTTCGGTAAACGGGTCTGCCAGTCGGCCGGGATCAGTTGGCCGCGATCGTGCAGGATCTGCACGTCGGTCACCTGGTTGTAGGTCACCACATCGGCGCGTAATCCTTGCAGGATCGCCAGCGCCTGCTTGGAAGAGCCGGCGTGGGATTGCTTGATGGTCAACTTGTCGCCCGGATGCTGCTGGTTCCACTGCTGTTCAAAGCCTGGGTTCAGCGCGGTAAACAATTCACGGGAAACGTCATAGGAGCTGTTCAGCAATTCGGTTGCCGATACGGTGCCGCTGGCTAACAGCGCCGCCGTCAACCATCCTTTCAGTACGATATTTTTAACCCGTGTTTGTTTCATTGTGCACCTTATAACTGAGTCAATCTGTCGGGCTTTCGCCCTGATGTTGACCAGTGTATTTATAACTAGGTGCGGAGCTGTAACGCTTTTATATACCGTTTAGTGATTTTCAAGCATCAAACGCTATAAGGCAGGAGCGGAGCGGCATGGCGGAGGGGGATATAAAACCGGAGCTGGCGTGGCCAACCCCGGTGGAGGGGTTAAAGCGACAGCAGACGCGTCAGTGATGGCGCAAAGTAATAGCTGCCGGTCACTGCACGGCTGAAACGCAGCATCGCATCGCGTTTGCCGTCCAGATCGCCAAACATGCTCAGCAGCTGTTTTTCGATGTTATGCAGGCGCGCGCAGTAGGCGATGAAATACAGCCCGTGCTTGCCGCTGGCGGTGCCGTAAGGCAGGCTCTGGCGCAGGATCTTCAGGCCCTTGCCGTCTTCTTTCAGATCGACACGGCTGACATGCGAGGTATCCGGACGCTGCTCCGGCGGCAACTCTTCGCTATCCTGCTTGGTGCGGCCGATAATCTGCTCTTGCTGCTCGGGAGTGAAACGCTGCCACTGACGCAGGTTGTGTTCGTAACGCTGCACCAGCACGTAGCTGCCGCCGGCATCTTCTTCGCCTTCGGCAATCACCGCCACTTCCGGACGTTGCTCGCCCTGCGGGTTTTCAGTTCCGTCGACAAAGCCGCTCAGATCACGCTCTTCTACCCAGCGGAAGCCGTGGGTTTCTTCTTCAATTTTGATGGCGTTGCCAAACGCTGCCAATGCGGCCTGGGCCAGCGTGAAGTTAACATCATGACGCAGGGATTGAATATGGATCAGCAGGTCGCGCTGGGTGGCCGGTGCCAGCCCTTTGCCGAGCGGGGTGAATGGCTTCAGCTCTTTGGCACCCTGGCCGCTGGACAGGTCATGCCAAACGTCGTAGCCAAAGGCGATCACCGCGCCCAAATGCGCATCGGGGAACTGCTGTTGCAGCTCGGTCAAGGTCTGGCAAAACTGCTTGCAACCCTGGCGTAAATCGGCGAATTCGCCCTGCACGGTGGCTTCCATAAAAATGGCGAAACGGCAGTGTTCCAGCAAAATGCCGCTCTGAACCTGTGTCATTGTCGTTATCCTCAATAGCAGAATCGGGTAACAGTGGCCTGTTACGAATGCGCAGCATCATACCGCAAGCAAGGGTAATTGCCTTGCCCGAACGCAAAGAAAATAAGGATATCCGTCATGATGAGGGGAGCGGAGGCGCCGCAGATTGGGCGCCCAAAAAGAAAGGTTTACTGAGGTTTGGCATGCCAGATGATCTTGCTGACCGTCCAGCTTTTCAGCGTGTCATCCGGTGGGATGATGTCCTGCGGACCGGCCCATTTACCGCTGAAGATGTAGGTGACGTACTTGCTCTGCTCCGCCACGCACTCCACCTTGCCGGCATCATCGCCGTCGGCCGGTTTACAGGCGCCGAACGCTTTGCTGTACAGATCGCTGAACGGCGTGCCGAGTTTGCTGCCCCACTCGGTTGCCACTTTGCTGTCCATCACGTCCACACGCTGCACGTGGCCCTTGGGTTCACCGGTGATCACCAGCTTCACGTCGTTGCCGTCCATCGCCTGATAGTAAGAAACAATCTGGCCCTGACTGGTGGCCATGCCGCCGCGCAGGCGGTAATCGCCATTCAACCCGTCGTTAATGGCGCTTTCCGACATTGGGGTACCGGCATTGAGTTCACCAACGCCCTTGGCACTGACCTCAAGACTGCTGCCAAACCAGTTAAGCGGTGACAGGCTCGACCAGGAGAAGTTGGACATCGTCGAACAGCCGGTCAGTAACAGCGGGAGCCCTAACAGCAGGGGGCGAATATTCATCTCTAACTCCTTAATATCAAGCGCGCTCGGCGTTTTGCTGCGTGTCAGCCTCTCATAACTGCCCACGCTTCGCCATCGGTTGCGAGCTTGGAGTGCGGAAAATAGGAAAAGTGCCGCAGCCGGCGGCAATTACCCCGCCTCGTCCTGCACGGCAAAGCAGGCTTTCAGGCGTTCATTCAGTAGCAGGTAGGCCAGTGCCAACGCATCAAGCAGCACCAGAACAACCTCCAGCGGCGGCTGATTGTCGGCCTGCTGCCACAGGCTGAACAGCGAACCACCCAGCGCCGCCAGTAGCGAGAGGCAAAGTACCCAACGCCAGGCTCGCCACAAGCGTGGCCACTGGTGACGGCGCGGGGCTAACAAAAATGCCAGTGCCGCCGGCAGCCCCAATATGATGCCGAACCAGAACCTTTGGGTATCCGGGTAAAACAGCTGCAGCAGCCCTTCCCCCTGCTGGCGTGAGGCACCGGCCATCACGAACAGGATCCAGGTGCGGGCCTGTAAAACCAGCACGCCCCAAAACCACAGCGGCAAACGCAGCGCGCCGTGATGATCATAATCGTCGGGGGAAAAACGGGGTGGGAGTGGCTTCAACGTCGATTCCTTGCCAATTTCATTTGATTACTCCTTCAAATGGGAGCCCGATTTATAGTTTTCAATGCGCACGCTTAAGAACCCCTTAAGATTTTCATGCTTTACTTAACCCCATCAAACCAGCAGTCCTGATTGGCAGGGCTTTGATTCTCGATTGAGATAAGGAAGCTTCAAATGAAAAAATATACCCTGGCCGCATTAATCGCCCTGTGCAGCGCACCGGTTTTGGCACAGCAAGGTGGATTCCTCGATCCTGCAGCACCACAGACGCAAACGCAAAACACCCAGCAAGGCGGCTTCTCCGGCCCCAGCGCCGCGCTGACCACCGTAGACAAGGTTAAGTCGATGAGCGATGACACCTGGGTGATGCTGCAGGGCAACATTGAGCAGCGCGTCGGTGACGACACCTATACCTTCCGCGATGCCAGCGGCACCCTGACGGTAGAGATCGACAAAAAACGCTGGAACGGCCAGACCATCACCCCGAAAGATAAAGTGCAGTTGGAAGGGAAAGTGGATAAAGACTGGAGCAGTGTCGAAGTGGATGTGAAGAACATCAAAAAACTGCCGTAACCGGTAGCAAAGGGCGGTGAAGCTTCACCGCCCAAAGTACCACTCAATATTCCTGATCTTCGATCAGTCGTTTGCCCAGGCTGGTGACGTTCTGGATTTCGTAACCGAGCTTTTCATACATCTCGATCACCGTATCGTTATCTTCCCGCACCATTAGTTGGATCTTCGGGCAACCGCGCGCAATCAGCTTCTTTTCGAGGCGGCTAATCAACGCATTGGCGATGCCCCGCCCACGATAATCCGGGTGTACCCCCAGATAATACGCCGAGCCACGATGGCCGTCGTAACCGCCCAGCACTGAACCCACCACTTCTCCGCCCACTTCGGCGACCAGAAACAACTCCGGATCGTGATTCAATTTGCGCTCAATATCCATCTCAGGATCGTTCCACGGTCGCAGCAGATCGCAGCGCTCCCACAGGGTAATGACTTCTTCAAAGTCGTCTTGTCGAAATACGCGAATTTCCATCGATGTTCGCCGCTGTTAATTAAGATGTTTATCTGATTATCGCGTGATTATTCACTTACGCAATATCAAACTGCGATTTACCCCCTCAATTATGTAGAAATCACCGGTAACACGAGTAATAAATGGACATAGTTATCAGGTCGATTAATGATTATCAATACGATATAACATCGCAAATTAGAATTTGTCGATGGAGCGTAGCGTTATGAAAAAGCAGGTTAAACAATTCCTCAATTTTAAGCCGCTTTCCGTTTCCCCCACGCGACGTCAATTACTGCTCTCCGGTCTGGCATTGGTGTTACTTGGCAGCAAAAGCCACACTGCCGAAGCCGAGTCTGGCGGCATGCTGCGTAACCAACATCCCAAACCGACCGCTAAACCTGCGCCTAAACCTTCCGGTAGCAAAAGGCTGGTGATGATCGACCCTGGTCATGGCGGTATCGACTCCGGCGCAGTCGGCAGTGAAGGCTCACAGGAAAAGCACGTGGTGCTGGAAATTGCCAACCACGTCCGCCGCATCCTGCACGAGCAGGAACATGTCGAAGTTCGCCTGACGCGGGAAGAGGACGAGTTTATTCCCTTGTTCCAGCGGGTGGAGATTGCCCACCAGCATCAGGCCGATCTGTTTATCTCGATTCATGCCGACGGCTTCACCAGCCCGGAAGCCTCGGGCGCGTCGGTGTTCGCCTTATCCAACCGCGGCGCCAGCAGCGCCATGGCGCGATACCTGTCCAAGCGCGAAAATGCTGCCGATGACGTGGCCGGCGGCAAGTATAAAAACCAGGACAACTATCTGCAGCAGGTGCTGTTTGACCTGGTGCAGACTGACACCATCAACAACAGCCTGACGCTCGGCCGCCATGTGCTTGGCCAGATCCGTCCGGTGCACCACCTGCACAGTAACAGCACGGAACAGGCAGCCTTCGCGGTGCTGAAATCCCCGTCGATCCCGTCGGTGTTGGTCGAAACCTCGTTCATTACCAACCCGGCCGAAGAGCGCTTGCTGGGCACCACCGCATTCCGCGAAAAAATCGCCCGCGCCATTGCCGACGGGGTGATCAGCTTCTTCAGCTATTACGATACCCACCAACGAAAACCCGGCTGATACTGCCAGCCGCCGTGAATAAAGGTATACTCTGCGGCTTGTTCAGTCAGACGCTGTGAATTATTCCGTATGAGTTTATCGACCATCGCAGAAGTAAAATCCTTCCTGCTGGCGCTGCAGGACCGCATCTGCAGCCAGTTGGCCCAGGCCGACGGCGGCGCCGTTTTCAACGAAGACCGCTGGACGCGCGAAGAAGGCGGCGGTGGCCGCAGCCGGGTGTTGACCGACGGTGCGGTGTTCGAACAGGCGGGCGTCAATTTTTCACACGTCTCCGGTGCCACCCTGCCCGCTTCCGCTACTGCGCATCGCCCCGAACTGGCCGGACGCAGCTTCCAGGCGATGGGCGTTTCGCTGGTGATCCATCCGCGCAGCCCCTACATTCCCACCAGCCACGCTAACGTACGCTTTTTCATTGCGGAAAAACCGGGTGAAGAACCGGTGTGGTGGTTTGGCGGCGGTTTTGACCTGACGCCGTTTTATGGCTTTGAAGAAGACGCCTTTCACTGGCACCGCACCGCCGAGCAGCTGTGTGCGCCCTTCGGTGAACAGGTCTATCCCAAATACAAAAAGTGGTGCGACGACTATTTCTTTATCAAGCACCGCAACGAGGCTCGCGGCATCGGCGGCCTGTTCTTTGACGATCTGAACACCCCGGACTTCGCCACCTGCTTCGCGTTTACCCAGGCGGTGGGCGAAGGCTTCCTCGAGGCCTATCTGCCGATCGTAGAGAAACGCAAGGCGCTGAGCTGGGGCGATCACGAGCGCCAGTTCCAACTGTATCGCCGTGGCCGCTATGTGGAATTCAATTTGGTCTGGGATCGGGGTACGCTGTTTGGCCTGCAAACCGGTGGCCGTACCGAGTCCATCCTGATGTCGATGCCGCCGCTGGTACGCTGGGAATACAACTATCAACCGGCAGAAGACAGCCCGGAAGCGGCGTTGTACCGTGATTTTCTGCCGGTGCGCGATTGGCTGAAGGAGCCAGAATGATGCAGATTTGGGTTGATGCGGACGCCTGTCCGAACGTAATCAAGGAAGTGCTGTTCCGGGCGGCAGAGCGTACTGCGATGTCGGTGACGCTGGTGGCGAACCAGCCACTGAGAACGCCGCCGTCAAAACACATCCACACCCTGCAGGTGCCGGCCGGCTTTGACGTGGCGGATAACGAAATCGTACGCCGCTGCGAGAAAGGCGATCTGGTGATCACCGCCGATATCCCGCTGGCGGCAGAGGTAATAGAAAAAGGGGCGGTGGCGCTGAACCCACGCGGTGAACGTTACACCCCGGACACCATTCGTGAACGCCTGAATATGCGTGACTTTATGGACACCCTGCGCTCCAGCGGTATCCAGACCGGCGGGCCGAATACGCTGAACCAGCGCGACCGTCAGCAGTTTGCCAACGAGTTGGACAAGTGGCTGCTGCAGGCCAAACGGGCGCAGTAACTGCGCCCGCATTGCGCTTAGAATCGCACCTCCCCGCCGAAGATATAGGTTCGGCCGCGGGCGGTGTTGGTCGGTGAGAAATCCTGCGACTGCGACGGCATCGCGTTCATCTTGTTCAATGCATCGGAATAGTCTTTGTCCATCAGGTTCTGCACGCTGAATTTCAACAGCAGATTGCGGTTGAATTGATAGGTGCTGTACAGGTCGATAACGGTCGGAATATGCGGCGCAGGCTCTTTCAGCAACTGCTCATTCTCATCGACGTTAGAATCGGGAGAGAGGCGCACAGCCTTGCCGGTGTATTTCACCAACCCGCCCAACGTCAATTTCTCATCCAGCAAACGCACCCCCGTATCTAGCGTAAAGTACAACTCCGGTAACTCGCTAATGTCACCGGCACCAAACACATTGCTGGCCTGATTGGTCGGCTGGCTGGTGTGCTCCTTGCTCAAAGACAGTTTGGTGTAGGCGAAACCGGCGTCGTACATCGCCTCTACTTCTACCCCACGCGACCTGACTGGCTCGTAAGAGTTGCTGTACATGGTCATGGCGACATTCACATCGGCGTTATCCCATTCCTCCTGACTAGTCTGGGCACGATTACATTTTTGGCGATTGCTGCACACCATGTAGCTCTGACTGGAAATGTAATTTTTGATTTTCGACTCAAAATACACCGCCTTGAGCTGGAAACTGTCCTGTTTAAACAGCAGATCATGCGCATTGGCGTTAAAACCCACCTGATAGGTTTCTGCCGTTTCCCCCTTAAGGAACGGGTTCATCGACTGTCCGCCGCTGTTGGCGAAGAACACTTCCTGAATATTCGGCCCACGCATGGATTTGTTGTAGCTGACGAACGGCTGCAGCCACGGCGTTACCTGCGCAGACAACATCACCGCCGGGTTAAAGCCATGCTCTTTCAAATTGATGTTACTGGCCCCCTGCGGGAAGCAGGCGACGCGCTCATCGCAGGCGGGTTTATAGCCGGAAATATCATAGGCGCTGTAGTTCAGGTCAAAGTTACCCTGCCAAATGCCGTAATTAAGCTGCAGCCCGCTGTAAAGGCTGGCAATGTTTTGTTTGCCGGCAATACCCACCGGCGAGCTTTCCGCCTGGCCCTCGTCTGTCACCAGACCGGAGGCGCGCTTCTTGTATTCGTTGTGAATCAGCTTGCCACCGTAGCTGAAGGCAAAATCAACCTCCTGCAGGCTGAAACGGCTGGTATTGTTCACATCCACCGCGTCGGAGATATTTTTCGCTGTGCTGTCGCTAAAGCCCGCCATATTGTCGGACATAAACTTCTGCTCACCCCGGCTGGTACTGGCCGTCAGATTAAAGTCAATCAGCTCTGAAAACGGGGCGTAATGATATTTAATATAAAAGTCATTACTGTCGATATGGCGGCGGGTGATCTTATTTTGATAAGTTCTGGCTGACAGTTCAATGCTATTAAAGGCGTCAGGTTTAATATCCACTTTGAATAGCTGAGATTTAGGATTCTGGCGATAGGTTTTATCGACATTAAACTCTTCACTGTCAAACCCTGAGCCGTTCTTATAATTAGAGGTGATGGAGCTGCCGCTGATAGCCGCCATGGCCCCCAGGCTGCCCCCCTCACCGAAAGCGCTAGTCTTTCCGCCCACGGCAATCATACCGCTACGGCCAATGCCGTTATTCCCAACAGAAAACCTGGTGCGCACGCCGAAGGGGTTATCCGAAAACACCACGTCATCCACACCAATAGTGCGGAAGTTGGCGCTGCCCGCCAATGCATTAACACCGGCGGAACCCGTTGCATTACCGCGTGCCACATCAACGCCGACGATAAAGTTAGGATCGATCAACGCGCCAAACTGACTGGTGGGCAGACCACCATGCGCGGCGTCACTCGGTGAACTGCCGTAATAGTTCTGGGTAATGCCGTCGACCATGGTGTTTACACGACCAAAGCCACTCATGCCGCGGATATTGACGCTGACCGAACCCTGACCTGGATCGATCTGAGTATAGGTGCCCGGCATGCTGCGCAGAATGCTGTCCACCGACTCCAGATTCTTATTTTCCCCGCGCGAACTGAAAGCGCCGGGCTTTTCCAGCGCCTCTTTTTCACTGCTGTTGCTGCTGTCTGCCGCCGAAACATTCAATGGGCTGAAAACCACCTTGCCCTTGCTATCCTCTGCCCCACTCTGCGCAGCCGTCGCCGCCCCGCTCAGTGCTATTCCCGCACCGATCAGGCTTACTATTAATTTAATTTTCATATATCCCCAGAAATTGCCAAAAAGGTTTGATGGCCGACAATGCCCAGCAAAAAGTCCGCCGAAATCGACGGTAAATTTATTTTTTATAGTTTTAATAAACCGTCGGGTTTATTACCCGACGGTGGTAATGGTTATTGCTGTGTTTTCTGATCCATCGCCATAATAAAGCTGTACTCCAGCGCGTTATTTTCCAGCCGCGTCAGACGGCCCGATTTTCCGCCGTGGCCGGCCGTCATATCGGTCGCCAGCAGCAACAGTGAATCGCCCTGTTTAAAGCGACGCAGTTTGGCCACCCATTTGGCCGGTTCCCAATATTGCACCTGCGAGTCATACAGGCCGCTGGTGACCAGCAGGTTCGGATAGGCCTGCTTACGCACGTTGTCATAGGGGCTATAGGACTTCATCAACGCATAGGCCTGCGCTTGATTCGGGTTGCCCCACTCCTCGTATTCACCGACCGTCAGCGGAATGCTGTCGTCCAGCATGGTGGTCAGCACATCAACGAAAGGCACCTGCGCCACCACCGCGTTATACAACTGCGGGGCCTGATTGATCACCGCTCCCATCAATAACCCGCCCGCACTGCCACCCATGGCGTAAATGCGGCCCGGCTGACCATAACCCTGTTGGATTAATGCCTGGGTGGCATCGATAAAGTCGCTGAAGGTGTTTGGCTTATGGGTCAACTTACCCTGTTGGTACCAGTTCTGCCCCAGTTCACCGCCACCACGCACGTGGATCAGCGCATAAACGAAACCGCGATCCAGCAAACTAATGCGGTTAGCGCTGAAGGCCGGATCCATGCTCATGCCGTAAGCACCATAACCGTATACCAGCAGCGGGCTGTGCCCCGGTTTGAACATTGCTTTGTTGTAGACCAGCGAGACCGGCACCTTCACACCGTCACGCGCGTTAATCCACACCCGCTCACTGTGGTACTGGCTGGGATCCACCCCCTTCACTTCCTGCTGTTTCAGCAGGGTGCGCTCGCCTTTATTAAGATCCCATTGGTAAGTCCGGGTCGGAGTGGTCATCGCCGAATAGCCGTAGCGCAACTGCGGGTTATCCGGATCGGGGTTATAACCCAGCCAGGCCATATAGCTGGCGTCATCGAACGGAATACTACGCTGAGTTTTACCGTCCCAACTGATTTGCCGCAGTTGCACCAAACCCTCGCCACGTTCCTTCACCACCAGCCAGTCGCGGAACAGGGTGAAGCCTTCCACCTCGCTCTTTTCCTGCGGCGCTATCAGCGTCTGCCACGGCTTATCGACCGCCGCGGTGTGATACAAGCCAAAATGCGGGCTCTGGTGGTTGGAGCGCAAATAGAACTCACCGCGATAGTGATCCAAATAATACTCGAGGCCGTTCTTGCGTGCGGCAAACAACACCGGAGTGTTCAGCGGCTGATTAGCGTCGATCAGTCGCGCCTCCGAGGTGGTATTGCCGCTGATGCTAATAATGACGTAGTCACGTGAGGAAGAGCGGCCGAGGCTCAGATAAAAACCGCCGTCGTTTTCTTGATACACCAGTTTATCGTCCGTGACCGGCGTGCCGGATTGATGACGATAAACCTGATACGGCAGCAAGGTCTGCGGGTGGTTGCGGATATAGAACAGCGTCTTGCCATCATTGGCCCACGCCATATCACCGGAGGTATTTTCAATCACTTCCGGCGACCATTTTCCACTATCGATATCCTGCAATGAGATACGGTACTGCCTGCGCCCCTGCAAATCTTCGGCGATCGCCATCTGCCGATTATCCTGGCTGATCTCCAACCCGGCCAGACGATAATAATCCTGGCCCATGGCGCGCTGATTAGCGTCCAGCAAGGTTTGCCATGGCGCATCGGCCGTCAGAGCCTGGCGTTGATACAGGGCAAAATCTTTACCCGCCGCATAGCTTTCCTGATAGCGATAACCGTTAAGCTGATAAGGCACCGAGCGATCTTCCGGGCTCATACGGCCCAACATTTCCTGATACAGCGTATCGCGCAGTTTTTTATACGGCTGCATCATCTGTTCGGTATAACGGTTTTCCGCCTTCAGATAATTCAGCATTTTTTTATTCTGGCGGCTGTCGTCGCGCAGCCAATAATAATCATCCACCCGGGTTTCCCCCTGGGCAGTTAATGGATGCGGGATAATCTCAGCGCTGGGTGTCAATGGTTCCGCCCGGGCTACCTGCCCCAATAAACTCAATGAAATCGCTGCATAGGCGGCCGTACGCCAACGACGACGAACCGACAGAAATGGATGTTTCATAATCCCTCACGATGGTTTGGCATAAGCAATCCCGCCCCTGGTTTAGATAAACAAAGGCCGCTGCTCACGGAATAAATTATTGGCTGGCGTTCAATGCCGCCAGATTAAAATCAATCGGCATCGTCACCTGTACATTACCCTGTCGCAGCAGCTCGCCCGGTGGTGGTGGCAGCGGCTGTGCCCGCATCACCACCGCTAACGCCTCCCGATCCAGCGAGGCCGTGCCCGACGGGGCGTGCAATGTCAGATCGAAAACCCGCCCCTGAGCATCCACAGAAAAAGACACCTGCGGCATACCGGTACGGCGGCGACGTTGCGCATCCGGCGGATAACGTTTGTTGCGGTTTAGCATTCCCTTCACCTGGCTCTCCCACGACAGCTTGGCCTGCACACTGCTTGCGGAATCGCTGTTCAGCGGTGCTGCCGTCTGCCGGGAGATATTCAGCGCTTTTGGTGCCGCGGCACTGGAGGCGGCGGCACGTTTGGCCTCTTTCGCCTGATCTTCCGGCTTCGGCTGAGCTTTCTGCGGTGGCCGGTGTTCGGTCCGCTTTTTCTCAGCCACGCTAATTTTGGTCTTTTCAGCCCGCGCCAACTTCGGCAAGTCCGGCTGTTCCTGCTGTTCGGCCGGTTGTGCCGCTGCGGACTCCGCCTGTTGCACGCCCAACGGCAGCGGCCTGGGGCTATCCGGCGCCTCAATCTGCGCAGCCCAACTCATCATCACCGCCGGTGGTGGCAACTGCATCGGCGGCAACGACGAAGACGGCCAGTAAAACAACAGCACCAGAGCCGCATGTGCCGCTATTGCACACAAAAAGCCGCGAGCCCAACGCGGCTGCGGCAAAGCGACGGTCGGGTAAGATAAAGACTGACTTAACATAGGGAGATTAGACTATTTAATTACGAATGATTTTAGATCTCATTTGCTAATGATAATCATTTGTAATTTGTATTAACAGTTCTTTTCACTGTCTTAACCTAATCATTTAACCTCAGGGGCTACCGCAGGGGTAACCCACAGGTAATCCGCCACCTGCTTATCGACCTGAACGCCGAGTTCCGCCAGCATCAACACGGTCGGCATCGCCTTCGGTTGCAGATCCTCTACGTGCAGCGGTACCCCCACCGACTTGGCAGCATGGTAGCCACCGGCAATCAGCAGCGCCGGGGTCGGGGCCGCCAGCAGACGTTCAGCCATGCGCCGGTCACGTTGCTGCTGGATCGCCAGCATCGCATGCAGCTGTTGAGGTTCAATCTTCCCCCCGTGCGAAGTACGGATAGTTTCTTCCAGCGCCTTTTGCACCACCGGACGCACCGACAGTTGGCCCTGCGGGAAAGTCGGCTGCTGATAAAACGCCATGATCTCATCGCGATCCAGGTTGGCCGACCACAGCGGGTACGGTGCGCGCATCGCCGCCATCGTCAAATCACCGTACAGCGACCATTTCCAGCCTGGCTGCCAGTCAATCAACTCCGCCACACGGCTGTCGCGTACCGCCGGACTGCCCTGCAGCCAGTGCTTCACCTGATCTACCTTGGCCTGCTGATTCGGGTTAATCATCTCCATCAGCACGCTGCCCTGCGGCCGTTGCTGCGGCAGGTTTTGCACCAGCCACCGTTCAATCTGGTGGTGATACGGATTGTCATGTTTTTCCCCAACGATAACCCGTGGCTGAGCGGCCAAACGGGTCAGCAGTTGGTCAGGCGTCAGGGTTTTCCCCGTGTGCAAGTCGGTTACTTTCCCCAGACTGTCGAGGGTATTTTTCGGCGAGGAAACCGGAGCCTGGCTACAGGCACCCAGTGCCAGCGCGGCCAATAAAATCAAAAATCTCATGATGCAGCCCTGTAATAAAAAGTGGCAACATTATAGATAATAATTATCATTTGCACATAGAGAGCAACCTGTCCTGAGACGTCGATAACTATTTTTTACTTTATGGTTTCCGCTCCCTCATTGATTTCATGAAGTATTGCGGGTATAACCAATAGCCACTTAGCAGCCCAGACGTCTATACGGACAAGAAATTATGCACTCAGCCGTTCCCACCGAAGGACAGTTCAAACGCACCATGAAAGCCCGGCATCTGGTGATGCTGTCGCTAGGCGGTGTGATTGGCACCGGACTGTTCTTCAACACCGGTTATATCATTTCCACCACCGGCGCTCTCGGCACCCTGCTGGCCTACTTGATCGGCGCGCTGGTGGTCTATCTGGTGATGCTGTGTCTAGGGGAACTGTCGGTGGCGATGCCGGAAACCGGTGCCTTCCACGTCTATGCTTCACGTTATCTTGGTCCGGCCACCGGTTACACCGTCGCCTGGCTATACTGGCTGACCTGGACGGTTGCATTGGGCTCCAGCCTGACCGCCGCCGGTTTCTGCATGCAGTATTGGTTCCCACAATCACCGGTGTGGCTGTGGTGTTTGATCTTCTGCGCAGCTATTTTCCTGCTCAACGTGGTCACCACCCGCTTCTTTGCTGAAAGCGAATTCTGGTTCTCACTGATCAAGGTGATCACTATTCTGGCGTTTATCATTCTCGGCGGTGCGGCGATGTTCGGCCTGCTGCCGATGAAAGACGGCACCCCGGCACCCTTCCTGCACAACCTGACCGCTTCCGGCTGGCTGCCGAACGGCACCTTGCCGATCCTGATGACCATGGTGGCGGTGAACTTCGCCTTCTCCGGTACTGAGTTGATCGGCATTGCCGCCGGCGAAACCGAGAACCCGGAAAAGGTGGTGCCTTGGGCGATACGGACCACGGTGATCCGTCTGATGCTGTTCTTTATCGGCACGGTATTTATTTTGGCGGCGCTGATCCCGATGGATCAGGCCGGCATTGTCAAAAGCCCGTTTGTGCTGGTGTTTGAACGTATCGGCGTACCCTATGCCGCCGATATCTTTAATTTCGTGATCCTGACCGCCATTCTGTCGGCGGCCAACTCGGGCCTGTACGCTTCGGGTCGCATGCTGTGGTCGCTGGCCAACCAGCGTACTCTGCCGGCCTATTTCTCCCGCGTGAATAAACGCGGCATTCCGATTAATGCGCTGACCTTCAGCATGCTCGGCGGCGTACTGGCACTGCTGACCAGCGTGATCGCTCCAGACACGGTGTTCGTGGCGCTGTCCGCGATTTCCGGCTTTGCGGTGGTTGTGGTCTGGTTGAGCATCTGTGCCTCGCACTTCGCTTTCCGCCGTCATTATGTCCGCAGCGGCCAGCCGATCTCCGGCCTGAAATACCGCGCGCCGGGGTATCCGCTCACACCGATTGTCGGTTTCGCCCTGTGCCTGTTGGCTTGTATCGGGCTGGCGTTCGATCCCGAGCAGCGTATCGCGCTTTACTGCGGCCTGCCGTTTGTCGCCCTGTGCTACATCGCCTATTACCTGACCCGCCGTGCCGGGCAAAAAACCTCACTGGGAGAGAATCATGTCGGTTAATAACCCCATAGCCCCCCTCTTGGCCGCTAACGGCACGCTGATTTTAGACGGCGCGCTGGCTACCGAACTGGAAGCGCGCGGCTGTGACCTCAGCGACCCGCTGTGGTCAGCAAAAGTGCTGATTGAAAACCCTGAGCTGATTTATCAGGTACATCTCGATTATTTCAAAGCGGGGGCACAGTGCGCCATCACCGCCAGCTATCAGGCCACGCCGCAAGGCTTTTTACGCCGGGGTCTGGATCAAGCACAGTCACTGGCGCTGATTGCCAAAAGCGTGCAACTGGCGCAGCAGGCACGCAGTGACTACCTGGCGCAGCATCCGCAAGCTGCCCCCCTGCTGGTTGCCGGCTCGGTGGGGCCGTATGGCGCTTATCTGGCTGATGGGTCTGAATATCGCGGCGATTACTCACTGCCGCAGGAAGAGATGATCGCCTTCCACCGCCCACGTATCCAGGCGTTAGCCGAAGCCGGGGTGGATTTACTGGCTTGCGAAACCCTGCCGTCCTTCAGCGAACTGCAGGCGTTGCTGACGTTATTACAAGAATTCCCGACGCTCGGTGCCTGGTTCGCTTTCACCCTGCGCGACAGCCAACACCTCAGCGATGGGACACCGCTGACTGAGGTCATGGCGTTGTTACACGCCAATCCACAGGTGCTGGCCATCGGCATTAACTGCATTGCACTGGAAAATGTGGCCCCGGCGCTGCAACAATTTGCCGCCCTGGCTGACAAGCCGCTGCTGGTCTATCCGAACTCCGGTGAACACTACGACGCAGAGAGCAAAACCTGGCATGCCTGCGGCGGCGCACACGGCAGCCTGATTGATCAAATTAGCGAGTGGCAAGGCATCGGTGCGCGACTGATTGGTGGTTGCTGTCGCACTACGCCGCAGGATATCCGTCAGATCGCGGCCAGCTGCAAGGCATAAAAAAACCCCCTGCGCCGAGGGCGTCAGGGGGCGGTTTATCGCTAAAGGCTTATAGCGGCGTGGTCTGCGCTTCTACCACGGCCAGCGCCACCATGTTGACGATACGGCGTACCGAGGCGATTGGCGTCAGGATGTGTACCGGTTTCGATACCCCCATCAGCACCGGCCCTACGGTGACCCCTTCGGAAGAGGAGACGCGCAGCAGGTTGTAGCTGATGCGCGCCGCTTCCATATTCGGCATGATCAACACGTTGGCCGCCCCTTTCAGCGGGCTGTCCGGCATCAGATCATTACGAATGTTCTCTACCAGCGCGGCATCGCCGTGCATCTCACCGTCAATTTCCAGTTCCGGTGCCATCTTGTTCACCAGCTCCAGCGTTTTGCGCATCTTGCAGGCCGCCGGGTTATCGGAAGAGCCAAAGCTGGAATGGGACAGCAGCGCCACTTTCGGCTCAATACCGAAGCGGCGCACGGTTTCCGCCGCCATCAGGGTGATTTCTGCCAGTTGTTCCGGGGTAGGATCGTCATTGACATAGGTGTCGGCAATAAAGGTGTTACCGCTTGGCAGCAGCAGCGCATTCATCGCCCCGGCGACGTGTGCCCCCTCGCGGAAGCCAAACACTTTCTCAACCACGTCGTAATGCTCATGGTAGCTGCCGATGGTGCCGCAAATCATCGCATCCGCTTCACCGCGATGCAGCATGATGGCGGCAATCAGCGTCGGGTTACCGATCACCGCACGGCGCGCCTGCTCCTGCGATACACCGCGGCGTTTCATGATCTGGTAATACTCGCCCCAGTATTCGTTGAAACGCGGATCGGACTCGTTGTTCACCACTTCAAAGTCTTTACCTGCCGTCAGTTGCAGGCCGAGTTTTTTCAGGCGCATTTCAATCACGCTCGGACGACCGACCAGGATTGGATAGGCCAGCCCCTGCGACACCAGTTCCTGAGTCGCATGCAGTACCCTTTCTTCCTCGCCTTCCGCCATCACCACGCGCTTCATTTCTTTCTTCGCCTGGGAGAAAATCGGCTTCATGAACAGGTTGGTTTTGTAGACGAATTCGGACAGTTTTTCGACGTAGGCGTCAAAGTCTTCGATCGGACGCGTCGCCACGCCGGACTCCATCGCCGCCTTGGCAACCGCCGGGGCGATTTTAACAATCAGGCGCGGGTCGAAAGGTTTTGGAATGATGTATTCAGGGCCAAATGACAGGTCCTGATCGCCATAGGCCGAAGCCACTACGTCGCTCTGCTCAGCCAGTGCCAGATCGGCAATCGCATGTACACAAGCCAGCTTCATTTCTTCGTTGATGGTGGTAGCGCCCACGTCCAGCGCGCCACGGAAGATGAACGGGAAGCACAATACGTTGTTCACCTGGTTCGGGTAGTCGGAACGGCCGGTACAGATAATGGCGTCCGGACGCACGGCTTTCGCCAGCGGCGGCAAGATCTCCGGTTCCGGGTTGGCCAGCGCCATGATCAGCGGATCCTTGGCCATGGTTTTCACCATATCCTGGGTCAATACGCCCGGCCCGGAACAGCCGAGGAAGATATCGGCATCGGGGATCGCGTCCCCCAGCGTCCGCTGGCCGTTATCTTCAATGGCGTAGGCCGCCTTGGTCTGCTCCATGTTGGCGTCGCGACCTTTGTAGATCACCCCTTTGGAATCGCAGACGGTAATGTTCTGCTGACGCAACCCCAGCGCCACCAGCAGGTTTAAACAGGCGATCGACGCGGCACCGGCACCGGAAACCACCAGTCGCACGTCGGAAATATTCTTTTTCACTACCCGCAGGCCGTTCAGCACTGCGGCGGTGGTGATAATGGCGGTACCGTGCTGATCGTCATGAAACACCGGGATCTTCATACGTTCACGCAGTTTCTGCTCGATGTAGAAACACTCCGGCGCTTTGATGTCTTCCAAGTTGATGCCACCGAAGGTGGGCTCCAGCGAGGCAATGATGTCGATAAGCTTGTCAGGGTTTAGCTCATCCACTTCGATATCGAACACGTCGATACCGGAAAATTTCTTGAACAGGACGCCTTTCCCTTCCATTACCGGCTTACCGGCCAATGCGCCGATATTGCCCAGCCCGAGCACTGCCGTGCCGTTGGAAATCACCGCCACCAGGTTGCCACGCGCGGTGTACTTGTAGGCCGCCAGCGGATCGGCAGCGATTTCCAGACAAGGGGCTGCGACGCCAGGCGAGTAGGCCAGCGCCAGATCGCGTTGCGTTGCCAGCGGTTTGGTTGGAGAGACCTGGATCTTCCCTGGGACCGGATACTGGTGAAAATCAAGCGCACTCTGTTTGAGCTGTTCGTCCATTATGGGTTCCTATGCTTTTTGCTTTTATGTTGAGGTAAGACTTGTAAGGCTAGACCAGTATAGTGAGAGAAACGTCACAAACTTTGAACCGGGCCATAACCTTGATCGAAATAGTTTTTTAAAAGTAAAAAAAGAAGTACCACAGGACGGAAAAGAAAAACACTGCCGTCAGTGCGACGGCTGTCAGGCAAAAGCAATGCTCGTTATTAGGGAGAGCGTGCCGAAGGGGTCGTAGCGGCCTTGGCCGCCGGAGCGCCCCTCGGTGCGCTAGGCCCGAGTATCTCAGGCTTAACATCAAACTCATTTCGTCAGTGCGACGGCAGTTGGGCACGCCAGGCGTTGAGCGTTGCCACCCGGCCGGCGCAAATTTGTAACGAGGTTTGTAGTGCCAGGGTGTAACTCAGCGCGTCGCCCCAGGTACTGCCCAATAACTGCGGCTGCTCGCACGGGGTAAACACCGACTCAGGGGGCAACAGCACCACCGGCGTTGCTGCCTGCGGCGGTTGGGCGCAGGAGCTCAATAACAGCATCAGGCATAGGCTGCCCAGCACAGACGTCATTTTTGATCGCTTCACGGTATTTCCTCTGATAAACGTCGCTTTGCTGGCGCAACTGCTGCTCCTGCTGCTGCTGGGCCGCCATCAGCGCCCGGTTCTGTGCATCCTGAATTTGCAACGTGGCAATCAACCCTGCCTGCTGCGCCAGGGTCTTTTGCTGTTCACCCGCCTGTTGCTGCACCAACTCCAGCCGGTGCGACAACAGCGAGCTATAGCCGCCAAGGCAGATGGCTGCCACCAACAACAGCAGCCATCCCCCCTGCACCAGCCGGCTCAGCAAGCCGCTCATACCGGATAATCCCTGAAGGAAAGCTGGAAGTGCGGCCCGTCCTTCAGCGTTTTCCATTCCCCGCCCCACTCAACGCTGACGACACATTCGCGTGCCGCGCGGCGTACTGCTACGGCAATTTGCGCGTAGTAATCCCATTCCCAGGACACCACGCCCGCCGGCATCGCCACCACGTCCACCGCATGGCCGGTCAAATGACGGCTTTTCAGCGTCTGGCTTTGACCGCCGCGCACCAGATCACGCTGACGAGCCATAGTGCGCAGCCCCTCGGTAATGGAAAACGGCACCAATGAGTAGTGCAGCGCCAGCCTTATCACCCGCACCAGATCCGGATGAACGCCGATTAAATTCGCCTCGCTGCGTGCGGTAAACTGAATGTCCTCAATTTCATTTATCATTTTTAAACCCCGTCTTTTTTCCAATGATTTTTTTAATTAATGCGCTGATATAATCGGCCCCAAGAAAACCAATCAGCACGCTGGCAAGATTCGCCCACTTTAATTCCAGCCCGGTCAGCGCCAACGCATCGCGCACCGTCCAGGCCAATAATGCACACATGCCTGCATTTAATAATCGGCGCCGCATACCTACGTTGCGGTAGGCGCCATGTAATAGCGCCATGATGCCCGCCAAAATGGCATTCATCACCGGCTGGAGATATTCACATGCTCGCTGGATAATTAAGCCAACAGCGTCTGGCTCTAAGCTGGACATAGCTACACTCCTATTTTATTTTAATAAACTGCCCATCACGGCCGGTGGGATATCGGTACCATCAGAATCTAGTTAAGGATGCTATAACAAAGCAAATGAATAAATATAGCCTCTAAGGTCAAATTGATTCATGCTCAGCCATAGCACAACAAGCTCAGGTAAATAACAGGGTGCATTGATAAAAAATTCATCTTTACTGTGATTTATTTCGACTTCTCTTTATCATAAAAATAAACATTAATAGCGGCGAGAGAATGGCTCTCAATAACAAAAAAACTCAACCCTGGAGAAATACCATGTCCGAACGTAAAGCCGTTATTGGTTATTATTTCATTCCAACCAACCAAATTAATAACTATACCGAGTCTGATACTTCAATTGTGCCCTTCCCGGTGTCAAACATCACACCGGCCAAGGCCAAACAGCTGACCCACATTAATTTCTCGTTCCTCGACATTAGCAGCAATCTGGAATGCGCCTGGGATCCGGCCACTAACGACACCAAGGCGCGCGACGTGGTCGGCCGGTTAACCGCGCTGAAAGCTCACAACCCCAACCTGCGCATTATGTTCTCCATCGGCGGCTGGTATTACTCCAACGATCTGGGGGTTTCCCATGCCAACTATGTCAATGCGGTAAAAACCCCGGCGGCGCGTACCAAATTTGCGCAATCCTGTGTACGTATCATGAAAGACTACGGCTTTGACGGCGTGGACATTGACTGGGAATACCCACAGAGCAGCGAGGTAGATGGCTTTGTCGCCGCGCTACAGGAAATCCGTACCCTGTTGAACCAGCAGACTCAGGCCGACGGCCGCCAGGCACTGCCTTACCAGTTGACCATTGCCGGCGCCGGTGGCGCTTTCTTCCTGTCCCGTTACTACAGCAAGCTGCCGCAGATCGTCGCCTCGCTCGATTACATCAACCTGATGACCTACGATCTGGCCGGCCCATGGGAAAAGATCACCAACCATCAGGCGGGATTATTCGGCGACAGCGCCGGGCCAACCTTCTATAACGCGCTACGTGAAGCCAACCTGGGCTGGAGCTGGGAAGAACTAACCCGCGCCTTCCCCAGCCCATTCAGCCTGACGGTGGACGCCGCAGTACAACAGCACCTGATGCTGGAAGGCGTGCCGAGCCACAAAATTGTCATGGGTGTGCCGTTCTATGGCCGTGCGTTCAAGGGCGTCAGCGGCAACAACGGCGGCCAATACAGCAGCCATAGCACACCGGGCGAAGATCCTTTCCCGGGCACCGACTATTGGTTGGTGGGTTGTGAAGAGTGTGTCCGCGACAAGGATCCGCGCATTGCCTCCTACCGCCAACTGGAACAGATGCTTTTGGGCAACTACGGCTATCAGCGCCTGTGGAACGACAAGACCAAAACGCCGTACCTGTATCACGCGGCCAATGGCCTGTTCGTCACCTATGACGACGTCGAAAGCTTCAAATACAAGGCGAAGTACATCAAGCAGCAGCAGTTGGGCGGCGTGATGTTCTGGCACCTGGGCCAGGATAACCGTAACGGGGACCTGCTGGCGTCGCTGGACCGCTATTTCAACGCGACGGACTACGATGACAGCCAACTGGATATGGGCACCGGCCTGCGTTATACCGGCGTTGGCCCGGGTAATTTGCCGATCATGAGTGCCCCGGCCTACGTTGCCGGTACCACCTATAACCAGGGGGCGTTGGTGTCTTATCTGGGCTACGTCTGGCAGACCAAGTGGGGCTACATCACGTCGGTGCCCGGCTCCGACACCGCCTGGCTGAAAGTGGGCCGCGTGGCGTAACGGCAGGTCGCAGCATAAAAAAACCCCGGGGCCGATGGCAACGGGGTTTTTACTGCATTAAACGTTTAATTTTCGCATCCCTTCGTGGCTACTCCTTCAGTTGTTACACCAAGGGTAACCCCCATCACGTATGACTTCGCGTCCCATCAGGCTAAAAACGTCGCTTTTGCGCGTCAGCCGCTCATGCCACCAGGTAAAACCGGCGCCCTTGCTGGCCGGATGCCAGGCCAGCCAAATCATTTCGTCACCTTTTTGCATATCAACCGGCACCGTCACCAGTTCGCCGCTCGCCAGCTCTTTTTCTATCAGTGCCGGTGGCAGGAAGCCGTGGCCAATGCCGCGCTTCAACAACGCCAACTTACTTTCGACATCGCACACCACCAGTTGGCGCTGCAACGGCATGGTGCCGTGGTTACGCTTGGGTAGCTCGTGGCTGCTGTCGGCAATCACCACCACGATATCGTTCAACCGCTGGTTTTTATCCACCGGTTTTTTTTGCGCCGCAAAGGGGTGCGAAGGTGAAACGCACAGCACAAAATTCAGCTTGCCGAGCATCAGCGTCTTGGCCTGTACGCTGTCCGGGATCTGGCCGATGGCGATAATCAAATCAGCCCGGTTGTTCTTCAGCGCATCCCAGGTGCCATTCAGCGCTTCACGCTGTACGGAAATGTTGGCATTCGGACTGTGCCCAATATAGTCGCGGATATCCTGGGTGATAGTTTCCAACGGAAAGAAATTATCGACGACGATGCGGATATTATTATCGAGTTTCGGGATGTTTCTTACCCTACTCTCCAGATCCTGCACCGCATTTAAAATCCAGCCGCCCTCTTGCAACAGGAATTCCCCTTCATCTGTCAGGGTAATCATCGGGCCATTACGATGAAAAAGTTTCACGCAGAGTTTACTTTCAATATTGGAAACCCGATAGGAGATTGCCGACGGGGTTTTATGCAATGCCTCCGCCGCCATTGAGAAAGATCCGGTACTTTTGATGGTGCTGATTATTTTAATCGCATCCAGGGATAATCTAGTCATACAAATTCCTCTTTGAAATAAAATAAGAAAAAATTGACACTAAATTCCCAAGTGGTTGGCGCGTAAAAGTCGTTCAAGTCACACAAGAGTAAGTCAAACCACAAGCAATATACTCCATATCGGAGAACTTCATCTGAAAGACTATTCATCAATCCTTTAAATAAAATTCATCATGACGCCGTTTTTTTAGACAGCAGTGTTTAAATAAATTCAACCAAGAAACAAAAGTCAATCATCATAATAATTTTAGTTAATAGCCTACAAAACATTCCATCCTGATGGCCGAGACTAAGAGTAAAAATAAAACAAGCCGCCAAGAATGATGTTTTTAATTTCGTTAATAACCTCTCATTTCACCGGTGAAATAAACCCAACTTACAATACAACTTCAGTCAGGAGTGACTTATGAACAAGACTTCTCGTACCCTTATGTCCCTTGGTCTTTTGAGTGCCGCACTGTTCGGCGTCTCACAACAGGCTGCTGCCCACGGCTATGTCGAAACACCGGCCAGCCGCTCTTACCAGTGCAAACTACAGCTCAATACCCAGTGCGGCAGCGTGCAATACGAACCGCAAAGCGTTGAAGGGCTGAAAGGCTTCCCGCAGGCCGGTCCAGCGGATGGGCATATCGCCAGCGCCGACAAAACCACCTTCTTCGAGCTGGATCAGCAAACGCCGACCCGCTGGAACAAAATCAACCTGCACACCGGGCCTAATTCCTTCACCTGGACATTGACGGCTCGTCACAGCACCACCAGTTGGCGTTATTTCATTACCAAGCCAAACTGGGACGCTTCACAGCCGTTGACCCGTGCGTCGTTTGACCTGACACCGTTCTGCCAACAGAACGACGGCGGTGCAATCCCTGCCGCACAGGTCACCCACCAGTGCAACATACCGGCAGACCGTAGCGGCTCGCACGTGATCCTCGCCGTGTGGGATGTGGCAGATACGGCCAATGCCTTCTATCAGGCGATTGACGTTAATTTGAGCAAATAATAAGGAGGGGGAATACCACAGGGTTCAGCCGGGGGCTGAACCCTTTTTTATTGCTTTATAGATCGTCGCAGCGCATGTTTCTTATTGTTCCCCTCAGGCTAAATTCGGCTTCCCGCTGTCGAACAATCGACGCAAAGCCGCAGCCCGCCTGGCTTTTGAGAGGATCCATCGTTCTTGTCCATTGCAACAATCAGAAAAAGCGCATTTTAATCTTCGGGCTTCTGATGCAGTGTGTTCAGCCTACGATGGAAAACGTTCTCATTTCCTACATTGACGTTTGGTCAAGGAGCTTATAAATGAATCAATTAGACGCACTCAAGCAGCTAACCACGGTTGTGGCCGACAGCGGCGATATCGAATCGATCCGCCAGTTCGAACCGCAAGATGCCACCACCAACCCTTCACTGATCCTGAAGGCCGCTGCACTGCCTCAATATAAGCCACTGATCCTCGAAGCCCTGAGCTATGCCCGCCAGCAAGGCGGCAGCAAAGAAACCCAACTGATTAACGCCTGCGACAAACTGGCGGTCAACATCGGCGTCGAAATTTTGAAAAGCGTGCCGGGCCGCATTTCCACCGAAGTGGACGCCCGCCTGTCCTTCGACCGCGGTATGTGCGTGGCCAAGGCGCGTAAACTGATTGGCCTGTATCAGCAACAGGGCATTGATAAGTCGCGCATTCTGATCAAACTGGCTTCCACCTGGGAAGGCATCAAAGCCGCCGAGGAGCTGGAAAGAGAAGGCATCAACACCAACCTGACCCTGTTGTTCTCTTTCGCCCAGGCCCGCGCCTGTGCCGAAGCCGGGGTGTTCCTGATTTCACCTTTCGTTGGCCGCATCTATGACTGGTATCAGGCCAAACAACCGTCCGCTGACTATAACGCCGAGCAGGATCCGGGCGTGGAATCAGTCCGCAGCATTTATGAATACTACAAGCAGCACCGTTATCAGACGGTGATCATGGGTGCCAGCTTCCGCAAGGTAGAGCAAATCCTGGCGCTGGCCGGCTGCGATCGCCTGACTATCGCCCCGAACCTGCTGGAACAGCTCAAGCAAAGCGATCAACCGGTAGAACGCAAACTGACGCCATCGACCGAAGGTTTCCATCAACCTGCCCCGCTGGCCGAGGCCGAATTCCGTTGGCAGCACAATCAAGATGCCATGGCGGTTGAAAAACTGGCCGAAGGTATCCGTCTGTTCGCCGTTGACCAGCAAAAGCTGGAAGACATGCTGGCCGCTGAACTGTAATCACTCTGGAGTCCCGTAATGTCTGCTCGTAAAGAACTCGCCAACGCCATCCGCGCACTCAGCATGGACGCCGTACAAAAAGCAAATTCCGGCCACCCGGGTGCACCTATGGGCATGGCGGACATCGCCGAAGTCCTGTGGCGTGACTACATGAACCACAACCCGA
>OOIW01000031.1_pt1 | contig 124087 bp, 118 predicted proteins | sample 1691751 | NCBI WGS metagenome assembly OOIW01 (sample SAMN05831949, study PRJEB22555) | human gut metagenome | isolation source: Skin biopsy | host: Homo sapiens
GCATAACGCCCAAATACCTTGTTCAGGCCTTTGCGGAACAGCGGTTCCAGCACCAGCGCCAGGACAAAGCGAATCGGTTTGCGACCCACGGTGCGCAGCAGCCAACCGGCCGCCCCTGCCGGGCCGTAATTCAGTAACGCTATGATGATGACTTTAGACAATGTCTTCAACATTGCACCGGCTCCTTGTTTAAATCCACCGGATTTAACGGCGTTTACGGCATAGGTTTTTTTCATTATCAATGCCCTCCGGCACAATTTTGTTCAAAAGGATGATGTCAGTTGCAATGCCTGACCTGCGCCACGCGCAGGCCATTGCACTCAAGGCGGGGTTATAACTTGCGGAAACGACTCTGTACGCCGAAGGTATCCGACGTGACATAACGCTCAACCTGCCGCAGTTGCTGTTCGCCACTGCCCAGCTCGTACTCTAATTGGTCGAGCAACTGGCGCGGTGTTTTTTGCTGTTCGCCGTCAAAACGGCTGGCTGGTGCTTCATCCAACACGAACACCAGGGCGAAATAGGCGATCAGGGTGAAGAAGAACAGTCCGAAGAACATCGACAGCACCACGATCACTCGGATCAGGCGCACCGGCACGTCAAAATAATGGGCCAGACCGGCGCAGACGCCCTTCAGCATGCCTTCTTCAGGGACGCGATAAAGCTTTTTACTGCCCAGAGTGTTGTTCATCAAGACTGTCTCCAGTTCGGGTGTTCTGCATCGAGGATCTCTTCCAGCGCCTGAATGCGTTCACGCATGCGCTTGGCATCTTCCGCCAACTGCGCCAGACGCTGCATTTCCTGATGGCTCAGTTGAATGCCGTTTTGTTGCCGATTGCTGTAATGCAGCCAAAGCCAAATCGGTGCGACAAACAACACAAAGATTGTCAACGGAATGGCAAGTAATAGAGCACTCATTTCTTTTCCTTCTCAATGCGTCTTGGTGGGCGGCCACATCACCGTGGCCGCTGTCGCCTTACTCAGAACGGTTCATTTTAGCTTTCAGCGCCGCCAGTTGCTCACTGATGGCATCGTCGGCTTTCAGTTCGGCAAACTCTTGATCCAGAGACTTCTTTTTGCCGATGATGACGCTTTCCGCCTCGGCTTCCATATGGTCGATGCGACGTTCGAACTGCTCGAAACGTGCCATCGCCTCATCCAGTTTGCCGCTGTCGAGCTGACGGCGCACGTCACGTGAAGACGACGCCGCCTGGTGACGCAATGTCAGCGCCTGCTGGCGAGCGCGGGTTTCGGTCAGCTTGTTCTCCAACTCGCCGATTTCGCTTTTCATGCGCGCCAACGTTTCTTCTACGGTAGACACTTCATGAGTCAGCGTAGCAATCAGGTCGGCCACTTTTTGTTTTTCGATCAGTGCCGCACGGGCCAGATCTTCTTTTTCTTTGCGCAGCGCCAGTTCGGCTTTGTCCTGCCAATCGCTAAGCTGGTTTTCACCCTGCTCAATGCGGCGCAGCAACTGTTTTTTTTCCGCCAGCGCTCGCGCTGAGGTAGAACGCACTTCAACCAGCGTGTCTTCCATCTCCTGGATCATCAAACGCACCAGCTTTTGCGGATCTTCCGCCTTATCCAGCAGCGTATTGATGTTGGCGTTCACGATGTCGGCAAAACGAGAAAAAATACCCATAATTCACTTCCTCTTGGTTCTGATGGCGTCTGAAGCGCCGCGTTAGGTCATACAGATTTCCCTAAGACTTAATCAAAACCCGTGCCAACTTTTATTTCATTGAATAACAACAACTATTTATTTTTGACTCTCTGCGGGCTTGCTGTAGAGTGATTATTTTCACCAAACATTGGCGAATTTCATCATGAGCGAACAGTTAGAAAACCTGCTGGGCGAAGCAAATGCCTTTGTCGAAGTCTTGGAGCAAGTCTCGCAACTGGCAAAGTTGAACAAACCGGTGTTGGTGATCGGCGAGCGCGGCACCGGTAAAGAACTGATTGCCCACCGTCTGCATTACCTTTCCAACCGTTGGCAGGGGCCGTTTATCTCGCTTAACTGCGCGGCGCTGAACGAAAACCTGCTGGATTCCGAGCTGTTCGGCCACGAGGCTGGTGCCTTTACCGGCGCGCAGAAACGTCATCTTGGTCGCTTTGAACGTGCCGACGGCGGCACTTTGTTTCTCGATGAGCTGGCCACCGCCCCAATGCTGGTACAGGAAAAACTGCTGCGGGTAATTGAATACGGTCACCTGGAGCGCGTCGGCGGTAGCCAGCCGCTGCAGGTTGATGTCCGGCTAGTGTGCGCTACCAATGACGACCTGCCTGCACTGGCGGCGGCGGGTAAATTCCGCGCCGACTTGCTCGACCGGCTGGCATTCGACGTGGTGCAGTTGCCACCGCTGCGCCAGCGGCAGCAAGACATCATGTTGCTGGCCGAACACTTTGCGATTCAGATGTGTCGCGAGCTGTCGCTGTCGCTGTTCCCCGGCTTTACCGAGCGTGCCAGAGACACCCTGCTCGGCTATCACTGGCCGGGCAATGTGCGTGAACTGAAAAACGTGGTGGAGCGTTCGGTGTATCGGCACGGTACCAGTGACAGCGCGTTGGATGAAATCATCATCAATCCGTTCGCCCAACGGGAAACCCTGCCATTGCCCATCCAACGCGAGACAGGTGATGAACGACCAACCCTGCCGCTGGATTTGAAAACCTGGCAGTTGGCGCAGGAAAAATCTCTGATTGAAGCGGCGCTGCAACAGGGAAGATTTAATCAGCGTAAGGCGGCGGAGCTGCTGGGGCTGACCTATCACCAGTTGCGCGGCATGCTGAAAAAGCACGCATTGTTGCAAAATGGCGAGGTAGAAGAAGAATAACAGGCAAAAAAAAAGCCAGCACCCGAGCTGGCTTAAAAAACACTGGAAGCAATGTGAGCAATGTCGTGCCTTTCACAGCAGAGCCACAAGCTGTGGCCTTCCGTGAACTGCCAGGTGATGATAATAGTTCTCAGTATCACCTGTAAAGCACTTTGTTGAGAATTTTTCTCATTACCACACTGTCATTGTGCAATTACCACTCAGGGAAGGGATCGGCCATCTCATGCCAATAGTCCACCCCTGCCGCCATTTCCTCGTCGTTCAGCAGGCAGGCATCCAGCAAACGCGTGATTTCGGCCTGCTGCAGATTTTGACCGATAAACACCAGTTCCTGACGCATATCACCAAAAGGCTCGACCCATTTTTCCCTAATCTGCGCCTGGGTCTCTTCATCCTGCGGCCAGTTATCTTGCGCAATGGCGCGCCAGAAGGTGCCCGCCAGACCATAATGAGCGATGCCACCGGCCTGGCTCCATTGCCCAGCCTGACGTGGACGCGTCGCCAGCCAATAGAAGCCTTTGGATCGCAGCAGCTTGCCACCGCCCCAGTCGCCATTGATCACCCGATAGAATTTATCCGGTGCAAAGGGTCGCCGCGCCTGATAGACAAAACTGCTGATGCCGTAGTTTTCCGTTTCCGGCAGGTGCTCGCCACGCAGCTCTTTCAGCCAACCCGGTGCCTGCTGCGCTTTGTCAAAGCTGAAGCTGCCGGTGTTCAACACCGCCTCCAGTGGCAATTTACCGGGGGAGATGGCGATAATATTGGCATCCGGATTCAGGCTGGCGAGCAGCGCCATCACTTCGCCCTGCTGTTCCGCAGTCAGCAAGTCGGTTTTACTCACCAGCATCACGTCACAGAACTCAATCTGTTCGATCAGCAGATCGGCCACGCTGCGCAAATCATCTTCGCCCAAGCTTTGCCCCGCTTCCTGCAGCGACTGTGCCTGCTGGTACTGCTGGATAAAGTTAACCCCGTCTACTACCGTGACCAGGGTATCCAGGCGGGCGAAGTGCGACAGGCTTTCCCCCTGCTCATCCTCAAAAGTGAAGGTCTCCGCTACCGGTAAGGGTTCGGAGATGCCACTGGACTCGATCAGCAGATAATCAAACCGGCCGGCCTGCGCCAGTTCACGCACCGAAATCAGCAGGTCTTCACGCAACGTGCAGCAGATGCAGCCATTGCTCATCTCCACCAGCTTTTCCTGTTGGCGATCGAGCTGGACTTCATTCTCGACCAGCGCGGCATCGATGTTTACTTCGCTCATGTCGTTGACGATCACCGCCACGCGCATGCCCTGGCGGTTATTCAGAATATGGTTCAACACCGTGGTTTTACCGGCGCCGAGAAAGCCGGAAAGCACGGTTACGGGTAATGGATTCATGGAGTCCTCACTCAAAACTCATTGCGTAATGCCTGGTAGCCGCGCACCAGTTCGATGTTGGTGGCGGCCACCTCTTCAGAAAATTGCAGCGCGCCGCGATCGACCTGCGCGTAAAGCGACAGATCGCTGTCGGCGCCGACGCGTTCGGTTGACGGGATGTACAGGTTTTCCGGCAGCGTCACACCATCCACCACCGCGTTGTAGCGCACTACGCAGCCGGAGCCGATGTGGCAATTGAACAGCACGCTGTTGAAGCCAATAAATACCCGATCTTCAATACGGCACGGGCCGTGGACGATGGCGCGATGAGCGATAGAGCTGAAGCGGCCGATGGTGACCGCCGCACCGCTTTTCGAGTGGATCACCACGCCGTCCTGAATATTGGAGTGGGAACCGATAATGATCGGCTCCATGTCCCCGGCCGCATTCAGCTCATCCGCGCGGATCACCGCGTACGGCCCAACGTAGACAAAGTCTTCGACAATCACCCGGCCACAGATAATGGCGGTGGGATCGATATAGGCTTTCGGCGAGACCTGAGGCAGGTGGCCACTGGGGTTTTTACGCAGCATGCTCGGCCTCCTGCCAGCTCAACTCCGCCACGGCATTGTGGGCGTGCAGACTTTCCTGATGCTCCACCCGCAACGAAAACGCACGGTGGTTGCACTGACTACGTAGCATCCGATACAGGCGGCGTGCGGCATCCTCACAGAACATCAGGTTCTGGCCGTTAGCCAGGGCAAATGCCTGCTCGTCCTGACGTTTCACCAGCGTCTGTAGAGGTGTGCCCAGCGCATGCTCGATGCGATCGATTAAATTGACCACCGGCAAGGCGGCTTCACCCTCATTCAGCGTGACCGTCACCCAGGCCCAACTGCGCTGACTGTGCGGCGTGGCAGGCATACCCTGTTCGCCCAGCCAGTCAATCACCTGCTGTTGATCGACTTTCTCGGGGGAGTGTTCGAAATCAAACTGAAATTGCTGCTGCGCCAGTTGACGGCTAAGCGCCGCCGAACTCGGACAGGTGGAGGAATAAGGCACGCCGACCGTCAGGGACAGGGTCAGTTCGCTGGTCAGCGTGGCGTCAATTTTCAATGGGTAAGCTTTCCAGCCACGATAAGGCGACAGCAACGCCGGGCGCGACAGCAGCAGTTCGCCGCTGATACTCAGGTTGGCGCGGTCACTGTTCTCTGGCTGTGACGCCAGAAAGGCCTGCAGTTGATCGCTAATACGCTGCGGCGTCAGTTCGCCCTGGGTTAATTCATCCAACGCCAGGTAGAGGCGCGACATATGTATCCCGCGCGCACCCTGGCGACTGGCTCGCAGATTGATCCCGGCATTGACCTTTGCCATCAGCGGCTTGCCTGCCAATTCCAGCGGCAGAGCGATCCCTTGCATCCCTACCCAATCGAGCCCAACCTCGCTCATTGCGCCCTGCCAGGCCTGCGCATCCGGCAGCGGTTGGCGTGGTGGAAGTGCAACCATGTTCATACATCCCCTTGCGATTATCAGTACATTGCCAGAGAACGGTAACATGATTTTGTTATGTTATAACATATCAATTGTAACTTTTTTGCCAATACGGGGGAGTTGTTCAATCAAGTAGCAGAAAACTCAGCCATTTTGCTCAATGGATTGGGCTGTTCGCCAGAGTGCGATACACTAATGCTATTGCTTATTAACCCATGAAGCCTCTATGCGTGGTTTACCCCTTTGGATTTTGTCGTTGAGTTGCCTGGCGGGCACCGCCCTGGCCTCAACACCTCCTGCGCCCACCGCGGCTCCTCCGTTGCCGGACATCCGCCAGAGCGGCTTTGTCTACTGTGTCAGCGGCATACTGAACACCTTTAACCCGCAGATGGCCAGCAGCGGCCTGACGGTCGATACCCTGGCTGCACAGCTGTACGACCGCCTGCTGGATGTCGACCCCTACACCTACCGCTTGATCCCAGAACTGGCGCAAAGCTGGGAAGTGCTGGATAACGGCGCAACCTACCGTTTCCATCTGCGCAAGGACGTACCTTTCCAGACCACCGCCTGGTTCACACCAACCCGTAAACTGAACGCCGATGACGTGGTATTCAGCTTCGAGCGCGTATTTAACCAAAAGCACCCTTATCATGACGTCAACGGCGGCGAGTATCCGTACTTCGACAGCCTGCAGTTTGGCGACTCGGTGCAAAGCGTGAAAAAGCTCGACGACTACACGGTTGAGATCCGCCTGCAAGCGCCGGACGCCTCTTTCTTATGGCATATCGCGACCCATTATGCGCCGGTGCTGTCGGCGGAATACGCCGATGACCTGACCCGTGAAGGCCGCCAGGAGATGATCGACCGTGAACCGGTCGGTACCGGTCCCTTCCTGTTGAATGAATACCGCTCGGGGCAATATATTCGCCTGGCGCGCAACGACGTGTACTGGAAAGGCAAACCGCGCATGCCACAGGTGGTGATCGACCTGGGTGCCGGTGGCACCGGTCGGTTATCCAAGCTGCTGACCGGCGAGTGTGATGTGCTGGCCTACCCGGCCGCCAGCCAGCTTTCGATCCTGCGTGATGACCCGCGCCTGCGCCTGACGCTGCGACCGGGGATGAATATTGCCTATCTGGCCTTCAACACCCGTAAACCGCCGCTTGACGATTTGAAAGTCCGTCAGGCAATTTCGCTGGCGATCAACAACCAGCGTCTGATGCAGTCGATTTACTACGGCACGGCAGAAACGGCCGCCTCCATTTTGCCGCGCGCCTCCTGGGCGTACGACAATGATGCGCACGTCACCGAGTTTGATCCGGCCAAATCACGCGAAATGCTGAGACAGGCCGGCATTGAGTCACTGAACCTGCGTCTGTGGGTGCCTACCGCGTCGCAATCCTACAACCCCAGCCCGCTGAAAACCGCCGAGCTGATCCAGGCCGATTTGGCCCAGGTAGGAATTAAAGTCACCATCGTGCCGGTCGAAGGCCGTTTCCAGGAAGCACGGCTAATGGAGATGAATCACGATCTGACCCTGACCGGGTGGGCCACCGACAGTAACGACCCGGACAGTTTCTTCCGTCCATTGCTGAGCTGCGCGGCAATCCGCTCGCAAACCAACTATGCTCACTGGTGTGACCCGGGGTTCGACGAAGTGCTGCAAAATGCCCTGCTGTCACAGCAGTTGGCGCAGCGAATCGAAAACTATCAGAAGGCGCAGAAAATTCTCGAACAACAACTGCCGGTGTTGCCGCTGGCGTCTTCATTGCGCCTGCAGGCCTATCGTTACGACATCAAAGGACTGGTACTGAGCCCGTTCGGCAATGCGTCATTTGCCGGCGTGTTCCGTGAATCTGCGGAGGGGCCGAAAAAGTGATTATCTTTACCTTACGCCGTTTCTTGCTGCTGCTGATCACCCTGTTCTTCCTGACGCTGGTCAGCTTTAGCCTGAGCTATTTCACACCGCGTGCGCCACTGAACGGTGCCGCCCTGCTGGACGCCTACCAGTTTTACTTTGTCAGTCTGTTGCACTGGGATTTTGGCGTCTCCAGCATTAACGGTCAGGCTATCAGCGAACAGTTGGCTGAAGTGTTCCCGGCAACCATGGAGCTGTGCATTCTCGCTTTCACCCTGGCGCTGTTTATCGGCATTCCACTGGGCATTCTGGCCGGCGTGATGCGCGGAAAGTGGCAGGACACGGCCATCAGCACTTTTGCACTGCTCGGCTTTTCAATGCCGGTATTCTGGCTGGCGCTGCTGCTGATGCTGTTTTTCTCACTGCATCTGGGTTGGCTGCCGGTTTCCGGCCGGTTCGATCTGCTATATCAGGTTAAGCCGATCACCGGTTTCGCCCTGATTGACGCCTGGCTGTCCGATTCACCCTATCGCAGCGAAATGATCGGCAGCGCACTGCGCCACATGATCCTGCCAATCGCCGCACTGGCGGTGGCACCGACCACCGAGGTGGTGCGCCTGATGCGCATTAGCACCGACGACGTGCTCAGCCAGAATTACATTAAGGCCGCCGCGACCCGCGGGTTATCCCGTTTCACCATTATCCGCCGCCACGTGTTGCATAATGCGTTGCCGCCGATCATCCCCAAGCTGGGGCTACAGTTTTCTACCATGCTGACGCTGGCAATGATCACCGAAGTGGTGTTCAGTTGGCCGGGGCTGGGGCGCTGGATGATTAACGCCATCCGCCAGCAGGATTATGCGGCGATCTCCGCCGGTGTGATGGTGGTGGGCACGCTGGTGATCACCATTAACGTGCTGGCCGATATTTTGGGTGCTGCCACCAACCCACTGAAACATAAGGAATGGTATGCCCTTAGATAACGTATACCGCGAAAAGAAAATGCCGAGCCCGCTGCTCTATACCTGGCGGATTTTTTACGGCGATGCGCTAGCGATGATTGGCTTTTACGGCGTGATAGCGCTGCTGCTGCTTTCCCTGTTTGGCAGCCTGCTGGCGCCTTATGCGCTAGACCAACAGTTCCTGGGTTATCAACTGCTGCCGCCTTCCTGGTCGCGTTACGGCAACGTCTCCTTCTTCCTCGGCACTGACGACCTCGGCCGCGATATTCTCAGCCGTCTGCTGGCCGGTACCGCCTCCACTTACGGTGCCGCATTGCTGGTCACGGTGGCCGCCGCCCTTGTCGGGGTGATCCTCGGGGTGTTTGCCGGCGTAACTCGCGGTTTTCGTTCTGCGGTGCTCAATCATATTCTCGACACCCTGCTTTCCATCCCTTCGCTGCTGCTGGCGATTGTGGTGGTGGCGTTCCTCGGGCCCAAGCTCGAACACGCCATGCTGGCCGTCTGGCTGGCGTTGTTGCCACGCATGGTGCGCACCATCTACAGCGCAGTGCATGACGAGCTGGAAAAAGAGTATGTGGTCGCGGTGCGCCTGGACGGTGCCTCTACGATGCAGATCCTGTGGTACGCCGTGATGCCAAATATCGTGGCGGTGCTGGTGACTGAATTCACCCGCGCCCTGTCGATGGCGATCCTGGATATTGCCGCCCTCGGCTTTCTCGATCTCGGCGCACAGCTTCCATCCCCGGAATGGGGAGCCATGCTCGGCGATTCGCTGGAGCTGGTGTATGTCGCCCCCTGGACGGTCATGCTGCCCGGTGCCGCGATCCTGATCAGCGTGCTGCTGGTTAATCTGTTGGGCGACGGTATGCGCCGCGCAATCAATACGGGGGTGGAATAATGCCATTACTTGATATCCGCAACCTGACGATTGAATTTATGACCGCCGAAGGGCCGGTCAAAGCGGTTGATCGCGTTAGCATGACACTGAGCGAAGGTGAAGTGCGCGGCCTGGTGGGTGAATCCGGCTCAGGGAAAAGTTTGATCGCCAAGGCAATCTGCGGCGTCACCAAAGACAACTGGCGCGTTACCGCGGACCGCTTCCGCTTTGACGATATCGATCTGCTGCAGTTAACCCCGCGCGAACGGCGCAAACTGGTCGGGCATAACGTCTCGATGATTTTCCAGGAACCCCAGTCCTGTCTGGATCCTTCCGAAAGCATCGGCCGTCAGTTGGCGCAGGCGATCCCCGGTTGGACCTATAAGGGCCGTTGGTGGCAACGTTTTAACTGGCGCAAACGCCGCGCTATTGAGCTGCTGCACCGGGTGGGCATCAAGGATCATAAAGACATTATGGGCAGCTTCCCTTATGAACTGACCGACGGTGAGTGCCAGAAAGTGATGATCGCCATCGCCCTGGCCAATCAGCCGCGCCTGTTGATTGCCGATGAGCCGACCAACGCCATGGAGCCGACCACCCAGGCCCAGATTTTCCGCCTGCTGGCGCGCCTGAACCAAAACAACAACACCACCATTTTGCTGATCAGCCACGATTTGCAAATGATGAGCAAATGGGCGGATCGGGTCAACGTGCTGTACTGCGGCCAGACGGTGGAGAGTGCCCAGTGCGAAGACCTGCTGGCCGCACCGCACCATCCTTACACTCAGGCGCTGATCCGCTCAATGCCGGACTTCGGCCGCGCGCTACCGCATAAAAGCCGACTCAATACCCTGCCGGGGGCCATTCCGTCGCTGGAACATTTGCCGATCGGTTGCCGTCTGGGGCCACGCTGCCCCTATGCACAGAAAAAGTGTATTGAAACGCCACGCCTGCGCCCGGTGAAAAACCACCTGTTCGCCTGCCACTTCCCGTTGAACATGGAGGAGCAATAACATGGAAACGTTGTTGGAAGTGCGCAATCTGAGTAAAACCTACCGTTACCGCACCGGGCTGTTTCGTCGTCAACACGTAGAAGCGGTGAAATCGGTCAGCTTTACCCTGCGTGAGCGGCAAACGCTGGCCATCATCGGCGAGAACGGTTCCGGTAAGTCGACGCTGGCCAAGATGCTGTCCGGCATGGTGGAACCCTCATCCGGCGAACTGTTGATTGATGACCATCGGCTCGACTATGGCGATTATCGCTATCGTAGCCAGCGCATCCGCATGATATTTCAGGATCCGAGCACTTCGCTCAATCCGCGTCAGCGTATCGGCCAACTGCTGGATGCCCCGCTGCGGCTGAATACCGAAATGGCCGCCCCCGAGCGCGAGCAGCATATCAACCAGACGCTGCGCCAGGTGGGGATGCTGCCGGACCACGCCAATTATTACCCGCACATGTTGGCTTCCGGTCAGAAACAGCGAGTAGCGCTGGCCCGTGCATTGATCCTGCAACCCAAGGTGATCGTTGCCGATGAGGCGCTGGCCTCGCTGGATATGTCGATGCGCTCGCAGATCATCAACCTGATGCTGGAGCTGCAGGAGAAACACGGCATCTCCTATATCTATGTAACTCAGCATCTGGGGATGATGAAACACATCAGCGATCAGGTGATGGTGATGCACGAAGGGGAAATCGTCGAACGCGGTAGCACCGCCGAAGTGTTGGCTTCCCCGCTGCATGAACTGACCAAACGGCTGATCGCCAGCCACTTCGGCGAAGCCCTTACCGCCGATGCCTGGCGGCGCGATGGCGGCAGATTCTGACCCCTATGATCGTAAAAACCCGCTTCCGAGCGGGTTTTTTATTGCCGAAACGGCATGGCGCTTAGCCAAAATCCTCAAATACAAATTACAATTTTGTTATATCTCATTATATTTTATTCCATTCAGTTATTTATTAGCACTTAACATTATTTTATCTCGCCAATCGAATCGGTGAGGATATCCCCTACGTTGAGCTTATTAAACGACAGGATATCGCACTGATGACCAGCCCCCGCAATCGCCGACTCACGCAGTTCTTGCTCACTTTAGCCGCAGGCTTCTCTGTTTATGGCCACACACTGTGTTGCGATGGTCAGCGCTGATCCTGTCATTTCGTGCCCCTCTACAGGCATGTTGCCTTTTTATCTTGCCGCCGCTGCCTTACGCATCGGTGGCTATTGCTCTTGATTAAGGATCCTCCCCTATGGAACTACTACGTCGACAACATAATGCCCAGTGGTATCACGAAACCCAAAGCAGCGTCCGGGGTGACCAATCGCTGGAGCCACAGGCGGCCGGCATCCGCGATCGCTTCCTGCTGGGGTTGGGAGCCTTTGCCGACGAAGCGTTGAACAGCGCATTGACCGCCCGCGCCGGGGTGTTTAACGCCTCGCTTGCCAGTTATCACGTGCTGTTCCCGGATCAGGTCGAATTAACCCGATTTGTGACATTGTCACCTTATGATCGTCTCAGCACTGCGCTGACTGTCGCTCAGGTGACCGGGGTTCAGTCTCTTTGTAGTCACTACGCGGCCCGCCTCGCCCCGCTGTACAGCCCCGACGCCTCACGTGAAAGCAATATCCGCCTGGCCCAAATCACCCAATATGCCCGCCAACTCGCCAGTCAGCCGACCTTGATTTGCCCTAAAGCCTTACAACAGCTCAGCGACGTCGGGTTAAGCCCGGCGGACATCGTAGCGTTTTCACAAATTATCGGATTTGTCAGCTATCAGGCACGCGTGGTTGCCGGTGTCGCGGCCTTAGCCGGGCGGCCAACCGGTGTAGTGCCCGGCTTTCCGAACATAGAGGATGCAAAGGGCGTGGAATTCACGCAGGAAGAACTGGCCTGGCAATCACGGCTACCGTCGGTGGTGCTGGAAGAGGCCCGCGCTGAACAGCTCGACGTGCTAGATCAAAGCCATCCCGACGCCCGCAGTGAGTCTTATTATCTGTTGCTGGCTCATGATGCCCCGGCACTGCGTGAGCGCAATGGCGTGTTTAACAGCATCAACGCCGAGGGTTATGGCCTATCGGCTCGATTGAAAGCGCTGGCGACGCTGGCGGTTTCCCGCATTAACGGCAGCCGCTACTGCGCATCCACCGTCGCACAGGATATTGAAGATGAATTATTGGTCAGTGCCCTGTTCGACAATGTTCATCACGGGCTGGAGAGTGCCGATAATCCAGTTTCTCAGGCGGTGATCCGGGTGGTCGCAGACCTGACCCGCACGCCGGAAAAATTCACGCCACGCAGCGTGCAGCCGTTGTTTAACAGCGGGCTGAATCAGGCGCAGGCGCTGGACGTGATCCTCACCGGGGCACTCTATGCCTGGGAGAACCGTTTACGCCAAACTCTGGGGGACACACAGCGCCTCGGCGAAAGCCAGGCGGGATAGTTACCGCAACAGCCAACCGCGCGCAGCATCAAAGAAGTGCTGCGCCAGTGGCGATGCACGCCCCGGCTCGGCGGCCACGACGGCGGCATGGCGCGACATCGCCGCGATGGCGATCGGTCGGCGTTGCAGCTCTGGCATCATGGTCGGCAACAGGTTGCCGTGCGGAAACACCCCGCATCCCAGTCCAACAAAAATGCCCTGCAGCAATTGGAATATCGAGGTGGTTTCCATGCGCACATGCAGCGTCAAACCGGCTTCACGGAAGTTTTGATCAAGGTAGCGGCGGAAGTAACGCGTCGGTTCCGCCAAACACAGCGGCAGTGCCGCCACTTCATCCAGCGTCAGTGGTGCGTCCCCTGTCAATTCGGGGAAATGCTCGGGGTGGTACACCAGCTCAACACCGGCATCCGCCAGCGGTTGCGACTGGAAATGCAGCTCCTGCAACGTAGAAAGCTCAAAAAAGCCAATGCCAATATCCACGGTATGGGCCGTCAGCGCCTCGAGTAACTGATCGGCGCTCAGTACCGACACCCGGTAATCCAACTGCGGGAAACGCTCACTGACCGCCTTTAACATTTGCGCCAGTGAAATGCTGCACTGAGGAACGGCACCGATGCGCAGCGTGCCGTTAAGACCGTGCTTAAGCGACTCCACCTCCAGCTTCAATCCCTGATAAACCGAGACAATCTCACGCGCCCACGACAGCACCCGCTCACCTTCGGCGGTAAAACCTTCAAAGTTGTTGCCACGGTTGATCAACGAAACACCCAACTCTTTTTCCAGATTTTTCAGCCGCATGGATAACGTCGGCTGGCTGACGAAGCTGGCTTCTGCCGCCCGACCAAAGTGGCGCTCACGCTCGAGATTACACAGGTAAATCAGTTGTTTTATATCGATTTTCTTTATTTCCAGTGAGCTGCAGAAAACATTCAGATAGGGTCATAAATCTATATACTAGCTGATGTGTTTATTGAAATTTTAACCGAAAAACGCCCTGTGATTAACAGAGCGCTGGACAATATTTTTTATGAGAATCGTGGTGTTGGCAAGTATTGGATCGATTAATTCGCAAGAAATCGAGTGCACCCACTATGCCTAACTGCAAACCTTGGTTATAGCATCTCTATCTCCAAAGTTGCGTCTACTGCCCCCCGAGCTAATCCTGCTAAATGAAGCCATGAAATCTTGCCTCCATTCCCTTCGCTAGAAGAACCGCCAACCCCGCCATTAAGAGGCAAAAGCCTAAAGTTATTACCGTAGATGCTAACATAGGCGTTTACTGCTGTGACTTCAGATAAATTATTAATCCCATGAGTATTTATAAAGTAAATTTTGCTAGACTCTGCAGATTCACCTCTCGTTGATAATGTTGCACGAAAACTTGAGAAACACGGAAGATTTACTATAGTGAAAGACTTATCTTCAGAGGTCGACACTTGCCATTTATACCTAGCACCACGAGCCCTTGCTATATTTCTTCCATTAATCGTCGTATGGGAATTCACTACGCTAATAGCTTGACCAAAACCACCTAGGCTACTTCCTGTAGCCAAAGAACTAACGTCTGTATATCTTCCTTGCTGAGAGTTTTGTCGTAGATATATATCGCAAATACTGTTCAGCCCAGACACGTTAATCGCTCTCATATCAGTTCCATTAACCAAGCCACCAAATCCATCAACTCTAATTGCAACATCAGAGTCGATAATTTGATTATAATCACCAATTAATACCGCATTATGTCCTCCTCCAGCCTCGAACCACCCCATTACATCTATTTTCGCAGAGTATATAACACAATTATTTGATGCATTTGGAATTGATGGCATTGCTATCGCGCTTGAGTTGGCAACAGCAAACTGATGTGCAATCTCAACATCTAGCCCATAGAATGATGAAGTTCCTCCACTGTAGGAAGTTCGTTTAAGGTATATACCATATTTATTTGATCTTGATATAATGTCCTTGAAATATGAGTTCTCAGTCCACTGCAAGCGATTATGAAGAACAAATAAAGATCCAAAAGTATAACCAGCACCCCAGCATGTCTCTGCACCACTTCTCCAGCTGTCCTGGAATTCGACAAAATTAGCATTTCTCCCTGAATTACCCACCACTTTCACGTGTTCAATTCTTGACCTTGAAAATAGGTTTGAACCATTGCCGCGTACAAAAGTTATTCCAGTATTATCACCAACATGAGAAATATTAACGCCATTTAAAGTACACCCCCCTCCAGATAGAACGAACCCAGAAATTGGCGTATCGATAACAACGCCACCATTGAGAATATAAGAATTTTCGCTATTGTTAACAGGAATAACTACCTTTGTTATTCCTTTTAACCTTGCTGTGTCAAATGCATTCATAAGAGGAACATCAATCATATCCCCAGGAGCCAATCCAAAATCACCAAGGTTCACCTCGAAATTATTGTTAACCAACCTCTTATATCGATGGCCACCTGAAGAGACTATTGTCCAACCATTATCATCAGGTGTTTTCTTGTCGTTGGGATCAAATTTAAAAAAACCGCCACCTACAGTCCTGTCCATTGTATGTTCAATGACTAAGAATAGTTGATAAGGTTCGCACTGCTCTATTGCTCTTAATGCAGAGACGGTTGGGCACCTCACAATCCCTTTTGCCGCTTCAGAATTAGGCATCTCGTTTATAGAGAAAACCCCATCCTGAAATGGCATGGAAATATCGAAATCATCATTAATATTTGACACTTTCATGCTCCTGACAGTTATGGTTACTCATGCCAGCGTAGTGCCAAATGAGGAGGTTGAAAATAAATTAATTGTGTTTTGTTCCCCACACAACAAGTTGCAGACTTATTGCACCAATTAAGATGAATATGTAAAAATTAAAACATTGATGTTTAAACCTAAAGAATATAAATAATAAATCCTTTTGAATGCCAAGAACATTTATTGTTTACTGTGTGTCATAGTGCTATTTTTTAAAAAAATCAACTCCATTACTCAGTGTGTTAGAAAGTAGTAGTAGTCTAGGGTATATCATCGCTGCAGGATTTCGGGCGCAGTGCCCTGCGCCCGGTGGGTCAGATTTTCAGCTTCACATAGTCCATCAGGCGCGAGAATACGCCGCCCTGATTGACCGGTTGCAACGCCACCAGCGGCAAAGTCTTCAGTACTTTTCCGTTATCGCTAATGCGAATTTCACCGATCGGCTGCCCCTGTGCCAACGGCGCATCAAGACGCGGCGTATTGATCACATATTGCGCTTTCAGTTTGTCCGCCTCACTTTTCGGCAGGCTGAAGTATTGATCCTGCGCACTGCCTACCGCGACCTCATGGCGGTCGCCGTACCACACTTTTTCCTGGCCCAGACTTTGCCCGGCATTGAACAGATGCACGGTGGCGAAATCACGCAGGCCCCAGGTCAGCAGTTTACGCGCCTGTTCTTCGCGCCCTTTCGAGCTTTTTCCGCCCATCACCACCGCAATCAGCCGGCGGTCACCTTCGGTGGCTGAGGCAATAATGTTAAAGCCGGCAGATTCGGTATGCCCGGTTTTCAGGCCGTCCACCCGCAGGTTTTTGTCCCACAACAGCCCATTGCGGTTCTGCTGAGTGATGCCGTTCCAGGTTAATGATTTCTCGCTGTACATGTGGTATTCCGCCGGCTCACTCATAATGATGGCCCGTGAAATCACCGCCAGATCGCCCGCTGTGGTGAATTGCCCCGGCGCATCCAGGCCGTGGACGGTTTCAAAATGGGTATTTTGCAGACCCAACTGAGCGCTCTTTTCATTCATCAGTTTGACGAAGGCAACCTGACTCCCTGCCACGTAATCTGCCATGGCGACACAGGCGTCGTTACCGGAATCAATGATAATGCCACGGCTGAGATCGCGAACCGTGACCCTGTCACCTGGTTTCAGGAACATCAGCGATGAACCCTTGAACACTGGGTTGCCCTGCGCCCAGGCATCTTTACCCACTGTCACCACGTCATCCAGGCCAATCTTGTGCTGATCGAGCGCATGGTCGATCACCAGCCCGGTCATCAGTTTGGTCAGGCTGGCCGGATTACGGCGCTGGTCTGCATTGGCCTGCGCCAGCACCTGGCCGGTGGTGTAATCCATTAATACGTAAGAGGCGGCGTCTATCGCCGGTGGGGTATTAAGGGGAAAACTGAGCGGCGCATCTGCCGCCTGTACCGCCAACGGCAGCAAAATTCCGGTGATCACCACCAATACTGAACGCTTCAATCGCTGTTCCTCAGGCCCTGTGGGCGAAATAAAATACCAATATAATCCGAGGCATAGACTGCATTAATTGTGAGAAAAGCGGAATCATTACTCTTTTTCAGCGGGTGTCATTATGCAACGATTTGTTTGCTCAGGCCGACGGCGCGATAAACCGGCTCTATGCCGTCATAGCCCCATTCGATTAGACGCTGGCGCCGCCCCCTCCTAAACTTGTGACATAAATACTGAAAACGCTTAAAAAAGCGTTCACTTTTTAGCTACAACCACCTGCGAAGACCAATATGAAATTCAAACCGTCAATAAAGCCCTATACCGGCGCGGCAGGCGGCTGGGGTTCTCTCGAAGCCACCACCCGCTATGTGCTCGACAGCAAGCAGACGCTGAAAAACCTGCGTAACCTGATGCGCGTAAATAAAGCCCGCGGCTTCGACTGCCCAGGTTGTGCCTGGGGCGATGATAATCACAGCACTTTCAGTTTCTGCGAAAACGGCGCCAAGGCGGTCAGTTGGGAAGCCACGCGTAATGCGGTGGAACCGGAATTTTTTGCCGCCCACAGCGTCAGCACCCTGCAGCAGCAAAGTGATTACTTCCTGGAATATCAGGGCCGCCTCACCCACCCGATGCGCTATAACGCCGAGACTGACCATTATCAGCCGATCGGTTGGCCAGACGCGCTGGCGTTGATCGCCCGGCACATCAACCAGATGGATAACCCGAACCAAATCGAGCTGTATACCTCGGGCCGCGCCAGCAACGAAGCGTCCTATCTGTATCAACTGTTTGGCCGTATGCTCGGCACCAGTAATTTCCCCGACTGCTCCAACATGTGTCATGAGGCCAGCGGTGTTGGCCTGAAACAAAGCATCGGCGTGGGTAAAGGCACCATCCGTATGGATGACTTTGAAAAGGCCGATGCCATCTTCGTGTTTGGTCAGAACCCCGGCACCAACCACCCACGCATGTTGCACAGTTTGAAAAATGCCGCCAGTCGTGGCGCACGTATCGTCAGTTTTAATACCCTGCGCGAACGCGGCCTTGAGCGCTTTGCCGATCCGCAAAGCCCGATTCAAATGCTGACCCCCAAGTCGTCACCGATCAGTTCGTCCTATTTCCAGCCTAATCTCGGCGGGGATATGGCGGCGGTACGCGGCATGGTGAAAGCGCTGCTGGAAGGCCACCGTCAACGTCTGGCGGCCGGTGAACCGGGCCTGTTCGATTTGGCATTCATTGAACAGCACAGCGTTGGCGTAGAGAGCTATCTGGCCCAGGTGGATGCGACTTCCTGGGAGAAAATCACCCAGCAGTCCGGCCTCAGCGAAGCGCAGTTGCGCCAGGCGGCAGCCATTTATCAGGGTGCTGAACGAGTGATCTGTACCTGGGCGATGGGCATCACCCAGCATAAACACTCAGTGCCGACGGTGCGTGAGATCACCAACCTGCAACTGCTGTTTGGCCAGTTGGGCAAACCGGGCGCCGGCCTGTGTCCGGTGCGCGGCCACAGTAATGTGCAAGGCAACCGCACCATGGGTATTGATGAGAAGTCACCCAAGGCGCTGCTCGACAGCCTGGAGCAGCATTTTAACTTCTCGCCACGGCGTGAGCCGGGCCATAACACGGTAGAGGCGATTGAAGCGATGCTGCGTGGCGAAGTGAAGGTGCTGCTGGCGCTGGGTGGCAACCTGGCCGCTGCCGCACCGGACACCGAACGCACTGCCCGCGCCCTGCGCTACTGTGACCTGACGGTACATATCAGTACCAAGCTTAATCGCAGCCATCTGGTTACCGGCAAGGACGCCCTGATCCTGCCGACCCTCGGCCGAACCGAACAGGATCTGCAGGCCAGCGGCCCGCAGTACATCACGGTGGAAGACTCGTTCAGCATGGTGCATGCGTCGGAAGGCGTAGGAAAACCCCTGGCGGATACCCAACGCTCGGAAACCGCCATTGTCTGCGGTATTGCCGATGCGGTACTGGGCAACCAACAGCTCGACTGGCTGGAATTGGCAGATGACTATTCGTTAATCCGCAATCACATCGCCGCCACCATTCCCGGCTTCGAAGATTTTAACCATCGCTGCGATCAACCGGGTGGTTTCTATCTGGGTAACGCCGCCGCTGAACTGCGCTTCGCGACACCCAGCGGCAAAGCGGAATTTGGCGCGGCCCCATTACCGGACAGTCTGTTCCCGCAGTTGGACGGTCGCCAGGCCCCCTTCACGCTGCAAACCCTACGCTCGCACGATCAGTACAACACCACCATCTACGGGCTGGATGACCGTTATCGCGGCGTGTATGGCCAGCGAGAAGTGCTGTTTATTCACCCGGAAGATCTGGCGGCACTGGATATGCAGGACGGCGAACTGGTGGAGATCGAAACCCTGTGGAATGACGGCATCACTCGCAAAGTGAGCGGTTTCAAACTGGTGAGCTACGATATCCCGCGGGGCAATCTGGCGGCCTATTACCCCGAGACCAACCCGCTGGTGCCGCTGGCCAGTTTTGGTGACGGCACCGGCACGCCGACCTCCAAGTCGATACCGGTAGAAATCCGCCGTTGCGTCGCGCAACCGACACGGCGTATCGCCTGACCTGCAGCGCCCGGTTTACGCTGGGCGCGTTAATCATCAGGACTGATTTCGCTCCGCTTCTTCCCGGCCTTCTGAGCCGGTTTTTTTCCTGCCGACGATTGAACGCTCGATATTCCATTAAATCACGAGCCAACGCGGGAAACCGCGACGTTAGGCTTGCTCGCAGCAGGTGATTCGCGTAAAACTGTCAGCCGCAAATCTTGCCACTCACAACCCATTCACTGGACGATATGTTTCAAGATAACCCGCTGCTGGCGCAGCTTAAACAGCAACTTCACTCTCAGACCCCGCGCGTTGAAGGCGTAGTAAAAGGGACTGAGAAAGGCTTTGGCTTTCTTGAAGTAGACGGTCAAAAAAGTTATTTCATTCCGCCACCGTACATGAAGAAAGTCATGCACGGCGATCGGGTGAGCGCGACCCTGCACACCGAGAAAGAACGCGAAATCGCCGAGCCGGAAACCCTGATCGAGCCATTCCTGTCGCGCTTTGTCGGCCGTGTGCAAAAGCGCGATGACCGCTTGTCCATCGTGCCCGATCATCCTTTGCTGAAAGACGCGATCCCATGTCGTCCAGCGCGTGATCTGAAGCATAACTTCCAGGCCGGTGACTGGGCAGTTGCCCAGATGTGTCGCCACCCGCTGAAGGGCGATCGTGGTTTTAACGCCGATCTGACCCATTTCATTACCGAAGGTGAAGATCACCTGGCGCCGTGGTGGGTAACTCTGGCCCGTCACAATCTGGAAAAAGAAGCCCCGGAAATGATCGCAATCAGCGAACCGGACGCTTCGCTGCCGCGTGAAGATCTGACTGCGCTGAACTTTGTCACCATCGACAGTGCCAGCACCGAAGACATGGACGATGCCCTGTTGGTACAGGACAACGGTGACGGCTCACTGCAATTGACCATCGCCATTGCCGATCCGACCGCCTACGTCGAACAAGGTAGTCCGCTGGATGAAATCGCCCGCGAGCGTGCCTTCACCAACTACCTGCCGGGCTTCAACATTCCAATGTTGCCCCGTGACCTGTCAGAAAACCTGTGTTCACTGCGCCCGAACCAACGCCGTCCGGTGTTGGCCTGCCGCGTGACCGTCGGCGCTGACGGCGCATTAGCTAACGACATTCAGTTCTTCGCCGCCGAGATCGAGTCAAAAGCCAAACTGGTTTATGACGAAGTGTCCGACTGGCTGGAAGGCATTGCCGGCTGGCAACCGCCGAGTGACGATATTGCACAGCAAATTACCCTGCTCAAGCGCGTATGCGATGTGCGTAACGCCTGGCGCCACCAGCACGCTCTGGTGTTCAAGGATCGCCCTGACTACCGCTTTGTGCTGGGCGAAAAAGGCGAAGTGCTGGAGATCGTCACCGAGCAGCGCCGCAGCGCCAACCGCATCGTTGAAGAGTGCATGATTGCTTCTAACGTTTGCGCCGCTATCGTGCTGCGCGACCGCCTGGGCTTCGGTATTTACAACGTGCATACCGGTTTCGATCCGCTGCTGGTCGAACAGGCGGTTACCGTGCTGCAGGCTAACGGCGTAGAAGCCGAAGCCGAGAAACTGCTGACGCTGGACGGGTTCTGCGAACTGCGCCGTCACCTGGATTCACAGCCGACCCAGTTCCTCGACAGCCGCATCCGTCGTTCCCAGACCTATGCCGAGATCAGCACCACACCGGGCCCGCATTTCGGCCTGGGGCTGGAAGCCTACGCCACCTGGACCTCACCGATCCGTAAATATGGCGACATGGTTAACCACCGCCTGCTGAAAGCCATTATTACCGGGCAGTCCGCTGAGAAGCCGCAGGATGAAGTGACCGTCCAGTTGGCCGAACGCCGTCGTCTGAACCGCATGGCGGAGCGCGACGTGGGTGACTGGCTGTACGCTCGCTACCTGAAAGATAAAGCCGGCACCGATGAGCGTTTCAATGCGGAAATCATCGATGTAACCCGCGGCGGCCTGCGTGTGCGCCTACTGGACAACGGTGCGGTGGCCTTTATCCCGGCGCCGTTTATTCACGCGGTGCGTGATGAAATGGTCTGCAGCCAGGACACCGGCACGGTGCAAATCAAAGGCGAAGTCGTCTATCGTCAGGGTGACAGCCTGCAGGTCACCATCGCCGAAGTGCGTATGGAAACCCGCAGCGTGATCGCCAGACCGGCGGCCTAACCCCGCGAGAGTCATCTCACGTCAGACAAACACCGGACGGGTCAACCTCCGGTGTTTTTTTTCGTCTGTTGATGACCGCAACAATCTCATCACATTGTTTTTACGCCATTACTTAACCAGCATCACATTTCTCATCCGACCTGCTGTTCTTCACGCGCAAAACTCCTACTTTTAATGGGTATCCATTATCCATAACAGCATCGCTTTGTTTATTTCTGCACACCAAGGAGTCGTTGAAGATGAAGAACGTCAAGTCCGGGATCATCTGGCTGGTGGTGGCGTTGGTGGGCGCATTTGCCTTCGCCATGCTGGCCCTTAGCCGTGGCGAACATGTCAACGCGGTTTGGCTGGTGGTGGCGGCGATTGCCTGCTACAGCATCGCTTACCGCTTCTATAGTCTGTTCATCGCCAAAAAAGTATTTGAGCTCGACGATCGTCGCATGACGCCGGCGGAGCGTCGCAATGACGGGCTGGATTATGTTCCTACCAACAAGTGGGTGTTGTTTGGTCACCACTTTGCCGCCATTGCCGGTGCCGGACCGCTAGTTGGCCCGATCCTGGCGGCGCAAATGGGCTTTCTGCCCGGCACCATCTGGATCCTGGTCGGGGTGATGCTGGCCGGTGCGGTGCAGGACTTCCTGATCCTGTTCATTTCCACCCGCCGCGACGGTCGCTCGTTGGGGGAAATGGCCAAGCAGGAACTGGGGGCCTTTGCCGGGGTGATCACCATGCTGGGCGCACTGGGGGTGATGATTATCATTCTGTCTGCGCTGGCACTGGTGGTGGTAAAAGCCCTGGCCGACAGCCCATGGGGGTTGTTCACCATCGCCGCCACCATTCCTATCGCGCTGTTTATGGGCGTGTATATGCGTTTCATCCGGCCGGGTAAAATCGCTGAAATCTCGGTGGTAGGCTTTGCCCTGATGCTGCTGGCGATCATTTATGGCGGCAATGTGGCTCAAGACCCCTATTGGGGTCCCTTCTTCACGCTACACGGCACCACGCTGACCTGGGTGCTGGTGGTCTATGGCTTCGTCGCCTCGGTGCTGCCGGTGTGGCTGCTGCTGGCACCGCGTGACTATTTGTCCACCTTTATGAAGATTGGCGTCATTATCGGGCTGGCGGTCGGTATCGTCTTCGCCATGCCAGAGATGAAAATGCCGGCGGTATCGCGCTTTATCGACGGCAGTGGCCCGGTGTTTGCCGGTTCGCTGTTCCCGTTCCTGTTTATCACCATCGCCTGCGGCTCGATTTCGGGCTTCCATGCACTGGTATCCAGCGGCACTACGCCGAAGCTGGTGGAACGTGAAAGCCATATCCGCTTTATCGGCTACGGTGCCATGCTGATGGAATCCTTCGTGGCGATCATGGCCCTGATCTGCGCCTCGGTCATCGACCCGGGCGTTTACTTCGCCATGAACTCACCGGCGGCGCTGATCGGCACCACGGTGGAAAGTGCCTCGCAGGTGATCAACGGCTGGGGCTTTATGATCACCCCGGAAACCCTGACGATGATTGCCAAAGACGTCGGGGAGCATTCGATTCTGTCGCGTGCCGGTGGCGCACCGACCTTTGCGGTAGGTATGGCGCACATCATTACCGAGGTATTTAACAGCCGTGCGATGATGGCATTCTGGTACCACTTCGCCATTCTGTTTGAAGCCCTGTTTATTCTGACCGCCGTCGATGCCGGGACCCGCGCCTGTCGCTTTATGGTGCAGGATTTGGTTGGCGTGGCGATCCCACGGCTGGCCAACAACCGTTCGTGGTTCGGTAATCTGGCGGGCACTACGGTGGCCGTTGCCGGCTGGGGCTTCTTTGTGTATCAGGGGGTAGTTGATCCGCTCGGAGGTATCAACACCCTGTGGCCGCTGTTTGGTATCGGCAACCAGATGCTGGCGTCGATGGCGCTGATCCTCGGTACCGTAGTGCTGTTTAAAATGAAAAAACAGCGCTATGCCTGGGTGACCATCCTGCCGACCGTCTGGCTGTTTATCACCTCAATGACCGCCGGCTGGCAGAAAATCTTCCATGAGAAACCGAGTATCGGCTTCCTGGCGCAGGCGAAGAAATTTTCTAACGGTATTGAGCAAGGTACGTTGATCGCCCCTGCCAAAACGCTGAAGGATATGGAAACCATCGTGTTCAGCAACCAGATTAACGCCGCGCTCTGTGCTTTCTTTATGCTGGTAGCGGTCACCATGCTGGTCTCCGCCTTCTTTGTGATCCGTCGTGCGCTGAACGCCAGCCAGCCAACGGTGAAAGAGTCGCCGATCGTGCTGCGTGAGAATGGCTAACTCCGACTGGTGATAACCAGGGCGCTTCCGCGCCCTCAGACAACTTAAAAGTCCGTTATTAGGGAGAGCGTGCCGAAGGGGTCGTAGCAGCTTTAGCTGCCGGAGTTGCCCCTTGGTGCGCTAGGCCCGAGTATCTCAGGCTAAAAGACGACTTTTCAGTTCAGCAAGTTAGTCCCAAACGCCCCCTGCCAATCCTGCTCGAACTTTTCTACCGCTGCCTGAACCGCCGGGGCAGCAAGGAACTGCTCAGCCACGTCGACCGGCAAGGTGATGGCCTGGCAGCCCGCCAGCAAGCATGCCAACGCCTGACGCGGCGTTTTAAAACTGGCGGCCAACACCCGGGCCCCCGGCGCATGTAGCGTCAGCAACTGCTGCAACTCATGCACCATTTCGATACCGTCGCCGCCCTGCGCGTCCAAACGGTTAACGTAAGGCGCCACGTACTCCGCCCCGGCCAGCGCCGCCAACAACCCCTGACCCGCGCCATAGACCGCCGTCCCCAAAGTAGGGATCGACATCGCCTTCAGTTTTTTAATCGCGGCCAGCCCTTCTGCCGTTGCCGGCACCTTCACCACCAGCCCCGGCACCCGCTGATGAAGCAACGCCGCTTCCGCCACCATGCGCTCGGCATCGTTGGCCATCACTTGGGCAAACAGCTTGCCGGTGCCCCCCAGCGCGTCACGTAGCGCTGGCAACACTTCCCAAATTGGCTTCCCTTCTTTGGCAATAATGCTTGGGTTGGTGGTCACACCGTGCAACGGCAGGATGCGCGCCAGGCGTTTTACTGCGTTCACATCAGCGGTATCGAGATAAAGCTCCATTACGGACTCCTGAATCTTCTGTGGGCGAATTCAAACTCTCATCATAGTAGGACATGCAATGCGTTTATATTTGATCGAAATCAAATCAACTTTCATTCGAAACAACTTTAATGACATCAGTAAAGCAACTGAATGACAGGTGACTCGTGATCTTCAATCTGCAGCGCTATTCCACCCATGATGGCCCCGGCATTCGCAGCGTGGTGTTTCTGAAGGGCTGCTCACTTGGCTGCCTCTGGTGCCAGAACCCGGAAAGCCGGGCGCGACAGGCAGACCTGTTGTTCGACCCTCGCCTGTGCCTAAACGGCTGCACGTTGTGCGGTGACGATAACTCACCGGCAATCCGGCGGATAGACGACAAGCTGATGATCCAACGCGATTTGCTCAGCCACGAAGATTATGCCGCATTGGCCGCCCGTTGCCCAACCGGCGCACTCAGCCTGTGCGGTAACGCAGTCAATATCGACGATATCATGGCCGAGGTACTGCGCGACCGGCCCTTTTATTTACGTACCGGTGGGGGCCTGACGCTGTCTGGCGGAGAACCCTTTATGCAACCGAGCGTAGTGGCAGAACTGCTGCGTCGCGGTCATGAAGCCGGTATTCATACCGCGGTAGAGTCCTGCCTGCATACCCCGTGGTCGCACATCGCCCCTTCACTGCCCTGGCTTGACCTGATGCTGGCGGATCTGAAACACGTCGATGAACGACGTTTCAAACAGTGGACCGGCGGATCCGCCAAACGGGTGATGGATAACTTCCGCCGACTGGCCGCCCAGGGCACCCCAACTACCGTACGCGTCCCGCTGATCCCAGGGTTTAACGCCGATCGCCATTCTGTCCGCGCGATTGTCGATTTCGCTGCCGATGACGCCGGTGCCAAAGAGATCCATTTCCTGCCGTATCACACGCTGGGCATCAATAAATACCACCTGCTCGGCGAACCTTATCACGCTGCCCGTACCCCACTGGATGCGCCCGAATTGCTGGCCTATGCCGAGCAGTACGCCGAAGCCAAAGGGCTGACCGCCATTTTGCGAGGATAACATCATGACCACGCTGGACCTGACCACCCTGACCGCACGTACTCTGGCCCATAAGAACGCGCTGATCCATATTGTCAAACCGCCAGTTTGTACCGAACGCGCACAGCATTATACCGAGGCCTATCAGCAGCATCTGGACAAACCCTTACCGGTGCGCCGGGCACTGGCGTTGGCCAACCATCTGGCCAAACGCACGCTGCGAATTGACAACGATGAGCTTATTATCGGCAACCAGGCCAGCGAATTACGCGCCGCGCCGATTTTCCCGGAATATACCGTCGGTTGGATCGAAGATGAGATAGACCAGTTGGCCGACCGTCCGGGTGCCGGTTTTTCCGTCAGCGAGGAGAACAAGGCAATCCTGCACCGGATATGCCCATGGTGGCGGGGGCAAACGGTACAGGACCGCTGCTACGGCATGTTCACCGATGAACAAAAGGCCCTGCTGGCCACCGGCATCATCAAGGCCGAAGGTAATATGACCTCGGGGGATGCGCACCTGGCGGTAAATTTCCCACTGCTACTGGAGAAAGGCCTCGACGGGCTGCGTGACAAAGTGGATGAGCGCCGCAGCCGCATCCGGCTCACCGATTGGCAAGAGCTACAGCAGGAGCAATTCCTGAAGGCCATCGACCTGACGCTGGAAGCACTGAGCGAACATATCCTGCGCTTTGCCCGGTTGGCCCGCAGCATGGCCCAGGCGGAAAGCCGCCACTGGCGCAGTGAGGAGTTGCTGGCCATCGCAGAAAACTGCGAGCTGATCGCCCACCGCCCGCCACAGACCTTTTGGCAGGCTCTGCAACTGTGTTACTTCATTCAGTTGACGCTACAAATTGAATCCAACGGGCATTCAGTGTCCTTTGGTCGTCTCGACCAATATCTCTATCCCTGGTATCGCCGTGATGTCGAGCTGGAGCAGACTTTGCCGCGCGAACGCGCGATTGAAATGCTGCACAGCTGCTGGCTGAAACTGCTGGAGATCAACAAGATCCGTTCCGGCTCGCACTCCAAAGCCTCGGCAGGCAGCCCGCTGTACCAGAACGTGACTATCGGTGGGCAGCAACTGCTCGACGGCAAGCCGTGCGATGCGGTTAACCCCCTGTCCTACACCATTTTGGAATCTTGTGGTCGCCTGCGCTCTACCCAACCCAACCTCAGCGTGCGCTACCACGCCGGGATGAGCAGCGATTTTCTCGACGCCTGTGTGCAGGTGATCCGCTGCGGGTTTGGCATGCCGGCCTTCAACAACGACGAAATCGTCATTCCCGAGTTTATCAAGCTGGGGGTGGAACCGCAGGATGCTTATGACTATGCGGCAATCGGCTGCATCGAAACCGCAGTAGGCGGTAAATGGGGCTACCGCTGCACCGGCATGAGCTTTATCAACTTCGCCCGCGTGTTGCTGGCGGCGCTGGAACAGGGGCGCGATGCCACTTCCGGCCAGATATTCCTGCCGCAGGAGCTGGCGCTGTCACAGGGCAATTTCAGCCATTTCGACCAGGTGTTGGGGGCCTGGGACCGCCAGATCCGCTATTTCACCCGTAAGTCGATTGAAATTGAGTGCGTGGTCGATAGCGTGCTGGAAGAAAACGCTCACGATATTCTGTGTTCATCCCTGGTGGACGACTGCATTGAGCGCGGTAAAAGCATTAAGCAAGGTGGGGCAAAATACGACTGGGTTTCAGGCCTGCAGGTCGGCATCGCCAACCTGGGCAACAGCCTGGCGGCAGTCCGCAAATTGGTGTTCGAACAGGGCGTGATCGGTCAGCAGCAGTTAGCGGCTGCGCTGGCCAATGACTTTGACGGGCTGAGCGGCGAACAGTTACGCCAGCGGCTGCTCAACGCCGCGCCAAAATACGGCAACGACGTGGATGAAGTTGACCAACTGCTGGTGCAGGCTTATCAGACCTACATTGATGAACTCAGGCAGTACCACAACACCCGTTTTGGTCGTGGCCCGATCGGCGGCACTTACTACGCCGGCACCTCGTCCATTTCAGCTAACGTGCCCTTTGGAGCCGCCACCCTGGCAACACCGGACGGCCGCAAAGCACATACGCCGCTGGCGGAAGGCGCCAGCCCGGCCTCCGGTACCGATCACCAGGGGCCTACCGCCGTGTTCAACTCGCTGTCCAAGTTACCCACCGCGTCGATCCTCGGTGGCGTGCTGCTGAACCAGAAGCTGAATCCGACCACGCTGGAGAACCCGGCCGATCGCGAAAAGCTGATGTTGATGTTGCGTACCTTCTTTGAGGCCTACCAGGGCTGGCATGTGCAGTACAACATCGTGTCGCGGGAAACCCTGCTGAAAGCGAAGCAACATCCTGACCAATATCGTGATTTAGTGGTTCGCGTTGCTGGATATTCCGCTTTCTTTACCGCATTATCCCCTGACGCGCAGGATGATATTATTGCGCGAACAGAACATACTATTTAAACAATAAATATTAGCGGCCGCACCTTGGTGGCCGCACATCAGGTTGATATGAATTCAAGACAACAGACAATATTGCAATTGGTTAACGACCGCCGACGCATCAGCGTCAGCGATTTGGCTGCCGCCACAGGCGTTTCAGAGGTGACAATCCGTCAGGATTTGAACCTGCTGGAGAAGCGCAGCTATCTGAAGCGGGTACACGGCTCCGCGCTGGCGCTGGAAAGTGACGACGTCGATGCGCGCATGATGTCCAACTTCACCCTCAAGCAAAAGCTGGCGCAGTATGCCGCGTCGCTGGTTAACGACGATGAAACCATCTTTATCGAAAGTGGTAGCGCCAACGCGTTGCTGGCTCGCTACATTGCCGAGCGCAAGCGTATCACGCTGATCACCGTCAGCCACTACATCGCCAACCTGCTGAAAGAGACCGACTGCGAGGTGATCGTGCTGGGGGGCATGTATCAGAAAAAGAGTGAAACCGTAGTCGGCCCCTTAACGCGCCAGTGCATTCAGCAGGTTCATTTCAGCAAGGCGTTTATCGGCATTGACGGCTACCATGCAGATACCGGCTTTACCGGCCGCGATATGATGCGCGCCGACGTGGTTAATGCCGTGCTGGCGAAGGGCGTGGAAAATATTGTCCTGACCGACTCATCCAAATTTGGCCAAATCCAGCCCAATCCGCTGACTCAGCAGGGAAAAGTGCATCGGGTGATCACCGATTCGCGGCTGTCACTGGAATATCAACACCAGTTGAAACGCCAGGGAATACAGTTGGATATAGTGAACGACTAAGCGTCAGGCAGAAAAACGAAGGGCCGTCGATCGGCGGCCGTTCTGAAGATCACTGGCCGTAATAGGCATTTTTGCCGTGCTTGCGCAGGTAATGTTTATCCAACAGCGTCCGCTGCATGCTCGCCAACCCCGGCGTCAGTTGGTTTGAAAAAATCCCCATATAGGCAATCTCTTCCAGTACCACCGCATTATGCACCGCGTTTTCCGCATCCTTCCCCCAGGTAAAAGGACCGTGCGAATGCACCAGCACCGCAGGGATCGCCGCGGGATCCAACTGGCGTTTGGCAAAGGTTTCGACAATCACCCTGCCGGTTTCCCATTCATAGCGGCCGTTAATTTCCTCATTCTGCATCTGCCGGGTACAGGGGATATCGCCATAAAAATAATCGGCGTGCGTGGTCCCCCAGGCAGGAATGTCCAGCCCCGCCTGCGCCCAAATGGTAGCGTGGCGTGAATGAGTGTGAACAATGCCCCCGGCGGCGCCAAACTCAAGGTAAAGTACGCGGTGGGTATCGCTGTCCGATGACGGTTTTTTACTCCCCCCGACCACCTTGCCACTTTCCAGCTCCACCACCACCATGTCGTCACGGGTCATCACTTCGTATTCCACTCCTGAAGGCTTGATCACCATCAGCCCTTCACGGCGATCGACAGCACTGACGTTACCCCAGGTGAACGTCACCAGATGATGGCGTGGCAGGGCCAGATTGGCCTCTAATACCTGCTGCTTGAGTTCATTAAGCATGTGTCTTTCCCGGTTAAACCTGTTGGGAATATTGTCGGCAGGCCGGCTGTTAGAGGGTATGGCGTAAATCGCTAAAGACCGCGTAGCCTTCTGCTGGAAACCGAGAACTGTGGGGCACAGAGTGAATGGCCTGTAAAAGAGGCGGGGAATGGACTTTAAGACTATTTACCTGTTTATCATCAGGCAGAAGCTTATAGTGGATATTGGCAGAGAGAGCGCTTTTAGCTTTTCAATTGTTCTGCCTTTAACAAAAAATGCCATTTTTTATATCGATACGCTTTGGGAGCCAACAGCAGGCCGAATTTAGGGTTCATGCCTATACTTATAGGGCACTCCCATAAGCCAATGCTAAGGAGAAGTCATTATGATGATTATCAATAAACGTTTCGCCACCGCCGCTCTGGCGCTTACGCTGGCGTTTTCACTCAGCGCTTGTTCCAACATGTCCAAACGTGACCGTAACACCGCTATTGGTGCCGGTGCAGGGGCTGTAGGCGGCGCGGTGTTGACCGATGGTAGCGCACTGGGTACGCTCGGCGGGGCCGCCGTTGGGGGCATCATTGGTCATCAGGTAGGCAAATAACCCGATCGGCCGCAATCCGGATACCTCTGCCGACAGGCTGGCAAAAGCGTTTACGCTTTGACGTATTAACCATAATAAAGATTATTTCAGGTCTGTTTTATCTTCAGTCAATGGCTCATTGCCATTCTCGGGTTAACACCCGGCAGCATCACCCTATGCCATGCCGCACATTACACCGCGGCATGGCAATTCACCTTAGGCGATCAACCGCCCGCCAGCTTGACCTTCATTCCTTTGGCTTCCAGCAGCTGTTTTAGCAAATCGCGCTTATCGCCCTGGATCTCAATAACACCCTCCTTGAGCGAACCGCCGCAGCCGCACTTCTTCTTCAGCTCGGCCGCCAGTTTTTCCAGCGCCGCATCATCCAGGTCAACGCCCGAGATCAGGCAAACCCCCTTCCCCTTGCGGCCGCTGGTCTGACGCTGAATGCGTACGATGCCGTCACCCTTGTCGCGCGCTGGCTTAACCTCTTCCTGCTTGATGCGACCGCTGTCGGTGGAATAGACCAGGCGGCTGTTATCGTCCTTCATGGTCATCTCCTCAAGCCAGTGATGCGCGAATGGCGCTCAGCATGGCGGCAGGGTCAGCGGATTGGGTGATCGGACGCCCAATCACCATGTAGTCAACGCCCACCGCCTGTGCCTGCACCGGCGTCATGATGCGACGCTGATCGCCTGCGGCACTGCCTTCAGGGCGGATGCCCGGCGTAACCAGCTGGAACTGTTGGCCACAGGCCGCTTTCAGGCGCTCGGCCTCATGCGCAGAACAGACTACTCCGTCCAGCCCGCAATCGCGGGTCAGCCGCGCCAGCCGTTCCGCCTGCTCGGCCGGAGAGAGGTCAATACCGATAGCCTGCAGATCTTCCGCCTCCATACTGGTTAGCACGGTCACGGCGATCAACAACGGCGCCTGCGCGCCATAAGGTAACAACGCCTCTTTGGCGGCGGTCATCATACGCGCACCGCCGCTGGCGTGGACGTTAACCATCCATACGCCCAACTCGGCCGCTGCCGCTACCGCACGGGCGGTGGTATTGGGAATATCGTGGAATTTCAAATCCAGAAATACGTCGAAACCGCGGTCGTGCAAATCACGCACCAGTTGCGGTCCAAACAGGGTGAACATTTCCTTGCCCACTTTTAACCGGCAGTCCTGCGGATCGATACGATCGGCCAATGCCAGTGCGGCACCTTTGTCCGCGTAATCCAGCGCAACGATGATTGGAGATGATTTTAAGTCATTGTTATTAATGTTATTTTCAGACTTCATTTCTTCTACCTTCTGTAAAATGGACATAACCAGGTAACAACCCGCCAAACTGACCGCCGCATTCTACATGTCAGCCGACAGAAATCCCAGCCGCAGCGCGCTCTGCGGTTAAGTAATGTTAGCCCCTGGTTCGTCATCAAGCGTCAATATAACCCGAATGCCATTAGCCCAGGCTGCGTAAAGCGCCGTAAAGATGCGTAAATTATCAATCAAATAATTTGAATAACACACTCAGCATTATCAGATTTTAAATCTGCGTGGATGCTTTATTATTCAACACATCGGAAGCAAACGGCTTCCAACCTAAACAAACAGACTGGAGTTTCTTATGAAAAGCATCAAATATTTTGCAGCCGCTGCCGCTATCGCCATGACCTCTTTCGCCACCTTCGCCGCTGAGCCGGTTGACCTGCAGCAGGCCACCAGCCTGACCGCCTCCGGTGTCGTCTCCGCAGGCCATGCGACTACCCTCAGCAGCCTGGAAAGTAAACTGGCCGCCAAAGCCGAAGCCCAGGGCGCCAGCAGCTACCGCATTATCTCAGCCGGTGGTAATAACATGCTGAGCGGCACCGCAGTCATCTACAAATAAGTGCTTTAGGTATGGGGCCCGGTACGCCGGGCTCTACCTCTATTTCCCCCGCCATATCGTTCGTTATTCCCCCACGAAAATGTTACAGAAATATTAAATTTTTATTACACACTAGACTCTCACTCACGACTGGCTTAGCTTGAAGGCAATCCTCCCGCAGAAAGGCTTCAAAATGAGCGAGATATCTACACTAACCATTAAAATCCCTCTGGAACTCAAAGAAAAAATTCGTGCCATTGCCGCCGATAACCAACTTTCTCTGAGCGCTGAGGTTTGCCAACGTCTTGAACATAGCTTCGACTTCCCGGCTAAGGCGGAAAAAGCCGCTAAGAAATCGGCGGAGTTGCACCATGGTGAAATCGACAACCAGGGTATTGAAGAAGAGATTGAGCAACCGCTGAACCAGAAAGAATTGAAGAAGCTGCGTCAGTTGCTGAAAGGTGGCGTCAAAGCCGGCAAGAAAAAATAAAGCGCTATTCTCATAAAAAAACGGGGCTAATTTAGCCCCGTTTTTTGTTGCGTATTACTGTGCGTTATTGTCCATCCAGCCCGCGGATCGGTTTAACCGATGACCAGGCTCGACACGACGGGCAATGCCAATAAAGAGAATGTGCGGTAAAACCGCATTTATGGCAGCGATAGCGCGGTTTGGTGCGTATTTGTTCACCGACCATATCACGCAGCAGCAACAAACTTTCTTTCGCTCGGCCGTCTTCCGCATCTGCCAGGTGATAATCCATCAAGCGATAAAATACCCGCATCGTCGGGTGGCGCTGTAATTGGCGGTTGATATACACCTGCACCACATCACGCCCTTCTTGCTGTTCAATAATTTCCGCCAGCATCAATTCAGCGGTGGCGCCGGTATTTTCTTCCACACAACGTTTGAGGAAGTCCGACCAATCCTGCTGCTGCTCCAGATGTGGGTAACACTCATGCAGCATCGGCAAGGTTTCGCTAACCAGTTCTTTATCCTGATTCAGCACCCGCTTGAGCGACTCTACCGCCTTGGCGTACTCCCCCTGAGCCATATAAATGCGCCCTACCATGATCGACACCCGGGCACACTGCTTATCGGCCGAGGCTGCTCGTTTCAGCAAGCTCATCGCCTTATCGAGATCGTCACTGCCCATCGCCTGCAATGCCAGCTCGCAGTAGAAATGGGCGATCTCGATACGCTGTTTATCTTTGCCCAGCTTGACCAGTTTTTCCGCCACGTCGATGGCTTTTTGCCAATCGCTGGTGGCCTGATGGATCACCAAAAGTTGCTGCAACGCGGAAATGCGGAAATCTTCTTCACCGATTAACTGGCCGAACATGTCTTCCGCGCGGTCGTACATGCCGGCGGCCATATAATCACGCCCCAGCTGTTGCACCGCCAACAGGCGTTGTTCGAAGGTCAGAGAAGCGCTTTCCATCAGCGCCTGATGGATGCGGATGGCACGGTCTACTTCGCCGCGCGAACGGAACAGGTTACCCAGCGTCAGGTGGGCCTCAACGGTGTTGCTGTCCTCTTTCAACATATCAAGGAACAGATCAACCGCTTTATCCTGCTGGTTGGAGAGCAGAAAGTTAACCCCGGCCACGTACTCGCGTGACAGACGGTTGGCTTCCTGTTGTTTATCCTGTTGAGCACTTCTGCGCCCCATGTACCAGCCGTACGCGGCAGCCACGGGCAACAACAGAAACAGCAGCTCTAACATAGAAGGTTATTCCTTGCTGACAACGGACGGAGCTGCCGATTCAGCAGGTTGTTCAAGCTGCAGTTCCAGCCTTTTGATTTTGCGCTCAGCCCGCCCCAGCGAAATGCGGGTACGCAGATAGAACAGGCCACAAATGACCCAACCGAGAACAAAACCGGCGCCAAACAACGCCGCCAACAGGGTCGATACGCGATAGTCGCCCTGCGCAACCAGGTAATTAAAACTTACAACCTGATCGTTATGCGCGCCCAACGTGACTGAAATCACGAAAATCACCAGAACCAACAAAAAAATCAGCAAATATTTCACATTCTTTCCCGCGATGCCGAGTTAATCGGATGAACTATGCCTATACGTGGCGTCCCTAACCTTTAAGTTAGCATTTCCCATCGTGGCAGGGAAACCCTGCGGCACGATAAAACCACATATCTGCTGGCATATTCGACAGTAAACGACGCTCTCGAACAAATTAATGAGAAAGCTTCTCAAAATAATAGATTAATAAGGATATGGGGGCGTTGATAAGAATTACAACGAAGGGAAATGTAAGGGGTTAATGCGGCGCCATATCGGCGCCGCGATAAGTGACATCGTCACCTAGTGTTTATGGGGCGAGCTTCTTTCCGCAATCTCCTGCTGTTCTTGCGGCGGCGGTGTCAAAGGGCCAAACCAGCGCTGTGCCAACCAACAAGCTATTGTCACCAGTAACCAACTGATCAACGTCGCCACCACCAGATCGCGTGGCCAGTGCATGCCCAACAGCAAACGGCTACCCATGACGCCCGTTGCCCACAGCATTAATACCGCCACGGTCTTATAGTGCCGACGTGGCCACAACAGCCCTACGCCCAGCAGCGCCCAACTGGCGGCAAACATGGTATGCCCCGAAGGAAATGCAAAACCGGTCTCAAACTGCCAGTGCTCACGCAACCATACCGGTACCAGAGGTTGATCCTGCAATTGCTCCTTTACCAACGCGCCCCGCTCTTTACGCTTGAGCGAGTAAAAGTACTTTTCATCAATCTGATGAGCAGACTCCAGCCACAACACAAACGGCCGCGGCTCCTGTACCCGATCCTTGATAAAAGACTTCACACCCTGACCAATCAGAATCGATGCGCTCAGCAACACCAACAGACCTATCGCCGGCCGGATACGGAAGCGCAGGCACCACAGGAACCAGGCACCGAGAATAATACTGGTGATAATCCCCCAGGGCGAAGTGACCGTTTCGGTCAGCCAGTACAGGCCTTTTAACAGTCGGCCATCGCCGCCCGGCTGCCATTGCCAACCGGAAAGCCACACGGCCAACGGCATCAGCAACAGCACTATCGCGCCTGTTGCGGTGCGTTTTGCTATCTCAAACATTCCTATCGTCCTTTGCATAAGCCGATTGCCAGTGTAACAATCTTGTAATATTGATAACACTCTAAAAATTAAACAGATATATAACCTAATTCAATAATAATTGGCTGAAAACACCGGATGCCGATTTGCTGAGCACCTCAGGGCAAGAAGTTATGGCAAAATAGTCGATAATTAATGAAATGCCGATCGTCGTTGCGCATTTTAATACTGGTCAGTTCTCTGTGCCGGACGTAGGATGCGCAACCATGATTGAATCGGATGTATTTGTGGAGAGCAACATGCAGCTTAAACGGGTGGCAGAGGCCAAATTGCCAACACCTTGGGGCGATTTCCTGATGGTAGGATTCGAAGAACTGGCTACCGGTCACGATCATCTGGCGCTGGTGTTCGGTGATATTTCTGGCGCGACGCCGGTACTCTCACGGGTTCATTCTGAGTGTCTGACCGGTGATGCATTATTCAGCCTGCGCTGTGACTGTGGTTTTCAGTTGGAAGCGGCACTGGAGCATATCGCAGAAGAAGGTCGCGGTATTCTGCTCTACCACCGCCAGGAAGGTCGTAATATCGGTTTGTTGAATAAGATCCGCGCTTATGCGCTGCAGGACAAGGGCGCCGACACGGTAGAAGCCAACCACCAGTTGGGCTTCGCCGCTGATGAACGAGATTTCACCCTGTGTGCAGACATGTTCAAACTGCTGGGCGTGGATGCGGTGCGTTTGTTGACCAACAATCCGAAAAAGGTTGAGATCCTGACGGAAGCCGGTATCAACATTAGCGAGCGAGTGCCGTTGATCGTGGGACGTAACCCGAAGAACGAACGTTACCTGGCGACCAAGGCCGCGAAAATGGGCCATTTGCTGGACCAAGAGTAATTTCCCCCAAGGAAAAATCAGGGCGCCATGACAGGCGCCCTTTTTATTACAGCATTTTCCTGATCACGTAGTGCAGAATGCCGTCATTTTCATAGTAGGTCAGCTCATTACCGGTATCGATACGACAACGGGTATTGACCACTTCCTTGCGTCCATCTGCAAAAGTGATCAGCACCGGCACATTTTGCCCCGGTTTCAGCGTTTGCAATCCGCTAACGCTAATCTGCTCATCGCCACTCAGCCCCAGCGTTTTGCGCGTCACGCCTGCCGGGAACTCCAGCGGCAGAATGCCCATGCCAATCAGGTTAGAACGGTGAATACGCTCAAATGACTCGGCAATCACCACTCGTACCCCCAGCAGACGCGGCCCCTTCGCCGCCCAGTCACGGCTGGAGCCGGAACCGTATTCTTTACCGGCAATCACCGCCAGCGGTACCTGCTCCTGCTGATACTGCATCGCGGCATCGTAGATCGACAGCTGATTCTGTGACGGAATATGACGGGTATAGCCCCCTTCAACCCCCGGTACCATTTCGTTACGGATGCGAATATTGGCAAAGGTGCCGCGCATCATCACTTCATGGTTACCACGGCGTGAGCCGTAGGAGTTAAAGTCCAGTGCTGCAACGCCATGATCGCTCAGATAGCGCCCCGCCGGACTGTCACGTTTGATATTCCCCGCTGGCGAGATATGGTCGGTAGTCACCGAGTCGGCCAGGATCGCCAGAATGCGCGCGTCCTTGATGTCTTGTACCGGATCCGGCTGCACCTTCATGGTGCTGAAGAACGGCGGATGACGGATATAGGTGGAATCTTCCTGCCACGGATAGGTGGCCGAACCGGCAACCTGAATCGACTGCCAGTTAGCATCACCGTCAAACACCGCACCGTATTCCTTGTGGAACATCTCGGTGCGAACTTCCTCCACCGCCAGGGCAATGTCCTGGCTGCTTGGCCAGATATCCTTCAGATAAACCGGCTTACCGTCACTACCTTCACCCAGTGGGTCTTTGGACAGGTCAACCTTCATGCTGCCGGCCAGCGCATAGGCCACCACCAGCGGCGGCGAGGCCAGCCAGTTGGTTTTCACCAGCGGATGGATACGGCCTTCAAAGTTACGGTTACCGGACAACACCGCCCCCACGGTCAAGTCACCCTCTTTAATCGCCTGCTCGATAGGATCGGGCAATGGCCCGGAGTTACCGATACAGGTGGTACAGCCATAACCCACCAGATTAAAGCCGAGCTCTTCCAGGTAGGCGGTCAGCTTGGCGCTATCGAAATAGTCGGTCACCACTTTGGAACCCGGCGCCAACGAGGTTTTTACCCAGGGCTTGGTTCTCAGCCCTTTTTTCACCGCATTTTTCGCCAGCAGACCGGCTGCCATCATCACGCTGGGGTTAGAAGTGTTGGTACAAGAGGTAATGGCCGCGATAACCACTGCACCGCTATGCAGCTCGTGCTGCTGCCCATTCAAAGTGAAAGGTTTGAATTCAGATTTACGTTGCTGGTTGCCGATTTCCAGTTCGGTTGCGGCATTGAACGCTTTAGGAACGTCGGGCAGTGCCACGCGGTCCTGCGGGCGTTTCGGCCCGGCAAGGCTGGCAACCACCGTCGACATATCCAACGCCAGGGTACTGGTAAACACCGGCTCATCACCAGGGTTACGCCACATGCCCTGCACTTTGGCGTAGGCTTCTACCAGCGCAATTTGTTCATCGCTGCGACCACTCAGTTTCATATAACCCAGCGTCACGTCGTCCACCGGGAAGAAGCCACAGGTCGCACCAAACTCTGGCGACATGTTGGCAATGGTCGCTCGGTCGGCCAGCGGTAAATCGGCCAGGCCGTCACCGTAGAACTCGACAAATTTGCCGACCACCCCGTGCTTACGCAGCATCTGGGTGACAGTCAACACCAGGTCGGTGGCAGTAATGCCTTCGCTGAGTTTCCCGGTGAGTTTAAAGCCCACCACGTCCGGGATCAGCATCGATACCGGCTGGCCCAGCATTGCCGCCTCGGCTTCGATACCGCCCACACCCCAGCCAAGAATACCCAGGCCGTTGATCATGGTGGTGTGGGAGTCGGTGCCCACCAGGGTATCCGGATAGGCAATGCGTTGACCGCTTTCGTCGGTGTGCCATACCGTTTGACCGAGGTATTCCAGGTTAACCTGGTGACAGATACCGGTACCCGGCGGCACTACGCGGAAACGGTTGAAGGCTTTCTGCCCCCAGCGCAGGAAGGTATAGCGCTCGTGGTTGCGCTCCATTTCGATGCGTACGTTTTCTTCAAACGCTTCGTCATCGCCGAATTCATCAACGGTGACCGAATGGTCAATCACCAGATCGACCGGTGACAGCGGGTTGACCTGGTCGACATTGCCGCCCAAGCGCTGTACCGCTTCACGCATCGCGGCTAAATCCACCACCGCGGGCACGCCGGTAAAATCCTGCATCAGTACGCGGGCCGGGCGGTAGGCAATCTCACGATCGGCATGGCCGGTCTGCAACCAGCCAACGATAGCTTTCAGGTCGTCAACCTGTACGGTGTCGCCATCCACATGGCGCAGCAGGTTTTCCAACAGCACTTTCATTGATTTTGGCAGCCGGTCGATATCACCCAACTGTCTCGCTGCCAGTGGCAAACTGTAATAGCGGTACTCACTATTGAGCGCAACCAGCTTATCCATACTTGTTTCACGAAGATCGGACGACATAGCTCCTCCATTTCTTATTATGTCTAAAACAGGGTAATCACTGAGGTCTTATTTAAAGATAACACAAAGATGATGTAACGTTTTGATAACAACACGTATTGATCATAACGATAGGCAGAAGTAATCAAGGATGGAGAAGTTGTTTTTTCCCAACGGGTTAGGCATGGTCTGCACTGAGCACAGAAAAGCAAGGGAGTCATGTTCCCGCGTCGATAGCTATCTGTTAAGGTTCCTTTCCAGCCGTTCGATGAACAACTTGCGACTTACCGCGCAGCATTGGCCGTGATGCCAAAGTCATATTTTAACTCTAAGGAGCGAGCAGTGGCATTTTTGGGATTCGTCAGTGAACGTGAATGTCAACGCTGGGATGGCGCACCACCCTATATTCCCGCCTTCAGCTTCCATGAAAAGCATCAGTCAGCCCCCATTAATGCCCTGCCTGAGGCCATTATTCAGGCCGTGCTTGCGCTGGATATGGCCGAGGATCCGATCATCAGGCGGTTACTGATGCTACGCCAGTTACCCGCTAAACTCCGTCAATGGTTCACCGATACCAAGAGCGCTGAGCCGGCTGCTGCATTTGGTTTCAATACCTTTACCTTGTTGCATCAGAACAGTAATGAAATCTCTCTCGGACTGGCTGGCCGTTTCTGGCGCCCTGCCATGGGGGTGGCAAGTCTGGCCAATGCCGAGGAGTTTTACCATTACAGCGATCCCAATGCCGCCAAACTGGTGCTGCGCTTTAACGTCACACAGGACAGTGCAGGATTGGCAACGCTCAGCACCGAAACCTTCGTCTGGTGCCCTACACCTCAGGTAAAAGCTCGTTTCGCCTGCTATTGGGGGGCAATTCGTCCGGCCAGCGGTTGGATAAGACGACGCACCCTGCTGGCCGTGCAACAGAAACTGGCAATGAGTGGCAGCTAAGCAGTTGGGAGTCTTTGAGAAGGACGAGCTGGATGGGTAAACGGGGTAAACAGGTCGAAAAAGTGAAAACAGGGAGGGGTTGTATCCCCTCCTGCTATCAGCCATTAATCTAACGACTTACTTCTCTGGCAGCAAAATGTCCTTGAACATCGCTTCGATCTCTTCGTTGGAACGCAACGCAACGGCACTGTCGACCACGTCACGCGTCAGATGTGGCGCGAAACGCTGGATGAAATCGTACATGTAGCTGCGCAGGAAGGTGCTGCGACGGAAGCCGATTTTGGTGGTGCTGTAAGTGAAGATATCACGTGCATCCACCGTCACCAGGTCTGGATCTTGCACCGGATCCACGGCCATGCTGGCGATCACACCCACTCCAAGCCCCAGACGTACGTAGGTTTTGATCACGTCGGCATCGGTCGCAGTGAAGACGATACGTGGCGTCAGGCCGGCACGGTTAAACGCGGTGTCCAGTTCGGAACGGCCGGTGAAGCCGAAGGTATAGGTGACGATCGGATAAGCCGCCAACTCTTCAATGGTGATGTGACTTTTGCCAGCCAAGGGGTGATTGGGCTTCACTACCACCGCGCGATTCCAGTGATAGCAAGGCAGCATGATTAAATCGTCGTAGAGGTGCAATGCTTCGGTGGCAATGGCAAAGTCTGCGGTGCCTTTGGATACGGCCTCAGCGATTTGCGTCGGCGACCCTTGGTGCATGTGCAGCGAGACACGCGGATAACGCTCAATAAAACCTTTAATCACGTTAGGCAAGGCATAACGCGCCTGGGTATGGGTGGTAGCCACATACAATGAGCCTTTATCCGGGTAAGTATGCTCACCGGCGACGGCTTTAATCGCATCTACCTTGGACAGGACTTCACGCGCAATACGGATAATCTCCAGACCTGCCGGCGTCACCTGAGTCAGGTGCTTACCGCTACGGGCGAAAATCTGGATGCCCAGTTCATCTTCCAGCATCCGCACCTGCTTGCTGATACCGGGTTGTGAAGTGTAAAGCCCTTCTGCCGTCGAGGAGACATTCAGGTTGTGGTTAACCACTTCCACGATGTAACGAAGCTGCTGCAATTTCATATCTTATACCATCCTAGGTTAAACACTGCGTTGAGCCGCAGCCAGGTATATCGGTGTCGCCCCGGTATGCTGAAAAGTAACAAGCCCTAAACACCGTGTTTCACCCAGACGCTGAAGAAACCGCCGCTGTTAATAAGCTTTAATCATAAAAAAACTTTTTATATAACCACTATATCACGCTACAGCTTCAAGTATAGATCCACGTCACAGTGTGGTAACGATTATTTTGCATTGCTATCAAGGTGAAACCCTGGCGCCAAGAAGGAAAAAACAGCAAAGGATAGATCCGTTCAGCCCCTTTAGCCAATAAAAAACCAGCCACATGGGCTGGTTTTTAATGTTGCATTCAGACTGCAAATTTACTTTTTGCCTTCAACCCATTTGCCATCTATGTAGAAAGCGGACCAGCCGGTGGCTTTGCCGTCTTTCTCCGAAGAGACATACTGCTGCTTGGTTTTACGGCTGAAACGCACCATGGTTTTATTGCCTTCCGCATCGGCCACCGGCGCATCCGCCAGATAACGCAGTTTTTCAGGCAGACGATCCTTGAAGCGAGCCAGCTCTTCCACCAACGGCGCACGGGTCTCGCGCGATTTAGGGAAGGTGTTAGCCGCCAGGAACACACCGGCAGCGCCGTCACGCAGAACAAAGTAAGCGTCCGACTTTTCACATGGCAGTTCCGGCAAGGGAACCGGATCTTCCTTCGGTGGTGCAACATCACCATTACGCAAGATCTTGCGGGTATTTTTACACGTCTCGTTGGTACAACCCATGTACTTGCCGAAGCGCCCCATTTTCAGGTGCATTTCAGAACCACACTTATCGCACTCAACCACAGGACCGTCGTACCCTTTCAGGCGGAACTCGCCCTCTTCGATCTCATAGCCGTCACACGCCGGGTTATTACCACACACGTGCAGCTTGCGTTGGTTATCGATCAGGTAGCTGTCCATCGCCGTGCCGCATTTCTGGCAACGACGGCGGGCACGCAACGCGTTGGTTTCCGCGTCATCCCCTTCGAGAATGTTCAGCACTTCCGTTTCCGGCACCAGGTTAATGGTGGTTTTACAACGTTCCTTCGGCGGTAATGCATAGCCGGAGCAACCCAGGAACACGCCGGTACTGGCAGTACGGATACCCATCTTGCGACCGCAGGTTGGGCAATCAATGCTGGTCATCACCATCTGATTCGGGCGCATGCCGCCTTCTTCCGGCTCTTTCTCCGCCGTTTCCAGCTGTTCGCTGAACTCGGCAAAGAACTCATCCAGCACCGCTTTCCACTCGGCCTGGTTATTCGCTACCTGGTCCAGGCCGTTTTCCATGCGTGCGGTGAAGTCATAGTTCATCAACTCGCGGAAGTTTTCTTCCAAACGGTCGGTAACGATCTCACCCATTTTCTCGGCGTAGAAACGGCGGCTTTCGACCCGCACATAGCCACGATCCTGAATGGTTGAGATGATCGAAGCGTAGGTCGATGGACGGCCGATACCCCGTTTTTCCAACTCTTTTACCAATGACGCTTCGCTGTAACGCGCAGGCGGCTTGGTGAAGTGTTGGCTTGGGATCAGCTTCTGCAGTTCCAGATCGCTGCCTACTTCAACGTATGGCAAGGTGCGATCTTCATCACCCTTGCGCAGCGCAGGCATCACTTTGGTCCAGCCATCGAAACGCAGCGTACGGCCTTTGGCGCGCAACTGGTAATCAGCGGCTTTCACCGACAGCGTGGTGGAGTCGTACTGCGCCGGTGTCATCTGGCAAGCAACAAACTGGCGCCATATCAGCTGATACAGTTTTTGCGCATCCGCTTCCATATCCTTCAACTGCTCGGCCAGCACGTTCACATCCGACGGACGGATAGCTTCGTGTGCTTCCTGCGAGTTTTCTTTGCTGCTGTACTGATTCGGGGCTTTCGGCAGGTACTTGTCGCCGAAGTTGTCACCGATGTAACCACGCACCATCTCGAGCGCATCCTGGCTCAGGTTGGTGGAGTCGGTACGCATATAGGTGATGTGACCTGCTTCATACAGCCGCTGGGCCATCATCATGGTTTTCTTCACGCCAAAGCTCAAACGGGTACTGGCCGCCTGTTGCAAGGTAGAAGTGATGTAAGGCGCACCCGGCTTGCTGCTGGTTGGTTTGTCTTCGCGATCCAGCACCGTATAACGGGCTTTTTCCAGCAGTTTGAGTGCGGCGTGGGTCTGCTCACGGTTAACCGGTTTGAATGGTTTGTCGTGGGCATGTGTCACTTCCATCTGCAGCGCGGTATCACCCTTCGCCAACAGATCGGCGTGCAACTCCCAGTATTCTTCCGGCACGAAGGCTTTGATGTCGCGCTCACGCTCCACCACCAGTCGAACCGCAACGGATTGCACTCGCCCGGCGGACAGGCCACGGGCAATTTTTTTCCACAGCAGCGGCGAAACCATGTAACCCACCACGCGGTCCATAAAGCGACGCGCCTGCTGGGCGTTAACACGATCGATATTCAGTTCGCCGGGCTGTTTGAACGCATTTTGGATCGCGTTCTTGGTAATTTCGTTAAACACCACGCGGCTAAAGCGTTTGTCGTCACCGCCGATAACTTCCCGCAGGTGCCAGGCAATGGCTTCCCCTTCGCGGTCAAGGTCGGTTGCGAGATAAATGTGGTCGGCGTTTTCCGCTAACGACTTTAACTCGGCAACAACTTTTTCTTTACCCGGCAGGATTTCGTATTGCGCTTCCCAGCCATGGTAAGGATCGACGCCCATGCGATTTACCAGCGCCGTCGTCGGATCTTTTTTAACTTTCTTCTTGGCTTTGTCTTCGGTTGAGTCAGCGCTCTTTTTGCTGGCTGAGCCACTGGTCGGCAAATCACGGATATGACCGACGCTGGACTTCACCACGTAGTCATTACCTAAATATTTATTAATAGTTTTGGCTTTTGCCGGGGACTCAACTATTACGAGAGCTTTACCCATATTTACCTTTACCTAATTTTATTTCTTCTAAAAAGAAGTCTTTTATCTCGCCGTGCCGCAGCGATTCATATCTCTTTTTTATATTGCGGCAGTCTGGCAAGAGATCAACATGTTTTTTTCTATTGGCTGCTTAACTGCTCAACCTGAACGCAAGTTGTTGATCCTGCCTGCTATTCACCCATGCCCCAGAAGTACGGCTGTGTGAAACTCATTCATGGCGTAAACAAAACCTTCCACCCGACGCCGCAAAATCCCACACTGTACCTGATAAAAAGCGTCACGCAACCTAATTAGCACGGAAAGACAGATTTCGCCAATCGGCGGATAGTGCTAGCCATCCAGACGGCAAATAAACCTTAGTCTGTTTGCGGATAAATGCGAACTGGCGTTAGAATATGTGCAGAATTTTTCATTGGAGTGTAATAAATGCGCACTGATACCTCACCTATTGCTCGTGAAGCCCTGTTGGAAGAAGCAAATAAACTTATTCGCCAGCATGATGAATATCTGCATGGTATGGTTGCCACTGATGTTGAACAAAAAGGCAGCGTTTTAGTTTTCCGCGGTGAATTCTTTTTGGATCCGGATGGATTGCCAACGATAAAAACTACCGCTGTATTTAATATGTTTAAACACTTGGCCCACGTGTTTTCTGATAAATACCATTTGGTCGATTAAGCATAAAAAAAGGGGGCCTTGGCCCCCATGATGTTTAAACATCCGGTTTAAAGCAGTGGCTTTTCACCCCGCTGCCACCAGCGTAACAGCAGACGATCGACACTTTCCGCCGCACTGCCGGTAAAACGGTCCATCATGCGTTTACGGCGTGTATAGCGCACCCCAACCACCTCGTGGTTTTCCATTTCAGCGATCAACAAATCGTCACTGGTGCCAATGGCATCAATCAGCCCTTTGTCTTTCGCCTGGGTGCCGAACCAATGCTCACCGGTCGCCACGCTGTCGATATCCAGTGATGGACGCTGTTGATGAACAAACTGTTTAAACAGCTCGTGGGTGTCGTTCAAATCCTCACGGAATTTCTCACGCCCCTGCTCGGTATTTTCGCCAAACAGCGTCAGCGTGCGTTTGAACTCACCGGCGGTGTGCAACTCTACATCAATATCATTCTTTTTCAGCAGGCGATGGAAGTTAGGGATTTGCGCCACGACGCCGATAGAACCGATGATGGCAAAGGGCGCTGCAACAATGCGATCCGCCACGCAGGCCATCATATAACCTCCGCTGGCCGCCACTTTATCGACCGCTACCGTCAGGCGAATACCACCGGTACGCAAACGTGCCAGTTGCGATGACGCCAGGCCGTAACCGTGCACCACCCCACCAGGGCTTTCCAAGCGCAGCAACACTTCATCCTGCGGTGTCGCTACCGCCAGCACCGCCGAAATTTCCTCGCGCAGTGAAGTCACTTCATGGGCATCCATGCTGCCTTTGAAATCCAGCACGTACAGGCAAGGTTTGGTGGCTTCAACCGCGCCGGCTTTGGCACGCTGTTTCTTCAGTTTATCGTCGGCCTTGGTCTGCTTTTTAAACTGTTTGCTCCAGGCCTTTTGTTCCGCATCGCCCATGCGCGCCAGCCGCATATCACGCTGCATGTCGCGATATTGTTCGCCGAGGTCAGTCAGCTGCAGTTCCCCTTTCTGGCGGTTCTTGCGTTGCCCCAGGCTGACCGCCAGCAACGCCAGCGCGGCGATAGCAATCACTACCGTCGCGACTTTGGCCAAAAACAGGCCATAAACAGATATAAACTCCACAGATTCCGCCTTTATTAACAGGTTGTTAGTATGATCTCATTCATTCTAGCCAACCGACGCGGTGGCTGTCGCGGCTAAATAAAAAATCCTTGTGATACCTTTTTACTATGTGGGCACATTTGGGCTTAACCAAGCCGCTGTTGTTCCCTTTTTGTTACAAAAGAATGCCGATTCTGCTGCCTAATCATTGAAAATACGATCCATTTAAGGCATATAACACGGATTATTCATCAACATGATGATCCAAATTCGCTGCGGGGCCCTGCATGCGGTCGAGCCTTAGCTCCTGTCATGGCCTCTCAATCCACTCTCTCCCCGACGTAAGCGGGAGACCAGCCACCAAGGCGCGAGGAATTATTGTGCATTACCAACCTAAACAAGATCTGCTGGAAAAACGTATTATTTTGGTCACCGGCGCCGGTGACGGCATCGGTCGGGAAGCGGCACTCACCTACGCCAAATTTGGCGCACAGCTGGTGCTGTTGGGGCGTACCGAAAGCAAGTTGCAGGCGGTACAAGCCGAGATCGCCAAAATCAGTGGTGCGCCAACCTACATCATCACGCTGGATCTGCTGCATACCACCCAGGAGCAGTGCCAGCAGGTGGCCCAAGAATTAGCAACTCATGTCCCACGCCTCGACGGCGTGCTGCATAACGCCGGTCTGCTGGGTGATATCGCTCCCATGGCCGGGCTGTCGATGGCAATGTGGAATGAGGTGATGCAGGTGAACGTCAACGCGACCTTTATGCTCACTCAGGCGCTGCTGCCACTGCTGCTGAAATCCAACGCCGGATCGCTGGTCTTTACCAGCTCCAGCGTCGGCCGCACCGGACGTGCCAACTGGGGTGCCTATGCGGTGTCCAAGTTCGCCACCGAGGGCATGATGCAGGTGTTGGCCGATGAATACAAAAGTCGCCATCTTCGGGTAAATTGCATCAATCCTGGTGGAACACGCACCCAAATGCGCGCATCAGCCTTCCCGCACGAAGACAAAAGCAAGCTAAAAACCCCGGCTGATATTATGCCGCTTTACCTCTATCTGATGGGCGATGACAGCCGCCGTAAAACCGGCATGAGCTTCGATGCCCAGCCAAACCGTAAACCCGGCGCCGCCGAATAAAAGGGGCTTTATCATGGCTGAAGATCGTCACCAACAACGCCAGCAGCGCCTGAAAGAACAGGTCGATGCCCGCATCGCTGCGGCTCAGGATGCACGGGGTTTACTGCTGGTCTTCACCGGTAACGGCAAGGGCAAGACCACCGCAGCATTTGGCACCCTGACACGCGCCGTCGGCCACGGAATGAAAGCCGCCGTCATTCAGTTCATCAAGGGAGAATGGCCGAACGGTGAAAAGAATCTGCTGCAGCAGCACGGCGTTGAGTTTCAGGTGATGGCCACCGGTTTTACCTGGGAAACCCAGGATAAAGCCAGCGATACCGCAGCTTGTCAGGCCGTATGGCAACACGGCAAGCGTATGCTGGCCGACAGCAGCCTGGATCTGGTGCTACTGGACGAACTGACCTACATGGTCAGCTACGGTTACCTTGAGCTGGATGAGCTGCTGGAGGCGCTACGACAACGTCCTGCGCACCAGACGGTGATTATCACCGGGCGGGGATGCCATAGAGATTTACTGGAACTGGCGGATACGGTCACGGAGATGCGACCGGTGAAACACGCGTTTGACGCGGGTATCAAGGCACAACAGGGAATTGACTGGTAAAGCAAAGAAAACGCCGCAGCCCGGAGAGGGTTGCGGCGTAATGACTAGCTACGCTTGGCGGGTTTGCCAGGCTTGCTGCCTGCCGCACTGCGACGACCGCTGCCAGCCACCTGGGTATGGCGCTTGACGGCACGACGGATCTGATTGGCTTTCACGCGGCGACGTTCACGCTCAATCGGCATCTTGCTAACGGTTTCCGGTTTTAATTCAACCAGTTCGCGCAGATAGTTAATCGCCGGCAAGTCCAGTTCGGTCCAACCGCCACGCGGCAGGCCTTTCGGCAGATCGATATCGCCGTAACGCACACGGATCAGGCGACTCACCTGCACGCCAACCGCTTCCCACAGACGACGAACTTCGCGGTTACGCCCTTCGGTCAGGGTGACGTTGTACCACTGGTTAATGCCTTCGCCACCCTGGAAACTGATGGTGCGGAAAGCGGCCGGGCCGTCTTCCAGCTGAACGCCCTTGCTCAGTTGCTTGATTTTTTCGTCATCAATCTGACCAAATACACGCACCGCATATTCACGCTCAACTTCACGGCTTGGGTGCATCAGGCGGTTCGCCAGTTCACCGTCGGTGGTGAACAGCAGCAAGCCTGAGGTATTGACGTCCAGACGCCCTACCGCCACCCAGCGTGAGCCACGCAGCTTAGGCAGGCGATCGAACACCGTCGGGCGGCCTTCAGGATCGCTACGGGTGCAGAGTTCGCCTTCCGGTTTGTAATACGCCAGTACGCGGCAAACCGCTTCTTCGGATTCTTTAACCGAGACCACGTGGCCATCCAAACGGATTTTCATTGAAGCGGTTACTTCAACGCGATCACCCAGTTTGGCGACTTTACCGTCGACGCTGACGCGGCCGGCTTCAATAATGGTTTCGATTTCACGACGCGAGCCATGGCCGGCGCGCGCTAAAACTTTCTGTAACTTCTCGCTCATTGAGCAACCTCTAGTGTCGCCTTCACAGGCGTCGGGGGGATGACCACCGCGGCGTCAGGCGCCACGACAGTAACAATACGTTTACATAGATCGAACCGCGCATTATACAGGCTTTCAATAGGGTTGAAACCCACTTTATTACCGGGTCGATTATCGAAAGCTATTGATGTCTTCAGCACCCGGGGAAAACGGGCGCAGACCCGTTAGATAAACAACTGCTGTTATTTAATGACCGAGGAAATTGTCAACCTCCCGATATACCGCCTCCGGCTGCTCGAGAATACCAAGATGAGTGCGGGCATCTTCCAGCCGCGCAACCGAGAAGAACGGATGGTCAACGGCAAACGCCTGTTGGTGCCGCAGGTAATCGTCATCACGATCCAGCGAGTAAATATGCCGACAAACCGGAGGGGAGCTTAATTGACTCAACCGGTGAAGTGGCGAACGGTATTGCAGATAGGCTTGTTCAATCGCTACGCCAGCCGCCTGCCAAACGCGAAAATCTTCCTGCGCCATTTCGACAGTCAGATGATGTTTAACCCGTGGTTGCTCAATTCCCCCCTGCCAGAAACTAAACAATTCATCACGTGCCGCCAGCCATTTTTCTGGCCGCTGCATTTGTTGCACCGAATCGAAAAATGCTGGTTCAGGCTGAGTCATGATCCAATCGAGAAAGACCATGGCTTGCGTCTGCTGTGGCAAGCTCTCGGCCAACGCCACCGCAATCCAACTGGCGTGTGCCACCGACAACGTCGCAAACCGCTCCACCCGCAGCTCGAGTAACAGTTGGCGCAAATCCGCCAGTAAATCCTCAGCGCCCAGCGCAAGACCGACACCGCCGGCGGACAGCCCGTGGCCACGCCAGTCGAGACTGATCACCCGGTATTGTTGCTCCGCCAGTGCGGTAAAAGGGGCAAAAACGGTTTTCGGCTCACACCAGCCGGGCAGCAAGACCAATGTCAGCGGACCTGAGCCGGAATCGTGATAATCGAGGGAAAGAGTGCCATGGCGAAACGCTGTCATTTTGTCTCCTAAACGTCATTGCCCTAAATCACTTAGGGGCTTATGCGCTAGTGGTAAAATGACAGCGTTTATCGATCTCATCTATGGGAAATGATGCTAACAAACAGGCTTCGCACCTAATGAAAGAATACGCACTAAACGAACAATCTTAATGACGTTCGCAAGGGTAAGCGGCGGTTAACGCCAGCATAATCACCGAAGGTGCTGAATAGTGCAGCTGTTCCGGGTGTTCATTTAAATATTGCATGACCGCATCTGATGCCATGCCCACGCTCATACCGGCATCCGGGCAAATATTGCGATTGCCCTGCATCGAAAAGGTATCGAATACCCCGGCCACATAGCCCATAAACATCCCGCCATCGAGCGCTTCGGCAACGGTGGCAGCCCCGGCTTTATTTTTCACATAGCCGCTGGTCTCAGACAGCAAGGCGCTGCCGGAATAAAAACCTGCACTGGCCGCAGAGGAAAACAATATGGCCGCTAAAAGAGAAACCCGCTTAATCATCGCTATGCATCCTGCCTATTATCTATTTTTGATACTGTAGAATAGCGGCTTTAACCCTAAATGACGCCGTTTCGGCCACTTTTCAGAATAATGAGCAAAAACTACCGCGAGGAATCAACGGAAAGGCGTTGGGTCACCCGCCCCTTCGCGCAGCACTTCCGGTGCAGACTCGGTCAGGTCGACCACCGTGGTCGGTTGCTGTCCCAGGAAGCCACCGTGGATCACCAAATCCACTTGTTTACCCAAGTGCTCGCTGATTTCTTCCGGATCGGATTCGGCAAAATCATTGCCTGGCAGCATCAACGTGGTCGACATCATCGGCTCGTTTAAGGCCTCCAGTAACGCCAGCGCAATCGGGTTCGACGGCACGCGTAACCCTATGGTTTTGCGTTTGTCATTCATCAGGCGGCGCGGGACTTCCTTGGTCGCTTTCAGAATGAAGGTGTAGTTGCCGGGGGTGTTGTTCTTGATCAGTCGGAACGCGGTATTGTCGACATAAGCGTAGGTCGATAGCTCAGACAGGTCGCGACACATCAGCGTAAAGTTATGATTGCCGTCCAATTGACGAATGCGGCAGATACGTTCCATTGCCGACTTCTCTTCCAGCTTGCAGCCCAGCGCGTAACCGGAATCGGTGGGATAAACGATCACACCGCCCTTACGCAACACATCCACCGCCTGATTTATCAGTCGCGGTTGGGGATTGTCTGGATGAATATAAAAAAGCTGACTCATGACTTGCTCCTAAAAATGATGCACGCGGGCGGCATCGCCCACGTTAAATCAATCGACTTTGGCCAACTGTGGCTGCGGCCAGTCACGCCACACGGGTTCAACGCCGCCGGGTAACCACAGTTTACGGCCCAGTTCGATCCACGAGCAGGGCTGATGGAAATCAGAGCCCTGCGACGCCAATAATTGATATTCCTGCGCATACTTCGCCAATTGCGAACGCTCATGCGGCGCCTGCTGACACTGCGCAACTTCCATGGCATCACCACCATGTTCCGCAAAGTGCGCCAGCAACCGCTTCAGCCATTTGGCCGTCAGGTCGTAACGGCCTGGGTGAGCTATCACCGCCTGACCGCCGGATTGATGAATCACATCAATGGCTTGTTCTATTGTACACCACTGTGGCGGAACGTAGCCGGTTTTGCCTTTGGCCAGGTATTTCTTGAACACCTGAGCCATATTATCGGCCATGCCGATCTGCACCAGATAACGGGCAAAGTGGCCACGGGTCACCGCCCCGCCGTCTGCCAATTTTTGTGCGCCTTCAAAAGCACCTTCAATACGCGCCTTGGCCAGTCGCACACCTATTTCATGGGCGCGCAGGTGACGGCGTTCGGTCTGTTCGGCCAACAGTTGCACCATCGCCGGGTGCGTGGTCTCTATCCCCAGGCCCACGACATGGATCTCGTGGTTTTCCCACAGCGTGGAAATCTCTACCCCGTTAACCAACTGCAACGGCAGCGACAACTCAGCAATGGTGGCAGCCGCTGCGGCCAGGCCCGCGGTGGTGTCGTGGTCGGTAATCGCCAATACGCCCACCCGCATTTCAACCGCCCGCTGCACCAACTGGGCCGGCGTTAAATAGCCGTCAGAGGCGGTGGTATGGCTGTGGAGGTCGTAGAGAGTAAATGCGGAAGGTTGGGGGTTGCTGTCTGTCAAAAGGAATATCCGGCAATGGCTTGACCTTCTATCATACCCGCGATCGCCCGGCGGACGGAAATCTATTCTGGTCCATGGCCCCTTCCCGTTGATGAAAATAATTCACGCCTGTCGCTAAAACATTGTGCGAAAAGAGGGTTGACTTTATTCCCGCGAACCAGTTAACTAGTACACAAGTTCAGGGCAGTTCCCTGGTTGGATGATAAACAAGAGAGCATAGAAATGAATAAGCAAACTTCTCTTCTTCGTTGGTGGCGTCACTCCCTTTCTCGGGCGGAGTAATCACGCATACCTGTCATCTGACACTGCAGATTCCCTAAGCCCGCTGGTAACGCGGGCTTTTTTATGGACAAATTTTAACTGGAACCACCAATGATGAACACCAAACCACAACTCAAATTACTGAAAGCGGAGGCCAGTTACCGGGGCGATCCGACCACCATTTTCCACCAGCTGTGCGGTGCTCGCCCGGCCACCCTGCTGCTGGAATCGGCTGAAATCAACAGCAAGCAAAACCTGCAAAGCCTGTTGGTGATCGACAGTGCCCTGCGCATCACCGCTCTGGGCCGCACCGTGACGCTGCAGGCGCTGACCGCCAACGGCGCGGCGATGCTGCCGCTGCTGGATGAGGCACTGCCGACCGAAGTCCAGATCCAGGTGCGTCCTAATGGACGTGAACTGATCTTCCCGGTGATTGATGCCATCCAGGATGAAGATGCCCGCCTGCGTTCGCTGTCGGTGTTTGATGCACTGCGCACCCTGCTGACGCTGGTTGACTCCCCGGCTGACGAACGTGAAGCGGTAATGCTCGGCGGCCTGTTTGCCTACGATTTGGTCGCCGGCTTCGAAGACCTGCCGGCATTGCGTCAGGATCAGCGCTGCCCGGACTTCTGTTTCTATCTGGCGGAAACCCTGTTGGTACTGGATCACCAACGCGGCGTGGCCCGTCTGCAGGCCAGCGTTTTCACTGCCGACACGGCGGAAGAGCAACGTCTGCAACAGCGCCTGGAACAGCTGCAGGTTCAATTGAAACAGACACCGCAGCCGATCCCACACCAGAAACTGGAAGACATGCAGCTGAGCTGCAACCAGACCGATGAAGAATACGGCGCGGTCGTCAGCGAATTGCAACAGGCCATCCGTCAGGGCGAAATCTTCCAGGTAGTACCATCGCGCCGTTTCTCACTGCCGTGCCCGGCCCCGCTGGCCGCTTATCAAACGCTGAAGGACAACAACCCAAGCCCGTATATGTTCTATATGCAGGATGATGAATTCACCCTGTTCGGTGCTTCGCCGGAAAGCGCGCTGAAATACGATGCCGGCAACCGCCAAATCGAGATCTACCCGATTGCCGGTACTCGTCCTCGCGGGCGTCGTGCCGATGGTTCGCTGGATCTGGATCTCGACAGCCGTATCGAGCTGGAAATGCGCACCGACCACAAAGAACTGGCCGAGCACCTGATGCTGGTCGATCTGGCGCGTAACGATCTGGCGCGCATCTGTCAGGCCGGCAGCCGCTATGTGGCTGACCTGACCAAAGTGGACCGCTACTCATTCGTGATGCACCTGGTTTCCCGGGTGATTGGCACCCTGCGCGCCGACCTCGACGTGCTGCACGCCTACCAGGCCTGCATGAACATGGGCACCCTGAGCGGTGCGCCAAAAGTACGCGCCATGCAGTTAATTGCCGCCTCTGAAGGCACGCGTCGCGGCAGCTACGGCGGTGCAGTCGGTTATTTCACCGCCACCGGCGATTTGGATACCTGTATTGTCATCCGCTCCGCGTATGTTGAAGACGGCATTGCTACCGTGCAAGCCGGCGCCGGCGTGGTGCTGGATTCTGTTCCTCAGGCGGAAGCCGATGAGACCCGTAATAAGGCACGAGCCGTGCTGCGTGCCATTGCCAGCGCGCACCAGGCCAAGGAGGTGTTCTGATGGCCGATATCTTACTGCTCGATAACGTTGATTCCTTTACCTATAACCTGGTCGACCAGCTGCGTGCCAGCGGTCATCAGGTGGTGATTTACCGTAACCAGATTTCTGCCGAAGTGATTATCGAACGCCTGCAGCAGTTGGAACAGCCGGTTCTGATGCTGTCACCGGGCCCGGGTACCCCGTCCGAAGCCGGTTGCATGCCGGAACTGTTACAACGCCTGCGCGGCCAGTTGCCGATTATCGGCATCTGTCTGGGACATCAGGCGATTGTTGAAGCCTACGGCGGCCACGTTGGCCAGGCCGGTGAGATCTTGCACGGCAAGGCCTCGGCCATCAGCCACGATGGCGAAGGCATGTTTGCCGGGATGGTGAACCCACTGCCGGTGGCACGTTATCACTCACTGGTCGGCAGCAATATCCCGGCCGAGCTCACCGTCAACGCCCAGTTTGGCGAGATGGTGATGGCAGTACGTCATGACCAGCATCGCGTATGCGGTTTCCAGTTCCATCCGGAATCGATCCTGACCACCCACGGCGCGCGTTTGCTTGAGCAGACGCTGGCCTGGGCGCTGGCGAAATAACGAGGGGTACGACGATGCAAACTATTCTTGAAAAACTGTACCGTTCAGAGTCGATGAACCAACAGGAAAGCCAGCAGTTATTCAGCGCCATCGTGCGCGGTGAGCTGGAACCAAGCCAATTGGCAGCGGCACTGATCAGCATGAAAATTCGCGGCGAACGCCCGGAAGAGATCGCCGGAGCGGCCAAAGCGCTGCTGGCCGACGCCCTGCCGTTCCCACGCCCGGATTACCCGTTTGCCGATATCGTCGGTACCGGCGGCGACGGTACCAACAGTATTAATATTTCCACCGCCAGCGCCTTTGTGGCAGCGGCATGCGGTGCCAAAGTGGCCAAACACGGCAACCGTAGCGTTTCCAGCCGGTCGGGCTCCTCGGACCTGCTGGCAGCATTTGGCATTCGCCTGGATTTGCCAGCAGAAGAAGCGCGTAAGGCTCTGGACGAACTGGGCGTGTGCTTCCTGTTCGCCCCGCAATATCACACCGGTTTCCGCCATGCGATGCCGGTACGCCAGCAACTGAAAACCCGTACGGTGTTCAACGTGCTCGGCCCGTTGATCAACCCGGCACGTCCGCCGCTGGCGCTGATCGGTGTTTACAGCCCGGAACTGGTGCTGCCGATTGCCGAAACCCTGCGGGTGCTCGGTTATCAACGGGCAGCGGTGGTGCACGGCGGCGGTATGGATGAAGTGGCGATTCATGCGACTACCCATGTGGCCGAGTTGAACAACGGCGAAATTGAAAGCTATCAGTTGACGCCACAGTCCTTCGGGCTGCAAAGCTATCCGCTGGAAGCCCTGCTGGGCGGCTCACCGGAAGAAAATCGTGACATTCTGGCAAGGTTGTTACAAGGTAAAGGTGACCCGGCACACGCCGCTGCGGTAGCCGCTAACGTGGCGCTGCTGCTGAAGTTATTCGGGCATGAAGACCTGCGCCAAAATGCGCAGCAGGCACTGGACATGATTCACAGCGGGCAAGCTTACGAGCGCGTCACCGCACTGGCAGCAAGAGGATAAATGATGCAGGAAACCGTGCTCAACAAGATTGTTCGTGACAAAGCGCAATGGGTCGCAGCACGACAGCAACAACAGCCACTGGCCAGTTTTCAGAATGAAATCGTCCCGAGTGAACGCGGTTTTTACCACGCGTTAGAGGGAGCCAGAACGGCGTTTATTCTTGAATGTAAAAAGGCATCCCCTTCCAAAGGGTTGATCCGCGAAAACTTTGATCCGGTAGAAATCGCTGAGGTCTACAAGGATTTCGCCTCGGCGATCTCGGTGCTGACCGATGAAAAATATTTCCAGGGCAGCTTCGATTTCCTGCCGCTGGTTAGCAAGACAGTGACACAACCGGTACTGTGCAAAGATTTTATTATCGACCCGTACCAAATTTACCTGGCTCGCTTCTATCAAGCCGATGCCATCCTGCTGATGCTGTCGGTGCTTAATGACGAGCAATACCGTCAGTTAACCGCGGTGGCGCACAGCCTGAACATGGGCGTGCTGACCGAAGTGATCAGTGAAGAAGAGCTGCAACGAGCCATTGCTCTGGAAGCGCGCGTGGTGGGCATCAATAACCGCGATCTGCGCGATCTGAGCATCGATCTGGATCGCACCCGTCAGTTGGCGCCACGCGTGCCGCACGGTGTGACGGTGATCAGCGAGTCCGGCATCAACAACTACGGTCAGATCCGCGAGCTGAGCCACTTTGCCAACGGTTTTCTGATTGGCAGTGCACTGATGTCGGAACCCGACCTGCGCGCCGCCGTGCGCCGGGTGATGCTCGGCGACAATAAAGTCTGTGGGCTAACCCGTCCGCAAGATGCCGCCGCGGCCTATCAGGCAGGTGCTGTCTACGGTGGGCTGATTTTTGTCGGACGCTCCCCGCGCTATGTCGACATCAACCGCGCCCGTGAAGTCATTTCCGGCGCTCCGCTGAAATACGTCGGCGTATTCTGTGACGCGCAGGTAGAAACGGTAGTACAGACCGTCGAGCGTCTGGGCCTGAAAGCAGTACAACTGCACGGCGCGGAAGACCAAACCTATATCACCGCCCTGCGTGCCGAACTGCCGTTCGACTGTCAGATTTGGAAGGCGCTGAGCGTGAAAGACCATTTGCCAAAGCGCGATTTGCAGCACGTTGACCGCTACCTGCTGGATAACGGCGCGGGCGGCACCGGCCAACGTTTCGACTGGTCGGTACTCCAGGGTGAAAACCTGGAAAACGTGATGCTGGCCGGTGGCCTGGGCGCAGACAACTGTGTTGACGCGGCCAAACTCGGCTGCGCCGGTCTGGACTTTAACTCCGGCGTTGAGAGCCAGCCCGGCATTAAGGATCCTGCCCGCCTGGCGGCGGTGTTTCAGACCCTGCGCGCTTACTGAAGATCATTAACGGATAATAACGGGAACTAAAATGACGCTGCTTAACCCCTACTTCGGCGAATTTGGTGGCCAATATGTGCCGCAGATTCTGATGCCGGCCTTAAAACAACTGGAAGAAGCCTTTGTCAGCGCACAGCGCGACCCGGAGTTCCAGGCTGAATTTATCGACCTGCTGAAAAACTATGCCGGTCGCCCAACGGCGCTGACACTGTGCAGAAACCTCACTGCAGGGACCAAAACCAAGCTGTACCTGAAACGTGAAGACTTGCTGCACGGCGGCGCACACAAAACCAACCAGGTGTTGGGTCAGGCACTGTTGGCCAAACGCATGGGCAAAACCGAAATCATCGCCGAAACCGGTGCCGGTCAGCACGGCGTTGCCTCGGCCCTGGCCTGTGCCTTGCTCGGCCTGAAGTGCCGCATCTACATGGGGGCCAAAGATATTGAGCGCCAGTCACCTAACGTTTTCCGCATGCGTCTGATGGGTGCGGAAGTGATCCCGGTGCACAGCGGTTCTTCTACGCTGAAAGATGCCTGTAACGAAGCGCTGCGCGACTGGTCTGGCAGCTACGAAACCGCCCACTATATGTTGGGTACCGCAGCAGGCCCACACCCGTACCCAACCATCGTCCGTGAATTCCAGCGCATGATCGGCGAGGAAACCAAAGCGCAGATGCTGGAACGCGAAGGTCGCCTGCCGGATGCGGTGCTGGCCTGTGTCGGTGGCGGCTCCAACGCCATCGGCATGTTCGCTGACTTTATCGATGACGCCAGTGTGGGTCTGATCGGCGTTGAACCTGCCGGGCTGGGTATTGAAACCGGCCAGCACGGCGCCCCCTTGAAGCACGGCCATGTGGGGATCTATTTCGGCATGAAAGCGCCGATGATGCAGACTTCCGAAGGCCAGATTGAAGAGTCCTATTCTATTTCTGCGGGGCTGGACTTCCCTTCCGTTGGGCCGCAGCACGCTTATCTGAACAGCATCGGTCGCGCAGAATATGTGTCGATTACCGATGATGAAGCACTGGATGCCTTCAAAGCGCTGTCGCGTAGCGAAGGGATTATCCCGGCGCTGGAGTCTTCCCATGCCCTGGCACACGCGCTGAAAATGATCCGTGAAACACCGCAAAAGGAACAGATCCTGGTGGTTAACCTGTCCGGACGCGGCGACAAAGACATATTTACCGTTCACGACATTCTGAAAGCTCGGGGAGAAATCTGATGGAACGTTACCAGCAACTGTTCGACCGCCTGGCAAGCAACAAGGAAGGCGCCTTCGTCCCGTTCGTGACCCTCGGCGATCCAAACCCGACACTGTCATTGCAAATCATCGATACTTTGGTTGAAGCCGGTGCTGACGCGCTGGAATTGGGTATCCCGTTCTCCGACCCACTGGCGGACGGCCCGACCATTCAAAGTGCGGCGCTGCGCGCATTCGCCTCTGGCGTCACGCCAACCCAGTGCTTTGAAATGCTGGCCGCGATCCGTCAGAAGCACCCCAACATTCCTATCGGCCTGCTGATGTACGCTAACCTGGTGTTCCATAAAGGTATCGATGCGTTTTACCAACGCTGTGCCGAGGTGGGCGTAGACTCGGTGCTGATTGCCGACGTGCCGTATGAAGAGTCCGCCCCCTTCCGTGCCGCCGCTATCCGCCATGGCATCGCGCCAATCTTTATCTGTCCGCCAAATGCCGACGACGATTTGCTGCGCGAAATCTCCTCACACGGCCGGGGCTACACCTACCTGTTGTCACGCGCTGGCGTAACCGGGACTGAAAGTCGCGCGCAATTGCCACTGCATCACCTGGTGAACAAACTGCGTGAATACCATGCAGCCCCACCGCTGCAAGGGTTTGGCATTTCCGAGCCGGCTCAGGTGCGTGATGCACTGCAGGCCGGGGCTGCCGGGGCAATATCCGGCTCGGCGATCGTCAAGATTATCGAGCAAAACCAAGCGCAACCGGCCGAAATGCTGACGCGACTGGCGGCCTTTGTCAGTGAAATGAAGGCCGCAACCCGAGCGTAATTGGCCAGCAACGGGCGCGGAGAATCTGTGCCCGTTGTTAACATATTGTTTCCCTTCAAAGTTGTGCTATTTTTTTACACCTTAGATTTGAACAAACCCGATTCTTGTCTCACAATTAACCCTGCGCGTCGGGCATTTCTTTATTTGGGGGAATGCGCTACGTTTTCAGGTGAAAACCCGAATGTAGTTTCAACAATAACATTGCATGGAGAGTAATTTATGAAGCTATTTAAAACCCTTTCGGTCTTATGCATGGCAGCCGTTGTGGCATTCGCAGTGAGTGCCTGCGCGCCAACAGCGAAATCTGAAGGGACTGGCGGTTATATTGACGATACGGTAGTGACGACCAAGGTGAAGTCAGCGCTGCTGGCGGATAAAACCATCAAATCTACCGAAATCAGCGTCGAAACCTTTAAAGGTCGCGTGCAACTGAGCGGCTTTGTCAGCTCAAGCGCCGATGCCAACCGTGCGGTGCAGGTGACTCGTGGCGTTGCGGGTGTAAAATCCGTTGAGAACGTGATGAATATCAAGTAGTAAAAGTAAAACGGAGGCGCTGCATGCGCCTCCCTGTTTCACCCCTGTCAGAAGCGATACCCTGCCCCGAACATAAACACCCAAGGATCCAAACGCGTATCAATGCTGTGATGATTACCGTCCGCATCGTCAAAGCGAGTTTTGGTTTCGATGTTCATCCACCACACTGACATGTTCAGCATCCAGTGCTCATCCAGGTTGTAATCCAGGCCCGCCTGCGCGGCCACGCCCCAGGAGTCTTTCAAACTCAGGTTGCTCAGCCCGGCGCTTTTACCGTTGTCGTTGAATTTCTCATCGAAGAAGGTGGTGTAGTTAACCCCCAGTCCCAGGTAAGGACGCAGTTTGTCCTGCTTATCGCCAAAGTAGTATTGCGCCATCAGGCTTGGCGGCAGATCGCGCACCGTGGCGATATCACCGTTCACCGCCGAGCCATTCAACCCCACTTTATGGCGAAACGGCGTTGCGGCCAGCAGTTCTACGCCAATATTGTCCGTAACCATATAGCCGAAGGTCAGACCAAGCTGGGTATTATTGTCGGCACTGAATGAGCCTTGCCCCAGCACGTCATCCGATCCGGCATTTGGCCGCACCGTTGCTGCGCCAGCGCGGAAAAGAAAATCGCCTGCCTGATGTGCACTTGCCAACATAGGGGCCATCATCGCCGCCAATACCACCAGAGTTGTCTTTTTCATTGTCCATTCCATTTGTGTGGTTATCATCCAGGGGGAATATACCTACTTACGGGTATTTATGATCCCATCGAGATCACATCTTATGTGTAAAAATTTTAAATCCTACTAAAAACAAGGTTACCTAAGAGGCTAATAAATCAAGAATTGATCTGAATCAAAAAAACACTTTTGTTGCAAATTATCTACATGTTTAGTTATGAGGTCGTAGCATAAACAGGACAAATATTTTCATTCTTCAACCGGCACGAGGGTGACAAATCTTGCGGGAATTAGGTTAAACGCTGCGGCTTGAAAGATAACGAGTAGATAACGATAACGGCGATCGCCGAAGAAATCGTCGCAGTGCACTTCACGGGGTGCCACAGCGGCCAGGAACAAGGTACAATCGCCCACTGATTTTGATTTATCTCTGTTTCTCGATGCCAAGGAGTCTGCATGCCTATCACGGCCAACACGTTGTACCGTGACAGTTTTAATTTTTTCCGTAACCAACTGACCAGTATCCTGATGCTGGCGCTGTTGACCGCGTTCATTTCTGTACTGCTCAATCAGGCTTTCAGTCCTGATGTCGAACAGTTGAAGATCCTGAGCGCAACGGAAGGTGACTTTGCTGCATCCGCCGGTATGGGGATCCAGGAAATCATTCAACAAATGACGCCTGAGCAACAGATGGTGTTATTGAAGGTTTCAGCCGCCGCCACCTTTTCCGCATTAGTGGGCAACGTGTTGCTGGTTGGCGGGATGCTGACATTGATTCGCCTGGTTTCCCAGGGGCAGCGCATCAGCGCACTGCGCGCTATCGGTGCTTCCGCGCCGGAACTGCCGCGTTTGCTGTTGCTGCTGTTCATCTGCACGCTGTTGATTCAACTGGGCCTGACGCTGTTTGTGGTACCTGGCGTGATCATGGCGATCGCTTTCTCGCTGGCACCGGTGATCACCGCTACCGACAAGAAAGGCGTGTTTGCCTCGATTAAGCTGAGCTGCAAGTTGGCTTTCGCCAATGCGCGTGTGATTGTTCCGGCGATGATGCTGTGGCTGGCAGCCAAGCTGCTGGTGCTGTTTATGGTGAGCCACCTTTCGGTGCTGACCCCGAACGTCGCCAGCGTGGTATTGACTGCGTTGAGCAACCTGGTTTCCGCCCTGTTGCTGGTTTACCTGTTCCGTCTGTATATGCTGCTGCGCAGCTAATTTTGCAGCAGGAATGTAAAGGGCACGCTTCGGCGTGCCCTTTTGCTTACTGAGCCACCGGCGGTTCCGCCTGCTCCTTACTTTGAATCAGCTTCAGCGCCAAATACAAATCCGGCACCAGGATTAATTCCCGATCGCGCCCCAACCGATTGATACGGAACCAGCGCGTCAGTTCGGTTCGCCGCCCTGCCAGTACCAGCTTCACGTTACGCTGTAACAGATCCCGTTTCAATTCGTCGATGGCCGCCAATACGCTGATATCGGCATGGGTAAAGCTGGCAACGGCGTCTACCACCACCCAACGCGGCTGGAACGGCGTGCTGTCGACCAGGTTCAAGATCCGCCGCTTGAAGTACGCCACGTTGAAATAGGTCAACGGCGAGTTGAAGCGGTACATCATCACGCCGGGCACCGCTTTAATGCCGTTATTGTTGCCCATTGAGTGGATCATGCCTTCGTCATTAACGCCCAGCAGCTGCTCCGTCGGGCGGAACACCGTGCGCAGGAACTGCATCAGACCCAATAATACCGCCAGGCCAATGCCGCTGATCACCCCCACCAGCAGCACGCAGAGGAAGGTAAACATCGCCAGACGGAAGGCCTGGGCATTGCGACGCCGCATGATCCAGATACCGCGAATATCCAGCAGCGACCAGGCGGCGTACATCAGCACCACGCCCAACCCCGCTACCGGAATAAACTGCAACGGTGCCATCAGAAACAACAGCACAAAGGCAATCACCGCCGCCGCAATGATCGACACCAGTTGGCTCTTGCCGCCGTTGGCGTCATTGACCGCGGTGCGCGAATCTGCCCCGCTGATGGCGAACCCCTGCGACAACGCCGAGACGATATTCACCAGCCCGAGCGCACGGAACTCAGCGTCAGCGTTCACCTCATAACCGTTTTTCGCCGCAAAACTACGGGCGGTCAACATCATGCTGACAAAGCTCACCACCGCCAGGTTGAGCGCCGGGATCACCATGTCACGCAGTAAACCCGGTTGAAAATCCGGCCACTGCACGATGGGCAATACATCGCTAAAGCCGCCGACCGTCACCACCCCATGCTGCTGCAGCCCGCCGGCCCAGGTAACAAAGGTCACCAGAACGATGGCAAATAACGGCGCCGGCCAGTTGGGCCGCCATTTTTTAAACCCGATCAGCGTAATCAGCGTCAGTAACGACACCGACATGGTCAGCCAATCGCTGTGCATCAGGTTGCCCGGCAACGCGTAGATACGTTCGATTAACTGCGCCGGATGCACGCCGAAACCTAGCACCTTGCCAATCTGATCAACAATAATGGTGATCGCCACGCCGTTCAGCAGCCCACTGAGAATCGGTCTGGAGAGCAGGTCCGCCAGCGCACCCAGCTTGAAGCGGCTGGCTAACAGGCACCAGGCGCCCATCATGGCGGTCATCATTATGGTCAGTTGCCAGTGGCGCTCCATATTGCCCGCCGCCAATGGCGTCACGACGGCGGCAATTACCGCACAAGTCGCCGCATCCGGCCCCACAATCAGTTGGCGTGAGGAGCCAAAAAACGCGTAGGCTACCATCGGAAAAATACAGGAATATAACCCTACTATCGGGCTGACCCCCGCCAGTTCGGCGTAGGCAATCGCCACTGGCAAGGCCACGGCGGCCACGGAAAGCCCGGCGCGAATGTCCGGTTTCAGCCAACTGCGTTGATACCCTAATAAATGCGTCAAACCGGGCGTCAACGCCTGGAGAGATTTCCACTGCATAAACTGTTTTCCGTTATAAATTATCCGGCTATTATTGTGTGTATCATGCGATACCCATGCCGCACTGGCAATCTGCCCGCCGCGAACTCGCGACCTCAATCGTAAGTTTATGCAAATTCCTGCTTTCATGGCGGAAATCCGGCGGCCAAACGCCGATAATCAGCGCTTGCCAGCGGTACACAGAGCCCGCCAAATCCGGTATAGTCGGCCGATGAACAGATGATGGATTGATTTATGAAGCAGTTTCTTGATTTCCTCCCGTTAATTGTCTTTTTTGCATTTTATAAGCTCTACGATATCTACGTCGCCTCTGGCGCGCTGATTGTTGCTACCGCCCTGGCGCTGGTGTTCACCTGGTTTAAATACCGCAAAATCGAGAAGATGACGCTGATCACCTTCCTGATGGTCCTGGTGTTTGGCACCCTGACACTGGTGTTCCATAACGATTTGTTTATCAAATGGAAAGTGACGATCATCTACTGCCTGTTCGCACTGGCCTTGTTGATCAGCCAACTGGTGCTCAAAAAGCCACTGGTGCAACGCATGCTGGGCAAAGAGCTGACGCTGCCGGATAAAGTCTGGAACAGCCTCAACCTGGCCTGGGCCGTCTTCTTCCTGGTCTGTGGCCTGGCGAATATCTACGTCGCTTTCTGGCTGCCTCAGAGCGTTTGGGTTAACTTTAAAGTGTTCGGCCTGACCGCGCTGACGCTGGTGTATACCCTGCTCAGCGGCGTTTATATCTATCGGCACATGCCGGAAGAACAGAAAAAATAGTTACAAAATTGTTAATGCCCGTGGCGTTTGCTACGGGCAGTATAGTGAAATCCCTTCCTTGATAAGCAGACAGCTATGACTCAACAACGACCTTTACCCAGTGGCGAAATGGTGCTGCGAACGCTGGCGATGCCGGCAGATACCAATGCCAACGGCGATATTTTTGGCGGCTGGCTGATGTCGCAGATGGACATCGGTGGCGCTATTCAGGCGAAAGAAATTGCCGAAGGCCGTGTCGTGACCGTGCGAGTGGATGGCATGACCTTCCTGAAACCGGTCGCGGTAGGTGACGTGGTATGTTGCTACGCACACTGTATCCGTACCGGACGCAGCTCGATCACCATCAACATCGAAGTGTGGGTCAAGAAAGTGTCTTCTGCCCCTATCGGCCAGCGCTACCGTGCGACCGAGGCAGTGTTTACCTATGTTGCCGTAGACGACGAAGGTAATTCACGCGCCCTGCCAGACGGTAAGATGAACTTCCGTGTGGGCTTCGAAGAATAAGCCGGAATTCAGACAGTAAAAAGGGTCGCCACAGGGCGACCCTTTTTTTATCAAAATGACTTTCGATATCAGTTCACTTCCGTGGTGCCGTTAATTTTAAAGCGAATGTTTACGATACGATCTTTCGCTTCTCTAGCTTCATAACGCCACTTACGCAATGCCTGCTTCACTTCACGTTCAAACATATTGCGGGGTTCCGCAGACAGGATACGCACGTTACTCACACGACCATCACTGTCGATGTCAAACTGCACCCGCACATTGCCTTCAATCTGCAAGGCTCTGGCGCGCGGCGGATAAATCGGGTCAGCACGGCTGATCGCTCTCGGCGTCACATCACGCGAATTGCCTGCAACTGGCGCTGATGGCGCCTGCTTCACCGGAGCTCTATCAATAGGCTTGGCCGGCTGGTTATTTTCAAACGGCGACGGCTCACGCGGCTCGGTTTTCTGCGGCTCACGCTTAACCGTTTTTTCGACCTTCGGCTTCGGTTTTGGCTTCGGCTTGGGTTTCACCGGCTCAGGCTTCAGTATCGCCTTTGGCGGCGGCTCTGGAAGCGGTTCCGGCTCCGGCTCGGGTTCAGGCTCCACCTGCGGCTCTGGCTCAGGTTCGGCAGCTGCAGGCGGTGGCGGCTCTGCCATCGCGGCGGTATTGACCATCATGACGCTGATCGGCGCATCCTCAGGTTTCGGCAACTCCATCACCTCTTTGACAGAGGCATAGAGCAAACTCGCCACCAGGGCGCTATGTAAGCCAACGGACAGGACAATTGGCACGGACAAACGGCGATTAAGGAACATCTTTTTTAGCGGCATAATGATTCTGTTTCCTCTGGTTCGCCAAGTTTAAATGCAAATAGCAATCATATTCAATAACGAATAGCCAACTATCGCTCTAATCGTCATTATTCATTGCTAAAACCTGTAAACTCATGGGGATATTAACCTTTTATTTGCCTTTTAACTGAGGCTTTTACACGCTTCATTAACCTGATTCACCCGGGTAAAAACGAAAAAACCCGCCGTGGCGGGTTATCTTTGACCAATGCAGCGTTATTCTTCATCGCCGTAATACAGCACGCCCAGTTTGATCAGCGGCCGGCCCTGCGCTTTACGATGCAGGTTGCTGTCACGTAGCGAATAGACACAGCCGCAGTACTCCTGCTGATAAAAACGCTCACGTTTGCTGATGTCGATCATCCGCGACGCACCACCCTTTTTACGCCAGTTGTAATCCCAATACTCCAGATCGGGGTACTTTTCCGCCGCGCGCACTCCGCAGTCGGTGATTTGCTGCATATTCTTCCAGCGAGAGATACCCAGCGAGCTGGAGATAGTGTCGTAGCCGTTTTCGTGTGCGTACAATGCGGTGCGTTCAAAACGCATGTCGAAACACATGGTGCAACGAATACCGCGCTCGGGTTCATGCTCCATGCCTTTGGCGCGAGCAAACCAGTTATCGGTATCGTAATCGGCGTCGATGATCGGCACCCCGTGCTGTTCAGCAAAACGGATGTTCTCATCCTTGCGCAGCAGATATTCTTTTTGCGGATGAATATTCGGGTTATAGAAGAAAATGGCGTATTCGATGCCGGAGGCTTGAATGGCTTCCATCACCTCACCGGAACAGGGCGCACAGCAAGAGTGCAGCAGCAGTTTGCTTTTGCCCTCAGGCAAGTCGAGTTTATCTCTAACCAGTTCCGTCATTTCCTCACCTCTCAATCCTTGTCTCATTAAATCGCGCGGCCGCACTATACGAATAAAAGCTAGTCGCTTCAAGGTATAAGCGCCAGCCACAGCTAAATTCCAGCGGGCGGGCATTCCCTTGTATCCCCTTTTGCGCTACTTTAAATTTACCCTTCTATAGCAATGATTTTAAAGGTGAAACATGCTTTATCTGATCTACGCACAAGACGTGCCCAACTCATTGGAAAACCGCCTGTCGGTACGCCCGGCACATCTGGCACGCCTGCAGGCACTGCGTGATGCGGGTCGCCTGGTGATTGCCGGCCCCAATCCAGCCATCGACAGCAACGATCCAGGCAGTGCCGGTTTCAGCGGTTCTACGGTGATTGCGGAATTCGCCTCACTGGCCGATGCCCAAGCCTGGGCCGAACAGGATCCCTACGTCACCGCCGGCGTTTTTGCGGAAGTGACGGTCAAACCCTTTAAGCAAGTGCTGTAATTCAATCACGACCTGCGGGTTAGGCTCCCGCTAAATCACAGGCAAAAAAAAAAGCCAGCACGGAGTGGCTGGCTAAAGGGTTCTTCGAGGGAATATCTTGTCCGATAAAGCTACTCTTTTAGCCTGCCGGTCCGCCATCTATCAGTGTGATAGGTAAACTCAAACTCATTTCTTTTTGCCATTAAATGAAATATCGCCTCTGCTGTCCTACACTTTAGCCGAAGTCAACGTTCAGATTTACCGACTCTTTATCCCTTCAAAAAGGAATAGTGATGAAAGCAACTAAATATCTGTTGGCAGCACTGGCATTCGCCTCTTTCTCTTCGATGGCAGCCATCGAGATCACCAAGGAAGAAGCCGCAAAACATACCGAAATTGGCCCGATCACCATCTCGCAAGACGGCGATGATACCGTAGGCATCGACCACACAAGATTGTCTAAAGCGGTGGATGAAAAAGGCGGGAAGTACTACGTGATTATTGGCCGTGAAGGGAAAACCTCCTTCGAAACCATCAATGCCGTAGCTTATAAATAACCCCCTCGTATCGGGGTGAAATATTAACGCGGCGGATGGTTCATGCCGCGTTAATCGTTACCTTGCAAAAAACTCAGCTATTCCCCCCATTTTGCAAAATCAGCGCCTGCATATCCGCAAACATGGCGTCCCACTCTGGCTGGTCAATCTCCATCAGGCCAAAGAAACGCAGCATAAATGCCCCTTCTGTGGCCAGGAAAGCCAATCGAGCGCGCTTGCCGTCCTCGGTGGTTAAGTCCAGACCGGCGATCCGGCTGCGGTACCACTCGCGCGTACTGTCCAGATGCTCTGGCGTTTGGATCAGGGTCGCCATCAGCCCCGCCGCCTTGGCGCTGGATGCCTGATCGGAGCTTCGGGTCGCCTGCATATGCGCTTGTACGGTAGTGGTGGCCGAGGGATCGTCTCCGGCAATGGCATCAAACACCCGATCATAGGCCTTACCCCAACGATCGAACATCGCGTCAATTAACGCGTCTTTGCTACCAAAGCAGTACTGCACCCCCCCCTTGGAAATCCCCATCGCTTTGGCGACGGAGTCAATGGTCAGCCCGGCGGCACCCTGCGTGGCAACAATCTCTTCAGCCGCATCCAGAACCTTGTCACGATCGATGCTGCGTTGACGTCCCATTGAGAAACCCTCTTTTCAATACATACGTATGGATATATATTAGCGTCAGTATACCACCCGACAGATTCGGGTAGTGACTTTATGGCAACGCATCCGCGTCGCTCGCTTTTTTGGAATAATATTATGCACGTAAACAACCGCTGGTTGATCCTGGCAATGATTTCCAGCGCGCTATTTTTGATCATCATCGACATGACGGTGCTGTATACCGCATTACCACGCCTGACGTTAGCGCTGGATGCCAGTGCCTCGCAAAAATTATGGATTGTGAATGCTTACCCGTTAGTGGTTGCCGGTTTGCTGCCCGGTGCAGGCATGTTGAGCGATCGCATTGGTCATAAACGGCTGTTTATTGCCGGGCTGCCGGTATTTGCCGTCGCCTCCCTGTGTGCAGCCTTTTCTCCTTCAGCCGAATGGTTGATCGCCGCCCGCGTATTCCTCGCTGTCGGTGCAGCAATGATGATGCCGGCTACGCTGTCCATTGTCCGCCACGTTTTTACTGATGAACGCGAACGCGCTCTGGCGATTGGTATTTGGGCTGCTGTCGCCTCCGGTGGTGCCGCTATTGGCCCGGTGGTTGGCGGAGTGTTGCTGGAATATTTCTGGTGGGGGTCGGTGTTCCTGATTAACGTGCCCGTCGTCATGGTAGTGTTACCGTTGGCATGGCGGTTGATACCGCACTGCGGCGGAGAAAATAAACGCCCTTACGATATCATCGGTTCGGTGCAGATCATGGCCGGTCTGGTGGGCAGCATCTATGCGCTGAAGGAACTGAGCAAGGCGACGCCCTCCTTTACCGCGTTGACGGTGGCAGCTGCCATCGGTATTTTTTCGCTCTGGCTGTTTGTCCGCCGCCAGCGTCAGGCGCGTTATCCAATGATCGACTTCTCGCTGTTCCAGAATCGGCTGTTTGCCGGCGGCGTCGGCGTAGCTCTGATTTCGATGATTGCGTTAGTCGGTGTGGAACTGGTGCTGACTCAACGTCTGCAGTTGGTGCTTGAACTTAGCCCGTTACAAGCGGCACTGTTTATTCTGCCTATCCCCGTGGCCTCTGCATTAGCCGGTCCGCTGGCCGGATTAATGCTGCCACGCTACGGCGAGCGCAGCATGATATTCGGTGGGTTGCTCCTGACCGGTTTGGGTATCGGCGGCCTGGCCCTGCTTTATCAGAGTCACCTGGTGTTGCAGTTGGTTTGCCTGTTTATCGCCGGTTTTGGCATCGGTGGTGCGATTACCGCCGCGTCGACCGCCATCATGCTCAATGCCCCGGAAGAAAAATCCGGCATGGCGGCGTCGATCGAAGACGTGTCCTATGAACTGGGCGGCGTTCTGGGTATCACTTTGCTGGGCGGGTTGATGAGCGCCATCTACAGCCACAGCCTGGTGCTGCCTGGCACTCTGCCGGTAAGCGCTATCGCTTACGACAGTATCGATGAAGCCCTGCGGCTGGCCGTCACTCTGGCCACCGATCAGGCTGAACAACTTAAACAACTGGCCCGTTTGGCTTTCGACCGCGCATTTATCGTGGTGCTGATCGCGGCGGCATTGCTGATGGTACTGGGTGCCGGTGTGGCAAAAATGGCCTTGCGCAAGTAATGATAAGAAGCCGCTGTTGTTGTTAGCGCATTCTGCTTAAACTGAATTGGCAATTTGCTTGTCGGATTTATCGTTATTGGTTTCAGCGATTGCATTGATGCTTTTGATCGTCTTTAACCCTGCGATAAATCCGGTTACTGTGTTTGTTATGGATATTGTGTAAATCATCGAATCAAATAATCAGGAGAAGATTATTATGGCAACGACGAAGAAAGCAGCGAAAAACCATATCGGCCTGGACAGTAAACAATCGGCAAAACTATCCGAAGCGTTGAATGCGCTGCTGGCGAATTATCAGGTGCTGTATATGAACGTGCGCGGCTACCACTGGAACATTTCCGGCCCGCATTTCTTTGAGCTGCACGTCAAATTTGAAGAAACCTATAACGATCTGCTGACCAAGGTGGATGAGCTGGCGGAACGTATTCTGACCCTGGGCTCGCAGCCACGTCATGCCTTCAGCGATTATCTGAAAACTTCCGACATCAAGGAAGACACCAACGTTACCGACGATAAAGGCACGCTGGGTGGGTTGCTGCACGGTTATTCGGTGCTGCTGCAACAGCAGCGCGACCTGTTGACACTGGCCGCCGATGCGGGTGATGAAGGCACGGCTTCACTGATGAGCGACTACATCAAAGAACAGGAAAAGCAGGTTTGGATGCTTAACGCCTATCTGGGGAAATAACCCCTGCCGCAGTTAACAAAACAGTCCCTGAGGGGACTGTTTTTGTTTTACCACTCGTAGGCCACCACAAACAGCAATGAACGCCGGTGCTGGTCATCCAGGCGACGCCGCACCCGAATAATATGTCGATTACTGCAAGACTGGCGTTCCAACCAGCGATGCCTGCGGCGCTGACTCTGTCGTAGCATCCGCCAGCGGCCGACCTCGTTTCTACTGCGTCTCATCGTTTGTCACTCATCCGTCAAAAACCTACGGCGGGCATTATAGCCCTTTCTCTGAGCGATCCAACCCTCAGTTCGCCGTATTTCAATCCGACTGGGCGACGCGATGACCGGAGAAAAATGTATTTTTTGTTTACAGCAAGTGCCTTAAGCCAATCATATTTTTGCAACATAAGCGCCGAGAAAAGGTTTCCCCTTTAGCGTTCTGTGCGTACACTCATCGTTGGTGGTTTGCGAACGGGATTTTTCGCCTTTATGACAACATTTTATACCGTAATCAGTTGGCTCATGGTCTTTGGTTACTGGCTGCTTATCGCCGGTGTGACACTGCGTATTCTGATGAAACGCCGTGCTGTGCCTTCTGCTATGGCCTGGTTGCTGGTTATCTATATTCTGCCGCTGTTCGGTATTGTGGCTTATTTATCCTTTGGTGAATTGCATCTGGGCAAACGCCGCGCCGAACGCGCCAAGGCGATGTGGCCTTCTACCGCACGCTGGCTGAGCGAATTAAAAGAGAGCCAACGCATTTTCGCCACCGACTACAGCGAGGTCGCCAGACCTCTGTTCCAGCTGTGCAATCGCCGCCAGGGTATTGATGGCGTCAAGGGCAACCAACTCCAGTTACTCACCACCACCGACGCAACGCTAAAAGCGCTGATCCGTGATATTGAGCTGGCGCGTCATAATATTGAGATGGTGTTTTACATCTGGCAACCCGGCGGATTGGTGGATCAGGTAGCCGAATCCCTGATGGCCGCTGCGCGCCGCGGCGTGCATTGCCGCCTGATGCTGGACTCTGCCGGCAGCCTGCAGTTCTTCCGCAGCCCCTATCCCGGCATGATGCGTAATGCCGGCATCGAAGTGGTGGAGTCACTCAAGGTCAACCTGTTCCGCGTATTCCTGCGCCGAATGGATTTGCGCCAGCACCGTAAAGTGGTGCTGATTGACAACTATATTGCCTACACCGGCAGTATGAACATGGTTGATCCACGCTATTTCAAACAGGACGCCGGTGTTGGTCAGTGGATCGATCTGATGGCACGAATGGAAGGCCCGGTCGCCAGTACCATGGGCATCGTTTATGCCTGTGACTGGGAGATTGAAACCGGTAAACGGATCCTGCCGCCACCACCGGACGTCAATATCATGCCGTTCGAACAGGAAAGCGGTCACACCATCCAGGTTATCGCCTCCGGCCCCGGCTTCCCGGAAGAAATGATCCACCAGGCGCTGCTGACCGCGGTTTACTCAGCGCGTGAGCAGTTGATCATGACCACTCCCTACTTCGTGCCCAGTGACGATTTGCTGCATGCGATCTGCACTGCGGCCCTGCGCGGGGTTGAAGTCAGCATTATTGTGCCACGCGACAATGACTCCACGATGGTACGCTGGGCCAGTCGCTCTTTCTTTTCCGAACTGCTGGAAGCCGGCGTCAATATCTACCAGTTTGAAGACGGCCTGCTGCATACCAAGAGCGTACTGGTCGATGGCCAGCTCAGCCTGGTTGGCACGGTGAATCTGGATATGCGCAGCCTGTGGCTGAATTTCGAAATTACACTGGTGATCGACGATGACGGTTTCGGCAGCGATCTGGCCTGCGTGCAGGATGACTATATAGCCCGCTCGCAGTTGCTGAATGCCAAAGAGTGGCAGAAACGGCCGTTCTGGCACCGCATTGTTGAGCGCCTGTTCTACTTTTTCAGCCCGCTGCTATAAATGCCGTAGCGGGCATGCTTTATACCCTTTCCGTAGGGGGCGAACAAATTCGCCCCGATTAAAACGGGCGCAGCATGCAGCGCCCCTACCAATCTGAGGATGAATGAGCTGATCGCCTAGCTGCAACTTGAAATTCATAGGGTATAATGAGGAATCATTTGTTATCGGGATTTAATTATGGATTTGAATAACCGCCTTACTGAAGACGAAACGCTGGAACAGGCTTACGACATCTTTTTGGAGTTGGCCGGCGACAATCTGGATCCGGCGGATATTCTGCTGTTCAACCTGCAGTTTGAAGAACGCGGTGGCGCCGAACTGTATGACCCGGCGGAAGACTGGTCGGAGCATGTGGATTTTGACCTGAACCCGGACTTTTTCGCCGAAGTGGTGATTGGCCTGGCGGACAGCGATGGCGAACCGATCAATGACGTGTTTGCCCGCGTGCTGCTGTGCCGTGAGAAAGACCACAAGCTTTGCCACATTCTGTGGAAAGAGTAAGAGGCCATCAGGCATAAAAAAACCCGCCAATTTGGCGGGTTTTTTGTTGGCGAAAAACACCGGTTACAGCGGATCAACCTTTAGACAAGAAACCGCATGGCGGAAGCTGCCTTCCAGCAACGGTCGGGTCTTGGCGCATTCCGGCCCGGCGATGGGGCAACGAGTGCGGAACACGCAGCCAGATGGCGGGTTGATCGGTGAAGGCAGTTCCCCTTCCAGCAACTGGATCTGTTTGTCCTTCTCCTTGTCCGGATCCGGAACCGGCACTGCCGACATCAGAGCTTTGGTATAAGGGTGCTGTGGGTTGTGGTACACCTCGTCATAGGTGCCCAGTTCCACCGCATGGCCCAGATACATCACCAGCACGCGGTCAGAGATGTGTTTTACTACCGCCAGGTCATGGGCAATAAAGATCAGCGACAGGCCCATTTCACGCTGCAGTTGCTGCAGCAGGTTCACCACCTGCGCCTGAATCGACACGTCCAGCGCCGAGACCGGTTCATCACAAATCACCAGTTTTGGCTCCAGGATCAGGGCGCGCGCGATACCGATACGCTGACACTGACCGCCGGAGAACTCATGCGGATAGCGGTTGATCAAGTTTGGCAACAGGCCAACCTTCAGCATCATCGCCTTTACCTTGTCTTTAACTTCCTGACGCGGCATTTTTGGGTAATAAGTGCGCAGTGGCTCGGCGATGATTTCCCCGATGGTCATGCGCGGGTTCAGCGAGGCCAGCGGATCCTGGAAGATCATCTGGATATCACTGCGGGTTTTGCGCCAGTCAACGTCACTCATGCCGAGCAAGTCTTTACCCAGCCAGGCAACGCGCCCGCTGGTTGCTTTCACCAAACCGATAATGGCGCGGGCGAAGGTTGATTTACCACAACCCGACTCGCCCACCACACCCAGAGTTTCCCCTTCGAACAGGCGCAGCGTCACGCCGTCAACGGCCTTCAGAGTTTTCGGCGGCTGCCAGAACCACTGTTTGTCATCATGAATGTCGAAGTGCACTTTCAAATCAGCCACTTCGAGCAGGACTTTCTTGTCGGTTACCGTACTCATACCAACGCCTCCACCGGTTTAAAGCAGGCGCGCAGACGCCCTTCACCAAACTGCTCCAATGGCGGAGCGCTTGCACATTGCGGCATCGCGTAAGAACAACGCGGCTGGAACGGGCAGCCTTTCGGCAGGCGTAGCAGATTCGGTGGGTTGCCAGGAATAGTCATCAGCGCCTCACCTTCGGCGTCCAGACGCGGTACCGCATTCAGCAAACCAATCGAGTAAGGGTGGCTCGGACGATAGAACACATCGCGTGCACTGCCGTATTCCATGGTACGCCCGGCGTACATCACCAGCACCTTGTTACAGATACCGGCCACCACGCCCAGGTCGTGGGTGATCATAATGATGGCGGTGTTGAACTCGCGCTTAAGCTCGTTCAGCAGCGTCATGATCTGCGCCTGAACCGTCACATCCAGTGCGGTGGTAGGTTCATCGGCGATCAACAGCTTCGGCCGGCACAGCAACGCCATGGCAATCATCACGCGTTGGCGCATACCGCCGGAAAACTCATGCGGATACATGCGCATGCGCTTACGCGCTTCCGGCATTTTAACCGCATCAAGCATGCGCACCGATTCTTCAAAGGCTGCACTTTTACCCATATTTTTGTGCTGCATCAGCACTTCCATCAACTGCTCGCCAACGCGCATATAAGGGTTGAGCGAGGTCATCGGGTCCTGGAAGATCATCGAAATCTCTTCCGCCCGCAGCTTGTTGAGCTGTTTTTCCGGCAGGTTGAGGATTTCACGGCCGTTAAATTTAGCCGATCCGCCAATGCGACCGTTGCTGGCCAACAGCCCCATCAGCGCAAAGGCGGTCTGGGATTTACCGGAGCCGGACTCCCCCACGATACCCAGCGTTTCGCCGGCGCGCAGGTCGAAGTTCAGATCGTTCACTGCCGTCACGTCACCGTCCGGAGTGCCGAAGGTCACGCGCAAGTCTTTTACATCCAGCAACAGCGGCGATTTAGCGGCGGTGCTGGTTTGCAACTGCGGATTTTCAATGGTGCTCATGATTGCACTCCTTAACGATCTTTCGGGTCGAGGGCGTCACGCAGGCCATCGCCGATAAAGTTGAAACAAAACAGAGTGACAACCAGGAAACCCGCCGGGAACAGCAGCAACCACGGTGAAACTTCCATCGAGTTGGCGCCATCGCTCAGCAATGCACCCCAGCTGCTTAACGGCTCCTGGGTACCCAACCCCAGGAAGCTGAGGAAAGATTCGAACAAGATCATGCTCGGCACCAGCAATGAAGCGTATACCACCACCACGCCAAGCACGTTCGGTACGATATGGCGCAGCACGATATTGCGACTCGACACACCGCACACCAACGCCGCTTCGATAAACTCTTTACGCTTCAGGCTCAGCGTTTGTCCGCGCACAATACGCGCCATATCCAGCCAGGACACCATGCCGATCGCCACAAAGATCAGCAGGATGTTTTGCCCAAAGAAGGTAACCAGCAAGATCACGAAGAACATGAACGGGAAGGAGTTGAGGATTTCCAGCAGGCGCATCATTACCGAGTCGGTTTTTCCGCCCAGGTAACCGGACATCGCGCCATACAAAGTCCCGACCACCACCGCCACCAGCGCGGCCGATACGCCAACCATCAGCGAGATACGTCCGCCAATCGCCACCCGCACCAGCAAGTCACGACCGGAGGAGTCGGTGCCAAAGTAGTGTCCCGCGTCAAAACTCGGCGCGGCCGACATCATCGCCCAATCGGTATCGTCATAGGCAAACTGTGACAGCCAGGGCGCCACAATCACAAACAGGGTAATCAGCACCAGCACGAACAGGCTGCTGACTGCCGCACGGTTATGCACAAAGCGGCGACGGGCATCCTGCCACAGGCTGCGCCCTTCCACTTCGAGCTTTTCGCTGAAGTTCTCCAGAGCCTCGCTGTTCTTTTTCGTCAACATCATTTGCGTGCTCCAGCTTAATAACGAATTTTTGGATCGATAACGGCGTACAGCACGTCCACGATCGCGTTAAACAAAATGGTCAGGCCGCCTACCAGGATGGTCAGGCTCAATACCAAAGAGTAGTCGCGGTTCAGCGCGCCATTAACAAACAGCTGGCCAATACCCGGCAGACCATAAATGGTTTCGATCACCATGGAGCCGGTGATGATGCCGACAAACGCCGGGCCCATATAAGAAAGTACCGGTAATAACGCAGGCTTGAGCGCATGACGGAAAATAATGCGACGCATCGGTAAGCCTTTGGCGCGGGCTGTGCGGATAAAGTTTGAGTGCAGCACTTCAATCATCGATCCCCGCGTGATACGGGCGATACTGGCAATATAGGCCAGTGATAACGCCACCATCGGCAGGATGATGTATTTCGGCGCCCCGCCGTTCCAACCGCCACCCGGCAACCATTTCAGCGTGATGGCGAAAATCAACACCAGTAACGGCGCCACCACGAAACTGGGGATCACCACCCCGGTCATGGCAAAGCCCATCACCGTATAATCCCATTTGGTATTTTGATTCAGCGCGGCAACCACCCCGGCGCTAACTCCCAGGACGACCGCCAACAAAAATGCGGCAAGGCCAAGCTTGGCGGAGACCGGGAATGAAGCAGCCACCAGATCGTTAACCGAGTAATCTTTGTATTTGAATGACGGACCGAAATCCCCTTTCGACAGTTGCACCAGATAATGGCCGTACTGCTTCCAGATCGGATCGTTCAAATGGTATTTGGCCTCGATGTTGGCCATCACTTCCGGCGGCAATGCGCGCTCGCCGGTGAATGGGCTGCCGGGTGCCAAACGCATCATGAAGAATGAGATGGTAATAAGGATAAATAGTGTCGGGATCGCTTCTAACAAGCGACGAAATATAAATTTAAGCATTGCCCTAACCCTGTGCTGCAGCCTGATAACGGCTTATTATTCTCAACATGGGCCGGCGGTTCACACCGCCGGCACTTACCTTATCAATGCTTGATGATGTACAGGTTTTTGTCGTACACGTTATCAAGTGGGTCTTTACCGGTGTAACCCCCAACATAAGGTTTCACCAGACGGGCATTCACGTAGTAATAAACCGGAACGATGGCGGAGTCTTTATCCAACTGCACTTCGGCTTTCTGATACAGCTCTGCACGTTCTTCTTTGGTTTTCGCCGTCAGCACATTCGCCATCAGCTTATCGAACTCCGCGCTCTTATAGTGCGGGGTATTACTGCTGCTGTCAGACAGCATCATGTTCAGGAACGAGCTTGGTTCGTTATAGTCGGCACACCAGCCGGCGCGCGCTACGTCATAGGTCCCCTGATGACGGGTATCCAGGAAGGTTTTCCACTCCTGATTCACCAACTTCACGTCCACACCCAGGTTTTTCTTCCAGATGGAGGCCGCGGCGATCGCCAGTTTTTTGTGCAGATCGGAAGTGTTGTACAGCAGTGAGAAAGTCAGTGGTTTGCCCGGGCCGTAACCCGCGTCAGCCAGCAGTTTTTTCGCTACTTCGTTGCGTTTTTCCTGTGTCCAGCCGAACCACTCTGGTGGCGTCAGTTTGGCGCCATCGGTGTAAGGAGGTGTGAAGCTGTAGGCCGGCAGATCACCCTGGTTTTTCACTTTATTGGTGATGATGTCACGGTCCAGACCCAGCTTCAGCGCTTCACGTACGCGCTGATCGGTAAATGGGGCCTTCTGGTTGTTGATCTCGTAGTAATAGGTACACAGGTAGGGATCAACGTGAACTTCTTTCGGGATCTCTTTCTTCAACTTCTGGAACAGTTCAATCGGCATGTTGTTATAGGTCATGTCGATTTCGCCGGTGCGGTAGCGGTTCACATCGGTCACTTCCGACGAAATTGGCAGGAACGTCACTTTATTAATGATGGTTTTGGCGTTATCCCAATATTCCGGGTTACGTTCCAGCACGATACGTTCGTTAACCACCCAGTCTTTCAGCTTGTAAGCACCGTTGCTGACGTAGTTCGCCGGCAAGGTCCACTTCTCGCCAAACTTCTCAACCGCGTCTTTAAACACTGGCTTCATCGCATAGTGCGGCGTCATTTCAACCAGGTAAGGCACCGGCTCAGTCAGGGTGACCTGGAAGGTGTGATCGTCGATAGCTTTCACGCCCAGGGTGGATTTGTCTTTCTTGCCGGCGATGATGTCATCGACGTTTTCTACGTGAGCGTATTGCAGATAGCTGGCGTAAGGGGATGCCGTTTTCGGATCCACCACGCGCTGCCAGCTATAAACGAAATCTTGCGCCGTTACCGGCTTGCCATTCGACCATTTTGCGTCTTTACGCAGATGGAAGGTCCACACTTTAAAATCTTTGTTATCCCAGCTTTCCGCCACGCCTGGAACGATGGAACCATCCGGACCATTGTTGGCCAGACCTTCCATCAGATCGCGGGTAACGTTATTTTCCGGCACGCCTTCAATTTTGTGCGGATCCAGGGATTGCACTTCCGAACCGTTGTTTTTAACGATTTCTTGCTTGTCCGCCAGTTGCACGCCCGCCGGCACGTTAGCCGCAAAAGCACTTCCGGTTGCTGTGATGCCCAGCGCGGCAATAATGCCGGCCGCAAGGATGGTTTTTTTCGTGATGTTGGTCATGTGTATACTCCAGTTTTTATTATCACAGGCTCGTCGTGGAGCCTGCGTTGCCCGTGAGCGGACCTTGTTATACCGGCTGCCGATGAACGAATACGGCAGGCGGCCTTCCCTGTATTACTCACCGTTGTTGGCGTGACGTAATACCCCTCGTTACTGCTTGATGATGTATAGATTTTTCACATCGGTGTAATCCAGCGGATCTTTACCGGTAAAGCCGCCCACTGAAGGTCTGATCAAACGCGCGCTAACGCGGTAATACACCGGGACCAACGCTGAGTCTTTGTCCAACTGCACCTCAGCCTGCTGATAAAGGGCAGCACGCGCAGCTTCGTCCGGCGCTTTCAGCGTGCTGGCCATCAGGGCGTCAAACGCCGGGCTCTTGTAAAAAATGGTGTTGATACTGCTATTGGAGATCAGCAGGTTCAGGAAGGCACTTGGCTCGTTATAGTCACCACACCAGGTGGCCCGAGCCACGTCGTACTGCCCCTGATGACGGCTTTCCAGTGAGGTTTTCCACTCCTGATTGCGCAGCGTGACATCCGCGCCGAGGTTTTTCTTCCACATTGACGCCGCCGCGATCGCCTGCTGCTTATTTTGATCGGAGGTGTTGTACAGCAGCGTGAATTTCAGCGGTTTAGCCGCGCTGAAGCCAGCCTCGGCCAATAGTTTCTTCGCCTCGGCATTACGCTGTTCCTGGCTCCATCCTGCCCATTCCGGCGCGGTGAACTTGGCACCTTCGGTAAAGGTTGGGGTAAAGCTGTAGGCCGGGATCTGTCCCTGGCCCATGATCTTGTTGGCGATAATGTCGCGGTCCAACGTCAGTTTCACTGCAGCGCGCACCCGCGCATCGGTAAATGGCGCGCGCTGATTGTTGATCTCGTAATAAAAAGTGCACAGATAAGGGTTAACGTGCAATTGCTCAGGGATCTCACTCTTCATCTTCGCGAACAGGTTCGGCGGGATGGCGCTGTTGGTGATATCAATTTCACCGCTGCGGAAGCGGTTAACGTCACTGACCTCAGAAGAAATTGGCAAGAACGTTGCCTGATCGATAACCGTTTTCTTGTTATTCCAGTAGCTTGGACTGCGATCAAGCACAATGCGCTCATTCACTACCCAATCTTTCAAGCGATAAGCCCCATTGCCGACATAGTTCGCAGGCAGCGTCCATTTGTCGCCAAACTTCTCCACCACCGAACGTTTCACCGGTTTCAGCGAGGTGTGACTCAGCATGCTGATAAAATACGGCACTGGCTCGCTCAGGGAGACCTGCAGCGTTTTATCATCAATGGCTTTAACGCCGAGGGTCTGCGGACTTTGCTTGCCGGTCAGGATCGCGTCGATATTTTCAACTTTGGCGTACTGCAGATAGCTGGCGTAAGGTGAGCCGATTTTCGGATCGGCCAGGCGCTGCCAACTGTAGACAAAATCCTGTGCGGTCACCGGTGAGCCATCACTCCATACCGCGTCGGGCCGCAGGTGGAAAGTCCAGGTCTTAAAATCCTGATTTTCCCAATTTGTCGCCGCGGCCGGTATCACGTGCCCATTAGCGTCGGTGCTGACCAGCCCCTCCAGCAGGTTCAGAATGATATTGCTTTCCGGTATACCTTCGACCTTATGCGGATCCAATGAAGCCACTTCCGAACCGTTGTTAATGACAATCTTCTGCTGTTGGGCCAATTGTACCCCGGCCGGAACATCAGCCGCCTGAGCAGAATAAACGGTGCTGAGACTCAGCAAGCCGGCAATGAACATGGCCAATGGAGTGCACTTTAGGGTTTGCTGCATGGTCGAGGCTCCTTTTCATCGACAAGCAATGCTTATCGATATTCGTGAAGTATTTATAAGAATTCTAAATAAACAGACACCAGCAAAAATCATTCCCACTTTGGCGACGCGATACCGTTAATTACGCGTAGAAAGTTGCTCGGAAATTAGCAGAAGGCAATTTCCATAGCCAATAATTTTTACAGAAATGTTAAGCAATTCTCTTTTATTGCATCAGGCGGGTTTTGTCACCTTGACGAAGGGGTAACAAAGATGCAATTCAACTCATTGATTTTAATCACTAAAATTGAAATTACCACCATCAAAGCCGTACGCAGCGAACCCACACACCAGATAAAGAAACATTCAGTTAACAAAGACGCCGTTCAAAGAACAAACACCTGCTTATGTGCGGTTAATCACTAATAACACCTGGATGAAAGCGAGACAAGCCCTACAGAATGATGTGATTAAATTAACAGCAAACTTGATGTTCAGAAGGTAATAAAGGGCAATAACCGAGGAGGATAAGGGGTAAAAATAGCGCTTAGAGCTTTTATTGAGCAACAGATTAAGATTTATGCCGCATTATGGTGCAAGTGAATAAAATTCATTCACATTAAGCACTATATTAATGCGAGCCAATAATAGTTTTTATTTTTTAAAATTAATTTGAGCCGCGAATCATCCTATTCGCGACTCATTCGCCGGATTACAGCAAGCCGGGGAATATGGCCTTTATACCCGTCACGATAAACTCGATACCCAATGCCATCAGCAACAATCCCATGATACGGGTAATGACGTTAATGCCGGTTTGCCCCAATAGACGCACCAGCAGAGGCGCAGCACGGAACAACAACCAGCAACAAAAGGCGAACAACGCGATGGCCAGGGTAAACCCCAGCAGGTTCTGCCAGCTGTGGTAGCGAGAACTCCACACTATGGTAGAACTGATAGCGCCCGGCCCAGCCATCAGTGGCAATGCCAACGGCACCACGCCGATGCTCTCACGGATTGCGCTCTCTGATTTCTCCTGCTTGTTCTGTTTGTCCTCACCCAGCTTGCCGCTGATCATCGACATGGCAATACTGACCACCAGAATGCCACCGGCAATACGGAACGAATCAATCGAGATGCCGAACATGCGCAAAATCCCCTCCCCCAAAAACAGTGAGGTCCACAGGATAATGGCGACCGACAGGTTGGCGGTTAGGTTAGTTTTATTGCGCCCGGCCGCCGCCTGGTAGCTGGTCATGCTGATAAACACCGGTAAAATACCCACCGGGTTCACCAGCGCAAACAGGCCGACAAAAAATTTAATGAAGCCGGAAAAATCCAACAGAGATGGGCCCACAAATGACTCCGCTTTAGTAGCTCTAAAAGTGACACTGCCTTCGCGCGCTAATGTAATAGAATTGCCACGGGTAATCCATTGGTCATGGGCGGGATTTATATCTATTTATGCCCATGCCGATAAGATAATTCTCTATTGTTAAAGCAATGTACGGTTTATGATTTTTTATGTTGAGAAAAGTGCCTGACATAGCAGTTATCAAGAATAATTCTCAACAACCACAGCTGAATGGTGTCAGCTTGCGGTTTTTATGATTTAAATCACAAAATCACTAACCAAGAGTAGTTAAGCTCTTAGTCGTAGTCAGGGAGTAGAACAGATTAAGGAAAAAGTGGCATCTCTGTTCGCCCCGCTGTCTTCTCCTGCTGAAGCATCGGGTAAAGCTCTTTAAGCAAATCAGCGACATGTGACAAAAAATGGCGGAAAGCCTTTGTTTTTAAAACAGCATTTTCCACCGATCTGTCTATACTACTTGCTCGCACGGCTGATTTACTGAAAGAGTTTAACATTATCAGGAGAGCATTATGGCTGTAACAAATGTCGCTGAACTGAACGAGCTAGTTGCACGTGTCAAAAAAGCCCAGCGCGAATATGCCAACTTCACTCAAGAGCAAGTTGATAAAATTTTCCGCGCTGCTGCCCTCGCCGCTGCCGATGCCCGTATTCCTCTGGCCAAATTGGCCGTCGAAGAATCCGGAATGGGTATCGTTGAAGATAAAGTGATCAAAAACCACTTCGCATCAGAGTTTATCTACAACGCCTATAAAGATGAAAAAACCTGCGGCATTCTGGCCGAAGACCATACTTTCGGTACCATCACTATTGCAGAGCCTATTGGCCTGATTTGCGGTATCGTCCCTACCACCAACCCAACTTCCACGGCGATTTTCAAAGCGTTAATCAGCCTGAAAACCCGTAACGGTATTATCTTCTCTCCGCACCCACGTGCGAAAAACGCCACCAACAAAGCCGCGGATATTGTGCTGCAGGCCGCGATTGCCGCCGGTGCGCCTAAAGATATCGTCGGCTGGATTGACCAACCTACCGTTGAACTGTCTAACCAACTGATGCACCACCCTGACATCAACCTGATCCTCGCGACCGGCGGTCCGGGCATGGTGAAAGCCGCCTACAGCTCCGGCAAACCGGCTATCGGCGTTGGTGCAGGTAACACCCCTGTGGTGGTTGACGAAACTGCAGACATCAAACGCGTTGTTGCTTCAATCTTGATGTCCAAAACCTTCGACAACGGCGTCATTTGCGCCTCTGAGCAGTCTGTCATCGTGGTTGATTCAATCTATGATGCAGTCCGCGAACGTTTCGCTACCCACGGCGGCTACATGCTGCAGGGTAAAGAGCTGAAAGCCGTTCAGGACATTATCCTGAAAAACGGTGGCCTGAATGCGGCTATCGTTGGCCAGTCTGCACCGAAAATCGCTGAAATGGCTGGCATCAAAGTACCGGCAAGCACCAAAGTGCTGATCGGTGAAGTGAAGCTGGTTGATGAAACAGAGCCTTTCGCTCACGAAAAACTGTCGCCTACACTGGCTATGTATCGCGCCAAAGACTTTGCCGACGCCGTCAGCAAAGCGGAAAAGCTGGTCGCCATGGGCGGTATCGGTCACACCTCTTGCCTGTACACCGACCAGGATAACCAGCCGGAACGCGTTGCCTTCTTCGGCGACAAGATGAAAACCGCACGTATCCTGATCAACACCCCGGCTTCTCAGGGGGGCATCGGTGACCTGTACAACTTTAAACTCGCTCCGTCACTGACGCTGGGCTGCGGTTCATGGGGGGGTAACTCCATCTCTGAAAACGTCGGTCCAAAACACTTGATCAACAAGAAAACTGTAGCGAAGCGAGCAGAAAACATGTTGTGGCATAAACTTCCGAAATCAATCTACTTCCGCCGTGGCTCACTGCCTATCGCGCTGGAAGAAGTAGCGACCGACGGGGCAAAACGCGCCTTCATTGTGACCGACCGCTACCTGTTCAATAACGGTTATGCCGACCAGATCACCTCCGTTCTGAAGTCTCACGGCATTGAAACAGAAGTCTTCTTTGAAGTTGAAGCGGATCCAACACTGTCCATCGTGCGTAAAGGCGCTGAGCAGATGAACTCCTTCAAACCAGACGTGATCATCGCGCTGGGTGGGGGTTCACCGATGGATGCTGCGAAGATCATGTGGGTGCTGTACGAACATCCTGAAACCCATTTCGAAGACCTGGCGCTGCGCTTTATGGATATCCGTAAACGTATCTACAAGTTCCCGAAAATGGGCGTCAAAGCAAAAATGATTGCCGTGACGACCACTTCAGGTACCGGTTCAGAAGTAACACCGTTTGCGGTAGTGACCGACGACGTAACCGGCCAGAAATATCCACTGGCGGATTACGCACTGACACCGGATATGGCGATCGTTGACGCCAACCTGGTGATGAACATGCCAAAATCCCTGTGCGCCTTCGGCGGCCTGGATGCAGTCACTCACGCACTGGAAGCTTACGTTTCAGTACTGGCGAACGAATACTCTGATGGTCAGGCGCTGCAAGCGTTGAAACTGCTGAAAGAGTATCTGCCAGCCAGCTACAAGGAAGGTGCCAAGAACCCGGTAGCCCGTGAGCGCGTGCACAATGCCGCCACCATCGCCGGTATCGCGTTCGCCAACGCCTTCCTGGGGGTTTGCCACTCAATGGCCCACAAACTGGGCTCTGAGTTCCATATCCCACACGGTCTGGCCAACGCAATGCTGATCTCCAACGTTATTCGCTATAACGCGAACGACAACCCAACCAAGCAAACGGCATTCAGCCAGTACGACCGCCCACAGGCTCGTCGTCGCTACGCTGAAATCGCTGACCACCTCGGTCTGGGCGCACCGGGTGACCGTACTGCACAGAAAATCGAGAAGTTGCTGACCTGGCTGGACGAGATCAAAGCCGAACTGGGCATCCCGGCATCAATCCGTGAAGCCGGCGTGACGGAAGCCGATTTCCTGGCGAAAGTTGACAAGCTGTCTGAAGACGCCTTTGACGACCAATGTACCGGCGCCAACCCGCGTTATCCGCTGATTGCAGAACTTAAGCAAATTATGCTGGATACCTTCTACGGCCGTAAGTTTAGTGAAGCGGAAGATGAAGAAGTTTTGGTAGCACCTGTTGCGGCCAAAGCGGAAAAAAAGACCAAAAAGTAACGGTTCATTGAACCAATAAAAAACCGCCGAAAGGCTAACACCGATCGGTTAAGCAAAATGATCGGTTGAACGATCCTGCAGGTGTATGACAATAAGCCTCATCATTTTCTGATGGGGCTTTTTCATGCTTTCTACCTGGCTAGATGAAACACAAACCTGGGCTGAACCCGACTCTCTTTCCTGTTTTCAGCGCGCTATCCCTCTTGAATGGATCTCTCAGGTCCTTCAATCCACAGATAAAGCCAGCATCAGAAAGCGTAAATTTCCCGCTGAACTCGTTGTCTGGTTAATTATCGGTATGGGACTTTATCGTGACCGTCCCATCACTGATGTCGTGACAAAGCTCGACCTTTTTCTGGGCAACTCGCTGGCCGCCAGTTCCATCGCTCAGGCCCGTCAGCGGCTCAGTGATGCCCCGCTTGAAGCATTATTCCATCTGACGGCACATCACTGGACTCAGCAGGAAGACAAGGAAGATCTGTGGTGCGGATTACGGTTATTTGCGGTGGATGGCACACTTTTTCGCACACCCGACACTCCGGAACTGTCCGAGCATTTTGAGTACATAAAGCATCGTCCTGACAGGCATACCGAGTACCCAATGGTCCGGTTGTGCGCGTTAATGTCACTGCGCAGTCGGTTAATCCACGATGTCAGGTTCGGTCCGGCAAATACGGGAGAGGTCAGCTATGCAAAGCAGTTATCCCCGCAACCGTGCAGCCTGACCCTGTTTGACCGTTGCTATTTATCAGCAGAATTACTGATTAACTGGCAGCGAGAACAGCCGGAAGCCCACTGGCTGGTGCCGCTGAAAGGCAACACAAAATATCGGGTACTGAAAACGTTCAGCGAAGGTGATCATCTGGTGGAAATGCAGGTCTCGGCTCATGCCCGCAAGCAGGACAACGGGTTGCCGGAGGTGTGGCAGGCGAGACTGATAGAATGTGATGGGTCCAGTGATTACAGAGGATTTATCACTTCACTGACGGATGCGGAACGCTATCCCGTCGCTTCATTGCGGAATGTTTATCAGGAGCGCTGGGTGATAGAAAACGGTTACGGTGAAGTGAAACAGTTCCAGCTGAATACAGCGACGTTGCTGCGAAGTCAAAAGGTGACGGGGATTTATCAGGAGGTGTGGGGCCTGCTGACAGCGTATAACCTGATAAGACAGGAAATGAGCCAGATAGCCAGAGAAGCGAAAGTCTCCCCGCTACGGATAAGCTTCGTGATGGCGATGCGACTGATAAGGGATGAGTTAATCTGGTGTTCGCTGGGTAAGCCAGGAGCGATACCGACAAAGCTGCGAAAAATGCGGGAAGATGTGAAGCAGTTCATTCTGCCGGAGAAAAGAAAACGGCCCAAAGAAAGGGCCGTTCGGATCTCAAAAATCCAGTATCCCGTTCACTCAAAACATCTTAAGTGAACGGTGTTAGCCGAAAGGCGTTTTTTTATGCTGAAGGATTAACTCAACCTTCTAGGTTGCACCATTGCGCTCAAATACGCTACAAGGCTCCCTGTGGGGTTCAAAATCTTACTCCTGTGCCTGTATGGCTTCCTTATAATGCTTGCGGCAAACGGAGACATAGCTCTCGTTACCGCCTATCACGACCTGCTCACCGGCATGCATCGCCTGCCCGCTCTCATCCAGCCGTAACACCATATTAGCCTTGCGTCCGCAATGGCAGATAGTTTTCAACTCTACCAGTTTGTCTGCCCAGGCCAGCAAGTATTGGCTGCCGATGAACAGCTCACCCAGAAAGTCAGTGCGCAAGCCGTAACACAAAACGGGAATATCCAGTTGGTCGACCACATCGCACAATTGCTCAACCTGCTGCTTCGTCAGAAACTGGCTTTCATCCAACAACACGCAATGTATCGGTTGCTGTTGATGTTCCTGTGCAATCATTGCGTAGAGCATCGACTCGTTATTATAGAGCTGTGCCTGGGATGACAGGCCGATCCGCGAGCTCACTTTACCCACGCCAAAACGGTGATCTATTTCGGCGGTAAACACCAGCGTACGCATACCACGTTCTTGATAATTATATGAAGATTGCAACAACGCGGTAGATTTCCCTGCGTTCATAGCAGAGTAATAAAAATAAAGTTGAGCCATGGGCCCGCAACTCCAATGGTATAAGAAATATTCAAACGTTGATTCAGACGTAAAGTGTAACATAACCTGCTGGCCTGCTCACGTCCGGGTTAATCAACATCCCGACTAAACGAATACCAAACTTTCAAATGAAACATTAGGTTCTGTGCGCGCCGTGCTTTTACATCTATTTACAGGATAACTCCCGTCCGTCATCACATTTAATTACTGCTAATGATTAGCATCCGGCATTAATGGTTATACCAACACAGGTCAGTCCCCGAGACACAGAGGTACTGAATCTATTAACACCAGCCGGTTCTACAGCAAAGTATTTAATGACATAAAACAGCTAAGGCTACAGTTCTTGACGTTATCCTTACTCGTATACCCCCATTGTTTACAGTGTTTGCATACTAAGACGCGTGATTTAACCCACAGAACTCATCGTAATATTGATATAAAACACAATTATAACTTAGCCATGAATGCCTTTCAGCCATAGCAAACATACCGCATTGTTGAAAATTTGACTTAAAAATGGAGGTTGTAATACTTATCCCCCCCGCCTATATTAGCCGGAGTGTTCAGGTTAGGTGTTTTAAAAGGTAAATTTGAGCGTTCCTTTCAATTTGTCTATTGCAGAAAAGAAAAGAGCACTCTATTATTATCCAGACGCCCCCCACCAATATAATTTGAGACTAGGACAATGAGCGAAGCATTAAAGATTTTGAACAACATCCGTACTCTACGCGCACAGGCAAGAGAATGCAGCCTGGAAACGCTGGAAGAGATGCTTGAAAAACTGGAAGTTGTTGTGAACGAACGTCGCGAAGAAGACAGCCAGGCTCAAGCAGAAGTTGAAGAACGCACCCGTAAACTGCAGCAATATCGTGAAATGCTGATTGCTGACGGTATTGATCCTAATGAACTGCTGCAAACTATGGCTGCAACTAAAGCCGCTGGTAAAGCTAAACGTGCAGCACGTCCGGCTAAATACCAATATAAAGACGAAAACGGTGAACTGAAAACCTGGACTGGCCAGGGCCGTACTCCAGCAGTGATTAAGAAAGCTATCGAAGAGCAAGGTAAATCTCTGGACGATTTCCTGCTGTAATAGCATTCCGCTGCACGTTAAAAAGGCTCCCTCGGGAGCCTTTTTGTTATGCTTATTTTCAGAGATGACAGAACTCAAGTTAGGCTTTAGGTAATTATCCTATGGAAGTCACCCTCTCCCCATTGGTTTTGTCTCCTGATTTACCGGGCTGCCCTGACTTTGCCTAAGCATAAAAAAGGGGCCAAGGCCCCTTATAGCATTTACACACTGCTCAATTACTGAACTTTATAAAATGATTTATACCATTCAACAAAGCGTTTCACGCCTTCTTCAACGCTGGTTTCAGGCTTGAAGCCAATCACACGATAAAGCTCCGCAGTATCAGCACTGGTATCTAACACGTCGCCAGGCTGCATCGGCAGCATATTCTTACGAGCCTCAACCCCCAACGCCTGTTCCAGTGCCCTGATATATTCCATCAGCTTCACCGAGCTACTGTTGCCGATATTATAAACATGGTATGGCGCAGAACTGGTCGCCGGCGAACCCTGCTCAACCGTCCAGGCTGGATCTGCCTGAGGAATAACCGCCTGCAATCGCACAATAGCCTCTGCGATATCGTCAATGTAGGTAAAGTCACGGTGCATCTCCCCGTGGTTATATACATCGATACTTTCGCCCGCCAATATGGCCTTGGTAAATTTAAACAGCGCCATATCCGGGCGTCCCCATGGGCCATATACGGTAAAGAAACGCAAGCCGGTGGTGGGAATACCATATAAGTGGGAGTAGCTGTGCGACATCAGTTCGTTGGCTTTCTTGGTAGCCGCATACAATGATACCGGGTGATCGACAGAATCTTCAGTCGCAAAAGGCAGTTTACGGTTCAGACCATATACCGAACTGGAAGAAGCATATAACAGATGCTCAACTTTATTGTGTCGGCACCCTTCCAGCACGTTTAAATGCCCGATGAGATTCGAGTCCGCATACGCCAGGGGATTTTCCAAAGAATAGCGCACCCCGGCTTGAGCCCCCAGGTGAATCACCCGTTGGAACTGATGCTCGGCAAACAGCTGCCCCATACCCTCGCGATCGGCCAAATCCAGCTTAATAAACTGGAAGTCGGGTTTATCCGCCAGCAGATCGAGGCGAGCCATTTTCAGACTCACATCGTAGTAATCATTCAGGTTGTCGATACCAACAACCTGATGCCCAGCAGCCAGCAGACGCTCGGCAACGTGAAAACCGATAAACCCTGCGGCACCTGTAACCAGGAATTTCATATATGTCCCCTTAAATAACCGGCTGAATGGACGCACCGCGACCAATGGCATAATAGGTAAAACCGCGGCTTTCCAGACGCTCAGGGTCAAACAAGTTGCGGCCATCAAAGATCACCGGCTGCTTTAACGAGCCTTTAACCGCGTCGAAATCGGGCGCGCGGAAGTTCTGCCATTCGGTACAGATAACCAACGCATCAGCCCCTTGCAGGGCCGCTTCTTTGGTGCCTACCAGCTTTAGATCGTCGCGATGGCCATAGATGCGCTGCACTTCGTTCATCGCTTCAGGGTCGTACGCCTGCACGGTAGCACCCGCTTCCCACAGTTGCTCCATCAGCACACGGCTGGAGGCTTCACGCATGTCGTCGGTATTAGGTTTGAAGGCCAGTCCCCATAACGCAAAGGTTTTGCCCTTCAGATCTTCACCAAAGTGATGTTTGATAAATTTGGTCAGCTTATATTTCTGCTGATAGTTAACCTGCTCTACCGCCTGCAACAGTTTTGGCTGGTAGCCAATATGCTCCGCAGTGCGGATCAGAGCCTGAACGTCTTTAGGGAAGCAGGAGCCGCCATAGCCGCAGCCTGGATAGATAAAGTGATAGCCAATACGGGAATCAGAACCGATACCCTGACGCACTTTCTCAATGTCAGCACCGAGCATTTCGGCCAGATTAGACATTTCATTCATAAAGCTGATTTTGGTCGCCAGCATGCAGTTGGCTGCATACTTGGTCAGTTCAGCACTGCGAATGTCCATCATGATCATGCGATCGTGATTGCGGTTGAACGGCTCATACAGCTCACGAATAGGCTCGATCACATCTTTGTTATCGGTACCGATGACGATACGCTCAGGACGCATGCAGTCTGCTACCGCAGCGCCTTCTTTCAGGAACTCAGGGTTGGAAACCACATCGAAAAGAATTTTGCTGCCACGTTTCTGCAACGTTTCTTCCATAACCTGACGGACTTTATCTGCGGTGCCAACCGGCACGGTAGATTTGTCGATAACCACTTTACGGTCGGTCATATGTTCTGCGATGGTACGCGCTACAGCAGTCACGTATTTCAAATCGGCCGAACCATCTTCATCCGGTGGTGTCCCCACGGCGATGAACTGAATGGTGCCATGCGCGACGCCGGCTTTAGCATCGGTGGTGAAATGCAAACGACCGGCTTCATAGTTTTGTTGCACCAACGGCGTCAGACCAGGCTCAAAAATAGGGATGTTCCCTTTCTTCAGATTTTCGACTTTACGCTCGTCTATATCAATACACATCACGTCGTGGCCGACTTCAGCAAGAACCGCAGCCTGCACCAGGCCAACATAGCCAATACCAAAAACTGTTACTTTCATGGGAAAATCCTAGTTTTTCAAATTAAGACGAAAGATAAATAAATTATTTTTTATCAGCGGCCAGTAACTGCTTCAACCACTGAGTAAAATCTTGGCCCAGCCCGGCATGACGCATGCCATATTCGACAAACGCCTGCATATAACCAAGCTTATTGCCGCAATCATGGCTGATCCCTTTCAGGTGATAAGCCTCTACGGTCTCTTGCTGCATCAGCATTTCAATGCTGTCGGTAAGCTGGATTTCACCACCGGCACCCGGAGGGGTTTTCGACAACAGCGGCCAGATATCGGCGGAGAGCACATAACGGCCAACAATGGCCAGGTTAGACGGCGCTTCATCCGGCGAAGGTTTTTCGACCACGCTGACCATCGGGGCACTTTCGCCCGGCTGCAGCTCATATCCTTTGCAATCAGCCACGCCGTAGTTGCCAACATCTTTATGTGGCACGGGTTCAACCATAATCTGGCTGATGCCGGTTTGTTCATAGCGCTGCAGCATTTCGTGCAAATTGTCTTTTTTCAGATCGGAACTGTACTCATCGAGGATAACATCCGGCAAAATCACGGCCACCGGCTCGTCACCCACCAACGGATAAGCACACATAATCGCGTGCCCCAGCCCTTTAGCTACCCCCTGACGTACCTGCATCACGGTAACGCCCTTTGGACAGATAGACTGCACTTCATCCAGCAACTGGCGCTTAACACGCTTTTCCAGCATCGCTTCCAGTTCAAAACTGGTATCGAAATGGTTTTCGATCGAATTCTTGGAGGAATGGGTAACCAACACAATCTCGTTAATCCCTGCTGCAATACATTCATTGACAACGTATTGGATCAAGGGCTTGTCAACCAGCGGCAGCATTTCTTTTGGAATGGCTTTTGTCGCCGGCAACATCCGTGTTCCCAAGCCTGCAACCGGGATCACAGCCTTTCTGACTTTACGATTTACAGCAGGCATTATTTCCTCTCTTAATAGCGCTCGGTTTATGAGCTTCATCAACCATACAAAAAAACCTTCGGAGTATACCAGCTTATGACTGACTGGCATTAGCCACAGCACAAATAGAAAAACTTTAGGATAATTACCCTATGGGCTAACTGAGGTAAAAATAAGCACGTCAAATATCTAAATTCCACATGCTGTTTTAATCACGTTGGTTTATTCGGCGCTGAGCATCAAGCGCAGCCTGCCGCCAGAGCCCCAGACCTGGCACTGCCAGGCGGCACAGTGCTGGCTGATTTGATTCATATAGGTCGCACCCAGTGTCCCTAGCGGCACACCGTTGCTCAGTTGAATTTGATTATCACCGGTATTCACATTGGCATGTAGGCCTGCGGAGACCAAAATCAGGTTTTTATATTCGGCGTGATAATATCCGACCAACAGCGGGAATTGCCCTTCCAGTTTGCCCTGACGTAATAATTGATTAACTTGCTTTAACAATGATGTCATTTGCGGTAACCGATGACGCTGATTAGCTAAATGATCCTGCAGTAGTCCATTAAATAAAGCCCGCAGGAGTAATGCCGCCAATACGCCATTATCCCCTGCACGGGTCACATCCAGACAATAGAACGCCAGATCCTTATCCGATAGCGCGGCAATATCCAACACCAGCCCCGGATTTTCGCCGGTGGTTAATTGCCGGTAATTAACCCGGCAATGAGCAATGGTTTGTTGAACCGGTGGCTGTAGCTGTTTGAGCAACCTCACCGCTTCGGAGGGATTTTTACTCAGTGCATCCCAGTCCTGGAACAGTTCCACTTCTTCGATAGCCGGTGAAGTAAACATATTGGGATACAGGCAACCCAGCACCGCTTCACGCAGGCGATTGAGATCGGTCACCGGCTTTAACAACACGTCCTGGACGCCCAACCGCAACATCTTGGCGATATCCGCCATTTTATCGGTTGCCGAGATCACCAACACCGGGGTTTGTACGCCTTGCAGGCGCAGATGTTCGACAAACTCGATCCCATCCATTTCCGGCATCGCCAGATCGCACAGGATTAAATCGGGATGAACATCATCCACCAGACTCAATGCCTGCAAACCGTTGGCCGCTTCACTGGTTTCCGCCCCCAACGATTTCAAATAGCCAACAAGCACGGAACGAAAAACCAGTTCGTCCTCAACGACCAAAATGCGCTTGTGAGTCAGTGGTAATGCCATCAGCCGAGCCTCTTCCCTTTCCATAGTGTAATAGTGGCTCAAAAAGACTATTTATGCCTGCCGGAAATTTTCCCCACTGCAGGTCATACCGTTAAGAACCGTAAATTATTTGTTTTTTATCAATGGCAACAGCTTATCCAGCTGTTTTTCAACCGCCAGTCTACCCGCTTCAATCGCTTCATCGGCGCGATGGAAGTCTAATGTCGAAATCTGTGGGCAATAGGGTTGGATCAGCACGTCCGGCGGATCGCCAGCCATGCGGTTGCGTTTCAGCCGATTTTCCAGCACCTGGATCGAAGTCCCCATGATCTCCATCGCCGTCGGCGTGAAATTCGGCTTTCTGGTGGTCATTTTGCTGATACGTTCCCTCAATCGCCCTCGCCAGTTTCGGGCGGGGAAATCTTTTGGTGCCTCCAGCTCAGGACCGCGTACCGAGAACAAATCTTGCTGCATTAAATGGGCATCATGTTGCAGGTCAACGGCAATAACGATGTCTGCCCCCAAAGCCCGGGTCAATGAGATAGGTACCGGATTCACCACCGCACCATCCACCAGCCAATAACCGTCAAACCACACCGGTGCCAAGAGACCAGGCATGCTGCACGACGCACGCACCGCCTGATGAATATCTCCTTCCGTTAACCACAGTTCCCGCCCGGTGCTCAGATTAGTCGCTACCGCGCCAAACTTCAGTGAACATTCAGCGATATCATCAATCTTCAACAACTGCGCTACCGCGTTGAACACACGTTCGCCACGCAACAGCCCACCGCGTTGCCAGGACAAGTCCATCAGACGGATCACATCCCAATAGCTGAATGAACGCACCCAGGTTTCCATCGCCGGTAAACGGTGGCTGGCAAATGCCGCGCCAACCAAGGCACCCACCGAGCAGCCGGCTACTATATCGACTTCAACACCCAATTTCTTTAGCGCGTTGATCACACCGATATGAGCCCATCCTTTGGCCGACCCCGCGCCCAATGCCAATCCGACCTTAATTTTCCGCATCGTTTCCGCCCTTTTTCGGTGAATTGTTTCGACCCTGCTGTCAGCGTAGATTGTCACAGCCGAATATTGTTAGGTAACATATGCGCTAAATTTGTTTCAGCATCGGCCCGTTCACTTCGTTCCGGCCATTTTAGGAGTTACCTTGCCCGAATTATGCCCCTGCGGCAGCGGCCTGGAGTATAGCGTATGCTGCGAGCCCTACATCAACGGCACCCAAACGCCTGCGACCCCCGGTAAATTAATGCGTTCGCGTTTTAGCGCTTACGTAAAACACAATGTAGATTACCTGATAGCCACCTGGCATCCCGACTGCCATGCCGCTGAATGGCGCAACGGGATCGTCGACAGCTTCAAGAATACCGAATGGCTCGGTCTGACGGTGGTGGAAGAAAAACAGGGGCATGAAGTCGAAGAGGGTTTTGTCGAGTTCATCGCCCGCTTCGTCGACGGCAGCACCGGCGAGCACAAGGCGATGCACGAGCGTTCACGCTTCCTTCAACTTGAGCAACGCTGGTACTATATTGACGGAACCAAGCCCCAGCCAGGCAGAAACGCCATTTGCCCCTGCGGCTCAGGGAAAAAATATAAAAAGTGCTGCGGGCGTTAGCCGGCAGTCATAGTATTCAATAGATTTCAGGCCGCGGCCAATCAGGCGTTGCTTGAAAATACAGATGATAAAAACTCTCGCCTGCGAAGACAGGACGTTCAGTATCTGACAGGATCCTCACTCCCATGCCACACCAAAATGTACAAAGAAAAATTTTGCGCACCATTTGTCCGGATGCCAAAGGCCTGATCGCCAAGATCACCAATATTTGTTACAAGCATGAACTCAACATTATTCAAAACAATGAGTTCGTTGATCACCGCACCGGCCGTTTCTTTATGCGTACCGAACTGGAAGGCATTTTCAACGACACCACACTGCTGGCAGATCTCGACAGCGCGCTGCCGGTGGGCTCGGTTCGCGAACTGCATAACTCTGGCCGTCGTCGCATTGTGGTGCTGGTCACTAAGGAAGCACATTGCCTGGGCGACCTGTTGATGAAAAGCGCCTATGGCGGCCTGGATGTGGAAATCGCGGCGGTTATCGGCAACCATGATACCTTGCAAACGCTGGTCGAGCGTTTCGATATTCCGTTCCACCTGGTCAGCCATGAAGGCCTGACGCGCGATCAGCACGATCAGAAAATGATGGCCCAGATCGATCAGTATCAACCGGACTACGTGGTATTGGCCAAGTATATGCGGGTGTTGACGCCGGCATTCGTCCAGCACTACCCGAATCAGGTGATCAATATCCATCACTCGTTCCTGCCGGCGTTTATCGGTGCTCGTCCTTATCATCAGGCTTACGAACGCGGTGTGAAAATCATCGGCGCTACCGCCCACTACGTTAACGATAATTTGGATGAAGGCCCCATCATCATGCAGGACGTGATCCATGTCGATCACACCTATTCTGCTGACGATATGATGCGTGCCGGACGTGACGTTGAGAAAAACGCACTCAGCCGCGCGCTGTACCATGTGCTGGCGCAGCGGGTATTTGTTTACGGCAACCGGACGGTTATTCTGTAATTGCTCAATAAAGCGGTGCCTTTCGTTCAGGGATGCACCGCCGCGAGTAAAAAATCGGCAAACGATTCATTTTCTGCATTTCAATACTTTACACGCCCGTTTCATTTGATATGATGCGCCCCGCTTACCGAGACAGATGTTTCGCAAGCAAGGCCAGTGGTGGGGTTCCCGAGCGGCCAAAGGGAGCAGACTGTAAATCTGCCGTCACAGACTTCGAAGGTTCGAATCCTTCCCCCACCACCATCTTCTCTCTGTTAAGAGTGAAGTCGCAGTAAAGAAACCGGCCCGGTTTCTTCCGGTTCAAACCGGAACTACAATTTGTAAACCATGAATACCATGGTGGGGTTCCCGAGCGGCCAAAGGGAGCAGACTGTAAATCTGCCGTCACAGACTTCGAAGGTTCGAATCCTTCCCCCACCACCATCCTTGTATGTCCCCCCAGTATTAAATCAAACCTGAAAGTACCACATCACTCCTTACCGGGAGGGATGAGAAGCTTCGACAAGGTTCGAGTCTCACGCAGTGAGACAACGCGCTTCAGCGCGGCCCGAAGGGTGAGTCGCACCGCGACGAATAATCCTTCCCCCACCACCATCCTTGTATGTCCCCCAGTATTAAATCAAACACCAAATCCGCTCTATCTTACAGATCTCTCATTTATCAATTCCCCTAACCCTTTAGCGCATCCTCAACTTGAACTCCGGCCCACAATTCGCTATACCACTGACTTCTTTAATGCAGTAAGGAAGAAAGTGCATGCGTAACAATATCTGCGTTTTTTGTGGCGCCAGCGAAGGCGTCAATCCTGCTTATGCCGAGAATGCACGGCAATTGGGTCAGACGTTGGCCGCTCAGGGTCGGCGTCTAATCTATGGCGGCGGTAAAAAAGGATTAATGGGCATTGTGGCGGATGCGGTCCTCGCCGCCGGTGGTGAGGCCGTGGGCATCATTCCTGAGCGCCTGGTCGAAGCAGAAACCGCGCACCGGGGCCTGACGGAGTTGGAAGTGGTACCTGATATGCACACCCGTAAGGCACGCATGGCGGCGCTGGCAGATGGATTCATTGCCTTGCCTGGCGGCATAGGTACGCTGGAAGAGCTGTTTGAAATCTGGACCTGGGGTCAGATCGGCTATCACAGCAAACCGGTGGGCCTGCTGGACGTAAACGGTTTTTATCGCCCGTTAAACAGTTTCCTGCAGCACGTGGCCGATCAGGGTTTTATGCGCCATGACTACCTCGGCACCATGCACATCAGCGATTCAGCGCAAACCTTGCTGCAGCAATTCGACGACTATCAGCCGAAGAATTACGACCGCTGGGCAAAATAACTCTGCTTGCCGCCGGCGGCCGTTGCCGCTGGCCTGCGTTACATTTCTGGCCAAACTCTGCTACTATCTCAACACATTTTTCTTGTAAAAACGGCACCGCTCATGAAGTTTGTCTCTTTTAATATCAATGGACTGCGTGCGCGTCCGCACCAACTGGCCGCCATCATTGAACAGCATCAGCCCGACGTCATCGGCCTGCAGGAAACGAAAGTTCACGATGACATGTTCCCGCTGGAAGAAGTCAGTCAGCACGGTTATCACGTGTTCTACCATGGCCAAAAAGGCCACTATGGCGTGGCGCTGCTAACCAAAGAAAAACCGCTTGCCGTACGCCGTGGTTTCCCGACCGATGATGAAGACGCACAGCGCCGCATCATCATGGCCGATCTGGCGACCCCCCAAGGGACACTGACGGTAATCAACGGCTATTTCCCACAGGGTGAAAGCCGTGACCATCCGATCAAATTCCCAGCCAAGACGCGCTTCTACCAGGATTTGCAAAACTACCTGGAGCAGCAAATGTCGGTGGACTCACCGGTGTTGGTGATGGGTGACGTAAATATCAGCCCAAGCGATTACGACATCGGTATCGGTGAAGAAAGCCGCAAGCGCTGGCTGCGTACCGGTAAGTGCTCCTTCCTGCCGGAAGAGCGCGAATGGATGGATCGCCTGATGAACTGGGGCCTGGTGGATACCTACCGCCATGCGAACCCGGAACGTAACGATGAATTCTCGTGGTTCGACTACCGTTCACGTGGATTCGATGAAAACCGGGGCTTGCGCATCGACCTGTTGTTAGCCAGCACGCCATTGGCCGCACGCTGCACCGCGACTGGCATCGATTATCAGATCCGCGGGATGGAAAAACCTTCGGATCACGCCCCGGTCTGGGCAGAGTTCTCACTGTAATTTACCCAACCCCGGCACCGCCGGGGTTTTGCTATGTGGTACGTATGAAAATTATCGATGTCGTCGCCGCCATCATTGAAAAAAATGGCAAAATTCTTCTGGCACAACGTGATGCCGACAGCGATCAGGCTGGGCTGTGGGAGTTTCCCGGCGGTAAGGTCGAGGCAGGCGAGAGCCAACCACAGGCGCTGGCGCGTGAACTGGATGAAGAGTTGGGGATTGTAGCCAGTGTGGGGAGTTATGTCGCCAGTAACCAGTGGCAGCAAAGCGAGCGCATTATTCGCTTGCATGCCTGGCGGGTAGCAACCTTCAGCGGTGAATTACAAAACCGCTGCCATTCGGACTTTGTTTGGTTAGCGCCGGAGCAGGCGTTTGACTATCCCCTGGCCCCGGCGGACGTACCGCTATTAACTGCCTATATCGCCGCACAGCGGGCGAAGGTCTGAGTTACAACGTCACTTCTTCAGACGCACCCAGATCAACGGGTTAGTCCCCACCACGTTGGGGTCCCGTACGCACTGCAACGCTTCCCCTTCCACCTTGAGCACCGCCCCTTCAGAATAGTTTTGATCCTGATAGATACAGCAGCGACTGCAAGGCTGCGCGGAGGGCTGGGCAGCGGCATTTTTTGCTGCCCCCCAGATTTCCGGCGACACCGGCACCACCACATCCACGTCACCACGATTGGCCATCGCCGTGGAACAAAACAGCAACGCGCCGCTGGCCAGCATCAGTAAGCCATAATTCATTCGCTCTTCTCCCGCGCCTTACCGGCGCTTTTCTTGCGTTTTTTCGCACCGGCTGAAGGTGACGGCGGCAACCCGCGAAACGCCATACTCGCCCGGCTCTGCTTGGCCTGATAAATCAGCTCCTGCAAAGTGCCTACCAGAGGTTGCATAAAGTCCTGATAGCGACAGGATTTCTCACTGATTTGCGTCAGCGTGGCTTCCCAGTCGGCCGTCATATCAGGACGGGCGGCAATATCCGGCAGCGAATGGATCAACGCCCGACCGGTTTCACTGGAATGAATATAACGCCCTTTTTTATACAAAAACGCCCGCTTGAACAGTAATTCGATGATCCCTGCGCGCGTGGCCTCGGTCCCTAAACCATCGGTCGCTCGCAGGATTTTCTTTAGCGCTTTATCCTGAACAAAACGCGCAATCCCGGTCATGGCGGAAAGCAGACTGGCATCGGTGAACGGCCTTGGCGGTTGTGTCTGACGCTCAACCACCTCCCCGCGCTCACACAATAGCTCGTCATCTTTCGCCACCACCGGCAACGGAGAACCTTCGTTTTCCTCATCACGCTCTTTACTGCCCAACAGCGTTCGCCACCCGGCTTCCGCCAGAAAACGCGCCTTGGCGATAAACTTGCCCCCGGCGATATCCAGCTCAATCACGCACTTGCGGAACATGGCATCCGGGCAGAATTGCATCAGGTATTGTCGCGCAACCAAGCCGTAAACGTTCAGTTCGTCCTGGCTGAGGCTGACCTTACTGGCGCGGGCAGTCGGGATAATGGCGTGGTGGGCATCCACCTTCTTGTCGTCCCAGCAACGGTTACGGCGATCGCTGTCGATCACCGGCTGCGGATAAAGATCCGGCTGATGAACACTGATGGCGTTCAGCACCGAATGACGTCCGGCAAAGTGCTCTTCCGGTAGGTAGCGGCTGTCAGAACGCGGATAGGTAATCAATTTATGGGTTTCATACAGCCGCTGGCAGACGTCCAGCACCTGCTGCGCGCTCAGGTTGAAGCGTTTGGAAGCCTCAATCTGCAAGGTCGACAGTGAAAACGGCAAGGGGGCGGTATCTGATTCACGCTTATCATTATAAGACGTGACCAGCGCCGGTTGGCCCTCGATGCGTTTGAGCACGTGTTCTGCCAACGACCGGTGCAGCAGGCGTCCCTCCTCGTCCTGATAAGGCTCGCAGGAGTCACTGGGTTGCCACAGAGCGACAAAACGCTCATCTTTGGGCGTCACAATGTGCGCTTTAACTTCGAAGAAGTCCTTCGAGACGAAGTTTTCAATATCCTCGTCACGCCGTACCACCAACCCCAGCACCGGCGTCTGCACCCGCCCTACCGACAACACACCGTCATACCCGGCATTGCGCCCCAAAATGGTGTAAGCGCGGGTCATGTTGATGCCATACAGCCAGTCTGCGCGGGAGCGCGCCAGAGCAGAGACACACAAGGGGATAAAGTCGCGATTATCACGCAGCCGTTCAATGGCGCGTTCTACCGCCTGCGGGTTGAGATCGTTAATCAGACAACGGCGGACGCTGTGGCGTTTTTCCGGCGACAACGCCAGGTAATCCAGCACCTCGTCCACCAGCAATTGCCCTTCGCGATCCGGGTCACCGGCATGCACCACTTCATCGGCCTCGTGCAGCAGCTTTTTGATGGCATTAAGCTGCTTGCTGACCGACGGACGCGGCTGCAACTGCCACTTTTCAGGGATGATCGGCAGATCCGCCAGCGACCAACGCGCATAACGGCTGTCGTAGGCATCCGGCTGCGCCTGTTCTAATAAGTGGCCCACACACCAGGTCACCACATCGTTGTTACCGCAGGCGATAAATCCGTCGCCGCGACGATGTGGCTTGGGAAGGACGTCGGCAATGGCGCGCGCCAAACTCGGTTTCTCGGCAATAAACAGTCGCATTATTCACCGTTATTCTGGCTGTACGTCATCAGGAATTCTCTTACTTCAGCATAATTCCCACGGAACACAATCCGCTGGGATTTCTTTTCCAATTGGTAGTGATACATCGGATCGTAGTAGTGCTGCAACAACGGCACCAGCCACGCCTGATGCTCGTCACTATTCCCAGTGGTCTGCTGGCCCTGTAGCGCCCATTCCAGACATTGCGTCAGCAGTTGGAAACGTTCAAGCCCCAGGCGACGGCGAATAGCAAACAGGCCGTGATGCAGATACTCATCGTATTTCTGCCAGCCCAGCTGCGCACCGTAAGCCTGTTCAAACTCAATACGCATCCGATCGATATATTCTTGCTGCAGCCGTGCCAGACGCACCTCAAAGGGATCGTCTATCACCGCTACCGGTGCCTGCTGCATGCGGTTGAAGATCGGTAACGGCAGGTTGTTACTGCCAATAATGCGCCCTTCGTCCTCCAGCACCCAACGGCGGCAGCCACCATGCTGTTTTTTCAGCAATAACACAGCCAGACGATTCTCAAAATCTATCTGAGCGCTTTGATCCACCAGCGTTCGGCCAAAAGATGAACCGCGGTGGTGTGCCGCACCCTCCAGATCGATGCCGTCGGCCAGCTCATTGACCAGCAGAGTTTTACCACTGCCGGTATTGCCGCCGATCAGCACCATCGGCAGTTCGGCACTCTGCTCCAGCGTGGTGAGCAGGAAATTACGCAGCGCTTTGTAGCCGCCGGTGATGCGCGGATAGACTACGCCGGCCTCACGCAGCCACTGCTGCACCAGCTGTGAACGCAACCCGCCGCGAAAGCAATAAATATAGCCTTGCGGCCATTGGGCACATTGTGCCAGCCAGGCCGCCGTGCGCTGCTCGCGCAACCTGCCATTAACCAGGCTATGACCCAGCGCAATCGCCGCCTGCTGCCCCTGTTGTTTGTAACAGGTGCCGACGGCCTGCCGCTCATCGTCGTTCATTAGCGGCAGATTCAGCGCATTGTCGAACGCACCTTGCTGAAACTCAACCGGCGCGCGCACGTCAATCAGCGGGATATCCTGCAAAAAAATACGGCGGTAGTCCTGGATGTCTTCCCGTTCCCTCGAGGCTGACACTAGACAACCTCGATCAGGAGTTTGGACGGCACGGCCGCATGCAATTCACCGATAGCCTGAAGCTGAATGCCGTGGCGCTCGGCAATCGCCTGCACCTGCGCTTCTGCCGCCGGCAGCACCGCCAACAGCAAGCCGCCGGAGGTTTGCGGATCGCACAGCAATTGGCGCTGCAGGTCGGTCATTTCACCAACCAGATGGCCGTAACTTTCAAAGTTGCGCCCGGTGCCGCCAGGCACGCAGCCTTCGGCAATATAACGCTCGATGTCAGGCAGTTTAGGGACCTGATCAAACCATACCGTCGCCTGTAGCCCTGACCCCTGGCAAACCTCGCTCAGATGGCCCAGCAGGCCGAAACCGGTGACATCCGTCATCGCCGTCACGCCTTCGACTTCGGCAAAATCCGTGCCCGGTTTGTTCAGTTGGCACATCACTTCGGTCGCCAGACCTTCATGCTCCGGCAGCAATTTGCTTTTCTTCTCGGCAGTGGTCAGCACGCCAATGCCCAATGGCTTGGTCAGGTATAATTTGGCCCCAGCCTGCGCAGCGCTGTTTTTCTTCACCCGGTCGGTGTTGACGATGCCGGTGACCGCCAGACCAAAAATAGGCTCAGGCGCATCAATAGAGTGGCCCCCCGCCAGCGCGATACCCGCCTGCTGGCAGGCATAACGCCCACCGTCGATCACCTGCTGTGCTACTTCCGCTGGCAGCGTGGCAATCGGCCAGCCGAGGATCGCAATCGCCATGATCGGTTTACCGCCCATGGCATAGACGTCGCTGATGGCATTGGTGGCGGCGATACGGCCGAAGTCGAATGGGTTATCGACGATCGGCATAAAGAAGTCGGTGGTGCTGATGATGCCAACGCCGTTGCCGATGTCATATACCGCTGCATCGTCGCGGGTTTCATTGCCCACCAGCAAGCGCGGATCGACAAATTTCTCCCGCTCGCTGTGCAGAATAGTTTCGAGAACTTTCGGTGAGATTTTACAACCGCAGCCGGCGCCATGGCTGTACTGGGTTAAACGGATCGCTGGCGATGTCATATACCACTCCCTTCGGTTAACGGCATTCAAGATAGCATAGGGTAGCGCTTGCCGAGGGGAATGGTAAGAGCGGGCCGTCGATAACCGAACAGCCTGCTCAGAAACAACACAGAATGGCGGGATTTAGTGCGATTTTGCCGCTGCCTGCGCCAGGGATCAGAAATAGCTGACGAAAGGCGTGCTGTCTGGGGCAATCACTTTGGTGGACGCTTTTAGCTGCGGGGTGCCCAAATACAGGAAGCCGACAATTTCGTCCTGCTCGCGGCAGCCAAAGGCTTCACGCACCAGAGGATGCTCGGTCCAGGCACCGGTGCGCCAGATGCCATTGAAGCCCTGCGCCAGTGCGGCCATCTGCATCGCCTGTACCGCACAGCCGGCAGAAACCACCTGCTCCCAGCGGGGGACCTTGGTTTCTTCGGTGCAGTGTGCCACCACGGTGATGATCAATGGGGCACGGAATGGCGCTTTTGTCGCCTTTTCTATCGCGGCTTCGTCCATCTCGTCCTGCTTTGCAGCAGCTTGTAACAATTGGCTAAAACGCTCCAGACCCTGGTTTTCAATCATCACAAACCGCCATGGCTGCAACGCGCCATGATCGGGCGCCCGCAGGCCCGCATTGATGATATTCTGACGCGCCTCATCCGTCGGCGCAGGGGCCGCAAGGCGTGACGCAGAGCGGCGATTCAGTAAAAGATCCAGTGCATCCATCGTAAACTCCTGATAACAATTTTCATTACGATCACGTTAACATAGCTAAACGGTGAGTGACAGCCTCGGCATTAGCCTCTGTGACCCACGATTTAAAGCTGACATTTCCTCAGCCGCTCATTAGGATAGCGGAACATTCTCGACTCTTGCTGGAGAGCACATGCGCACATTGTGGCAAATCATTGCCGGCGTTTTCAGGTGGACATGGCGTCTGCTGAACTTTATCAGGGAACTGATCCTTAATTTGTTCCTGGTGTTGCTGATCCTGGTTGGGGTCGGTATTTATCTTTCATTCCAGAGTGCCACCACCCCTGCCGTCCCTACCCGCGGTGCGTTGCTGGTGGATCTGAGCGGCGTGGTAGTTGACCAGCCGTCGATGAACAACAAGGTACGCCAATGGGGCCGTGAACTGCTGGGCGCTTCCAGTAACCGCCTGCAGGAAAACTCCCTGTTTGACGTGGTTGACAGCATCCGCAAGGCCAAAGACGACAAAAACATTACCGGCATGGTATTGCAGTTAAATGACTTCGCCGGTGCCGACCAGCCTTCACTGCAGTACATCGGTAAAGCACTGCGTGAATTCCGTGACAGCGGCAAGCCGATCTTTGCCATCGGCGACAGCTATAACCAGACGCAATATTATCTGGCCAGCTACGCCAACAAGGTTTACCTGTCGCCGCAGGGCGCGGTCGATCTGCACGGTTTTGCCACCAACAACCTTTACTACAAGTCGCTGTTGGAAAAACTCAAGGTCACCACCAACATCTTCCGCGTCGGGACGTATAAATCCGCAGTGGAACCTTTGATCCGTGACGATATGTCACCGGCCGCCCGTGAAGCCGACAGCCGCTGGATTGGCGGGCTGTGGCAGAACTATCTGGATACCGTGGCGGCTAACCGTCAGATCACCGCACAGCAGCTGTTCCCAGGTGCTGCAGGCGTTCTGAGCGGTATGCAGGCTGCCGGTGGTGATACGGCGAAGTATGCGCTGGATAACAAACTGGTCGATGAACTGGCGTCGCGCACCGTGATCGAGAACCAACTGATCAAGACTTTCGGTTGGGACAAGCAGGCGAATGATTTCAACGCGACCAGCATCTACGACTATCAGCCGAAACCGACGCCGGATCAAGGCGGCAAAATCGCCGTGATCTTCGCTAACGGCGCGATCATGGACGGTCCGCAAACGCCAGGCACCGTGGGTGGCGATACCACCGCGGCAGAACTGCGTCAGGCGCGACTGGATCCGGCCATCAAGGCGGTGATTTTCCGGGTCAACAGCCCAGGGGGCAGCGTCAGTGCCTCTGAAGTGATCCGCTCCGAGTTGGCTGCGGTACGTGCCGCCGGCAAACCGGTGGTGGTCTCCATGGGTGGCATGGCTGCCTCAGGGGGCTATTGGGTCTCTACGCCGGCGGACTACATCATCGCCAGCCCGAGCACCCTCACCGGCTCCATCGGCATCTTCGGGGTGATCAATACCTACGAGCAGACGCTGGACAGCATTGGCGTGCATACCGACGGTGTGGCAACCTCCCCACTGGCGGATCTGGCCGTCACCAAGGCGCTGCCGCCAGAGTTCTCGCAGATGATGCAGTTGAACATCGAAAAAGGTTACCAGAACTTTATCGACCTGGTCGCCAAGTCACGCAAAATGACACCGCAGCAGGTTGATCAGATTGCTCAGGGCCACGTGTGGTTGGGCAGCGATGCCAAGACCAATGGGTTGGTCGATCAGTTGGGTGACTTCGACGACGCGGTGAAGAAAGCCGCCGAGCTGGCGCAGTTGAAACAGTGGCAGCTTAACTGGTTTGTCGATACCCCAAGCCTGACCGACATGGTGCTCAGCCAGTTTGGTGTGTCGATTCACGCCATGCTGCCGGCGGCCATCCAGTCCATGCTGCCTGCGCCGCTGGCGTCGGTGGCCATGGCGGTCAAAGAGCAGCCGGGTTTGTTCAATAACCTGAACGATCCGCAAAACCGCTACGCCATTTGTTTGACCTGCGGAGACGTCCGCTAACAAATTAATCCTCAGCCCGGCACCCGCCGGGCTTTTTTTCTGCGCTTATCCCCCTATAATTCAGCCCATCTTATTTCTGTTAAAACAATCACTATGCAAAAGAAATCGATTTACGTCGCCTACACCGGCGGGACCATCGGCATGCAGCGTTCTGAGCACGGCTACATTCCGGTCTCCGGTCACTTGCAGCGCCAACTGGCCTTGATGCCTGAATTCCACCGGCCGGAAATGCCGGACTTCACCATTCATGAATATGCGCCGCTGATCGACTCCTCCGACATGACGCCGGAAGACTGGCAACATATTGCCGACGATATCAAACTGAATTACGACCGCTATGACGGCTTTGTGATCCTGCACGGTACCGACACCATGGCGTTCACCGCCTCGGCGCTGTCATTCATGCTGGAAAACCTGGCCAAGCCGGTGATTGTGACCGGTTCGCAAATCCCGCTGGCGGAACTGCGTTCCGATGGCCAAACCAACCTGCTGAACGCACTTTATCTGGCGGCCAACCATCCGGTGAATGAGGTCAGCCTGTTCTTCAACAACAAGCTGTTCCGCGGCAACCGCACCACCAAGGCGCATGCTGACGGTTTCGACGCCTTTGCTTCCCCTAATCTGCCGCCGCTGCTGGAAGCCGGTATTCATATTCGCCGCCAGAACGGTATCGACAGCCCGGCCTGCAACGGCGAACTCAAAGTGCATGACATTACGCCACAGCCGATTGGCGTGGTGACCATTTATCCAGGGATTTCTGGCGCGGTCGTGCGCAATTTCCTGCTACAGCCGGTGAAAGCCTTGATCCTGCGCTCTTACGGTGTGGGCAACGCGCCACAAAAAGCGGAGCTGGTGGATGAATTGCGCGATGCCTCTGATCGCGGCATTGTGGTGGTCAACCTGACGCAGTGCATCTCTGGCCGGGTCAACATGGAAGGTTACGCCACCGGAAATGCGCTGGCCCATGCCGGCGTCATCAGCGGTTATGATATGACGGTCGAGGCCGCATTGACCAAGCTGCATTATCTGCTGAGTCAGCCGCTGACGCCGGAACAAATCCGCAGCCAGATGCAGCAAGATCTGCGCGGTGAGCTGAGTATCAGCGGTTAACCCTGTTCCACACTACGGAGTGACGATGAAAACAGCCCTGTTGCTTATCGATTTGCAAAACGACTTTTGCCCCGGCGGCGCACTGGCGGTAACCGACGGTGATGCCGTGATTACCGCAGCCAATCAGGCGATAGCGGCCAGCACCGCGCGCGGTGAGCCGGTGGTCGCTTGCCAGGATTGGCACCCCGCCAATCACCGTAGCTTTGCGGTAAACGCCAACGCGCAGGTTGGTACCCTGGGTGAACTCGAAGGTTTACCTCAGGTGTGGTGGCCAGTGCATTGCGTACAGGAAAGCCAGGGCGCTGAGTTTCATCCGCAATTACACCAGCGAGACATTATCGCGGTGTTCCGTAAAGGGCAAAAGACGGCTATCGACAGCTACAGCGCCTTCTTCGACAACGGCCACCGCTCACACACCGAGTTGGACACCTGGCTGAAAGCGCAGCAGGTTAGCCATCTGGCGATTATGGGGCTGGCGACCGACTACTGCGTAAAATTCAGCGTGCTGGATGCGCTGGCTCTGGGGTACAAAACTACGGTGATTACCGACGGCTGCCGCGGCGTTAATTTACAGCCCGACGACAGCCAGGAAGCCCTCCAGGCGATGCAACAGGCCGGGGCACAACTCGTTACCCTGTCACAATTTATCGCACGCTGATATCCTTGGGCGCAGGTCGCGCCTATTTCCCTTCCCTCGGTCCAAACCTCGACATCGCTCACATTCCAACCATTCTCATGTGATTACATCTTGTTCGTCTGCGTCGCTTTTGCTGTTATGACCGCTGATGCATTGGCATCAGTAAGTTATACGCATCCGGGGCCCATTGAGCCCGGCTTTAGATTACCGCCTCAGGCGGTTTCGGTCGGCCTTGTCGACCAAAGGAGATTACATGGTATTAACCCGTAAGCTGCTGCCTTTACTGGTAGCGGTGCAGCTTGGTATGGCTGGCGCCGGCATGGCCCACGCCGCTTCTTACCTGTCCGTCGGTTATTTCAACGGAGGGGGTGACGTTACCGCCGGCCCTGGCGGCGATATCAACAAGCTGGACGTCACTCAAATTACCCACCTCAATTACTCTTTCGGCCTGATTTACAACGACGAGAAACAGGAAACCAACCCGGCGCTAAAAGATCCGGCTCGCCTGCACCAAATTTATCTGTCGCCCAAGGTGATGTCCGATCTGCAACTGTTGCCGGTATTACGTAAACAGAACCCGGAACTGAAAGTGCTGCTGTCCGTCGGCGGCTGGGGCGCACGCGGGTTCTCCGGCGCGGCCGCCACACCGGAAAGCCGGGCGGTGTTTATCCGTTCGGTGCAGCAGGTAATTAAGCAATATCATCTGGACGGCATCGATCTCGACTGGGAATACCCGGTTAATGGCGCCTGGGGACTGGTCGAAAGCCAACCGGCGGATCGCGCCAACTTCACGTTGTTGCTGGCAGAGCTGCATAAAGCCCTGGACAAAGGCAAGTTGCTGACCATCGCCGTCGGCGCCAATGTGAAAAGTCCGCAGGAATGGGTCGATGTTAAAGGCATTGCGCCCTACCTCGATTACATCAACCTGATGACCTACGACATGGCGTACGGAACCCAATACTTCAACTCCAACCTGTATGACTCCAAACAGTGGCCGACCGTCGCCGCCGCCGATCGTTACAGCGCCAATTTTGTGGTGGAAAACTATCTGGCGGCCGGATTGAAGCCGGCCCAGTTGAATCTGGGCATTGGTTTCTATGGCCGGGTGCCAAAACGGGCAACCGAAGCGGGCGTTGACTGGGATAAACCGGACGCGGCCAAAAACCCGGTCACCCAGCCCTACTTCACCGCACGCGAAACCGCCGTGTTCAAAGAGATGGGGCTGGATCTGACCAAGGACAGCTACTTCAAATACAACGATATCGTCAGCAAACTACTGAACGATCCGCAACGGCGCTTCACCGCCCATTGGGACAGTGACGCCAAAGTACCCTACCTGACGATGAGATCCGCCGAGGGCAAGCCGCTGTTTGCCATTTCGTACGAGAATCCACGCTCGGTAGAACTCAAGGCTGACTACATCAAAAGCAAGGGGTTGGGCGGTGCGATGTTCTGGGAATATGGTGCAGACGACAATAACCGCTTGGCACATCAACTGGCGGAATCGCTGGGGATTAACGGCGGGAAACGATAAATCAGCGGGCGATGGGAACATCGCCCTGCTGTCAGATTTACTGCGGCTTTAACTTGACCAGCGGTTCAGCAATGAACTGCTGTTTCAGCTCCTGCTTGCTCTTCATCACAATCTGGCCGTCGGTGCCGATACTCATATGCTGCGGGTCAGCGTTGTGCAATGACTGCCACAACATCACCGCCTGCAGGCTATTTTCTTTCTGTTCCGGCGTCAATGCTACGCCGTCTGGCCACTTGCCCAACTCAACGGCCAGCACCAGTCGCTGATAGATTTCCGGCGTCATGGCGGCAATCAGATCTTTTACGTCCATCAGAGCATCTCCTCACTCACGGAAGAATAATTAGCTGAATCGATTTTTCTCACTGAATAATCCGTCAGCCGGCCGTTTTGTCGCCGTTCTCACCGTCGGTAAAGCTCAGCGACGCCGAGTTAACGCAAAAACGCTCACCGGTTGGCTGCGGGCCATCGGGGAAAACATGCCCCAGATGTGCGTCACAATGGCCACAGCGGATCTCAACACGATGCATATTATGCGTATTATCATCAAGATAACGAATAGCATCGTCGGAGACCGGCTGATAGAAGCTCGGCCAGCCGCAGCCGGAATCATACTTGCTGTCGGAGTAGAACAGCGGGTGGTTGCAGCACAGACAATGGTACACACCCTCACGTTTGTTGTGCAGCAGTTTGCCGGAATACGGCGCCTCGGTACCACGTTCCTGAGTGACATAACGTTGGATTTCATTCAGTTCCGTGGCCGGATGGTCAGGGGTTGTCTCTTTAGCCATTTGTGCGTTTCTCTGAATGTGGATAATGTCAACGAAAACAATGAGTAATAATAACAAAAAATTAACAACACTGCAGCGCTTTTTGGCCTAAACTGTAGCCCATAAAGGTCACGCCATGACAATATGTGACACCGATCACATATCTTAAACAGGCTGACTTTATACTTAGCGGTTTGACCCCATATAACGGATGAGGCCGAACGCAAACGGAATGTGCAATAAGCACTCAAACCCGGCTTCCAGGTTTGATTTGCAGCAAGAATTGACACGATTCCGCTTGACGCTTGGTAAGGTTTTTGTAATTTTACAGGCAACCTTTTATTCACTAACAAATAGCTGGTGGAATATATGACTATCAAAGTAGGTATCAACGGTTTTGGCCGTATCGGTCGCATTGTTTTTCGTGCTGCTCAAGAACGTTCTGACATCGAGATCGTTGCAATCAACGACCTGTTAGACGCAGAGTACATGGCTTACATGCTGAAATATGACTCTACTCACGGCCGCTTCAACGGCACTGTAGAAGTTAAAGACGGCCACCTGGTTGTTAACGGCAAAACCATCCGTTGTACCTCAGAAAGAGATCCGGCTAACCTGAAGTGGAACGAAGTCAATGTTGACGTCGTTGCTGAAGCAACTGGCCTGTTCCTGACTGACGAAACTGCACGTAAACACATCGCTGCAGGCGCTAAGAAAGTTGTTCTGACTGGCCCATCCAAAGATGACACCCCTATGTTCGTTATGGGCGTGAACCACAAATCTTACGCTGGTCAGGAAATCGTTTCTAACGCTTCTTGTACCACCAACTGCTTGGCACCACTGGCTAAAGTTATCAACGACAACTTCGGTATCGTTGAAGCACTGATGACCACTGTGCATGCAACTACCGCTACTCAGAAAACTGTTGATGGCCCGTCTCACAAAGACTGGCGCGGCGGCCGCGGCGCATCCCAGAACATCATCCCTTCTTCTACCGGCGCTGCTAAAGCAGTAGGTAAAGTTATCCCAGAACTGAACGGCAAACTGACCGGTATGGCGTTCCGCGTTCCAACTCCGAACGTGTCTGTGGTTGACCTGACTGCTCGTCTGGCAAAACCAGCTTCTTACAAAGAAATCTGTGCTGCTATCAAAGCCGCTTCTGAAGGCGAGCTGAAAGGCGTGCTGGGCTACACCGAAGACGAAGTGGTTTCTACCGATTTCAACGGCGAAACTCTGACTTCCGTGTTCGATGCCAAAGCCGGTATCGCACTGAGCGACAGCTTCGTGAAACTGGTTGCCTGGTACGACAACGAAACTGGTTATTCCAACAAGGTTCTGGATCTGATCGCTCACATCTCCAAATAATGGATTGATGTTAAGCTGATGATGAGGGCGACATTTTTGTCGCCCTTTTTTTGTTTTTACGGCGAACAAAAGGCAACCCGATGAACGAAAAAATTTTCACCCTACCCGTTACCGAACAAATTTCACCTTATATCAGTCAACGCCAGCTCGATGAGCTGCCGGTGGTGGTGGTTTCCCATCCCAAAGTACGCGCAGCCATCTCGCTGCAAGGCGCACATCTGTTGGCCTGGCAGCCTAGCGGTGAGACCCCGGTTATTTGGCTGAGTAACAATACGCCGTTTAAAAAAGGCAACGCCATCCGTGGCGGCGTGCCGATTTGCTGGCCCTGGTTTGGCCCAGTGGCAAAACCTTCGCACGGTTTTGCCCGCAACCAACCCTGGAGCCTGACGGCGCATGATGAAGACGATAACGGCGTTATTCTGACCTTTACGCTGAAAGACAATGAGCAAACCCGCAGCCTGTGGCCACATGCCTTTACGCTGATTGCCCGTTTCAAACTGGGTGAGGAATGTGAAATAGAGCTGGAATCTCACGGCGACTATCAGGCGACTGCCGCCCTGCACACCTACTTCCAGATTGGTGATATTGATCAGGTCAAAGTGGCCGGCCTCGGCGAGCCTTACATTGATAAAGTGGCCGCTGGCGCACAAGCCCGCCAGGTGGGTGACGTGACCTTTGTCGGCCAGACCGACCGGGTTTATACCCAGCCGGACGCATTCAGCCTGATCAAGGATGCATCGTTACAACGCACCATTGAGGTTCATCACCATCACATGAGTGATGTGATTGCCTGGAACCCGGGTGTAGAGCTTTCTTGCAGCATGGCAGATATGCCAAACGACGGTTATAAAACCATGGTTTGTGTAGAAACCGGCCGCATCAGTAAACCTCTGGTTGCTGCAGGTGAGCAACCGGCTCGGCTGGCAGTGACCTTCAGGATCCGTAACAACGCCTGATCCCGTTAAGGGGGCGAAGTCAGCCACCCAACTACCGCACCACAGATGTGCAAAAGGGGCGCCAGCGCCCCTTTATGATGCATGAATCGCACTATAATCGTGCAAATCTCGATTAGAAGCTGTAGCTCACACCTGTCATCAACAACCCAGTGTAAGATTTATCCACCATCGGGCTGTCTTTCACTTCGCTGGACAAACGGATATAACGCCCCATAAAGAAGGCATTCCAATCCTTGTTGATCTGATAGTTGGCACTCAGTTCAAAATACGGTGCCCAGCTATCGCTCGGCGTGTAGCTGTCCAGGCCGCTGCGGCGAGATTCATTTTCACTCACGCCGAAGTAGTATTTGTTCTGGTTTTTGCTGCTCCACGACACGCCCACACCGGGAACCAACGTGAAATCGCCCAGATCAAATTTGTACAGGTAAGCAAAATCACCCACCATGCCGTTGCTGTAGTTCAGCGTATCGCCGGTAAAGGTGGTACGCAGAGTACCCCACTCAGCGAAATGCGAATAGGCCAGTCCAGCCATCAGGGTGCCACGGCGCTTGTTCAACTGCTTCATGCGGTCGTCGTCACTGTCTCCCGGGCGATAGCCCAACGGGGAGAAGTAGCCCATCAGGCTCAATTGATTTTCCTGATCTTTCCACAGGTAATAACCGGCGGTCAGCGTACGGAAGTAGAAGTCGTCACCTTCATAGTTAATGACGGGTACCGGATATACGCGGTCTTGATAACCACGATACGGATCCGGGCTAACCAGCGCGGAAGCGCCGAGTGACCAAGTTCCTGCCTGAGCACTTTGCGCACAAACCATTGCGGAAGCGATAATTGCTAGCGTTTTAAGTTTAAAAATCTTCACTGGTTCTTTTTCCATAAATAACAGAGTTAATAGCGTGCTTAGTTTATGTGAGAATTCCGTTACGCGCTGAATCTTTACAATAGAAAAGGACCAAGATCGAATAACTTAGATCGGAAATATGAATTAATCATGGCAGAACCATGACGTTTTTTGCCGCAAGCCGCGCCAGACAAGGCATTTGGCTATCCCTGTAATAACTGAGTCATTGATATGACTTAAAAAAAGCCTTTTACCAAGCAGGAAATTTTCTGGTATGCAAACTAAGCTTAAATCAGAAGGTGAATAAATCCTGAGCCAGTGGCAATACAGCGCAACTCGCGATAATAAGCGCACCAAGTTGGCATACGGGTTGCTGTACTCAGGGATAACTTCTTCTTTCGGGAGCCAAAAGACCATCACCAGCTCCCTTTACCTGTGCTAATAACGAAAGGACGGGCATCGCCATGAACATATTTGACCACTATCGCCAGCGCTACGAAGCTGCCAAGGACGAAGAGTTCACACTGCAGGACTTTCTTACCATTTGCCGGCAAGATCGCAGTGCATATGCCAATGCGGCCGAACGTCTGCTAATGGCTATCGGTGAACCAGTCATGGTCGACACTGCGCTTGAGTCGCGCATGTCTCGCCTGTTCTCCAACCGCGTGATCGCACGCTATCCAGCATTCGAAGAGTTCTACGGCATGGAGGAAGCTATCGAGCAGATAGTCTCCTACCTGAAACACGCCGCTCAGGGGCTCGAAGAGAAGAAACAAATCCTTTACCTGCTGGGCCCGGTGGGCGGCGGGAAATCATCGCTGGCGGAACGCCTGAAAGCGCTGATGCAACTGGTGCCGATTTACACCCTGAGCGCCAACGGTGAACGCAGCCCGGTTAATGACCACCCGCTGTGCCTGTTCAACCCGCAGGAGGATGCCAATATTCTGGAGAAAGAATATAACATCCCGAATCGCTACCTCGGCACCATCATGTCGCCGTGGGCAGCCAAACGCCTGCATGAGTTTGGTGGCGATATCACCAAATTCAAAGTGGTAAAAGTACGCCCTTCCATTCTGGAACAGATTGCCATCGCCAAAACCGAACCAGGTGATGAAAACAATCAGGATATCTCGGCACTGGTCGGTAAGGTTGATATCCGCAAGCTGGAGAATCACGCACAGAACGATCCGGACGCCTACGGCTATTCCGGTGCCCTGTGCCGTGCCAACCAGGGGATTATGGAGTTCGTGGAGATGTTCAAAGCACCGATCAAGGTGCTGCACCCCCTGCTGACCGCCACCCAGGAAGGTAACTACAACGGGACCGAAGGGATCTCCGCCCTGCCGTTCAGCGGTATTATTCTGGCTCACTCCAACGAGTCCGAATGGGTGACCTTCCGTAACAACAAAAACAACGAGGCTTTCCTCGACCGTGTTTACATCGTCAAGGTGCCTTACTGCCTGCGGGTGTCGGAAGAGATCAAAATCTACGACAAACTGCTGGATCACAGTGAGCTGACTCATGCGCCATGCGCCCCGGGCACGCTGGAAACGCTGGCACGTTTTACCGTACTCTCTCGCATGAAAGAACCGGAAAACTCGAGCATTTACTCGAAAATGCGCGTCTACGACGGTGAAAGCCTGAAGGACACCGATCCTAAAGCCAAGTCGTATCAGGAATACCGCGACTATGCCGGGGTCGATGAAGGCATGAACGGCCTGTCCACCCGTTTCGCGTTTAAAATTCTGTCACGGGTGTTTAACTTCGATCACGCAGAGGTCGCCGCTAACCCGGTCCACCTGTTCTACGTGCTGGAACAGCAGATCGAACGCGAGCAATTCCCACAGGATCAGGCAGAGAAATACCTGGAGCACCTGAAAGGCTACCTGATCCCGAAATACGCCGAGTTTATTGGCAAAGAGATCCAAACGGCTTACCTGGAGTCTTACTCGGAATACGGTCAGAACATTTTTGACCGCTACGTGACCTATGCAGACTTCTGGATCCAGGATCAAGAGTACCGTGATCCGGATACCGGTCAGCTGTTCGATCGCGAGGCCCTGAACGCCGAACTGGAGAAAATCGAGAAGCCTGCCGGCATCAGCAATCCGAAAGATTTCCGTAACGAAATAGTCAACTTCGTGCTGCGTGCCCGCGCTAATAATAGTGGCCGCAACCCTAACTGGACCAGCTATGAGAAGCTGCGTACCGTGATCGAGAAGAAAATGTTCTCGAACACCGAAGAGTTGCTGCCGGTGATTTCGTTTAACGCTAAAACCTCAACGGATGAGCAGAAGAAACACGACGACTTCGTCGACCGCATGATGGAGAAAGGCTACACCCGCAAACAGGTTCGCCTGCTGTGTGAATGGTATCTGCGGGTCAGAAAGTCTTCATAACGTCTAATGAGAATTAGCGTCATGGAGATGGCGTAGAAAGTTGGCAACGTCGTTTGGGGGAAGTATGGCGTATTTTATTGACCGACGGCTTAATGGCAAAAACAAGAGCATGGTGAACCGCCAGCGCTTCTTGCGTCGTTACAAGTCGCAAATCAAACAGTCGATTGCCGAAGCCATCAACAAGCGTTCGGTCACCGACGTAGACAGCGGGGAGTCAGTTTCGATCCCCTCTGGCGATATCAACGAACCGATGTTTCATCAGGGTCGCGGTGGCACACGCCACCGCGTTCATCCAGGCAATGACCATTTTGTCCAGAATGACCGCGTCGAACGCCCACAGGGCGGCGGCGGTGGAGGCAGCGGCCAGGGTAATGCCAGCCAGGATGGTGAAGGCGAGGACGAATTTGTCTTCCAGATCTCCAAGGACGAGTATCTTGACCTGTTGTTTGAAGATTTGGCGCTGCCAAACCTGAAAAAGAACCAGTATAAGCAGCTCACCGAGTACAAAACCCATAGAGCCGGCTACACCGCCAACGGCGTGCCGGCCAATATCAGCGTGGTGCGTTCGTTGCAGAATTCACTGGCGCGACGTACCGCCATGACCGCCGGGAAACGGCGCGCCTTACATGAGTTGGAAGACGAACTCACCCAGATGGAAAACACCGAACCGGTGCAACTGCTGGAAGAGGAACGGCTGCGTAAGGAAATTGCCGAGCTGCGCAAAAAAATCGAAAGCGTGCCCTTTATCGACACTTTTGATTTACGTTACAAGAACTATGAGCGTCGGCCCGAACCTTCCAGCCAGGCGGTGATGTTCTGCCTGATGGACGTTTCCGGCTCGATGGATCAGGCGACCAAAGACATGGCCAAACGTTTCTATATTCTGCTCTACCTGTTCCTGAGCAGAACCTATAAAAACGTCGACGTGGTGTACATCCGTCACCATACCCAGGCGAAGGAAGTGGATGAACAGGAGTTCTTCTACTCGCAGGAGACTGGCGGCACTATAGTTTCCAGCGCGCTGAAGCTGATGAATGAAGTGGTTGAAGAACGTTACGACCCGGCGCAGTGGAACATCTATGCCGCACAGGCGTCGGATGGCGATAACTGGGCCGATGACTCACCGCTGTGTCACGAACTGCTGGCGAAGAAACTGCTGCCGATGGTGCGTTATTACAGCTACATTGAAATAACCCGCCGCGCCCACCAAACGTTGTGGCGTGAGTACGAAGATTTACAGGCAAAATTCGAAAACTTTGCCATGCAGCATATCCGCGAACCGGACGATATCTATCCGGTATTCCGCGAGCTTTTCCACAAGCAAACAGCATAACTCGCACTATTAATCACGGCCGGTTAATCAGATTAATCGGCCGTTTTCTTTTAGAAAAAGAATGAAAACCACCGCTGGCGAGATTGACTTCAGGGTTTACAGAACACCGCTCGCTATTAAATCAATACCCCGCCGTTCTTTCCCGCAGTTCAATCTGTAAGTTACTGTTCGCTTTCATGGTTTTTTCTCCTGACCAGGCAAAACGCTCGATAGCTAAGGTAATTCCTAATTACGCTTGACTGGCCCGATTCCCATTGCGTGAGTTAGGAATAATCCTATTTAATGAGGGGCCAAATTGCCATCTCAGGTGAGCGCCATGGAATTACTGACCATCGCAATCATCGTCGTTTTGATTGCAGTTGTTGTATTTTCCTTTGTCATGTATTTGCGGCAAAGAAGGGGAACTACTCTCAACGCCAAGCGAAAACGACGATAGGACGCCTATCCACAAGGAAGTGGTTCAGTAACCGTTATCAGAACACCACTTCATCCCGGCTTGCTTCCAACACCAGCCAGAATTAACCGCTGAGCAAATACTTCTGATTTTTTATGAGGATATTCTGATACATGCGGCATTATAGATTTTCGTCTTGTCGCTCAAATTCAGGTGCGCTACTGTCGTCGTCTGGATACACACAACACCGTAGAATCAAAACAGCATCCAGTTTTCGATATCATCCCTTGATCCCGCCGCTGTGCGGGATTTTTTTGAATGAAACCCTAACTTTACAACGAGGCTAGCAGCCCGCTGTACAGTACCGGTCCCGTCGGTTGTCCGGTTGGCGAGCCGCCGGCCGGTTCCAGGCTAATGGCGATGGTCATTCCCCTGGACAACTGAACCGGATCCAGTGCGAGTCGCGTCACCCGTTGTGCCGCCACGATGCCCAGCGAAACCGGTTTTTCCCCGGCAGGGATCGCCCACAGTTGCAGACTGTTAGCCACGTCGATAGGCGGCGCATTGAGCGGTGTTAACTGCAGATGTCGAGTCTTCTTATCCAGCCCCACAATCCACTGCCCGCTGCCGGTCTGGCTGCTGTTCAGCACCACGGCAGGAATAAACTCCGACGAAGGTTCGATAAAACGCGGCACCAGCGCCACAGCGGCCAAACTGGCGGCTAGAGCCCAAGCGAGATAATCCCAGCGCCACCGACGTTGGCCCGCTACCGGTGGCAAGTTAAGTTGAATTTTCTTCCACACTCGCTCCGGCGGCATTATGGGTATCAACCCATCGTCGAGTGGCGCCAATAATCGCTGCCACTGTGCCACCAGGGCGGCCAGCTCCGGCTCGTGACGGATCCGCTGCTCCAGTCTGAATCTCGCCGGGCCACGCAGCGTACCCAATGCATACTCCGCGGCCAGGGCTGAGTCATACTCCCCCCGGTTTTTCATAATCCCACGCAGTCTTTTAGATGATCGAGTGCTCGGCGGATCCAGCTTTTAACCGTGCCAAGCGGCTGTTGAAGATAGACAGAAACCTCACCGTGCGACATGCCCTGATAGTAAGCCAGCACAATGCTTTGCCGTTGATCGATGGGCAAATGATCTAAACACGCCGTCAGCTTTTTCCCCTCCTGCGAACGCTGCAGCTCCTCGACGGGCTCGGTGAGAGTGGCGCCGTCAATATCTTCGAACTCTTCCTCACGTTCTGCCGCCCTGCCCCCCGTACCGCGTAACCAGTCGATGGCACGATTGCGCACAATGTGCGTCAGCCAGGTCAGAGGGGAGCTGAGCTGCGGGTCATAGCTGGCAGCCCGACTCCACACGCTGATAAAGCTCTCATGCAACACTTCTTCCGCCCAGGATTGTCGTCGTAGTATGCGCAAAGCAACGGCATACAAACGCGGCGACGTCTGACGATACAGCTGTTCAAAGGCCTGACGATCGCCACGGCCTATAGCCTTCATCATCGCCACATCATGTTCCGGTAAAGGTGCTGTCATGTCCCATCCTGATTCGGGTTGCGGATGACCGTTATTCAGGCCATCCGCACCAAGTATAGCCCTAATTTATTTAGGCATCAGGACGGTATCAATAACATCAATCACCCCATTTTTTTGGAATACATCATAGGTGCTTATATTAGCAATATTGCCCTTTCCATCTTTAAGCTGAATATTGTGTGGTCCGTTGCTCATGATCCACAGAGGCTGCCCGTTCACCGTTTTCAATTCAGCAGAACCCTTGCCCTCATGGATTTTCTTTTCCAATTGCTTCATATCATATCTGCCCGCCACGACGTGATAGGTCAGCACACTGGTCAACAACGCCTTATTTTCCGGTTTCAATAAATTATCGACGGTACCCGCGGGCAATTTGGCGAAGGCCGCATTGGTTGGCGCAAAAACGGTAAAGGGTCCCTTGCCTTGTAGGGTATCTACCAACCCTGCAGCCTTGACTGCAGCCACCAGAGTAGAGTGATCTTTGGAGTTAACCGCGTTCTCGACGATATTTTTACTTGGATACATGGCTGCACCGCCGACCATGACTTGATCAGACATCATGGCAGCGGCTGACGCGCCGCTAAACAGGACCGATGCACATAAAACGCCAGTAATGAGCTTTTTCATGACCAATTCCTCGAAGGTAAGAGAGGTGAAGTTTTGCCTCACATCCGGATATACGTACGAGGAGATGCTTTTGGATGCAGCGTAGGAAAATTAATTTTAGCCGCCCATCTCAGGGCATAAAAAAACCCCGCAGTAGCGGGGTCTGAACGATAGGCGTTTACGAGGCGTTAGCCGCTTCATCGATAAAAGTGGCTATTTCCTGTGGGTGTGAAGCGAGCGAGGCATGGCTGGCATTCAGGGTGATTACTTTTTTAGCCTTCAAGCGTGCCGACATATGCTGTTGATTTTCCGGCGCAATCATCCGGTCATTGCTGGAAATCTGATACCAGGAAGGTTTGTGCTTCCATGCTGGCTCGGTGATCTCATTGCCGAAGGTGCTGGCCAGCGGTGCCTTCTGCGTTACCGCCATCACCAGTGCTGCATCGGCGGGAAGATCCTGACAGAAGCTTTCGTGAAATTTATCGGCTTTAATCCATAAATAGCCATCGCTGTCCGGCGCCAGATTCGCCGCCGCAATCGGTGGATGTTGCTGAGTGATAGCACCAGGGCTTTCGCCGGCGTCCGGCGCAAAGGCGGCGATAAACACCAACCCCACCACATTGGGTTGGTTGCCCATTTCGCTGATCACCGCGCCGCCATAAGAATGGCCGACCAGGAGAACAGGACCTTCCTGCTGTGCCACCATCTTGCGCGTACGTTCTGCATCATCGGCCAGCGATGTCAGCGGCATCTCTACGGCATGGATCGAGTGATATCCTTTATGTGACAGTTCGGTAATGACTTTACTCCAGTGCGCTGCACCGCCCCAAAATCCATGGACCAGAACTACGGTAGGTTTTACCTTCATTACAGATTCCCTCTTTAACCACGTGGAAGCGTTACGCCAGACCCGTTCATCACGGCACTGCTATCCTTCCAGTGCCCTCGGCTCCAAGCCAATAACGCCTGATATGCCCTGTTGTATATAGTTCACATCGGTGGTTTTCTGCAATAGCTACGAATAGTTAACCTGCGGCCACATCCCTTCTGGCGTTCCATTCGGCCCGGGTAATCTCCCAGATTTCCGTCGGCATGCGCCCACCGATATAATCATTTTCTTGTGTAGCAACTACCCGCATACCATTACGCTTCGAAACGCGGCGTGACGCCAGATTGTCTTTTGCCTTTGGCACCCTCAATACCGCTTGCCCCAGCACATTGAACCAGAAATCCGTGACACTTTGACTGGCTTCGGTCATCAAGCCCTGACGTTGCCATTGCTGCGCTAACCAAAATCCTCGATTGCTGTTACCGCCCAGACTGAGGTTAATCACACCAATCAGATGACGTTGATCTTCGTGGCGACGAATAGACCAAAACCAGCCAGTACCCGCTGCCATTGCCGGTAACGCGACATTGTTGATAAATCCAAGCGCGGCCCCCTCAGGATATGGCCAGGGGATTTGGTTGGTCATCAGACGTACAATTTCCCAATGTGGAAACAAATGTTGAATATCTTCTGCATCATCGGGTTGCAGAGGGCGCAATACCAGCCGGCGGCTGGTTAAAACGGGAATATCCAAGTGGCAAACCTCCAATACTAATGTTGTATCTTGGCCACGAATCAGCCACGCCATCACATTAAAACTAGGATTTATACCTATTACGATCTAAAATTCCATGAAAAAACAATGAGAAGTAATTTAAACAAAATAAAAAGGGAATTCTACGTGAAGGAAATGATCTCTATTCTTTTTATCGCAGGCCTGTTGGCGATGCTTTTTTCCTGGCTGTTTGTCTATGGCCTCAATATTCACTAGGCCGTTCAGAGATTAAAAAACCCCGGCATGTGCCCACGCCAGGGTCGGTAACATTAAGCTAAGGGGAAGCCTGCAAAGCGACAATTTCCCCCTATGCGCTACTGTTTGGTCTGGATCCAGAACGCATGGATCAGGCCAGGGAAGTAACCCAGCAAGGTCAGAATAATGTTGAGGATGAACGCGCCGCCAATCCCTTTATCCAGCAGTACCCCCAAAGGGGGCAGGATGATGGTAAAAACGATTCTCCAAAAGCTCATAATAACGCCTCATTTTGCTTTATAAGCCACCAATATATTACATAAACTTAACATTTTCAAATGACGGTCTTATCGAAAGTTCTTATAGAACCGTTTAAGCCGGATATATCTACAGATATTGTGGTTTTACAGAGCGACTAAAAGAAAGAATTAATAAGCATTGATTATGTGGAATTGAGCCCTTAAAATTTACAGCTTAAAAATACAACTGGGATTGGTTTCATGTCGTCGCTGTGGGTTGCAACACAATACTTTTATTTAATTGGCCTGTTGGTTTCTATGATCTTCACCTATCTGGTCAGCCGGGATACCATCAAAATTCGTTTTATCAGTGCGTTAACGATTGGTCTGACCTGGCCTTTAAGCCTGCCGGTAGTGTTGATGTTCTCTTTGTTCTAACGCTATAGAAGCCGCCCCGCCAAAGATCGACGGGGCAGTCACAACCTTCCTTTAGAAGTCGTACCCCACTGTCGCCACCACTGAGCGTTCTGCCCCCCAATAGCAATAACCGGTGCCATAACAGGCCGCGACGTATTTACGGTCGGTCAGGTTGTTCACGTTTAACTGCACATAAGCGCCTTTCAGCGACGGATTAACGCTGTCCAGGTTCATCCGTACCGAAGCATCCAGCAGCGTCACGGAAGGAATGCGTAACGTATTTTCATTATCCGCCCATTGCTTGCCGATATAACGTACCCCAGCGCCAACATCTACGCCGTAGGCAGCGGCATATTTACCCCACAGTGAAGCCATTTGATCCGGTGCCAGATACGGCGTATTGCCGTTGTTGCCGTCAATCGCATCTTTGAACTTCACCTTGTTGTAGGTGTAGCCTGCAATCAGATCGAAGCGTTCGGTGATCTTGCTACGAGCCTCCAGTTCAATCCCCTGAGAATGTACCTTGCCAGCGGGCAGATAATAACTTTGCTGCACCACTCGGTTGGCTACATCGTTCTGCGTCAGGTCATACAACGCCACGCTGTAGATTGATGAACTGCCCGGTGGCTGATATTTCAAGCCGACCTCATATTGCTCACTGGTACTCGGCTTGAGCATATGGCCACTTTGATCGGACAGCGCCTCTGGTGTCACCGCCGAGCTGTAACTGGCGTAAGGTGAGAAACCGCTGTCAAAGCGGTATAGCAACGAGGCGCGGCCGCTAAAGTTATCATCACGACGTTCATCACTGGTGCCGGTGTTGAGCACCGTATTTTTTGACTCTAACCGGTCAAAACGGCCAGACAGATTCAGATACCAGTTCTGCAGGCTGATTTCATCCTGTAAATAAACACCGCTCTGTTCATAGTGGCGTCTGGAAGCGGTATGCGTCAGATTGGTCAACCCCGCGCCACCAGAAACGCCGGTATAAGGATTCAGCTCAGAGGCTCCGGCGGACTCGTCCCACAGGTTATTACGAAAGCGCTGGTAATCCAGACCCAGCATCACCTTGTGCTCCAGCGGCCCGGTGGTAAAGTCAGCTTCCAGTTGGTTGTCGACGGCGAAAGCATCCAGTGAAGTCGCCGAGCCGCTGTAATAGCGGTTCAGCAACTGGTGATCCTGATCCCAGCCAATCTGATACACCTGCTGCAGTTCAACGTTGGAATGGGTATAGCTGGCATTTTGTCGGAATGACCAAACGTCATTAAAGCTGTGCGAGAAGGCGTAGCTGTAGATCTGCTCCCAGCGTTTGAAGACGTTACGACTACTCTCGCCGTCAAAGAATCCGCGCCCCAGCTTGTCGCCTGAGCTGGAATAGAGACTGCCATCTGCCGGTACTGCACTGTGGTAACCGCCGGACGGATCCTTTTGCAGATAAGCTTTCAGCAATAGTGAGGTATTTTCATCCGGCTGCCACAACAATGACGGCGAAATGGCATAGCGTTCTTCGCGCTGATGGTCATACATGGTGTCACTGCTGCGCGTCATCCCGGTCAGGCGATAAGCCCACTGGTCCGACAGTGGGCCGGTCACATCAAAAGCCGCGCCCTTGGTGTCGTTATTACCCGCCGAGAGGTTAACCTGCCCTTGCGTGGCAAACTGCGGTCGCTTAGAGGTCAGGGCCACCAGCCCACCCGGAATGCTTTGCCCATACATCACCGAAGAAGGTCCCTTGATGACGTCGATACGCTCCAGGAACCAGGGATCAACCTGCAAGGCATTATAGGTTCCGCCATCGCTTAACAGGCGCAGACCATCGAGGAAGGTGTTATTAACATCACCGCCGTGGAAACCACGCAATGCAATGGTGTCATAGCGTGTCGCTCCACCGGAGAAGTTGGTGAAAACACCCGGGGTATATTTCAGTGCGTCATTAACCGTCTGAGTATTCTGATCGGTCATCTGTTGGCGTGTAACCACCGATACGGACTGCGCCGTCAGGATCAGCGGCTGGTCGGTTTTAGTGGATCCCTGACTGGTAGTCGCCTGGTAACCCTGGGTCGCTGCCTCGGCCGTATCGGCAGGTTTGGCGGTGACCACCAGGGTATCTTCAGCTAGCGAGCTCAGTGGCAGGAACATCGCGAACGCGCATAAAACACTCGACCGTTTGACTGGAAAAATCATTGGCATGCCGGTAATCCCTGGTAAGTATCATTAAACCGCACCCGACAGGGGCCCCGTCAGCAACGCTGGCTGACGAAGGGGCCAAGGATCTATCGGTATGGTGCATGTAAAGAAAAGGAAATATTAATGATAATTATTATCTTTATCGATAAGGAATTTCAAGTATGAGCAAACTTTTTATGAGCGGGCAAAGTAACTTGCCGCAGAGAAAGGACCGGGCAGAATGTGGGCATTGATTTGAAAATAAACAATAAAAAATGCCAGCGCTAGGCTGGCATACAAACTAGAAGCAATGTGAGCAATTTATTGCCAGTGCGGGCTGCGCATAAGGAGACAATCCTCAAACCTTTACTGGTGCTTAAAAATGATAACGACTATCATTATCCTTCATAAGGCGCTTTCCATCTACCCCTTTCGGCAGTTACTGGCCGTGCTCAACCAGACCCTTTGACAAACCAGGCATAGAGACGCCCTGCCCCCAGCAGAATGAGCGCCAGCAGAATATTCACCATAACCCACAGGCTTAATACGTATATAAAGGTTTGATAGAGGGGAATACCCCGGGCAGCGGCGAACGGATTAAAATGCCAAAAGCGAATAATGGTAAAAGGGTTTAGATTTAACCAGTTAAAAACGATCGCTACCAGCGCCGGTAGCAGGAGAAAATAGAGTCCCAGCGTGATAATCAGCAGATACACTGCGGAGCGATCGTTTTTATAATCTTTCATATCAATGAATTACCATCACCAGTCAATTTAAAAACACCCTGAGCATTGCGGTTTAAACAGACCTGACAAGTGCTGATTAGTTCCAGCGTTAGGGTAAAATAAAGCCTGTTTGGCGTTTAAATTTCATTTAGATTTTGGATGTTATAACGCTAGTCAGCTCAGGAGGCTCCAATGATACCGGACTATTGCCCAATCCCGCCAACCCCCAAAAAACTCAAAATCACCTACGGCTGGTATATATATACCATCTACGCGCAGTTGATCTTTAATATCTATTTGGCGGTATATAACGGCTGTGTCAGACGCCCGATCGAAGCACCACTGATCTCCGTATGTCACAGCATTTTCATCGCATTTATACTTTATAATGTGCTGAAAAAACGCACGCATTTCGCCTGGGTGATGCTGGCCTATTACATTTTGATGAGACTGTATTACGCCAATGTACTGCATATCGAATTCAATGCGTGGAGCCGTGGACTGGTATTCATTTTTCTGACGCTGTTGTTTACCGGCACGGTGGCCGTGGGCCAACTGGCTACACCACCGCTGCGCCAGGATTGGCTGGCGCGCCTGGGGTGGCGGCAGTGGGCAACGTTGGCCGCGTTATCGGGACTACTGACACCTTTGATCACCAGCGATTATCTGGGCTGACAGCCGGCATTTACTTTGGGATATGCGGCTCCGAGATATCGACCAGACGGCACACCTTGGTGTAGTTATTGGATTTCTCACAGATCTTGTCAGTGACAAAAATGCCAAGGTAGCCTAATACCACCAGATACCCA
>OOIW01000037.1_pt1 | contig 78430 bp, 72 predicted proteins | sample 1691751 | NCBI WGS metagenome assembly OOIW01 (sample SAMN05831949, study PRJEB22555) | human gut metagenome | isolation source: Skin biopsy | host: Homo sapiens
ACAGCCACCGGACAGCATTATCTTGATGGATCGCTGGTACCCGTCGGATGCTGCGTTTCGCCGGATGGTGCCATTTGCAGAGATTTTACGGCTTAACATTGAACGAAACGTGCGAGTGCCAGACCTGCATGTCGGGGTGGTTACCGCGCCTGATATTTCATGGGCGAGGGCCGCAGCCCGTCCGCGTGGCCTGAGTAGTACGGTGATACATAAGCTGGAAGAGCATGTCGCTTGTACCAAGGCGTTCGAGCGAGAAATTGCAAATCACGGCTGGGTTTTATGCCGTAATGAAGGAATGATTGAAGACGCAACGATGCAGGTGATTTCCGAGATCTACAGAGTGCTTGGATGATGCCCCACGTTCTTGCCATGGGCAGTTTTGTGCCAGGAGCAGACGTTAAAAAATTACGTAGATACAGTTAGCATGCTCAGGTTTATAAGTTAAAATAACCGTGCACGGTAAGGCTGCTATCATTTTTTGATAGATACAAAAATATAATCATGAATAAAAGTTATTATTTCGAAAGTAAATATAAAAAATGGTCCATTACAGCCGTGGTATGCATCATTATGGGCGGATGGTTCTGGTATATGTTGTGGGCATCAAGTATCTCCCATAATACCATTTTACAAAAATCGGTGCCTGAATGGACAACGTATATTTCTTTTGGTGTATTGATTGGAAGCTTCTCTTTTATTCACGCTTTTTATCTTCGCACTTTTAACAAAACAATAAAGTATCTTTGTAATGCATTCTTTGGCGGTTTTTGCCTGGGATTTGTATTGAGCTTAAACTGTTACGATGTCTATGTTTATCTCTTCCCAGATAAAATAATTGGCTATGAATCTGAATATGAGGTTGTCTTCCCAGGGCCATCGAGGGGTAAGCATGGGCATTGTGAAGCAGGTATCTGGTTAAAAGATCAGAACACCACCAGATGGGTACAGCTTTGTACAAATAAAGAATTTCTACGCAGCCACCGTAAGCAAGGAATGACAGGAGTATGGGTATCAGCTCGTGTTAATAAAATTGGGACCTACATCGTGAAATACGAATTTATTTATATATAAATGGAATAATACGAATATATTACAATCGCTTAGGTCACCACTTTTTTGTGTCTTTGAAAATGAATGATAACCAACGTCCGCGCCTCGCTCATAGCAGACCTCGCGACGCTTGAGATGGGCCGCTTCGTGCCAGAAGCGGATGTAGCCGCTTCAGCACCTTGTTAATTAGCGAGGCTGGTTATTACGTAGCCGCTCTAGTTATCGTCTACCTGCCTCTCAGGTATTAAATCGTTGAAGGAAATAGTATTACTCTTAGGTTTCTCCTCAGTTGGAAGTTCAGCTACTCTTAATTTTAGCGGCATGGGGCAGACAACACCACTAAAAATACATGTTCCTGTAGATAGCGTGGGAATCGACTCTTCAGTCAGTCGGTCTATATATGATACCGATTTTTCAATTGCGTAGAGATCATTCTGATTGATAAGGCGATGAATAAAATAATTGTGTGCTTGGGATATGATTGTCGACGATATATCATTAGGGCGTTGGCTTGAAATTGTGATGAAAACTCCAAATTTCCTCCCCTCCTTTATGATTTCCTCAAAGGTTTCCAGACGATAATCTTTCCAACTTTCCGTTTCTCGAAAAGAAGTATTAGACAAAATATTGTGGGCTTCATCTATAATGATGTGCAGTGTAGATGTCTCGGTAGACATTTTCTTCATATTGTAAGCCCACTTGGCTATCAAAAGAGGAAGCGTTTTTTTCATGGTTATATTAACCATGTTTAGATTCAAAACCGTGAAATTATATTCCCCCCAAAAATCAAACTGTCCTGAAGTGTCAAAAATTTTGGCTATGTCTTTACGGTTAGCACTCATTCTATTTATAACTGGTGAAATATGTTCAGGGTTAGACTTGTTGGAAAAATATTCCTGAATTAACTGTAGGTACATAAAATCCAACAGATCTTCAATCATATCTGTTTTAAATAAAAAATTGCTTGCGAGACTGAATAGATAGGAGCGCTCAGTATCAGCCTCAGCATTGAAAATGATACCAGCCCTCAACTTCCATTTATAAGCAGTTGAATGATACTCAAGATCAGATATAAGTTCAGGGTCATCGTTAAAAATTGGACTGAAAAATTGATTTATAGCATCGCATTTGGGCTTATCGCCACTAAAGAGATTCTGCCTAACTCTTTTCTTCAGGATATTACGCATAAACTCAAGAGGATTGTCAGCGGTCATCACCTTCTTGCGAAATTCAAGCACTCGCTTCAGAAATGGTTTCTGTGTTTTGTCTGTTGCATCGGTTAGAACGGAGAGCATATCATGCTCAAGCAGAACCTCTCTGGGTAGAGGAAGTTTGTCACCACCTGCATGATGCGTGTTGAGATTATAAACCGTCTTCTCATTAGTAATACAGTGTGGGGCGGTATATTCTCCATTAAAGTCGAATAGAATAAATTTACATCTTTCTCTAAAATGGTTTCCGAGAATATATTTAACTTGGGCAGTACCTGCTTTGTATAGCGCGGCTAGGGTGTTTGACTTTCCGCTACCAGTATTACCGAAAATTGCAATGTGGGAATTAATAAGGCCATTGATTGGTAGTGCAATTTCAATATCTTCAAGATCTGTACGAGTAAACCTCATTACAGTTTCGTCTGCATCAGCTATCTGATGCACCGTATGTATCATCTCTTCAGTCACCACGAAGGCTTCATTGCCGATGAGAGGTAGTTCACGCGAACCACCAATGAAGCAACCAGTACGATCAATGTAACCCGTCAGAGTTGAGGTCAGGTATCGTCGATATCGCCAAGCATCACTGCCGCTCCCACCGAGATGTTTTTCCTCAATGACTCGTTCCGCTTCAACCTTGCCGATCAGGCTCATGAAACCTTTTTTTATTTCAATGAAGCTCCCCACAGATACATTTCTTAGAACTTTTCCATGATAAAATAAATCACTGAGATTTTTGTTTTTATCTACCAAAATGGTCACAGCGCGTCCAGAAACCTCGCAGACTTCGCCTATACGGAGCACCGCTTCCTCTTCAGTAAAATGCCTGCTCATCTCGAGCCTCCCAGATAGCACGTGATAATGTTATTCATTACCGGGAAATCAATATTTCCTCCCGGGCGATAAATAATCTCTACGTTTGAGTAATCTCGGAATTTCTCCATAAATCCGCTAACACTGGTCTCATCGTAAGCAAAGATCAGCAGTTTCAGGGTAGAGTTGCGCAAGGCTTTTTTAGTTATTGTTTCAAGGTGCTCATCAGCAAACGAGAACCCAAAGACAATTAGTAGGGTTGCTTCTTTATCAAGCTCGTTGGAATAGGTTCTCAGTAAATCATAATAAACGTTCTGTAGTAGAGTCTCTTTAAACTTCTCCTTGCGCGGAAGAATAAGTGTATGAGCAAGTACCCATTCTTTCATTTCGGCTGGGGTGGGGAAGCTAAGCGGCTTAATATCTGAAATAAGATAAATAATCTTTTCTTTAGAATGTTTCCAAGAAAGCGACCCATGAAGTTTTATAAGGTTAACAGTAGGAAGTTCAACTTTATAATTATACAGATTCCCAGTTGCACTTACCGAATGGTTAAAGCTGCCAGCATCAAATTCCTCTTCTCCCCAGATATTTGATCTTCTATTAAAACCATCATTAAAAATAATGTTATTATTACGAGTGGCAGCTTCTTCAATGAACAAATCATAATTAGTTGTAAAAACGTTAATACGCCTCGGAAGTAGTCCAGTCCGGCGTCGAGTTAGTATCTTTTCCAGTGAAGACATAAATGCATCATAATTCTTACGGGTACATTCTAAATTGGTGATCACCTGAGGTGCGAAGGGGGCGCCGTGGCCGCGCTGCAGCATGCATTCATGAGGAAGCCAAACAGCTGACAAAAAGTCAGTGCCCATCCTGAAGTATTCTTCTTCCCGCTCATCATTAATAAGCTGCTGAAGGTCCGTTTCGATTGTCCCCAGTACTTTAATCGCAGGGAGGGATGCACCAGAACCGATCAGAAAGTTAATGTTAGCTGACTGAAATACTCGCTCAAAGTAGTCTCGGTCACTATCGTTACCGTAGTATGCGCGCTTAACTGCCATCTTATCCTTCCATAAAACATTCGATTTATCTGTAAGTTATTTAATCTTAACGCCGAGCTCAATACTTTGACATCATTTCTTCTGGCGATTGTTATGATCCCTTCTTGAGCAAAAGTACAATTGGGGAGCAGATCCCTTATGCCACAAGCTTTCTAACTACCCTCAAAAAATAGGTGTTAAACGTGTGCCAACAAAGTTGCAAGGTCCGCGCCTCGCTCAAAGCAGCCGTTGACCGATGCCTTGGGCCGCTTCGTGCCAGAAGCGGACGTTGGTACTTTGAACTCACACGGACGATGAGCCGAAGAGATATTATGATTCTTACGAGATATTCGGTCAGTTGCTCGAACTTATGGTATCAGGCTGGATAGAGAAAAAATAATGAGTGTCAGTCCCCCGGCTATTGCCAGTTACCACAGTAATACAGGTGCGTTTTTGGGGATTCAGCCGGGTAAAAATATCGTAGCTCGTAGAAAAGCCCAGAGAGGTGCTCGGGTTTTGCACGCACAAATATTTTGGTTAATAGACTTAAGCCCAGCGAATAAAAAGGAGCGAACATGCGGGTAGAGATGAAGGAAAAGATCATCAGGACGTGTGAGGCAAAAATTGTGAGCAAGGGCAGTAACGTAGGGCTGTCTTTTTATGCTTTTTTTGCCAATAAAAATGATGACCCGGAACTGCTGATGGAGGTTGCGCATTGGTGGATTATGGAGATGAAACTGGATCACTTTGAAAAGGCAGAAAAGATAAAATCTCTCGTTTTAGCCATGAAGTAAACCATTCCGGTAGCTAATGATACCTTACAGTTCGTAGCGCCTTATTTATGATATGACAGTCTTTACTCTGGACAGGCACGTCACATACCAGCCATCCACCAAACCAAAAGCAAAAAGCCCGCTCAGGTTTCCCTGAGCGGGCTTTTCTAATATGGCTCCTCTGACTGGACTCGAACCAGTGACATACGGATTAACAGTCCGCCGTTCTACCGACTGAACTACAGAGGAATCGTGTGAACGGGGCGAATAATAGCGGGGTGGTGCGGGTTTGTCAAAGCACTAAACTGCGAGAAAAGTGCGTTTGCTGATGGAATGAGCATGTTGCGTTGTTTTTCGGCACTCATCCTGTTTATCCCTGTTGTTTATCACCACAAAATCCCCGGCGTCAGGGTTGCACCTGCCATTGCACGTTTCTGGTGCGAAGGGGAAGGCGGCGATGGGCGAAAGGCTGAAGCAGCAGAAAAATTTTGCGACGAGTTTGCCACCTGATCCCCCCACAGCGCCTCCTGACGGCAGTGAACCCCCTCGTTTTGCCTCTGATATGTAGGATGAATGAACAGAAAATATGTATTGGCCGTCACAATGGCTGGATTTTTGCTTAGCTAAATTCGGGTAATGCGACTGCGCTCTCGCGCAAATTATTTTCCCCGTCTACACATAAAGTGACTGCTCCACGCCCCTGGGCGTTTCGCTAAAACAGTGCTGAGGAATACAACAATGTCATCGAAATTAATTAAAAGTCCGCTCGCTGCTCTGCTTATCGGTTGTTTAGGTTCAGCTTTTTATGCTCAGGCCGATATCGTTATCGGCGTCGCCGGGCCGTTCTCCGGGCCGAATGCGACCTATGGCGATCAGTACTGGCGTGGTGCCTCACAGGCGGCAGCGGATATCAACGCCGCCGGTGGGATTAAAGGGGAAAAAATCAAACTGGTGCAGGGGGATGACGCCTGCGAACCCAAACAGGCGGTCTCGGTCGCCAACCGGTTAGTGGATCAGGACAAGGTCTCGGCGGTGGTCGGGCACTTCTGCTCCTCCTCCACCATGCCGGCCTCCGAGGTGTATGACGAAGCCGGGATTATCGCCATCACTCCCGGCTCCACCAACCCGCAAATTACCGAACGCGGTATGACCAACATGTTCCGCATGTGCGGCCGCGATGACCAGCAAGGGGTGATCGCCACCAACTACATGCTCAATACCCTGAAAGCCAAACGCATCGCGGTGATCCACGACAAAGACACCTACGGGCAGGGGCTGGCAGATGCCGCCAGGGCGGAAATGAACAAGCGTGGCGTGAAGGAAGTATTGTATGAAGGGCTGTCACGCGGTGAAAAAGACTTTAACGCACTGGTGACCAAGATCGCCTCGGTCAAACCTGACGTGGTCTATTTCGGTGGTTGTCACCCAGAAGCCGGGCCATTGGTGCGCCAGATGCGTGAGCAGGGTGTGACCGCCAAGTTCTTCTCCGGCGACTGCATCGTGACCGAAGAGCTGGTGACCGCTGCCGGTGGGCCGCAGTACACCAACGGCGTCTTGATGACCTTCGGCAACGATCCGCGCCAAATTCCGGAAGGCAAGGCGGTGATCGCCAAGTTCCGCGCCAGCGGTTTTGAGCCGGAAGGCTACACCCTCTACTCCTACGCTTCGATTCAGGCGATCGCCGCAGCCTTCAGCGCTACCGGCGGCAAAGACAGCGCCAAGGCCAGCGAATGGCTGAAATCGCATGATGTGGATACCGTGATGGGCAAAAAGGCCTGGGACAAGAAAGGCGACCTGAAGGTATCGGATTACGTGGTCTATCAATGGGACGATAAAGGCAAATATCACCAACTCTAATCAGCCCGACGGATCAGGTTTATCCCGCCCGCAGGGGGCTGGATCGACATGACTGATAAGCGGATCCGCGTGTTCGGCGGGTCCGCGCCGATACTTCCCTTGGGCCGCGTCTGCACTAGCTTGCGGTCCCACCAGGCGAGACTGCTCATTATGGATGTTTTCTTTCTGCAACAGATGATCAACGGCCTGACGCTCGGCGCGGTTTACGGCCTGATCGCCATCGGCTACACCATGGTTTACGGCATTATCGGCATGATTAACTTCGCCCACGGCGAGGTGTACATGATCTCCGCCTACCTGTGCGCTATCGGGTTGGCGCTGCTGTCGTTCTTCGGCCTGCAATCCTTCCCGCTGCTGATCCTCGGCACGCTGGTGTTCACCATCGTGGTTACCGGCGTGTATGGCTGGGTGATCGAACGTATCGCCTATAAACCTTTGCGTAACTCCACGCGTCTGGCACCGCTGATCTCCGCCATCGGTATGTCGCTTATTTTGCAGAACTACGCGCAAATCAGCCAGGGGCCACGCCAACAAGGGATCCCGACGTTGCTGGACGGCGTGTTCCGCCTCAACTTTGACGGCGGGGTGATCCAAATCACCTACACCAAGGTGTTTATCCTGGTCGCCTCACTGCTGGGCATGGCCATCCTCACCTACATCATTCAGCACACCCGTCTGGGGCGCATCTGTCGCGCCACCCAGCAGGATCGCAAGATGGCGTCCATTTTGGGCATCAACACCGACCGGGTGATCTCCCTGGTGTTCGTGATTGGTGCCGCGATGGCCGGGCTGGCGGGGGTGTTGATCACCATGAACTACGGCACCTTTGATTTCTACGTCGGCTTTATCATCGGCATCAAGGCCTTTACCGCCGCGGTGCTGGGGGGCATTGGTTCGCTACCCGGCGCGATGTTGGGCGGGCTGCTGTTGGGTGTAGCGGAGGCGCAGTTTGCCGGCATGGTGAACTCGGATTACAAAGACGTATTCTCCTTCGGTTTACTGGTAGTGATCCTGATTTTCCGCCCTCAGGGCCTGCTCGGTCGGCCAATGGTCGCTAAGGTTTGAGGGGAAAACTATGTCGCAATCTGTAGCTCACCCAGGGCTGAACGTTAAACGCAGCCTGCTGGATGCGGTGCTGGCCGGGCTGATCGCCCTGATCGTGTTCGGGCCGATCGTCGGTATCGTCCTCAACGGATACAGTTTTAACTTTGAACCGCGCCGCCTGGGGGGGATTATCGCCGCAGTGATGGCCGGACGGTTGTTGCTGAGTCTGTTCCTGCAAACTGCGCCAGGGCACAAGTTGTTGACGCGCTTTGACGGCGGCAATGACGGAGTGTATGTCCGGCCGATAGGGGCCAAAACCAGTCTGCGTTGGATCATCCCGTTAATGGCGGTGATCGCGCTGCTGTTCCCGTTTGTTGCCACCAAGTACCTGCTGACGGTAGCGATATTGGGGCTGATTTACGTGTTGCTTGGGCTGGGGCTGAACATTGTTGTCGGGCTGGCCGGGTTGCTTGATCTGGGTTACGTGGCGTTTTACGCCATCGGCGCTTATGGCCTGGCGCTGGGCTACCAGTATCTCGGGCTGGGGTTCTGGGCGATGCTGCCGCTGGGGGCGCTGATGGCGGCGCTGGCCGGTGCGCTGCTGGGGTTCCCGGTGTTACGCATGCACGGCGACTATCTGGCGATCGTCACGCTGGGGTTCGGCGAGATTATCCGCCTGGTGCTGAACAACTGGATGTCACTGACCGGCGGCCCCAACGGGGTCTCGGTGCCTGCGCCGACGATTTTTGGCCTGGAGTTTGGCCGACGGGCCAAGGACGGTGGGGTGCCGATCCACGAGTTTCTCGGTATCGCCTACAACCCCAACCTGAAGTTTATCTTTATCTATGCGGTGCTGTTTCTGGTGGTGCTGTTGGTGCTGTACATCAAGCACCGGCTGACGCGCATGCCAATCGGCCGCGCCTGGGAGGCATTGCGCGAGGATGAAATCGCCTGTCGCTCACTCGGGCTGAACCACGTTCTGGTGAAGCTGTCGGCCTTTATGATGGGCGCGTCCACCGCCGGGCTGGCCGGGGTGTTTTTCGCCACCTATCAGGGCTTCGTCAATCCCACCTCGTTCACCTTCTTTGAGTCGGCGCTGATCCTGGCGATAGTGGTGCTGGGCGGCATGGGCTCGACCATCGGCGTGGTGCTGGCGGCGTTCGTGCTCACGGTGGCCCCGGAGCTGTTGCGCAGCTTCGCCGAGTACCGTGTGCTGCTGTTCGGCGTGTTGATGGTGGCGATGATGATCTGGCGGCCACGTGGGCTGGTGCGCATCAGTCGTTCCAGTTTTGCTCCACGCAAGGGGGTAGAGCCATGAGCGACGCTATCCTGCAGGTTGAGCATCTGATGATGCATTTTGGCGGCATCAAGGCGCTGAACGACGTCAATCTGGCGGTGGAGCGCGGTTCCATCACCGCACTGATCGGCCCCAACGGGGCCGGGAAAACCACGGTATTCAACTGTCTGACCGGTTTTTATCGTGCCACCGGCGGTGCGATCCTGCTCAATACCCATAAGCGGCCAACCGACGTGATCCAGGTGCTGGGGCAGAAATTCCACGCCGGTGATTGGGTTAACCCGAAACGGCTGGGCTCGCGTGTTTACTACAAAATGTTTGGCGGCACCCACCTGGTCAACCGCGCCGGGCTGGCTCGCACCTTCCAGAACATCCGCTTGTTCCGCGAAATGTCGGTGGTGGAGAACCTGCTGGTGGCGCAGCACATGCTGAGCAACCGCAACCTGATCGCCGGCGTGCTCAATACCCCGGCCTACCGCCGGGCGGAAAGTCAGGCACTGGATCGCGCTTTTTACTGGCTGGAAGTGGTGGAACTGGTGGATTGCGCCAACCGGCTGGCGGGGGAGATGTCCTACGGCCAGCAGCGGCGTCTGGAGATCGCCCGGGCGATGTGCACCACGCCGGAGATGATCTGCCTCGACGAACCCGCCGCCGGGCTGAACCCGGTGGAAACGGCAACGCTGAGCCGCATTATCCGTTTTCTGCGTCAGCATCACGGCATCACGGTGCTGCTGATCGAACACGATATGGGCATGGTGATGGAGATCTCCGATCGGGTGATTGTGCTCGATCACGGCGATGTGATCGCCGAAGGCACACCGAAAGAAATTCAGCATAACGATAGGGTGATCGCCGCTTACCTTGGTGCGGATGAAGAGGAGCTGGCGGGATGAGCAATGTGATGTTGGAGTTTCGCAACGTAGACGTGTTTTACGGCCCGATCCAGGCGCTGCAGCAGGTTTCGCTACAGGTAAATGAAGGGGAGACGGTGGCGCTGATTGGTGCCAACGGGGCGGGCAAGTCGACGCTACTGATGTCGATCTTCGGCCAACCACGCATCAGCGGTGGGCAGATCTTGTTTCGCGGCGAGGACATCAGCCAGTGTTCCACTCATTACGTTGCCAGCAGCGGCATCGCCCAGGCACCAGAAGGGCGGCGCATTTTCCCGGACATGAGCGTGGAGGAAAACCTGCTGATGGGCACCATTACCATCGGTAATCGCTACGTGGATGAGGATTTATTGCGCATGTTTGAGCTGTTCCCACGCCTGAAGGAGCGGCGTAACCAGCGTGCGATGACCATGTCCGGCGGTGAACAGCAGATGCTGGCAATTGCCCGGGCGCTGATGAGCCGGCCCAAGCTGCTGTTGCTGGACGAGCCGAGCCTGGGGCTGGCGCCGATCATCGTCAAACAGATTTTCAGCATTTTACGGGAGCTGACCCGTGGCGGCATGACGTTGTTTCTGGTGGAGCAGAATGCCAACCACGCGCTCAAACTGTCCGATCGCGGCTATGTGATGGTCAACGGCCAAATCCGCCTGACCGGCAGCGGTGCGGAGCTGTTGAACGATCAGGAGGTGAGGAAAGCCTATCTGGGGGGGGCCTAGAACTGGCGCTGGATCCAGCGCACGTTCAGCCGTACCAGCGCAACGATGCCGTTGGATAACATCCGCAGCCCGGTGGGTAAATCGCGGCGGCGGATATCCAGCAGCAGCACGGTGCGCACCTGGTCGCTGTCGTTCCACACCTCATGTTCGAAGGTATCGTCCCACAGCATAAATTCCCCCTCATTGAGCCGGTATTCTTGCCCGTCGACTTTCAATACGGCGGCAGGCAGGCCGTCGGCGCGTTTGGGCATCGACAGCACCAGGTAACCGCGCAGAATGCCCCGGAACGGACCACGGTGCGCCGGCACCTGCTTGCCGGGCGCCAGGAAAGACAGCGAGGCTGAAAGCACATCCGGGGAAGACGCGATCAGGCTGGCCAATTGCGGGCAGCGGGCGAGATTGCGGGGTATTGGCTGACCATAAGCCTGCATAATAAACATGCGCCAATCACGCGCATCATTGGCGGAGATAGACGCCTGTTCGCTCATGATCTCATGAAATCGCGGAATATTGCGCAGATCTTGCGCCACGGTCAGTGCCTCGTCACGGATCTGCGGCCACTGGGCAGTAAAACGCTGCGCGTCGGGGAACAGGCGGGCGCTGTCGAGCACCGGTTCACCGCTGATGCGGCGATCGTAAATACGGCGTAATGCCAATACCGACCAATCATAGAGAGCTGACATATGACCTCAATAAGCGTGACCCGAGTTCTCGCCGTCTGTTGATATCATTATTGTTTAATATGCGACTGTCGGACGATTAATTCTCCGTTATACAAGCTTTGGCCGCCCGGTTCAAAAGCCTGCGTCAGGCAATGAATACCATCGGCAATCAGCGACTGCATCGGCTGGCGATAGGTGGTCAACTGGTAACTGGGGGAGGCGGCCAGTTCAATGTCATCAAATCCCACCACCGCAATCGGCGCACAGCCCGGCGTGGCGCGAATGGCGTCGATAACGCCTACCGCCAGAATATCGTTTTCACAAAAAATCGCTTCAACCCGCTGTTCCGCCGGGGTGGCGGCCAGGTAGGCCGAGAAAGCCTCCATGCCGCAAAGGCGTTGATAGTGCGGGGCCTGCAGCAGCACGCTTACATCGCGTTGTTTTTCCGCCAGTGCGGCACGGAAGCCGTCGAGACGGCGTAACCGGGTGGATTCACTCACCGGGCCCGCCAGATAGCCCATGCGCTGATAGTCCTGTGTCAGCAACAGTTCGCCAATTTCACGCCCGGCCTGATAGCCGTTGGTGGCTAACACCTGGATATAGGGGCTGTCGCTATAGCGATACAGCACCACCAGCGGAATATGGTGAATATCCTGCGCCAGCGTAATCAGCCGATCGTTAAGCAGGGTACCGAGAAACAGCAGGCCATCCACCTGCATCTGATCGGCCAGCGTCAGCACTGATTCATAGTCGTTTTCCGAGGTGATATTCAGCAGCAGGGCCATATAACCCCGGCTTTGCAACTGTCGGGTGACCTCATCCAGCAGCGTAAAAATATGCGGATTCTTCAGTTCGTCCGCCACCAGTCCGATGATGCGGGTGCTCTTTTTCGACAGGCTGCGCGCCAGCAGATTGGGGCGGTAACCCAATTCACGCGCTGCGGTCTGAACGCGCAGCAGTGCATGGGGCGAGATCGAAGCGCCATCGGTAAAAGCACGCGATACCGTCCATTTAGACACGCCGGCGCGGGCAGCTACATCACTGGCCGTCGCCTTGCGTGCAGGGGGCGCGGGGGGAGCGCCGGGTTTCTTCGCCATCATCTTTGCTCGTGATGAAAAAACGGTATGGGTTCAACAGATTAGCACAGCCTTGTCGGATGCGGGAGTTGCTGCCACCTGCGGTGGGATCCACGGAACAAACAGGGCAACTCCACCGATCCTTTTATCGGCAAATTGTGATCCTGAGCGGCAGATTTATCATGGCGTATTTGACTTATTTTTGACCATCTCCAATAGTCCATCGCAAGTGGCATTTGTTTCGCGGTCAAGTTGCCACTCAATTTTGCACCCGGGTGCATTTAAAATTTGCACCCGGGTGCAACGCGGCGAAAGTAGCGTAATCTTAGGCTTCGGGAGCAACTATGTTGAATGGTGAAAGAAAAACGGCACGTCCTCTGCGTTGGGCGATGGTCGGCGGCGGGCGCCTGGGGCAGGTGGGTTATAAGCACCGCTGCGGCGCATTGCGGGATAACACTGCTTTTGCGCTGGTGGCCGGGGCGTTTGATATTGTCCCGGAGCGTGGCCGCGAGTTCGGCGTCAATCTGGGGGTCGATGCCGAGCGTTGCTATGCGGATTACCACACGCTGTTTGCTCAAGAGGCTCAGCGAGAGGACGGCATTGAAGTGGTGTCCATCGCCACGCCAAACGGCACCCATTACGAAATTACCCGCGCGGCGCTGCTGGCCGGGCTGCACGTGATTTGCGAGAAACCGCTGTTTTTTTCCAGCCAGGAAGCTTATGAAATCAAGGCGCTGGCGGCGGAAAAAAACCGCATTGTCGGCGTGACCTACGGTTTCTCCGGCCATCCGTTGCTGTTGCAGATGCGCGCGATGATCGCCAACGGGCAGATCGGTGAAGTGCGCATGGTGGATCTGCAATATACCCACGGTTTTAATGCCACCGACGAAGTAGATCGCCTTAGCGAAGCGCAGAAATGGCGCATTGACCCCAAGATTTCCGGCCCCAGCTTTGTGCTGGGGGATATCTCCACCCACACCTATTACCTGTCGCAACTGGTGATGCCACAGATGCAGATCAGCGAACTGCTGTGCGATCGGCAGAGCTTTATTCCCTCGCGTGCCCCGCTGGAAGACAACGCGTTGGTGATGATGCGCTATGCCAACGGCGCGGTAGGGCGGATGTGGGCCTCGTCGGTCAATGCCGGCGCCATGAGCAGCCAGCGCATCCGTATCGTCGGCTCGAAAGCCAGCCTGGAATGGAGCGATATCAACCCCAGCGAGCTGCGTTACGAGGTACAGGGGCAACCGAACCAGACGCTGTATCGCGGCATGCCCTATCTGGACGAAACCTGCAACGCCTGGGAACGGCTGGGGGCGCTGCATACCGAGGGGCTGACCGAGTCCTGGGCCAACATCTACCTGAAATTCGCCCTGGCTATTGATGCCACAAACCGGGGCGATCGGCAGGCGTTGGCGCAGTTGGTGTATCCGGACATCGACGCCGGGATCGACGGGGTGCGCTGGATTGAAAACTGCGTGCGTTCAGCCGATCAGGGTGCGCGCTGGGTGGCCTTTGAATAACCTTTTTGTTTGCGGAGATATGACATGAAGCTTTCCTTCTGTACCGACAGTTTGGGCCACCTGCCGTTTGAAGCCATGCTGGATCGGTTGGGTGAACTGGGGGTGTTTGGCGTGGAGATGACCACCGGCGGCTGGTCTTCGGCACCGCATCTGGACACTATTGCGCTGTTGCAGGACGCTGGCAAGCGCCGACGGTTGCTGGCGGCACTGGAGAGCCGTGGCATGAAGATTGCCGCGCTGAACGTTTCCGGTAACCCGCTGGAGCCGGGAGTGTTGGGTGAAAAGCACCGTCACGATACCGACAATACGCTGGCGCTGGCTGCCAGTCTGGGGGTGAAAAAAATCGTCATGATGAGCGGATTACCCCCTGCGGCCCCCGGCGACAGCATTCCTAATTGGATCACCTATACCGTCAGTTGGCCGCCGACGCTGAAAAACTGCCTGGACTACCAGTGGAACGAAGTGGCTATCCCGTACTGGCAGCGGCTGGTGGATAAGGCGCAGGCGTTCGGCATCGAGAAGTTCGCGCTGGAAAACTTCAGCTCCATGCTGGTGTGGAACCCGGACACGCTGTTCAGGCTGCGTGACGCGGTCGGGCCGATGGTCGGGCTGAACCTTGATCCCAGCCACCTGATTTGGATGGGGGCAGATCCGATAGCAGTAGCGCGTCGCCTCGGGGACGCTATCCATCACGTGCATGGCAAGGATGTGCGGTTGGAAAGGGGAATAGTGGCGGTTAACGGACTGCTGGAAACCCGACCGGTGGAGCAGGTGGCGGAGCGTGCCTGGAATTATGTGGCGGTCGGCTGCGGCCAGGATTTACAGTGGTGGAAGGAGTTTTTCTCGGTGGTACGCATGATGGGCTATAACGACTGGGTATCGCTGGAAATGGAGGATCTGACTATGTCAGTCGATGCTGGTATCAATACTTCGGTGGAGGCATTACAGCGCTGTATCAGTCAGTAAACGGCATCCGCTTGCGCCAACGGCCTGTCAGGATACAGGCCGTTGAATGGCAAAAGACTGTCGAAAAAAACAGCCTAATAAAAGTGTGACGCATATCGCATTTACCACACCGATTGGTTAAAATATCGCTACTTCCCGCACCTGCCCGGATCCCGTTTAACATGGAACAAACCCAGGTCTCTCGCTCAACCGCCTGGTTGCGCGTGGTCATTCTTGCCGTGTCGGCCTTTATCTTCAATACCACCGAGTTTATTCCGGTGGGGTTGCTGAGCGATATTGCCCAAAGCTTCTCGATGCAGACCGAGCAGGTGGGGTTGATCATCACCATTTATGCCTGGATCGTCGCCGCCAGTTCGCTGGTGTGTATGCTGCTGACCAGCCGGATTGAGCGGCGAAAACTGCTGATCGGGGTATTTATCCTGTTTATCGCCAGCCATGTGCTGACCGCCGTGGCGTGGAACTTCACCACGCTGGTTATCTCGCGTGCCGGTGTGGCGCTGGCCCATGCGGTATTCTGGTCGATCACCGCCTCGCTGGCGATCCGGGTCGCCCCGGCAGGCAAGAAGGCGCAGGCGTTGAGCCTACTGGCGGGGGGAACCGCGTTGGCGATGGTGCTTGGCCTGCCGCTGGGCCGTATCGTGGGCCAAATCCTCGGCTGGCGCATGACCTTTATCGGCATCGCCGTCTGCGCCACCCTGGCGCTGGTGCTGCTGTGGCGCTTGCTGCCGGTGCTGAAAAGCGAACATTCCGGCTCGCTGGCCAGCGTGCCTATGCTGTTCAAGCGCCCGGCGCTGGTCAGCCTGTATATGCTGACCATTATTGTGGTGACGGCGAATTTCACCGCCTACAGCTATATCGAACCCTTTATTCAGACCGTGGCCGGGCTGTCGGAAAACTTCACCACCCTGATGCTGTTGCTGTTTGGTGCCGCCGGTATCATCGGCAGCCTGTTGTTCAGTCGCTTCAGCGAACGTTTCCCGTCGGGTTTTTTCATCGGCGCTATCGCCTTATTGATGCTGAGTCTGCTGCTGTTGTTACCGGCCTCCGGCGATGAAAATCACCTGACGGTGCTGTTTGCGGTATGGGGCATGGCGATCATGGCGATTGGCTTGTCGATGCAGGCCAAGGTATTGAACCTGGCGCCGGACGCGACCGACGTGGCGATGTCGATCTATTCCGGGCTGTACAACTTTGGCATCGGCGCTGGTGCATTGCTGGGCAATCAGGTCAGCCAGTATCTGGGCATGGGTAACATCGGCTTTGTCGGCGCCCCGCTGGCATTGATCGCCCTTGGCTGGTGCCTGCTGAATTTTTACCGCAGCGAACGCCTGCAACACCACCACAGCCGCTAACGCCCTTCGTCCTGATAGCAAGCCGCGGCTTGCTATCAGGCACCGGCCCACAGGCTAAATTTTCTCTCAGCAAAACAGATTGCTGCAGTTTTTTATGCTTAATTATTTTTCATAGCCTGCTAATTAAATATTTAACTCCGACACCGAGCCTATAGCATAGAAAGTTATTGATTATGTTATGGCGAGGTTAATGGTGGGTGACTCTTTAGTTGCTGGAAGCGAGGCGGTGGCCCAGTCACCGATCCATGAACGGGATTTGTCGGCAAGAATTGACGCGTTGCCCACCTCTGCCGGTTTGTGGCGGTTTATCGCTTTGCTGGCGTTGGGCGGTTTTTTTGAGCTTTATGACCTGTTTCAGACCGGTTATATCAGCACCGGTTTAATCGCCGAGGGGGTATTCCATACCGGGGCGCAAGGCGTGTTCGGCGTCTCTGACCAGGTGGCGTTTGCCTCCGCAACTTTCCTTGGCCTGTTTATCGGCGCCAGCCTGCTCAGCCCTTATGCCGACCGCTTTGGCCGACGCACCACCTTTATGTTTGCTCTGGCCTGGTATGGCGTGTTTTCGCTGTGTCTGGCTTTCCAGCATCAGGCGGAATGGGTGATCTTCTTGCGCTTTTTGGTCGGCGTTGGGCTGGGGATTGAGTTGGTAACCATAGATACCTATCTGACCGAGTGGGTGCCTGCGCATCTCCGTACCCGTGCTTTCGCCTTTTCCTTTTTCATTCAGTTTCTTTCCGTGCCAACGGTGGCGCTGATGTCGTGGTGGCTGGTACCGCAGACCATTTTGGGCCTGAGTGGCTGGCGTTATGTGGTGATCACCGGTGCCGTGGCTTCGCTGGTGATTTGGCTGGTGCGTAAAGGCTTGCCGGAATCCCCACGTTGGCTGGCACAACAGCGACGTTATCCGGAGGTCCGGCAAGTGATGCTGGCAATGGAACGCCGTTGCGGTGTCACTCATAGCACGGAGTTCCCGCTGCGCGACGCCGGGCTGCAGAGCGAAACGCCGTCCCAGGGAAGCTTTAAAGATATCTGGTCACCGCGCTACCGTGGCCGCACCCTGATGCTGGTGGTGATGAATTTCTTCCAGGCGATTGGCTTCTTCGGCTTCGGTAACTGGCTGCCGGCCTTGCTGGCCGGAAAGGGCGCCTCAATCACCCACAGCCTGCTGTACGCCTTCTTTATTACCCTGGCTTATCCGTTGGGGTCGCTGCTGTGTAGTCGCTATGCCGACAAGATGGAAAACAAATGGCAGATCGTCCTTTCCTGCCTGGTCACGGTGATTTTCGGCTCACTGTTTGCCATGCAGAATAATCCCCTGTGGCTGATTCTGTGCGGGTTCTTTATCACCTGGTCCAATGCCTGGCTGACCTACAGCTATCATTCCTACCAGTCAGAGGTGTTCCCGACTTACATCCGTGCCCGTGCGGTCGGATTCTGCTATTCGTTCAGCCGACTGTCGACGGTATTCAGCAGCCTGATTATCGGCATGATCCTGCAATACGGCGGTTCGGTGGGGGTGATTGCATTTATCGTTGCCAGCATGCTGATTGTGATGGTAGTGATCGGGGTGTTTGGCCCCAAAACCCGCGGTATTGACCTGGAAAATATCTGACGCAACCACCCGGCGTGTGCCCTGAAGCCAGGCCGGGATCTTCAGCAAAAAAACTCGCGATCATCCGAAAATAATTCCGTTATCACCGTTTCCCCTCCTGTCTTACTGTAAACCCGGAAGACCTACCCCTATTACCTCCGGGAGATAACCTATGAGCATTCTGACCACTAAAGATGGTACGCGCATTTTCTATAAAGATTGGGGGCGTGGGCAGCCGATTCTGTTTTCTCACGGTTGGCCGCTATCTGCGGATGCCTGGGATAATCAAATGCTGTTCTTCGGCCAAAGCGGTTACCGCGTTATCGCGCACGATCGCCGCAGCCATGGTCGCTCCGACCAAACCTGGGACGGCAATACCATGGATCGCTATGCGGACGATTTGGCGGAGTTGATTGAAGCGCTGGATCTGCGGGATCTGATCCTGGTGGGGCATTCCACCGGAGGCGGCGAAGTGGCGCACTATATTGGCCGCCACGGCAGCGCACGGGTGGCAAAGGTGGTGCTGGTGGGGGCGGTGCCACCGTTGATGCTGCAAAGCCCGGCGAATCCTGAGGGGTTGCCGATGTCGGCATTCGACGGCATCCGCAGCGGAACGGCAGAAAATCGCTCCCAGTTCTTTAAGGATCTGGCGGTGCCTTTCTACGGTTATAACCGGCACGGCGTGAAGGCCAATGCTGGGCTGACGGACAGTTTCTGGCTGATGGGCATGCAGGGTGGAGTGAAGGGGTTGTATGACTGCGTGCGTGAGTTTTCCGAGGTCGATTACACCGCGGATCTGCTGGCCATCGACAAGCCGACGCTGCTAGTGCATGGCGACGACGACCAGATTGTGCCAATCGCCGCATCCGCGTTGAAAGCCGCTAAGCTTATCAGGCAGGTTGAATTGAAAGTCTATCCGGGCGCTTCGCACGGGCTGGCGCAAGCAGACCCTGAACAGTTTAATGCCGATCTGCTGGCGTTTATCCAGTCTTGACCCCTATCCCCGAGCGGTGGGCTTTGCCTGTGAACCGGAGCCGACCATGAGCACTGCCGCTTTTATCTGTCCGCTGGCTGATGCTGGTGGCGTTGTACGATCTGAAGGAACAAAAAGATGGCCGAACCGGCTGAGAATAAGGCAGCATCCGGCGGTTTCGCGCCGCTGAAGATCCCGGTATTCGCGGTGTTGTGGGGGGCCACGGTGCTGGGCAATGTCGGCAGCTTTATGCGTGACGTCGCCAGTTCATGGCTGGTGACGGATTTGTCCTCTAACCCATCGGCGGTGGCACTGATGCAGACCGCCGCCACGCTGCCGGTGTTCCTGTTGGCGATCCCTGCTGGGGTGTTGTCAGACATTCTCGATCGCCGCCGCTTTCTTATTTTTGTCCAGATCCTGCTGGCCAGCGTCAGCGGCACTTTATTACTGCTGTCGCAAAGCGGCGCGCTGACCGTCGAGTACTTACTGGCGCTGACCTTTATCGGTGGCATCGGCGGGGCGCTGATGGGGCCGACCTGGCAATCCATTGTGCCGGAGCTGGTACCGCGCGCCGATCTCAGAAATGCGGTAGCGCTGAACTCGTTGGGGATCAATATCGCCCGTGCCATCGGCCCGGCGGCCGGGGGGCTGCTGCTGGCGAGTTTTGGTGCCGGTGCGGCCTACGGTGCTGATGTATTGAGTTATGTGTTCGTGGTTGCCGCCCTGTTGTGGTGGCGCAGGCCGAAGGTGGAGGACAACGGGCTTTCCGAACATTTCTTCGGCGCTTTCCGTGCCGGAATTCGCTATGCCCGTGCCAGCCGTGAGCTGCACGTGGTGCTATTGCGGGCGGCGGTGTTCTTTGTATTCTCCAGTTCGGTCTGGGCGCTGTTGCCGTTGGTAGCTCGGCAGATGCTGGGTGGCACCGCCGGTTTCTACGGCATCCTGCTGGGTGCCGTGGGGGCCGGTGCAATAATCGGCGCGGTGTTATTACCCCGGCTGCGTCAGCGGTTGAACGCCGATGGCCTGGTGCTGGTGGCTGCGGTGATCACCGCCGTGGTGATGGCGTTGCTGTCGTTGGCGCCGCCGCAGTGGCTGGCGATCTTGCTGCTGTTGGCTCTGGGTGGCGGTTGGATTATCGCACTGACCTCCTTGAACGGTGCAGCGCAGGGCGTGTTGCCAAACTGGGTGCGCGGACGCGGGCTGGCGATTTATCTGATGGTGTTTAATGGCGCGATGGCTGCCGGGAGCCTGCTGTGGGGGTTGATTGCCCAGGAGATTGGTGTGGCCGCCACGCTATTGGCGGGCGGTGTGGGTTTATTGGTGATTTCGCTGGTGTTTCACCGTATTCGCCTGCCGGAGGGCGAAGCCGATCTGCAGCCGTCCAACCACTGGCCGGAGCCCTTGCTCAATACCCCGGTTGAAAACGATCGCGGGCCGGTGATGATCCAGGTGGAGTACCGGGTGCGACCAGAAGATCGTCCGCAGTTTCTGCGCACGCTGCAACGGCTTTCGCGGGTACGCCGGCGTGACGGTGCCTACGCCTGGGGGCTGACCGAGCATACCGCCGGTCCGCAGTGCGTGATGGAGTGGTTTATGGTGGAGTCCTGGGCCGAACACCTACGCCAGCACCAGCGGGTTTCGCATGCCGATGCCGACCTGCAGCAGGAGGCGCTGCAGTTCCATATCGGCCCAGAGAAACCGGTGGTACACCACTTCCTGTCGCTTGACCTGCGGCACCTGGAGCGGCAAGCGGTGAAAGAGTAAAACGGCTGCGGCGGGGGCCGGTTTACTCCGCCGCGCTATCATGAGCATGTAAACGACCCAATAGCGCAAATATCAGTAACGCGCAGGCGGCAGAAGCTATCGCCAGGATATACAGCAATTTGCGGAACGCCTGATCATAGATTTGCAGCGTTAACTGGCGTTGCCCGGGCAGCAGGGTGGCGGCACTGTTAAGGTCACCCAGTGCCGCGCGGTTGGCTGCTTCAAGCACATGTTGCGTGCCGCCACTGCCGGAGAGTGCAGCAAACAGACCGCCCTGGATCAGCATGGCCAGTACCGCGCCGGCAATCGCAATGGCGATACCGTCGGCCGAGACACGCACCGCGTTGAATATCCCGGTGGCCATGCCCGCCCGTTCTTTTTCCACCACGCTGACCGCCATGGCATCCATCAATCCCCAGGGCAGGCCGATACCGGTGCCGATCAACAACATCGGCGCTATCAAGCCGTGGCCGCTATTTGCTGCCAGTGCATGACCCAGCCAGGCCAGCCCGACGGCGACCAACAGCAGCCCGACACCGGAGAGCACGCCAGAGGTAAAACGGTGTGCCAGCAGTGCCGCAAGAAAGGGCACCAACAGCAACGGGGCCGCCAGAGCAATCATGGTTTTACCGGCTTCGAGCGCGCTCTGCCCATCAATACCGATAAAGCGCCCCGGCAGCATGACGATCAATACCACAAAAAAGAATGCCGGAGAGGCAGCCAGCACCTGAACCCCAATAAAGCGGGTGCTGCGGAACAGGGTCAGATCGAGCATTGGGCGTGCTACCCGGCGCTCAATCAGCACGAAGGCGATAAAGACCGCCAGCGACAGCAGCAATGAACCGGCCACCGACAGGCTGCCCCAACCGTTTTCCGGCGCCAACAGAATGGCGTAGGTGAACAACGCCAGCGCAGCGGTAAAACTGATGGCACCGGGCCAGTCCAACCCCGCCGCATGGGGATCGCGGGATTCCGTTGCGCTGAGCGCCACCAGTGCCAATCCCGCCAGGCCAATCAACGCGGTGGCGAAGAATACCCATGGCCAGCCTGCGGTCACCACCAGCCAGCCCGAGGCCAGCGGCCCAAAAGCCAGGCCAATACCGAATGTGGTGCCCAGCAGGCTAAAAACGCGGGTGCGAACCGGCCCGTGGAAACTCTGCGCCAGCGATGCCATCGCACCGGCAAAAGCTGCCGCACCGGCCAGCCCCTGCGCCAGCCGCAAAATATCTATGCCCACCACCGACGGGGCGAAGGGGATCATCATGGTCAGAATGGCGAACGCGCCCAGCCCGAACAACCAAACCCGTTTGCGGCCATAAATATCGGTCAGGCTGCCGGCGGCCATCATGGCGCTGCCATAGGTAAGGATGTAACCATTGACCACCCAACTCAGTTGTACGGCGCTGCCGCCTAGCGAATGGCTGATGGAGGGCAAGACCACCGCCGGGCCGGTAAAGCTCAGTGGGATCAGGATACCGGTCAGGCAGGCGGCCAGTAATTGCAGCCATGCCCGGATTTCAATGCGGTCTGCGGTGGAGGTTATTTGCGTCATGGTGCTCATCTGTCTCTGGTGAAAAAGCCCGCAAGCGGGTGCTGCGCAGCGCCAAGCGCCGGGTAATGGCCTGCTGACTGCGTTGCCATCAAGGTAATGCTTCCCGTAGTGGAGAAAAATAGGCTAAATTTCCATAGATATCGGACAAAAATGTCCGGAATAAGGGATCACGCGTGATGGACAGTCTTAATGGCATTCTGGCGTTTGTGCAGGTTGCGGAAACACGCAGTTTCTCCGATGCTGCGCGGCAGTTGGGCGTTTCGTCTTCCGCGGTGGGTAAGAGCGTGGCGCGTATGGAACAGCGATTGGCGGTGCGTTTATTTCACCGCAGTACCCGCAGTGTGACGCTGACGGCAGAAGGTTCGCTGTTTCTTGAGCGCTGCCGTCGCATTTTGGCGGAGATCGCCGCCGCCGAACTTGAGCTGGCCGACAGCCGTGCCGCACCGCGTGGCAAGCTGCGTATTAGCCTGCCGCTGGTCAGTGGGTTGCTAATGCCGGTACTGACGGACTTTATGCATCAGTATCCGGATATCGAACTGGACGTGGACTTTTCCGATCGCATGGTCGACATCGTCGAAGAGGGGTTTGATGCGGTGGTGCGTACCGGTGAGCCGGCCGATTCGCGGCTGGTATCACGCCGGTTGGGCGGCTTTCAACTGGTGCTGGTGGCGTCGCCGGATTATTTATCGCGACGTGGTGTGCCAGAGAAGCCGGCGGATTTGCTCAACCATGCCTGCTTGCAGCATAAATTCCCCTCCACCGGGCGCTTTGAAAGCTGGCCGCTGCTGGGGGAAGCCTTACCTGAACTGCCGGCGACCATGATCTGCAATACCACCGAGGCGCTATTGCCCGTGGTGCAGGCCGGGTTAGGCATTGCTTGCCTGCCGGATTTTATGGTGAAGGCGGCGTTGCAGCGCGGCGAACTGCAAAAGGTGCTGGAGGCGTTTGTCGAGCACCAGGGCGCTTTTCGCGTTATCTGGCCCTCCAGCAAATACCTGGCGCCCAAACTGCGCGTTTTTATCGACTTTCTTGGCGAGCGGTTATTCCCGGTCAGTAGGCAATAAAAAGCCCGCCCAAGTTGCCTTAAGCGGGCTGCGTTACTGCTGTTCTGACTTAGGCCAGGTCGAACCGATCGAGGTTCATCACCTTATTCCAGGCGGCGACAAAGTCGTGGACAAAACTCGCCTGGGCGTCTGAGCTACCATAGACTTCCGCCAGCGCACGCAGTTGGGAATGTGAACCGAAGATCAGATCGGCGCGGGTCGCCGTCCACTTGAGCGCGCCGGTTTGGCTGTCGCGGCCTTCGAACACACCGTCCTCGTCTGCCGCTTTCCAGGTCGTCGCCCCATCAAGCAGATTGACGAAGAAGTCATTGCTCAGTGCCTGCGGCCGTTGGGTCAGCACGCCATGCTGGCTCTGGCCGACGTTGGCGTTTAACACCCGCAGCCCACCGATCAGCACCGTCATTTCCGGCGCCGTCAGCGTTAGCAACTGCGCTTTATCGACCAGCAAGGCTTCGGCCGGAATGCTGAACTGGCGCTTCAGGTAGTTACGGAAACCATCGGCAACCGGCTCCATCGCTTCGAAGGAGTCGACGTCGGTTTGTTCCTGCGTGGCATCCATACGGCCCGGTGCGAAGGGCACGCTCACCGGATGCCCGGCGTTGATTGCGGCCTGTTCGACGGCTGCGGCACCGGCCAGCACGATCACATCCGCCAGCGAGACGCGTTTGTTACCCGACTGGGCATTGTTGAACGCCTGCTGTATCCCTTCCAGCTTGGCCAGCGTTGGCGCCAGTTGAGCCGGTTGGTTGATTGCCCAGTCTTTCTGTGGTGCCAGACGAATACGCGCACCGTTGGCACCGCCGCGTTTGTCGGAGCCGCGGAAGGTGGAGGCTGAAGCCCAGGCGGTGGACACCAGCACCGAGAGCGGCAGGCCGGAGGCCAGGATCCGGGTTTTGAGATCGGCGATATCCTGATCGTTAATCAACTGATGATCGACTGCCGGGATCGGATCCTGCCAAATCAGCTCTTCGGCCGGCACTTCCGGGCCGAGATAGCGGGCGCGTGGCCCCATATCGCGGTGGGTCAGCTTGTACCAGGCGCGGGCGAAAGCATCGGCGAGCTGGTCAGGATGTTCATAGAATCGACGAGAGATCTGCTCGTATGCCGGGTCAAAGCGCAGCGACAGATCGGTGGTTAACATGGTTGGGCGCTGCTTCTTCGCCGGATCGAACGCATCGGGAATGGTCTCGCCAACGTCTTTGGCTACCCACTGGTGTGCACCCGCCGGGCTCTGCGTCAGTTCCCACTCGTATTCGAACAGGTGCTTGAAGAAGTCGTGGTTCCATTGGGTCGGGGTGGTGGTCCAGGTCACTTCCAGGCCGCTGGTGATGGCGTCCTTACCTTTACCGGTGCCGAAGCTACTCTGCCAGCCGAGGCCTTGCAATTCGAGGCCAGCGGTTTCCGGATCGTCACCGACATGCGAGGCCGGGCCTGCGCCGTGGGTCTTGCCGAAGGTGTGGCCACCGGCGATCAGCGCCACGGTTTCTTCATCATTCATCGCCATCCGGGCGAAGGTCTCACGGATGTCACGTGCCGCAGCGACCGGATCCGGGTTGCCGTCCGGGCCTTCCGGGTTAACGTAGATCAGGCCCATTTGAACCGCCGCCAGCGGATCTTCCAGGTCGCGATCGCCCGAATAGCGGCTGTTCTGGCCACCGCTCAGCTCCAGCCAGATTTTTTCCGATCCCCAATATACGTCATCCGGCTCCCAGGTATCGGCACGGCCACCGGCATAGCCGAAGGTTTTAAAGCCCATGGATTCGAGCGCGACGTTACCGGTCAGGATAATCAGGTCAGCCCAGGAAATTTTGCGGCCGTATTTTTGTTTGATCGGCCACAACAGGCGACGGGCCTTATCGAGGCTGACGTTGTCGGGCCAACTGTTGAGCGGGGCAAAACGCTGTTGACCTTCACCTGCGCCGCCACGGCCATCGCCGATGCGGTAAGTACCGGCGCTGTGCCAGGCCATTCGGATGAACAGGCCGCCGTAGTGGCCAAAGTCTGCTGGCCACCAGTCCTGTGAGTCGGTCATCAGGGCGTGCAGATCCTGTTTAACGGCGGCCAGATCGAGGCTGTTAAAGGCTTTGGCGTAATCGAAATCGGAGTCCATCGGGTCGGAAAGGGAGGAATGCTGGTGCAGCGGTTTCAGGCTAAGTTGGTTGGGCCACCAGTCCTGATTGGAAGGGCCGCGGCGCGGAGTGTTCGGCTTACCGCTGCCCGAAAATGGGCATTTGCTTTCAGTTGTCATGATGCGCTCTCTGCTTCTGTAGGTTCGCTCGCCAGGCCCTGTCTGTCTGTACCTGAGGAGCCGTTAACTTGACATCGCGGGTAAGTGCCCACGTCGGGTGTTGCGCTAATGGTTTATCTAATCAACTGATTTTAAAAAATAAGATATGAGTTTTTCGCCAACCGCGGATGGGGCTCGCACTGACACTCATGACTAAGCTTAGTCAGTGGAAGCCGATAGATAAAATAGGAATGGTTGAATGTTGTAATAGTCTGTGACTATTGAGTTGTTACCAATTGATAGGGGATTGCTGACTGGTTCGCCTTTGTCAGCAAATTCACTGCCGTGATCAGACTCAATTCTCCTGATGACTCTTTTTAGCCGATCTCTGCGTCTCTTTTATGTAGTCAATAAAGGCGCGTAATGGACCAGACATATATTGGCGATTAGGGTAGTAGAGCTGCAGGCAGGGGCGTTCGGGGAGCCAGTCGTCCAGGACCTGGATCAGCTTGCCGCTTGTCAGATGTTCTTTCACCTGTTCGTAATACAGATACCCCAGTCCAGCTCCGCCCAGAACAGCCTCGAGCGCTGAATCCATATCGTCCAGCATGATATTGCCGATCGGAGCCACTTCAAGTTTTTCCGACGAGTTTTCAAATTCCCAGAGATACGGGCGGCCGCTCGGGAAACGAAAAACGACGCTTTGGTGATTAACCAGCTCGCACGGATGCGTCGGTGCGGGATGATGCTTGAGATAATCCGGTGTGGCGGCGACCACCAGTTTGATTTTCGGCCCAATGGGGACGGTAATCATGTCTTTTTCTACTTTATTATTCAGGCGGATCCCCGCATCGAACTCCTGTTGGACAATATCCACCAGTTTGTCCTCGGTGGTAATCGCCACTTTTATGTCCGGATATTGACGGCTAAACCCGGTTATGAGCGGCAGCAGAAAGAGACGCGAGACCAGGCGTGAAGTATTGATTTTAAGGGTGCCCATCGGGGCATCGCGAAAACAATTCATCTCGTCAAGTATGGTATTGAACTCATCAAAGACCGGGCGTAGTCGTGCAAAAAGGGTTAGCCCCGCCTCGGTAAGTGCCACGCTGCGAGTGGTGCGATTAAATAATCGGACTTTTAATCGCTGTTCCAGCTGCTTGACCGAATGGCTCATGGCGGAGGGGGATAGTCCCAATTCATCACCCGCCGCCCGAAAACTTTTGTAGCGTGCGACGGCAATAAACGAAGCAAAGTCTGAAAAGTTTGACTGCATTAGTGAATATTCCTCAATAGCCCATCTCAAATACTACGTTTTACAGAACTATCTTGCGACCGTAAAGTAATAGTTCCTCCACGGAATGTTAAGGTAATTTCATGAAATTAAATAATATTTACTTTGTCTGGGCTCACCCTCGGTCCGATTCTTTAACCGCGCAGGTGGTGAACGAAATGCAGAGCGAGGCGGTGCGTCATGGCTACAACGTTTCCAGCCTTGATCTCTACCGCAGCGATTTCGACCCGATACTCAGGGTGGAGGATGAGCCGGACTGGGATAATCCGCAAAAAATCTATTCGGAGGAAGTACATCGACTTTTCAATGAGCTGGAGGATAAGGACACATTGGTTCTGGTGTTCCCGGTTTGGTGGTACTCCTTCCCGGCAATACTCAAGGGTTACCTGGAACGCGTCTGGAACTATGGTCTGGCCTACGGCGACGAAAATAGACTGAAGGATAAAAAAATTCGCTGGTTGGCTTTGGTGGGCGGTTCTCAGTCAGGATTCATTAAGTACGGTTGGGAAAAGAACATGACCGATTACATTAATGGCGGCATGGCATATCTGGGCGTGGAGGATGCGAAGATCGATTTTCTCTATAACACCATCGGAGTAGAGGAGGGGATTACCGACGGCGAAGCCCATTACCATAAACTGTTCGCCGAGGCGCGTGAGGTTATAAGTTCTCTGAGAGAAACCAGTGAAGCCTGAACAGTAACGCCAGGCTAAAATGCAAAAAGCAGACTTCCGGGGAAGCCTGCTTTTCTAATCTGGAGCGTTTATTTAGCGGCTAGTTCTTTACGGATGATTTCCGCGCCTGCGCTTAAAGCATTTAGCTTGCCTGTGGCTACCTGACGAGCCAAGGGGGCCATGCCACAGTTGGTCGAAGGATAGAGCTTGTCAGCATCAACAAACTGCAGTGCCTTGCGTAACGTATTGGCGACTTCTTCTGGCGTCTCTATGGTGTTGGTTGCCACGTCAATGGCACCTACCATCACTTTTTTACCACGAATCAGTTCAAGCAAGTCCATTGGAACATGCGAGTTATGGCATTCCAGTGAGATGATATCGATATTAGAGGTCTGCAGTTTCGGAAAAGCCTCTTCATATTGACGCCATTCTGACCCCAAAGTCTTTTTCCAATCGGTATTGGCTTTGATGCCATACCCGTAGCAGATATGCACCGCCGTTTCACATTTAAGCCCTTCAATGGCTCGTTCTAAGGCGGCGATGCCCCAATCATTCACTTCATCAAAAAAGACATTAAATGCGGGTTCATCAAACTGGATAATATCGACGCCGGCCGCCTCTAACTCTCGGGCTTCCTGGTTGAGAATTTTAGCGAATTCCCAGGCCAGTTTTTCGCGGCTTTTATAGTGGCTATCGTAAAGCGTATCTATCATGGTCATCGGGCCTGGCAGGGCCCATTTAATCGGCTGCTTGGTGAGCTGACGTAAAAATCGGGCGTCTTCAACAAACACCGGTTTTTGACGAGTCACTGCACCGACGACCGTTGGTACACTGGCATCATAGCGATTACGAATTCTAACCGTCTGCCGTTTTTCAAAATCAACGCCGCTCAGGTGCTCAATAAAGGTAGTGACAAAGTGTTGGCGCGTTTGCTCGCCATCACTGACAATGTCGATGCCTGCTCGTAGTTGATCTTCCAGGGACAAACGCAGAGCATCCTGTTTCCCCTCAATGAGTTCCTCATCCTGCAATTTCCAGGGGGACCAAAGTGTCTCAGGTTGTGCCAGCCAGGAAGGTTTGGGTAAACTGCCGGCAGTCGAAGTGGGGAGCAATATTTTCATAATGGATGACCTTTTATTTTTTGTTAATCAAAGCGCGTAGTTAGCAGACCATTGCTCAAAAAGAGTCTTATAGGGTTTGATAAAGTGTTCTTCAGTAAATTTTCCCTGCTCAATAGCCAACTGGCTACGCTCTTCCCGGTCATATACAATTTTTGTCAATGAATGATCCTGGTGATTCAGGGTTGGTTGATAGCATTGCCCTGCTGCAGAGTTAGCATTGTAAATCTCAGGCCGGTAAATCTTTTGGAAAGTCTCCATCGTGCTGATAGTACTGATAAGCTCAAGATCAGTGTAATCACTGAGTAAATCACCAGAAAAATAGAAAGCCAAAGGAGCAACACTATTTTTCGGCATAAAATAGCGTACCTGCAGGCCCATTTTTTCGAAATATTGCTCAGTCAACGTGGAGTTATCTTGCTGGTATTCGATACCCAATACAGGATGCTGATTTCCTGTCTGACAATAGGTGTCTTTGCTTGAAATGCTCAGACAGATCACCGGCGGTTTGTTAAAGTTATTTTTGTATTCGTTTGAGTTAACGAAGTGTTTAAATATATTCCCATGCAAAGCGCCAAAATTATCAGGAATGCTGAGTTCAGCTTTATTCTTATTGTGCTCTAACAGCAATACGCTAAAGTCATAATCTCGCACGTAAGAAGAGAAGTTATTTCCTACAATGCCCTCAGTGCGTTTGTTGGTTTTCTTGTCAATAATGTTGGTTTTCAATATTTCAATCACTGGGAAGCTATCGCTATTGCCCTCAATATTCATCTCAACAGAGATGATCTCAAGTTCGACAGCATAACGATCGCCTTTGGGGTTATCCCAATGCGCTAGAGTATTGAAACGATTGTCAATCATCACCAGAGTATTGCGCAAGTTCTCCTGGCGGTTCTTTCCTCTGGCCAAATTGGCAAAGTTGGTAGTAATACGCGTGTTTTCTGAGGGGTTATAGTTTTCATCGAAACTACTGCTCTTAACCGTAAATGTAAAATTTTTATTCATCGCGTTCTTGCACCCTGAGTTCTGGTATGAAAACTGAATCTAACTTTTTGATTCTCCAGAAACTACTGGGTTTCTCATTCGTCAGTCTTCATGTTGTCAATAAGTTAACATTGCATAATTTATGCCAGAGCCATTGGATGAGTGAAAGCGACTTAATTTCATTACAACATGAGCCATATTCATGATCTGGGGTACGGTTGGGGGGAGGTGCCGATAGTGAGGGGCCTGGCGGGAGTATTGACGGGCCAATAAGCTTTAAGAAGGCGCTCCCGAAAAGCAAAAAGCCCGCTCAGGTTTCCCTGAGCGGGCTTCTCTAATATGGCTCCTCTGACTGGACTCGAACCAGTGACATACGGATTAACAGTCCGCCGTTCTACCGACTGAACTACAGAGGAATCGTTTGAACGGCCGGAATCATAACGGGGTGTTGGCAGCATGTCAAAGGCGGATTACGCATTCTGTGACTGTTTGCTTACAGAATGCGCAACCCGTTGAGCTTTTGGCAGATTTATCCTAGTTCCGTGCGTTTTAGACGCAGTTGATAGTGGTAATGGCTGCGGCTGAGGAGGTAGTCCTGATTAACACTCGGGCTCCAGGAGTCGTCGCCACCCACTCCCATATGGAAACCGTCCAGGTTGAGCCAGGTACCGGTTTCCGGTTGCAGCAGATACTGGTGGCTGCAATCCATCAACTGGCGCAGGCCGTAGCGGCTGAGCGAGAAGTGGAACATCCCGTCGATATGCCAGTCACCGTACTGCAGGCTGCGGGTCTCGCAGCGCAGGCCGTTCTCGCTGGGGAAGATGTACGGCGTGTGCAGCTCTTCCAGGGGGAGTTGCCAGCGTCCGAATTGCGCGGCAAGGCGACGATCAGGGTAGTTCTCATGCGGGCCCAGGCCCAACCATTGCGCCTGTGGATGAGTTTCTGCCAGTTGGCAGCTCAGGCCAATGCGTGCCGGTGGCGGCAGGCTGGCGGCGATCTCTACGTCAACGCTGATGCTGACTGCGCCCTGGTTGTCGAACAGCCACTGTTTACGGCTGCGTAGCAGCGTTTGCCCATCGACCCCGAACAGGTGTTCACTTACCACACGCACGCCATCGCTTAGCAAGTCGGCCTGTAACTGCGTGCAGCGTGCTTCTAGCCGGTACATGCCCGCCAGCTTCCAGCGTTCGACCCAGGCGTTGGGATCGATGCGTTCGACTTCACTGATGCCGATGTCGTTATCCAGCGGTGCGCGGATAAAATTATCACGCAGTGGCGTCAGCAACTGAGGGTGTTCGTGGTGCCACCACTGAGTTAAACAGCCATCGTCGCGCGTAAACTGCCAGCGTTGATTGCCATGGGAAATATCGATTGTTTGGTCATCTTGGCTGAGCTGTGGGGGCGAGCCTGCCGATGTCGGTGGCGCCAGATGCAGCGTGCGGGGCACCAGCCATTGATCCCAGGCGCAGCGATGGTTGGCCTCGGACCAGTCGGTGGCCTGCGGTTGCACCACTTCCACATTCATCCACAGTTCGCCGGGTTGATGGAGCATCGGTAAGCGCTCGAGCAGTTGGACGCTGGCGCTACCCTGCGGTTTCAGGGTGAGATCGAAGCTGCCGCTGGCGCGCTCGATGCCATCCAGTTCCAGCCGCCAGTTCAGGCGTTCGTTGTCGGTAGCGCGGAACAGATACTCGCTGCTGACGGTCAGCGTCAGCGAGTTGGCATCGAAAGTAAACTGGAAAAACTGCTGTGCGCGCTGCGCTTCAAACAGCGCGGGATGCGGAGTGCGATCGGGGAATACCAGCCCGTTAAGGCAGAATTGCCGATCGTTCGGCGTGTCGCCAAAGTCGCCACCGTAAGCCCAGTGTTCGTCGCCGTTCTCATCACGGCGGGTCAGTGCCTGATCAACCCAGTCCCAGACGAAGCCACCCTGCAGGCGTGGGTGCTGACGGAAGGCCTGCCAGTAGCGGTCAAAGCCACCGAAGCTGTTGCCCATCGCGTGGGCGTATTCACACAGGATCAGCGGGCGATGTTCATCCGGCAGGCCGATCCATTTTTTGACTGACCACTTGGGCACGGCAGGGAACGGTTGATCCTGATCCACCCGAGCATACATCGGGCAGATAATATCGGTCGCGGCGCTGTTGGCACCGCCGCCTTCGTACTGCACCGGGCGAGTGGGATCCTGACTTTTCACCCAGCGATACAGCGCGTCGTGGTTGCAGCCGTGACCAGACTCGTTACCCAGCGACCAGATAATGATGCAAGGGTGGTTACGATCGCGCTGCACCATACGCGTCACGCGTTCGCTCATGGCCGGCAGCCACAGTGGATCGTCAGACAGCCGGTTCATCGGCTGCATGCCGTGGGTTTCAATATTGGCTTCATCCACCACATACAGCCCGTAGCGGTCGCACAATCGGTACCAAAGCGGGTGGTTTGGGTAGTGCGAGCAGCGCACCGCGTTGAAGTTGTGCTGTTTCATCAGCAGGATGTCATGGCGCATGGTGGCTTCGTCCATCACCTGGCCGTGCTGCGGATGATGTTCGTGACGGTTAGTGCCGCGGATCAGCAGTGGCTGGCCGTTAAGCTTCAACAGCCCATGGCTGATTTCCACCTGACGGAAGCCGACGTCATAGGCTTCCACCTCAATAATTTCCCCTTCCGGCGACAGCAGGGCCAGCGTTGCGCGGTACAACGTGGGCGTTTCCGCGCTCCACAGTGCCGGTTGATCCACTGGCAGGCGCAGGGTGGTGCGATCCTCATAGGCACCACGTTCGTCGATAATCTCGCTGCCGAACGCCTGGGTTTTCTCCCCCACTAACTGACCATCACGCCATAGCTGCAACTGAACCCGATGCTGTGTGGGTCGGTTGACGTGCACTTCTGCCACCAGTTCACATCGGCGGAAATTGTCATACAGCGGGGTGGTGATGCGGATATCGCTCAGATGCGTGGCGGGTTTATGCAGCAGGCTGACGTCGCGGAAAATACCGCTCATGCGCCACATATCCTGATCTTCCAGATAGCTGCCATCGCACCAGCGCAGCACCATCACCGCCAGCCGGTTTTCACCGGCCTGCAGCCAGGGGCTGAGATCAAACTCTGCGGGCAGGCGGCTGTCCTGTGAATAGCCGACCCAGTGGCCGTTGCACCACAGATAAAACGCCGAGTTAACGCCGTCAAAGATAATGCGCGTCTGGCCTTCAGCCAGCCAGGCGGGATCGACAGTAAACTGTCGCGAATAGCAGCCGGTCGGGTTTTCCTCTGGCACCCGTGGCGGATCTACCGGGATCGGGTAGCGGACGTTGGTGTAGATTGGCGCGTCATAACCGGCAAGTTGCCAGTTAAACGGCACCGCCAGGGTATCGGCGTCGGCCAGGTCTTGTTGCAACCAACTGTCGGGCACCGCCTGTGGACTGCCGAAATAGCTGAACTGCCAGTCGCCGTTCAGAAGTTGCCGACTATCGCTGCTCTTATCGTCACGCGCAGCATCCAGGCTGCGCCAGCTCGAGAAAGGCGGATGTGCAGCCAGCCGTTGATAATGGGTACAGGCCGGATTTTGCCAGTCCCGGCGGGCGAGAAGGTCTTTCAGGGAAGGAAGGGGCAGGCTACTCATCAGCGATCGTCCTGTCGGCGGATTATGGAGACATCATGCCGAATAAGATGCTGAGGATAGTGATAAAAGTAAAGCGGTTACATTCAAGCTTGCAGGGGCGATCAAATAACCGCTTACTCTGGCAGGTTTGGGCGGTAAATCCGCTGCGGACGGCCCACTTTGCCGTAAATGATTTCTGCACGCAGCTGCTGGGCGGCAGTGCAAAACTCCAGATAACGCCGTGCGGTGGTGCGGCTTAGTCCCATTTTTTGCGCAACGCTTTCAGCGGTGTGACTGGTGGAAGCGTGCTCGAACAAGGCGCGGATTTTTACCAGCGTCAGTTCATCGATGCCTGCCGGTAAGCTCGCCTGCTGTTCGCCGCGTGCGTAGGTGTTGAACATCTGATCAATGCGGTGCTGACTAAGCCGCGCTTTGTCTTTCAACGCCTGCCGCCGCTGGCTAAAGCGCAGCAGCGTGTGGGACAGACGATCGTAGGCCAGCGGTTTGATCAGGTAATCGAAGACCCCATAACGCAGCGCTTCGGCTACGGTGTCCATGTCGCTGGCGGCGGTGATAAACACGATGCCGCCGGCATAGCCGCTCAGGGTCAGTTCACGCAGCAGCTCAATGCCCTGGCCATCGGGCAGGAAGTTGTCCAGCAGGATCAGATCCGGTTTGAAGCGCTCGCTCATCATGCGTGCCTGCGCCAGGGTGCCGGCCAGCCAGATTTGCCGGCAACCGCCGTTCTGCCGGATAAACTCCGCATGCATTTCCGCCAGCGGCGTTTCATCTTCGACGATCAGTATGTTCAACCATTCCATAGGATATCTTCCAGTTGCAATGAATATGCTACGTAAATGTAATTTAATTGCGCCATCAATTAAAGATTATCTCAATAATAAACACCATAAAAATAATTAAGTAAATAAAGAACATTAAATAACTTATTAACCGGAAGGTGTTTGTGAAATAGGTCAATAATTCGCTATTTTTTTCTGATTACTATTGTTTTATTAAATGTGTCCGGTGGTTTTAACGGTTTTATCTTTATGGTTTTTAAGGTTTTAATTATTCCTAAAGATGTTAATTGATGTTTATTTTCTGTTTAATTTGTTATTTATTAGTTAACCCAGAGAGTGTGCTATGTTGGGCGATGCCGTATTTGACCGAGTAAGAAGATCAGATCATAAAAATATAGCGCAGATTAATGCCTTTCTGCGGAGTAACGACCTGAATATTGATACTACGGTTGAAATGTTTGTTACCGTGACACAAAACGATGAATTGGTCGCCTGCGGCGGCATTGCAGACAATATTATCAAATGCGTCGCTATCAGCCCACAAATGCGTGGCGAAGGGTTGGCACTGCGGCTGGCGACTGAACTGGTCAATCTGGCTTATGAACGCCACCACACCCAGCTATTTATTTACACCAAAATCCAAAATGAAGCGTTGTTTCGCCAGTGCGGTTTTTATCCGATAGCCCAGGTGCCGGGCATTGTGGTGCTGATGGAAAACAGCCCGTGCCGCCTGAAACGGTACGCTGCCCAGTTGGCGGGCCAGCGACAGCCGGGCCACACCATTGGCAGCATCGTGATGAATGCCAACCCCTTTACCCGCGGCCACCAGTATCTGGTGCGCCAGGCGGCAGAAAAGTGCGACTGGCTGCATCTGTTTTTGGTCAAGGAAAACACCTCGCGTTTCAGCTATGAAGACCGGCGGCGGCTGGTACTGGCAGGGACTACGGATATCCCTAACCTGACGGTGCATGAAGGTTCGCAATACGTCATTTCCCGCGCCACTTTCCCTTGTTACTTCATTAAAGATCAGGGCATTGCCGACGACTGTTACACCGAAATCGATCTCAAGATCTTTCGTCAGTATCTGGCCCCCGCGCTGGGTATCACCCACCGTTTTGTCGGCAACGAGCCATTCTGCGCGGTCACCGCGAAGTACAACCGCGATATGCGTTATTGGCTGGAAACTCCAGCATTGCCCAGCCCGCCGATCGCGCTGGTAGAAATTGAGCGTTTGCAATATCAGGGCACGGCGATCTCCGCCTCTTGGGTACGCAAGCTGTTGGCGGCAGGCGATTTTCACGCCGCCGCGCCGCTGGTACCGCCAGACACCCTGTATTACCTGCAAGATTTGCAAACGCAGCGCCGGGCCAAACCGACAGTCACCCCCTTTGAATCCGCACAATCAGGTGAAAGATGAAAATTATCCGAGAAGCAATGGCCGGCACGCTGGAGTCCAGCGATGTCATGGTGCGCATCGCGCCTGCTGAGGGGCCGGAACACGATCTGCTGATCGCCAGCAGCGTGGAAAAACAGTTCGGCGAAGCCATCCGCCAGACGCTGCTGCAGGTGCTGCAACACTACCAGGTGGAGCCGGTGCAGGTGATGGTGGACGACAAAGGTGCGCTCGACTGCGTGCTGCGGGCCCGGCTGGAAACCGCACTGATGCGTGCCAGTGAAAATGGTCAGTTGCCGTGGGGGGCACCTAATGAAAACGCTGAATAAACACCGCCTGCGCCGCAGCATGTTGTTCGTGCCCGGAGCCAATGCGGCGATGGTGAGCAATGCCTTTATCTATCAGGCCGATGCGCTGATGTTTGATTTGGAAGACTCGGTGATCCTGCGTGAGAAAGACGCGGCGCGGCGGCTGGTCTATCACGCGTTGCAACATCCGCTGTATCAGGAGGTGGAAACCATTGTGCGGGTTAACGCGCTGGATTCTGCTTACGGCCTGGCAGATCTGCAGGCGGTAGTGCGTGGTGGGGCCGACATTGTGCGCCTGCCGAAAACTGACAGCGCGCAGGACGTGGTGGATATGGATCGCGAAATTGCCGCCATTGAAGCCGACTGCGGACGCCCGGTCGGCAGCACCGGCTTGTTGGCAGCGATTGAGTCGGCGGCGGGCATCACTCAGGCGGTGGCTATAGCCCATGCTTCGCCACGGTTGATCGGTATTGCGCTGGGGGCGGAAGACTATGTACGCAACCTGCGTACCGAACGTTCCCCCGAGGGCATCGAGCTGCTGTTTGCGCGCTGCTCACTGTTGCAGGCGGCGCGGGCCGCAGGCATTCAGGCGTTTGATACGGTCTATTCCGACGCCAATAATGAAGCCGGTTTCCTGCAGGAAGCGGCGCTGATCAAACAGCTCGGTTTCGACGGCAAATCCCTGATTAATCCCCGGCAGATCGAACTGCTGCACAACCTGTATGCGCCTACCGCCAAAGAGGTGGCCCATGCCCAGCGGGTGGTAGATGCCGCCGCAGCGGCGGAGCAGGAAGGGCGCGGCGTGGTGTCGCTCAACGGCAAGATGGTCGACAGCCCGGTGATCGAGCGCGCACGACTGGTGTTGCAGCGCGCAGCGCTTTCCGGCATCCGCGAAGCCTCGGTTCAGCATGGAGAGGAAGCATAATGAAACGTCAACAACGACTGATGACCCTGAACAACCTGGCGGATTTGCGCTGCTATCAGGACTCTTCCAAGGCTAACCAGCAGGCGCGTAAACCCCGCGATATCAAACGCTGCGACACGCTGGAACAGGCGGTGCGCCGCAGCGGATTGCAGGACGGCATGACCATTTCTTTCCACCATGCGTTTCGCGGTGGCGATCTGGCGCTGAATCAGGTGATGGAAACTCTGGCGGCGATGGGGTTCCGCAACCTGACGCTGGCCTCCAGCTCGCTGAGTGAATGCCATGCGCCGTTGGTCGGCCATATCCGCAACGGGGTGGTAAGTCGGATTTATACCTCCGGTGTGCGCGGCCCGCTGGCGGACGCCATCTCACGCGGCCTGCTGGCAGAACCGGTGCAGATCCACTCCCATGGTGGCAGGGTTAACCTGATCGAATCCGGTGAACTGGCGATTGACGTCGCCTTCCTTGGCGTACCGGCCTGTGATGAGTTCGGCAATGCCAATGGCTACAGCGGCGAAGCCTGCTGCGGCTCGCTGGGTTACGCCAAAGTGGATGCCGACGCGGCGGGCACCGTGGTGTTGCTGACCGAGGCGATTGTGCCTTATCCGCATCATCCGGCCAGCCTGGCGCAGGATCGGGTGGATCTGATCGTTCAACTGGCGCAGGTGGGCGACGCCGATAAGATTGGCGCCGACGCCACGCGTATGACCTCCAACCCGCGTGAACTGCTGATTGCCCGCCGGGCTGCCGAAGTGATCGCCGGTTCCGGCTACTTCACCGAAGGTTTCTCGCTGCAAACCGGCACCGGTGGCGCTTCATTGGCGGTGACGCGTTTTCTGGAAGACAAGATGCGCGCCCGCGGTATTCGCGCCGGTTTCGCACTCGGTGGCATTACTTCAACCATGGTGGATTTGCATGAGAAAGGGCTGATCACCCGGCTGCTGGACGTGCAGAGCTTCGACCGCGCGGCGGCGATGTCGCTGGCGCGCAACCCTAATCACATTGAGATCAGCGCCAACCAGTACGCCAACTTCAGTTCGAAGGGCGCCTCGGTCGATAGGCTTGACGTGGTGGTGCTGAGCGCGTTGGAAATCGACACCGGTTTCAACGTTAACGTGCTGACCGGTTCCGACGGCGTGCTGCGCGGCGCCTCTGGCGGCCACTGCGATACCGCTGCGGCGGCGCGGCTGGCGATCATCGTGGCACCGCTGGTGCGTGGGCGCATCCCGACGCTGGTCGAGCAGGTGACCACCTGTGTCACGCCTGGCTCCAGCATCGACATTCTGGTTACCGATCATGGTATTGCCGTTAACCCGGCGCGGCCAGAGTTGGCGCAGCGGCTGAAAGAGGCCGGTTTGCCGGTGGTCGGCATCGACTGGCTGCGCCAGCGGGCGCTGCTGCTGACCGGTGAACCGGAGCCGATCGTCTTTACCGACAAGGTGGTGGCGGTCGTGCGCTATCGCGACGGTTCGGTGATCGACGTGGTGCATCAGGTGGCGGAGTAATCCTATGGCTAGCGTCCTTCCTGAACTGGCCGCCAACCGCGCAGTCAGCCTGCCGGAACTGCTCACCAGCCGCGAATGTCGTCAGGCCCGCCAGCAGGCGTGGCTGGCACAGCATCAGTCTACCTTGCTGGTGCTGACGCTGGTGGTGCCCGGTGGGGTAAAAGACAGCGTGCTGACGCGCAATATCTTCAACCTGGGTTGGCAGGCGTTGCAACACATGTGGGTCGAGCAGGGCTGGCACTGCCTGCAGGCTGAAACGCTGCCGCTGTCCACCGGCTGCGAAGGTTTTGTGGCGCTACAGGCCGATGCCCAGCGGGTGAAAGACTGCGCCATGCAGTTGGAAGTGCAGCAGCCGATTGGCCGACTGTGGGATATCGACGTGCTGGACTCACAGGGGCGCATTTTGTCGCGCCGCGACCTGGGGTTGGCGGAACGTCGCTGTCTGCTGTGCAGCCAACCGGCCAAACTCTGCGCCCGCCAACGGCAGCACAGCAGTGAACAGCTGCTGCAGGAAATGGAAAGGATGCTCAATGATGCACTCGCTACCCGCTGATCCCGTCCGATTCGTCCCCCAAACGCAAGTCGGGGACTTCGCCCATGCCGCCTACCGGGCGCTGCTGGTGGAAGTGAATCTGACCCCCAAACCGGGCCTGGTGGATCGTCATAACAACGGCGCACATCGGGATATGAACCTCGGTCATTTTTACCGCAGCGCCCGTGCCATTGGCATCTGGCTGCCGCGCTTTATCCGCCAGGGCCGCGACGATGCTTTCCGCCCGGCAGCCGAGCAGTTATTGCGGCTGCGCCCGTTGGGACTGGCCTGCGAAAACCACATGTTCCAGGCCACCGGCGGCGTCAACACCCACAAAGGCAGCGTGTTTTCACTTGGCCTGCTGTGTGCCGCCTACGGTCGTTGTGATCAGCAGCAACGCCATATCAACGCCAAAACCTTGTGCGCCGAAGTGGCGACGATGTGTGACGGGCTGGTGGTGCGTGAACTGCAACAGCACAACGCGTTGCAGACTGCCGGTCAGCGGTTGTTTGCCGAGCATGGCCTGAGTGGCGCTCGCGGCGAGGCCGAATCCGGCTTCGAACGGGTGATTAACGGTGCTTTGCCGCTGTACCGACAACGGCTGAATGCCAGCTGTGATGAACAGACCGCGCTGATGGACAGCCTGCTGTGGCTGATGGCCCACAACGATGACACCAACGTCGCTTCGCGCGGCGGCATCGATGGCCTGCACTGGCTTCAGCAGCGTGCCGCCGGGCTGTTGGCTCAAGGTGGCGCACAGGGCGAGCAGGGCATACAGCGCCTGCGGCAGTTTGACGCCGACTGCATCATGCGCAACCTCAGCCCCGGCGGCAGCGCCGACCTGTTAATCGTTACCTGGCTACTGGCGCAGTTACCGAACTAAAAACAATATCCCGTCTCTGGAGAAACTTATGTCCGAAACCAAGGAAAAAATCTGGAAAGCGCTAACGCCGTTGCTGGTGCTGGCTATCCTGTTATGGATACCCACGCCGGACGGCATGCCGCCGCAGGCTTGGCGTTACTTTGCCATTTTTGTGGCGATGATTGTCGGCATGATCCTGGAGCCGATCCCGGCGACGGCGATCAGCTTTATCGCCGTGACCCTCAGCGTGTTGAGTGCCAACTGGGTGCTGTTCGGTGCGCAGGAGCTGGCAGAACCGGGCTTTAAGGCCGGTAAAGAGGCCTTGAAATGGGGGCTGGCGGGGTTCTCCAGCACCACCGTCTGGTTGGTGTTCGGTGCCTTTATCTTCGCACTCGGTTACGAAGCGACTGGGCTGGGGCGACGTATTGCGTTGTTCCTGGTGAAGTTTATGGGCAAGCGTACCCTGACGCTCGGCTATGCGGTGGTGATCATCGACATTCTGCTGGCGCCCTTTACCCCGTCCAATACCGCCCGTACCGGCGGTACAGTGTTCCCGGTGGTGAAAAACTTGCCGCCGCTGTTTGACTCCTTCCCCAATGATCCCTCGTCGCGCCGTATCGGCGGCTACCTGATGTGGATGATGGTGGTGGGGACCAGTATCAGCTCCTCGATGTTTGTCACCGGTGCCGCGCCGAACGTGCTGGGGATCGAGTTCGTCAGCAAGATTGCCGGGGTGCATATTAGTTGGATGCAGTGGTTCCTGGCCTTCCTGCCGGTCGGGCTGCTGTTGTTGATTATCGCGCCGTTGATCTCCTATTACCTGTACAAACCGGGCGTGACCCACAGCAGCGAGGTGGCAACCTGGGCCAATACCGCGCTGGCCGAAATGGGCAAGCTGACGCGCAAGGAATACACGTTGATTGGCCTGGTGCTGCTCAGCCTGTGCCTGTGGGTGTTTGGCGGTAAGCTGTTGGATGCCACCACGGTTTGCCTGCTGGCGGTATCCTTGATGTTGGCGCTGCACGTGGTGTCGTGGAAGGAGATCACCAAATATTCCAGCGCCTGGAATACGCTGGTTAACCTGGCGACGCTGGTGGTGATGGCCAACGGCCTGACGCGTTCCGGCTTTATCGACTGGTTCGCCCAAACCATGAGCACCCACTTGGACGGTTTTTCACCGAATATGACGGTGGTGGCGCTGGTGCTGGTGTTCTACTTTGCCCACTACCTGTTTGCCAGCCTGTCGGCACACACGGCGACCATGCTGCCGGTGATCCTGGCGGTCGGTAAAGGGTTGCCGGGGGTGCCGATGGAGCAACTGTCGATGCTGCTGGTACTGTCGATCGGCATCATGGGCGTGCTGACGCCGTACGCCACCGGCCCTGGGGTGATCATCTACGGCTGCGGCTATGTGAAGTCGAAAGATTACTGGCGCATGGGCGGTATTCTCGGCGTGGTGTATATCGCCGCGCTGCTGTTGATCGGCTGGCCAATCATGCGTTTGTGGCTGTAGTTTTTTGAGTTAACGGCGGTCATCTGCGGATGGCCGCTGGGCAGACCTCTCCTTGTGATACCCATCACACACTTTCCCCGTTAACCTCTCCATCATAGCGAAGCAAAAGCTAACACATTAAAAATAATCATTTTCCTGGAGCCTCTGCGGATGAAAAGAAAAGCCTTATTGCTGTGCTTGCCGTTATTAATGACCGGGACTGCCCTGGCGGAAACCAACGATTATCAATTGGATCAGGTGCTGGTGATGAGCCGCCATAACCTGCGTGCGCCACTGGCCAATAATGGCAGCGTGCTGGCACAATCCACGCCTAAAGCCTGGCCGGCGTGGGACACGCCGGGTGGCCTGTTGACCACCAAGGGCGGGGTGCTGGAAGTGTATATGGGCCACTATTTCAATGCGTGGCTGAAGCAAACCGGAGTACTGCCGCAGGAAGGCTGCCCGACGGCCGGCAGCGTTTATGTTTATGCCAATAGCCTGCAACGCACGGTAGCGACCGCGCAGTTCTTTACCAACGGCGCTTTCCCAGGCTGTGACATCAACGTGCATCACCAGGATAAAATGGGGGAGATGGATCCGACCTTCAATCCAATCATCACCGACAACAGCGACGCTTTCAATCAACAGGCACTGGGGGCGATGAACAAAGAATTGGCCTCGCTGAAGCTGGATGCGGCTTATAAACAATTGGCGAAAATCATCGATTACAAAGATTCCAGCAGCTGTAAAACCGACAAGCACTGCGATCTGACCAAAGAAGCCAGCAAAATGAGTGCGGTACCGGGCAAAGAGCCGGGCGTCGCCGGCCCGCTGCGGGTGGGCAACTCGCTGGTGGATGCCTTCATGCTGCAATATTACGAAGGCTTCCCGATGAAGGATGTGGCCTGGGGCAAAATCACCACGCCGCAGCAGTGGAAACAGTTGGCGCAGTTGAAAGACGGCTATCAGGATTCGTTGTTCACCTCGCCGGTAGTGGCGCAGAACGTGGCCAAGCCGCTGCTGACCTACATCAACGGCGCACTGATTGGTGAGCGCAAGCCGGACTCACCGAAAGTGACGGTGCTGGTGGGCCACGATTCCAACATCGCTTCTCTGCTGTCGGCGATGGAGTTCCAACCGTACCAACTGCCGCATCAATATGAGAAAACGCCGATTGGCGGCAAGCTGGTGTTCCAGCGCTGGCACGACAAGAAAAACGATCGTGACCTGCTGAAGATTGAGTACGTGTATCAATCCACCGACCAGTTGCGTAATGCTAGCCCGCTGACGCTGAAAACCCCGCCGCAGCGCGTAACTATGGCGCTGAAAGGTTGCCCGATAGATAAACAGGGTTACTGCGCCTGGAGCGACTTCGAAAAAACCATGAAAGGCATTCTGTAATCTTGCCGTTCCTCTCCCTCAATGGCGGGGGAGAGGAATAATCATTGTTGCCTGTGGGTTCGGCGTCTAAAATTAGCGCTTACACACCCAACATGGACGACAAGTGTTCTCTTCTTTTATCCCCAGTATTGAATGGCTGAACCTGGACAATTACCCGGGGCAGGTCGCGCGTTGCCACTTTTCTTTGGCACATTTTCAGGACAGCTGTTTTGACGAAATCGGCATGACACTGCCCGATCATCTGTCACGGGCGGTGCCAAAGCGGCGGGCAGAGTATCTGGCCGGGCGTTACCTGGCACGAGAGTTACTGACGTCGCTGGGGTTTGCCAACTTCACCTTATTACGTGGCGAGGACCGTGCGCCACAGTGGCCGCCGGGCATTGCCGGTGCGCTCAGTCATAATGCGAATACTGCGCTTTGCGCCGTACATCGGGAAACGGGGTTGGGTGGCGTGGGGCTGGACGTTGAAACGCTAATCCCTGCCGCACGGGCGGAGGAGTTGTGGCGCGCTATCGTCAGCGAGGCGGAGTGTGATCGGCTGCGCGCACAGCCACAGGCATTTAACCAACTGTTGACGCTGGTATTCTCCGCCAAAGAAAGCCTGTTCAAGGCCTTGTACCCACAGGTGCGCAGCTATTTTGATTTTCTCGATGCGCGCCTGGTGACACTTAATCCACAACAGCAGACCTTTGAATTGGAACTGCTCAAACAGCTCACGCCGGATTGCCATGTTGGCCGACGTTTTAGTGGTCGCTACTGGAATGAAAGTGACGATGTCACTACATTTATCTGTTTATAATCAATGTGGTAAGTGCGTTGCACTGTCACGTGGTTGATTTAATCCGCTGCCGACGCAATAGGTGGCGAGCACCCTCCGACACCAACAACAGCACTGCCAGCCAGATCGGAATATAGGTCAGCCATTCATCCCGGCCGATGCTCTCGCCGAGCAACAGCGCCACGATCACCAGCAGCACCGGCTCCACGTAGCTCAGTAAACCGAACAGGCTGAACGGCAACAGGCGACTGGCCAGGATATAACACACCAGCGCCGCGGCGCTGATCACCCCCAACAGCGGGATTTGCCAATACAGCGTCGGGCTGACACTCAGCGCGGCCAGCGGTCCGTTACCCCCGAAGGCAAACCAGGCAGCGACCGGCAGCATCAGCGTCAGTTCACACCACAATCCGCCGAGATTATCGGTGCCGAAACGTCGGCGCAGAATAAAGTAAATCGGATAGCCCAGCGCCACCACCAGCGTGGTCCAGGAGACGCCGCCCACCTGATACAGTTCATTGCCAACGCCGATGATCGCGCAGCTGACCGCCAGTTTTTGCAGCAGTGAAAGCCTGTCGCGGAAGATCAAACGACCCGCCAGCACCATGGTCAGCGGCAACAGGAAATAGCCGAGTGACACTTCCAGCGCTTTGCCGTGCAAGGGTGCCCACAGGAACAACCAGAGTTGAACCCCCAACAGTGTCGAACTCAGCGGCAGAAACAGCAGGCGACGCGGCCGTTGTTTTATCCAGCACAGGGTTTCGCTGACTTTGCGCCAGTCGGCGGAAATCACCATAAACAGGGTCAAAAATGGCACCGTCAGCAGGGTGCGCCAGCCAAACACTTGCTCGCCGTCGAGCGGGGTCAGGGTGGAGGTGTAGTAATACATCACGCCGAACAATATCGAGGCGATAACGGAAAGGGCTATTCCTTTAATCACGGACTGTCCTGAAAAGTGATTGATTTTATTGCCGCCTACTCTAGTGAAGTTTGGTGCCGACAACAATGCCGCGCATCACACTGGACAATCGGCGCTGGCGGGTTAAAATAAATACTGTGTATTAATACAGGTGTTTTGTGATGACCCTCGATCTTTTTGAAGACGCCGTACCGCCGCCGTGGCGGGAGCAGATTGCCCCAGGGGCGGTGGTGATGCACGGCTTTGTGCGCGATCACGGCCCCGAGTTGCTGGCCGCGGTGAATGGGGTGATCGCCCAGGTGCCCTGGCGGCACATGACCACGCCGGGTGGCCACGTGATGTCGGTGGCGATGAGCTGGTGCGGCAACGGTTGGACCAGTGACAGCCGGGGCTACCGTTACTCCGAACGCGACTCGCGCAGCGGGAAACGCTGGCCACCGATCCCGGCGATTCTGATGGCGCTGGCGGATGAGGCGGCGCAGCAGGCGGGTTTTGCTCCCTTCGTGCCGGATTCCTGCCTGATGAACCGTTACGATCCGGGCAGCAAGCTGTCGTTGCATCAGGATAAAGACGAGCATGATTTCGGCTCGCCGATCGTTTCGGTCTCACTAGGGCTACCGGCGGTGTTTCAGTTTGGTGGCATGCAGCGCAGTGACCGCGCCCAACGCATTCCGCTGGCGCACGGTGACGTGGTGGTTTGGGGCGGCCCGTCACGGTTGTGTTTTCACGGTATTATGCCGATCAAAGAGGGCTATCATTCGCTGGTGGGCCCACACCGGATCAATATCACCCTACGCAAGGCGCTTTAGCTGTGGTTCTTTCGCCAGACAGGCGACCAGATAATCGATAAACACCCGCAGTTTGGGCGGCAGATGCTGGTTAGGGCCATACAGCAGCCACAGGCCGCCGTGATAACTGCTGAGAAAGTCCCATTCCGGCAGTACCTGCACCACTTCACCGTTGTCCAGCGCCTGCCGGGCCGTAAAATACGGCAGGCTGCCAATGCCAATGTGCTGTTTCACCGCATCCAGCCGCACGCCGGTATGGTTGGCGGCATAGCGCCCGTGCACATTCACCGTGACCGTTTTACCGGCGCGACGGAATTTCCAGCGGGCGTCGTTGGGCGTTTCCCCCAGATAAATACAGCTCTGCTGCGCCAAGTCCTGCGGATGTTGCGGCGTACCGTGCTGCGCCAGATAACCGGGTGTGGCACACAGCAAATGTTCGATGGTCATCAACTGGCGGCCGATCAAGCCGGGAGAAGGGCGTTCGGTAATGCGCAGCGCCAGATCGACCCGATCGTCAATCAGATCCATATAGCGGTCTTCCAGCCGCAGGCGAACATCTACCTTGGGATAACGGCGTAGAAACTCTGGCATATGCGGGTGCAACACAAAGCGGCCGACGGCTTTGGGCACGCTGACGCTGACCAACCCCTCCGGTTCTACCGCGCCCCGGCCGCTGAACGCCATCACCGAGTGCGCGGCGTCCAGCATGCTGCGACAGCGCAGAAACACCTCTTCACCTTGTTCACTCATGCGCAGCTTACGGGTGGTACGGTGCAGCAGTTGCAACGCCAACGCCTGTTCGAGTTTGGCCACGCTGCGGCTAGCGGCAGAGGGAGAGGTGCCCAGTTGACGAGCGGCGGCGGAAAAACTGCCGCTTTCTACCACCTGAACAAATACGGCCATTTCGGCCAGTAGTGAATGAGAGAGATTTGTGCTCACAGCGCAAAGGTCCATTGTAAAGTTGATGGATTATGCTTTGATTATGGCATGAATATAATGGGGCCTCTAACCAGGAGAAAAATCATGACCGAACGACTCTATTTTTACAGCGACGATTTGCAGGCTGAAGCGCAGGTGCTGGCCTGTACTCCGGTTGAAGGCGGCGGATACGCGATAACACTGAACGCCACGCTGTTTCACCCTCAGGGCGGCGGACAACCGGCAGATGGCGGCAGGCTGGGTGCTATTGCGGTGTTGCGTGTGGCACAACAGGGGGATCAGGTGCTGCATTTTACCGCCGACCCCGTGCCTCTTGGCCCGGTCAGCGTGCAGGTTGAGGGCGAGCAGCGCCGGTTACATACCCGCTGGCACTCCGCCGGGCACCTGATTGGCTGGTTGGGCGAAACGCGCGGCTGGCAACCGGTCAAGGCGCACCACTGGCCGGGTGAAGGGCGCATTACTTTTGCACCGGGCGCTGAGCCCCAAACTCTGGATCAGGATTTTCTGGACGCGGAGCTGGAGCGGCTGATCGCGGCGGATTTACCTCGCAAGCAAGTAGAAGTCGACGGCATGCGTCAGGTGGGGTTCGGCGAGCTGCCTGCCTATGGCTGCGGCGGCACCCATGTATCTTCACTGGGTGAGTTGGGGGCGGTAAACATCACCGCGCTCAAGATGAAAAAAGGGCAGTTGATTGTGCAGTATGAGCTGGGCTGAGTGCTTTCAGCCCGGCTCGGCAGGGGATCAGAATTTGATCTGCACCTTGGAAGACAACGTTTTGTCACCGGCTGCGATCAGTGCGTTTTCGATGGCTTCCGGTGGATATTCACCGCTGAGCAGTGGCAGTGGATCGATACGGCCGTCCTGTAGCCATTTAACGGCGGTGGCAAATTCATCGACAAAACGGAATGAACCTACCCAACGGATTTCCTTCACCAGCATCGGCATGACCGGATAGTCAACGTTAGTGGCTCCCATGCCTACCTGCACCACGGTACCGGCAGGGCGGGCCAGCGCCACGGTGGATGCGATGGCCGCCGGGCTGCCGGAGGCCTCAAACACCACGTCGAAATAGCCTTTATTGCTCTGATAAACAGTAGCGCTGCCTTCCTCCAGCGGGTTAAAGGTGTTGGTCGCGCCCATTTGTCGCGCCAGCTCCAGGCAGCGTTCACTGACGTCGGAAGCCACCAGTTCGGCGGCACCGGCACTGCGGGCGGCGGCCAGGATCAAACAGCCAATAGGGCCGGCACCGATCACCAGCACACGTTTGCCCACTAGCGTGCCCGCGACATTGACGGCATGAATGGCAACCGCCAGCGGTTCGGCAAAGGCCATGATCTGTGGGAATACGTCATCGCGATAGGGAATGCATTGTTGTTCTGTGGCTACCACGTATTCGGAAAATCCGCCGTCAACGTGCGGATTAAACTGCGCACTGCCCATAAAACGCATAGTGGCGCAGAGGTTCTGTTTGCCTGCCAGGCAGTATTCGCAATGATTACAGGGTTGCGACGGATTGATGGCCACCTTCTGTCCCACCCGCAATGCCGAACCGGCTGGCACCTGGCTAAGGGTACCGACGAATTCATGCCCGACGACCATCGGGTGTTTGAGGATCGACATGCCGGCACGGCCGTGCTGGTAATAATGGATATCCGAGCCACAGATACCGCCGCGTTCGACCTTCACCAGTACGTCATTCTCATCGTATTCCAGCTCGCGTTGCTCAACGCGCACATCTTTTTCACCGTAGGCGAAGCAGGCTTTACAGCTTAGGATCCGTTTGCTCATTATTTTGCCTCAAGTTTGTGGAGATCCGCGTTGGAGCGCGGTGCTAAAGGTTGATCGGATTTCGGGGGTACGATCACTTCAATCTTGCCGACCAGGAAGGTGTAGGCCAACAGACCCATCAGGGCTACGGCGGCGATATACCACATTGCATAGTGGAAGTTATTGGTGCGTTGCAGAATGACGCCAATGACTATTGGACTGATGATGCCGGAAAGGTTGCCGCAGATATTCAGGCAGCCGCCCATAGTGCCGATAAAATTACGTGGGATCACATCGCTCCAGACCACCCAACCCAGATTGGAAAAGGCGTTGGCGAAAAAGGCGATGGACAAGATGGCGATGGCGATGACCGGTTGATCTTCGAAAAAATTGACCAGGCAGATAATCATGGTCAGACACAGGCCGGACATCACCGGCAGTTTGCGGGCAAAGGTGCGGGATTTGCCCTTTTTCAGCAGCATATCACTCAGCGTACCGCCACACAGTACGCCTGCCATCGCCATCAGATAGGGGAATGAAGCACCCAGCCCGGCTTTGGCGATCGGTAAGTGCAGACCTTTCTCCAGGTAAACAATAAACCAGGTCAGGAAGAAATAGAGTGTGGATGAGCAAGCGAACTGGGCGATGAACAGGCCCCAGACGGTGCGATTCTTCAGGAAAAAGGCGATATCGCGCCAGCGCACTTTTTCACTGACACAGGCCTGGTTTTTTGAACCATAGCCACCGCCTTCACGAATGTAATCCAACTCCTGTTGGTTGGTTTTACTGCTGTGTTGCGGATCGCGATATTTAACTAACCAGTAAATGCCAAACAGGATGCCAACGCCGCCGGACAGGTAGAATGACATCTCCCAACCGTAATCCGCCACCACAAAGGACAACGCCGGGGTTAACAGTGCCAGCCCGATATATTGTGCGCTGGAATAAATCGCCGTGGCGCGTGCCCGCTCGTGGTCGGGGAACCAACTGGCGATGATCTTGGTGTTGGAGGGGAAGGAGGGGGCTTCGGCAATACCAATCAGCGCCCGACAGGCCAGCAGCATTAAGAATGATGCTGTTGCAGTGGCGAACAAATGATGCGAGGCGAAGCCCATCAGGAAAGTAAAGACGCTCCACAGAATAATGGCGCTGCCGTAAAGTATCCGTGAGCCAATGCGATCCAGTACGTAACCAACCGGGATCTGGCTGGCGGCGTAGAACCAGGTAAACATGGAAAACAGTAAACCCAGTTGGGTGGCGCTGAGATCGAACTCAGACTGAATTTTACTGCCGGCGACGGACAGGTTGGCCCGGTCCATATAATTTATAGCCGTCACAATAAACAACAGCGACAGAATAAAGAATCGCGATTTTGTTGCTTTCATAGTGTTGTCCTGGTCAGGGTGTTTATTTTTATAAATTTTGGCTACAGAGATGCCCCCGTAACAGTCATACGCCACGGGTAAGTAAACAGATTTAAAGCGGGTCAGGGTTACAGTACGGCCAACCAACCGCCATCGACGTAAATAATCTGTCCATTCACGTAGTTGGAAGCATTGGACGCGAGGTACACGGCGGTGCCGATCAGCTCTTCTGGTTTACCCCAGCGTTTAGAGGGATTGCTGGCTTTCACCCAGGCATCGAACTCGGGGTTATCAACCAGCGCGGCATTCATATCGGTCAATATATAACCCGGACCGATGGCGTTGGACTGAATATTAAACTCGGCCCACTCGGCGGCCATTGAACAGGTGAGCATCTTGATGCCACCTTTGGCGGCGGTATAAGGCGCAACCGTGGCGCGGGCGGCTTGGCTGGTCAGCGAACCGATGTTAATGATTTTCCCCCCTTTACCGCGGGCGATCATCCGCCTGGCGGCGGCTCGACCAACGATAAATGCGCTGGTCAGGTTGGTATCGAGCACCCGCTGCCACTGTTCCAACTCCAGGTTGAGCAGGGGGCTACGGTACTGAATACCGGCATTATTGATCACAATATCAACCTCAACCCGTTCCTCGTCGAGCTGATTGAATACCGCCTCTATGGCTTGTTCATCGGTAACGTCAAAGGCGAAACCGCGCGCCTGCAGACCTTGAGATTGCAGTCGCTCGACCGCGGCCTGTACCGTTGCAGGTTGCGTACCGTTTAAAATGACGCTGGCTCCGGCCGCAGCCAACCCCTCAGCGTAGGAAAAACCTAATCCGCGAGAAGAACCGGTGACCAGCGCCGTTTTCCCCGTTAAATCGAACAGAGCAGACATATCAACCTCTTACTGTTGGTTATAGGATCCTGATTCGGCATGTACCGTTATTGGCATCGTGTTAAGCTTAGTGCCGTTCAACATGTATGACATCATTCATATAAACGTTGCGTTAAGCCTTGGCAGAAATCAATTCTGTTAAATGGTTTTTGAAGCGCGGATCACAAAAGAAAAATACAACATTAAACAATTGCAATGTAAAACAATTGGTTGGGTTTGTTTTTATGACACAGCGCACATAATTTTTGAACGACGCTTTAGCCCATGCACTATCGATGATATAAATTTAACCACACCTTGTAGGACAACTGATGAGTTAGCGGCAAAGGAGTTTACAGTGGGTAATCTAAGAATCACCGGCGTGAAAACTATTCTCACCGCGCCAGGCGGTATCGATCTGGCTGTAGTGAAGGTCGAGACGAACCAACCGGGCCTATATGGCCTGGGGTGCGCGACCTTCACTCAACGCATTCATGCGGTGAAAACGGCCATCGACGACTATATGGCACCGTTTCTAATCGGTAAGGATCCATCGCGCATCGAGGATATCTGGCAGTCTGCCTGCGTAAGCGGCTACTGGCGCAGCGGTCCGATCATGAACAATGCCCTGTCCGGTGTGGACATGGCGCTGTGGGACATCAAAGGGAAAGTCGCCGGTCTGCCCGTTTATGAACTCTTGGGCGGCCAATGCCGCGACGGTATTGCGCTGTATTGCCATACCGACGGCAGCGATGAGTTTGAGGTAGAGGACAACATCCGTGCACGCATGGAAGAGGGCTACCAATATGTGCGTTGTCAGATGGGAATGTACGGCGGGGCGGGCACGGACGATCTGAAACTGATTGCTACCCAGTTGGCGCGGGCAAAAAATATTCAGCCCAAACGTTCCCCGCGCGGCAGTACGCCGGGCATCTATTTTGATCCGGATGCCTACGTGAGAAGCGTGCCGCGTCTGTTTGAACACCTGCGCAATAAGCTGGGCTTCGGCATTGAGTTTATTCATGATGTACATGAGCGGGTAACGCCAATCGCCGCCGTTCAACTGGCCAAAACGCTGGAGCCATACCAACTGTTTTACCTCGAAGACCCGGTGGCACCTGAAAATATCGACTGGCTGAAAATGTTGCGCCAACAATCCTCCACGCCGATCTCAATGGGGGAGCTGTTCACCAACGTCAATGACTGGAAACCGCTGATTACCAATAACCTGATCGACTATATCCGTTGTCACGTCAGCACCATTGGCGGTATTACCCCGGCGAAAAAATTGGCGACGCTGAGTGAAATCCATGGGGTACGTACCGCCTGGCACGGGCCGGGCGACATTTCTCCAGTCGGCGTCGCCGCCAACCTGCACCTGGATATGAGCGTGACCAATTTTGGTATTCAGGAATACACGCCGATGAATGACGCCTTGCGTGAAGTGTTTAGCGGCTGTCCGGAAATTGAGCGGGGTTATGCCTACCTGAGCGTTCGCCCAGGGTTAGGTATAGATATCGATGAGCAAAAAGCGGCGCAGTACCCGTGTATCGGCGGTATCCCGTCCTGGACTCTGGCACGTACGCCGGACGGCACGGCGTCACGGCCTTAACCTCACCTGTGGACGCATTTAATTGCGCCCTTTGAAAGTGCATCACTCGGTGTCCGGTGTGGCCTGTCTGAGTTTTTCGATGGCGGTGACGTTGTCCGCCATCGCCTCGTTGAGTACTGCAACGGCGGTAGAAGAATCGCGGTTTTTAATCGCCATAAACACCTTGATGTGTGCCTCGACGCTTTCCAAAGAAATCCCCAATGCCCGGTTCAGTTCTTCCAGGTAGTAGTAATAGGTGTCTTTGATTGAGTTCATCACGTTGTAGAACACCTTGTTCTGTGACGCTTTGGCTATGGCCAGGTGAAACTCAAAATCGGCCTGAGAGTACTTTTTGTAATCGTCTTTGTTGATCAGCATGCGGTTCAGGGCTTGTTCCAGCGCGGTAATGTCCTCGGGCGTGGCGTTTAATACCGCCAGCTCCATACATTTGAACTCCACCGTTTGGCGGAACACCATCATGTCGTGAAACTCTTCACGGCTGAGGTGCATGATCGGTTGCTGTTCATTGAACAGGCTCTGTGGATTGAGGTGTTGGGCGACAAAACTGCCTTTGCCCTGATGGGTCACCACGATGCCCAGATCGCGCAGACGCTGCACCGCGCTGCGAATGCTGACCCGGCTGACGTTGAAAGAGGTGGTCAGTTCCGCTTCTGAGGGGAGTTTGCTGCCAGGCGGCCAACTGCCGTCCAACAGTTTTTCCTTTATTTGCTCATAGACCGCGTTGACCACGTTGTGTTTTTGGATTGATTGAAGACTCATGATATCCATCGCATAAGTTGTCCTACAACATGCCTGTGGTATAGCACGCCATGCCGCAGGTGTGAAGCTGTTCGCCACATTTTTGCGTGGCTGACACCAGGTCGGGAGAATAAATTTATTTTGTGATCGTCATTTCAATTCGAAGCACTGGCCATTGAATACGACCGAAATGTGATTCATTTTTAACCTTGAGTGATGTCATACAAGTTAAGGTATGACATCAGATGTTTAAAAGGGCACCAACAAGCGCGGTCATTAGGTATAAACCGGCATCCATTAAAATTCCTGGGGAAAACGAATATGAGCATCAATTTACCCACCAAGCTGGCACCGATCCGCTGGCGAAAGCTTATTCCGCTGGCTTTCATTACCTACAGCCTGGCCTACCTGGATCGTGCCAATTACGGATTTGGAGCGGCCGCAGGGCTGGCGCACGATCTCAATATTACGCCGGGTATGTCTTCACTCTTGGGGGCGCTATTTTTCCTCGGTTATTTCTTTTTCCAAGTGCCGGGAGGAATTTACGCCGAGAAACGCAGTGCCAAGGGGCTGATTTTTTGGAGCCTGGTGTTGTGGGGCATTTTGGCCACCGCTACCGGTTTGGTCAGCAATGTGGCAACGTTGGCGGCGATCCGCTTCCTGCTTGGGGTGGCGGAAAGCGTCGTGATGCCGGCGATGCTGGTGTTCCTCAGCCATTGGTTTACCAAGCAGGAACGCTCGAAAGCCAATACTTTCCTGTTTCTTGGCAACCCGATTACCGTGCTGTGGATGTCGATACTGTCCGGTTATCTGGTGGACGCCTTTGGCTGGCGTGGCATGTTTATCATTGAAGGGGTGCCGGCCATTATCTGGGCGGCAATCTGGTGGGTGATCTTTGTCGATCGGCCAAAAGATGCCACCTGGCTCAGTGAGCAGGAGAAAGCTGCTCTTGAGGCCGCCCTCGCCGCTGAACAGACCGGTATGCAACCGATTAAAAATTACGGCGAGGCCTTTCGGTCACGCAAGGTATTGGCACTGTCGTTTATTCATTTCTTCTGGAATATCGGTATGTACGGTTTCATTATGTGGCTGCCGTCGATCTTGAAAACCGCTTCCGGCATGGGGATTGTCGCTACCGGCTGGTTGTCTGCTGCACCTTATTTGTTGGCGGTGCCGCTGATGCTTGGTGCATCCTATTTCTCTGATAAGTATCAACAGCGCAAGCTGGTGGTGCTGTTGTTTCTGGGGTTGGGGGCGGTTTGTTTCTGCGCGTCTTTCACACTGGGTGCTAACCATTTTTGGTTGTCCTACGTCTTGCTGGTGATTGCCGGCGGAGCTATGTATACGCCTTATGGCCCGTTCTTTGCGGCGATCCCGGAGCTATTGCCACGCAACGTGATGGCGGGGGCGATGGCATTTATCGTGAGTTTTGGCGCACTGGGGTCATTTGTGGGGGCCTGGATTGTCGGCTATCTCAACGGTATTACGCAGGGGCCGCAGGCTTCCTATATCTTTATGGGCACTTCGCTGGTCATCGCGGTGGTACTGACGGCACTGACCCGTTTCTCTAACACACCACAAAGAGTTGTGACCCCTGGCGTCGCAGCCTGCCGATAAGCTATGCCGGACCGGTTATTTCGTCGGCCCGGCCTGTCGCAGCATGGTGCAGAAAGCACACTGGCATCCGGCCTGCGGCAAGGCGGCGCAGGTGCCGACATTGACCGTTTGCGCATCCAGCGCATGAAAGCCGTAAAACCTATTCTCGATATTATTTTCCGCTGCGCGCGTCTGTTCAGGCTGGGGTTCTGGCACCCTGGACTGAAACGCGGCGGCGCGTCCGGCTAACAAGCCAAGGAACAACAGCGAGAGCTGAATTTTCATTTTGGTCTTCCCGGTTTGATTTCTGATACGTTATAACAAAACATCCGTTCTGCCAACCACCGATGCCTTGTGCATTTTCCGCCATTGGTTAGCGAAATTAGTTCGTTCAACTCCTCGCCGATTTGGTTTGTTATCTAACCCATAACATTCCGAAATAAAGAAGGCGTGGCATACGATGTTTAATTTCTCTTTCAATAGATTAACCAGCGGGATAACGGTGGCATTGGGCCTGGCGGCGGCGATGAGTCCGGCGCTGGCCTCGGTGCAGGGCGGCACATTGATCTATCTGGAACAGCAGGCGCACACCAACCTCTACCCGCCTTCCGGCGGTTTCTACCCCAATGGCGGCATCCTCAATCAAATCACTGACAAACTGACCTACCAGAACCCGCAAACGCTGGAGATTGAGCCGTGGATCGCCGAATCCTGGAGCAGCAACGCCGACAAAACCGAATACACCTTCAAGCTGCGGCCGGGCGTGACCTTCTCCGACGGCACTCCGCTGGATGCTAGCGCGGTAGCGAAAAACTTCGACACCTATGGCCTCGGCAATAAAGAGAAACGCCTGCCGGTGTCTGAAGTCATCAATAACTACGACCGCAGCGAAGTGATCGACCCGCTAACCGTCAAATTTTACTTCAAGCACTCGTCACCGGGTTTCCTGCAGGGTACCGCCACTATTGGCTCGGGGTTGGTTTCGCTCAGCACCCTGAACCGCAACTATGACCAACTCGGTGATGCGCGCCATATCATCGGATCCGGCCCGTTTGTGGTCAGCGCCGAGACGCTGGGGCGTGAGGTCAGCCTTAGCGTTCGCAAAGATTATCACTGGGGTCCGGCCAGGCTGGTTCAGCAAGGGCGCGCCAATCTGGACGCGATCAAGGTGATTGTCACCGGTGAGGACAGTGTGCGCATTGGTGCGTTGCAAGCCGGGCAGGCGGACTTTATTCGCCAGATCCAGGCCTACGACGAGAAGCAGACGCAGGATCAGGGGTTCACCATCTACGCGGCCCCAACGCGTGGCGTGAATGACAGCGTCGCCTTCCGACCGGATAACCCGCTGGTAAGCGACCTGCGCGTGCGTCAGGCACTACTGCATGCCACTGACAGCAAGCAGATCGTCGATACGTTGTTCTCGGTTAACTATCCACAGGCCAAATCGGTGATTGCCTCTTCCGCCGCCGGTTTTGTCGACTTGTCCGCCAAGCTGAAGTTCGATCCGCAACTGGCCAACCGCCTGCTGGATGAGGCGGGCTGGAAAAAGGGCAGCGACGGCCTGCGTGAGAAAGACGGTAAAAAACTGCTGCTGAATGTCTATGAATCACTGCCGCAACCGCAGAACAAGGCGGTGTTGCAACTGGTTTCGCAGCAGTGGGGCAAGGTCGGCGCGCGCTTGAACATTCTGGCCGGTGACGCCGGTAGCCGGGTGGCCGATAACCTGGACCCGCAGAAAACCCCGGCTGCGGTGGTGGAAGTGGGGCGGGCCGATCCGGACGTGATTAAAAGCCAGTTCTACCCGACCAACCGCGATGCGCTGTTGCAGCAAGGCGGCTCCGGTAAAAACAGTCAGTTCAGCGACGACAAGCTGAACGCGTTACTGCTGGGCATTGCCTCTGAGGTGGATGCGCAAAAACGCCTGCAGATTGCCGGTGAAGCACAAAATTACCTGCTCGATCAGGCCTATGTGATCCCATTCTTTGAGGAACCGCAGGTATTTGCCGGCGCGCCTTATCTGAAGGGAGTGAGTTTCGAAGCCGTGGGTCGCCCGAGTTTCTACGGCGCCTGGTTAGAGAAACATTAAGGAGACCATGATGAGCCGATATCTGGCGCGGCGTATCGCACAGGCGCTGCTGGTGCTGTGGGCGACCTTTAGTCTGTCGTTTCTCCTGCTGCAGGTGCTGCCGGGCGATGCGATCCTGATTAAGTTCCAGAATCCGGACATGGGACTCAGTCCGGCGCAGATCGCCGATATGCGTGCCGCCTATGGTGCCGATGTGTCGCTGTGGCAGCAGTATCTGCATGCGTTGGGTAACGTGCTGCGGGGGGATCTGGGTTACTCCATTCAGGCCGGAGTACCGGTCACCGAACTGTTGGCCACCAACCTGCCCGCCACGCTGCAACTGGCGGTGCTGGGCTTTACGCTGGCGCTGCTGTTGGCGTTGGCGATTGCCTTTATCTCCAACCTGACCGGTTTTGGCTGGCTGAGATCGGCGCTGCAATCGCTGCCGTCGCTGTTCGTTTCGGTGCCGACCTTCTGGCTGGGTATTGTGTTGATCCAGGTGTTTTCGTTCCAACTCAAGCTGATCCCGGTGATCAACCCGGGTGAGTGGCAAGGGCTTATCCTGCCGATTGTGACCCTGGCGGTGCCGATCTCCGCCCCGCTGGCGCAGATCCTGACTCGCAGCATTGACCAGGTGCAGACTCAGCCGTTTGTCGCTGTGGCACGCGCCAAAGGTGCCAGCCGTAGCGGGGTGCTATGGCGGCATGTGGCGCGCAACGCCATGCTGCCGGCGCTGACCATCGCCGGCATTCTGCTTGGCGAACTGATTGCCGGCGCGCTGATCACCGAAACCGTGTTTGGCCGCAGCGGGCTGGGACAACTGACCCTGCAGGCGGTGCTGAATCAGGACGTGGCGGTACTGCAGGCGATTGTGGTGATCTCCGCCGCCGCTTTCGTCACCCTCAATCTGCTGGTGGATCTGCTGTTCCCGCTGTTGGATCCACGACTGAAAACCCACACAGGAGTCGCCGTATGAGCAGTATCTCCTATGAAAAAGCGGTCGTACCGGAGCGAGATCTGGGCGGTCTGGAAAGTGAAGGAACCTTACCGACCAGCCGTCCACGCCGTCGTCGCGTGCCGTTGACCTTGCTGCTGGCCTGGGCGGTGATCGCCATTGCGGTGCTGTGGGCGCTGGCGCCCCAGTTATTCACCGCCTACAGCGGCACCGAAGGTATCGCCGGTGCGCAGCGGCTGGCGCCGGGCGGCGAACACTGGCTGGGGACCGATCAACTGGGGCGTGATCTGTATGCGCGCATTGTCTATGGTGCCTCGCAGACACTGTCCGCAGCGCTGGTGGCGGTGGCGCTGGGGTTATTGTTGGGCACCGCGCTGGGGCTGATTGCTGGTGCGGTGGGGGGCATCGCGGACGAAGCGGTGATGCGATTTGTCGACGTCTTGCTGTCTATTCCCGGCCTGCTGCTGTCGCTGAGTATCATTATTTTACTGGGGTTTGGCACGGTTAACGCCGCCATTGCCGTCGGGATTACTTCCGTCGCCAACTTTGCCCGCCTGGCGCGCGCAGAGGTAGTGCGGGTGCGGCACAGTGATTACGTCGAGGCGGCCTATGGCAGCGGCGGTACCTTCTGGGCGGTGCTGTGGCGGCACATTCTGCCGAACTCGCTGACTTCGGTGATCGCCTTCTCGGCGTTGCAGTTTGGCAGCGCTATTTTGGCGATTGCCACCCTGAGCTTCCTGGGTTATGGCACCCCGCCACCGACGCCGGAGTGGGGGCTGCTGATCGCCGAAGGGCGCAACTACATTTCCACCGCCTGGTGGTTGACTACCTTCCCGGGGCTGGCGGTGGTGGCAGTGGTGCTGGCGGCCAACCGCATCAGCCGTGCATTGGGGAGAACGCAGCCATGAGTATTCAGACGGCATTACAACGGGCGGCGGCCACGCCGGTATTGGCGCTGGAGCAGGTGTCGATTGCCTATCAGGGCGCGACCGGTAGCCAGCGGGTGGTGCATCAGGTGTCGTTCGCCATTCAGCCGGGGGAAGTGGTGGCTTTGGTCGGCGAGTCCGGTTCGGGCAAAACCACCACCGCGCAGGCAATCATTGGCCTGCTGACGGAAAATGGCCGTCTGGAGCAGGGCGCTATCCGTCTCAACGGCACCGATATCAGCCATTGGTCATCACGACGTCTGGACGCGGTGCGGGGCGCGCAAATCAGTTTGATCCCACAGGATCCGTCCAGCTCGCTTAACCCGGTGAAGACGATCGGCGAACAGGTGGCGGAAATCCTCAATATTCACCGTCGCCTGCCGCGCAAACAGGTGCAGCAGCGGGTGGTGGCATTACTGACCCGGGTTGGTCTGACCCACCCGGAGCTGCGGGCGCGTCAGTATCCGCATGAACTTTCCGGCGGCATGAAACAGCGGGTGTTGATTGCCATCGCTATCGCGCTGCAACCGGCGCTGATTATCGCCGATGAGCCAACCAGCGCGCTGGATGTCACGGTGCAAAAGCGCATTCTCGATCTGATCGACGAACTGCGGCAGGAGTTTGGTACCGCGGTGCTGCTGGTGACCCACGATCTGGCAGTGGCGGCGGAGCGTGCCGACCGGCTGCTGGTGTTTCGCCATGGTCGGGTTCAGGAGCAGGGCGTGACCGCCGAAGTGCTGCGTGCCCCCACCAGCGATTATACCCGCCGATTGTTTGCCGATGTGCCATCGCTGACCCGTGCAGCGGTGCCGCAATCCCGGAACAGTACGCAAGAGCTGGCGATCCAGGTTAATGGGTTGGTGAAAGATTTCCGCCTGGCCGGTGTGGGGGGCAAAACTTACCGTGCGTTGGATCAGGTGTCGTTTAGCGTGCCGCGTGGTACCACCCATGCGCTGGTAGGGGAATCCGGCTCCGGCAAAACCACGCTGGCACGCTGCCTGCTCGGTTTTCAACGGCCGGACGCCGGTCAAATCATTATCGACGGCGTCGACTTCACCCAGTTGAAGGGCGAAGCGCTGCGGCAGTTCCGTCGTCGCATTCAGTTGGTGTATCAGAACCCGTTTGGTTCGCTCGATCCGTCGCAGACGCTGTATCAGGTGATTGAAGAGCCGTTGCTGAACTTTGAACCGCTGGGCAAAGTCGAGCGTTATCGCCGGGTATGTGAACTGTTTGAACGGGTGGCGCTGCCGGACGAGTTGCTGAGTCGCAAGCCGCGCGAGCTGTCCGGCGGCCAACGTCAGCGGGTGGCGATCGCCCGGGCGCTGGTGTTGCAACCACGGGTACTGGTGCTGGACGAAGCGACCTCGGCATTGGATGTCACGGTACAGGCGCAGATCCTGCGGCTGTTGCAGGATTTGCAGCAGGAACTGGGGCTGACCTATTTGTTTATCTCACACGATCTGGCCAGGGTGCGGCAGATTTCACACAGCGTTTCGGTGTTGCACCGAGGGGTACAGGTGGACAGTGGCGCGACCGGCGAGCTGTTCGCCATGCCGGGCAGTGATTACACCCGTCAGTTGATTGAGGCCATTCCCGGCCGTCAGTTTTATGCCGAACAGCCCAAGATTAAGGACGCAATTTATGAGCAGTAAAAGACTGGGTTTTTTCACCCGCCTGCTGGATCAGGGCAGTGCACAACAGCGTTATCGGTTGGCAACCGAGCAAATCGTGCATGCGGAACGGGTCGGTTTTGATAGTGCCTGGGTGGCGCAGCACCATTTTCATGAGGATGAGGGCGGCTTGCCTTCACCCCTGGTGTTTCTGGCACAGGTGGCGGCACGAACTCACCATATCCGGCTGGGCACCGGGGTGATCACGCTGCCGATGGAGTCGGCCATTCGGGTGGCGGAGGATACTGCGGTACTGGATCTGCTGTCTGACGGCAGGCTGGAGGTGGGGATTGCCGCCGGCGGCACGCCGTCTTCGTTCAGCGCCTTCGGTTTTGATGCTCAGCAGCGCCACGCGGTATTTGCCGACAACTTCAATACACTGCTGCGCGCCTGGCGCGGCGAGGCCTTGGGCGGTGAGGATAACCGTTTGTACCCGGCCGCGCCGCAGTTGGCGGAGCGGGTTTGGCAGGCGACCTTTTCGGTGGAAGGTGGCGAGCGTGCCGGACGTGCCGGTGACGGCTTAATGCTGTCGCGCACCCAACCGCGCCCGACAGAGGCGCCGGATTTGCCGCTGGACGAGTTGCAGAACCCGATTATTGACGCCTATCTGGCGGCGCTGCCGCCCGGCATCGCACCGCGCATTATGGGGTCGCGCACCGCCCTGGTGACCGACAGCAGCCAACAGGCGCGGGAATTTGCCGCGCTGGGACTGGGCCGTGGGCTGGAACGCCTGCGCGCCAGTGGCCACCGGCCATCCGATGAGTCGCTCGATGGGCTGATCCGCGCTTTTGACGTGCATCTCGGTACCCCGGATCAGGTAATTGCCTCGTTGCAGAAAGACAGCGCGCTGGCACGGGTTACCGACCTGGCGTTCCAGGTGCATTCCATCGATCCACCACACGCTCACATTCTGCGTTCTATTGAGCTGATCGCCCGCCACGTTGCCCCGGAACTGGGCTGGCAACGTCGCACTCCCGCTTCCATCTCCCACGAACATCACGCTGAGGAAAAGGTATGACTGCAACATTGAATAATGACGACCTGCTGGCCGTGCTGGCAGAGGTCGTACCCGGTTCCGCATTGGCACAGGCCAGAGTGACACGGCAGGCGGCGACGGATGCAATTCAGGCCAGCTACCTGGCGTTATTCGCTCCCGCCGATGCCGGCGATTTTCCTGTAGCGCAGCGGTTGCAAATCGCCCTGCGCATCAGCGAATGGCATGCGGATAAATCACTGGCGGCCCACTATGCGGCGTTGCTGCAACAACAGGGCGGCGCAGAGGATAGCCCGCGTTTGCAGGCGGCGCTGGATCATGCCGAACGGTTGGCGTTCAAACCCGCCAGCGCCGATGCCCAGCATTTGCAGGCGTTGCAGCAAGCCGGTTGGTCGCTGGACGCTATCGTCACCCTGTCGCAACTGATCGCGTTTGTCAGCTTCCAAAGCCGTCTGTTAACCGGCTATCGGCTGCTTGGCGGTCATCCGGTTGAGGGGGGCAGTAGCGGCTCACCGGTCAGAGCCGGCAGTTGGCGCACCGAACCCGTGACACTGAGTGGCCGCCATGCGCCACCGGTGTTTACCCGTCAGGAGCTGGGCTGGGAGCCGTGGATCGCCGCCAGGCCGCTGGCGGAGTTTGATGCATCGGGCCAGGCGCTGTTGACGCGTTTCGGACATAGCGACTCGGATTATTTCCGCCTGCTGGCACGTAATCATCCGGTGCTGGAGCAGCGAACGCTGGCGGATCGGGCGATTTTCTATACGCAAGGCGGGCTGGAGCGTAAGGATCGCGAACTGGCAGCCACGGTGGCCAGCAAGGTGAATGGCTGCATCTATTGTGCTTCGGTGCATGCGCGCAAGGCGGCACAGTTGTCCAAACAGGCGGATGAGGTACAACGTCTGCTGGAGGTAGCACCAGGGGGCGTGTTGAGTGAGGGGCAAGGGGAGCCGTGGCGGGCACAGATAGATTTTGCCGCCGCGTTGTCCGCTACGCCGCCGCAGGCTAACGCCGAACAACTGGCACTGCTGCGTGAGCAGGGGCTGGATGAGCTGGCGCTGCTGGATCTGGTGCAGTCGACGGCGTTTTTTGCCTGGGCTAACCGGCTGATGCTGACTCTGGGTGAACCCTCCGACGATTAATAAGTCTTCCGCCAATAATCGCTGTGTAAACAGGGGCGAAATTTTTCGCCCCTGTGCAATTCAAGATAATAATTACCTTTTCAGGCATTACTTTTACACTTTTAACAAAATGACATATCTCTTGTCGTTATTATAACGAAGAACTCAAATTGCATAAATTGCTCGCCGTCATGAATGCTCCGATACTCATCCCATCAATGGATTTAATTTAGATCAGACGAATCTATGTTGGTGTGGATGCATTTTTGATGGGAAATGGGTTCGATGGGAAGTTTTTTTAAGCAGATATACCGTTATTCACATTCTCGCCCTTATCGGCATAATGAAAATCTCTGGCCTTACGTGAAAATTGAACGTGCAGAGAGTGGCGAAATTGTCGATTTTCATTATAAGAGTCAGACGATTCCTATAGTGAAACTTTCAGCGTTAAAAGACCGTTTTCAGGGGCCGATATTACTGACGGCTACCGGGCCATCGGTGAGTTCTGTTTGCTTTAGCGATATTCCTGATATGCCGGCCATCGGGGTCAATGGGGCCTATTTCTTAAACCAACAGGTGAGCTTTCGTTTTTACGTCATTGTCGATATGGGATTTATTGATCAACGGCCTGATATTATAGAAGACATTGTTCTGGCAGATGATTTAATCCTGTTTACGACGGTCCACGGCGTGGCGAAAATCATTGACCATTTCACGCTGGCAGGCGTTAAGTGCCAGTTTGCCGTCATCGAAGATGCGGCTTTCAAAATTTACAGCCCAAAAATAAATCCTCCGGCATTGTGGGAACATTACCGCCATGACAGTAGCGTCTATTTTTCTTCTGTCTGTAAATCTATCGCCTTTAGTCATGATATTCGACACGGTATTTTCGATGCCGGCACGGTGGTTTATTGGGTGTTTCAGATCATCGCCTTCCTGGGGTTTAAACAACTCTTTATTGCCGGGCTGGATATGAATAATTTCCATTTGCCGCGCTTCTATGAAACGCCAGAAAACAAATTGCCGACATTTTTACCCGAGAAGGTCGAAGACATGATCATTCCGGCTTTTAGCCATGCCGCTGAAAGAATGAAAATCAACAATATCACCGTAAAGAACTTTTCATTGGCGAGCGCCATAGATACCCGTATTTTTGAAAAGGTTGATTGCAGTGATTTTTTCAAAAAAAACTGATGTCACCACGCAGATCGCTGTTTACGTTTTCCTGGCATTCTGCTTCTTTAGCGCCATTTTTTGCGGTCATACCCGGGTGAATAATCTATTCCATATCTCGGCGTTTTTTTTCCTGCTGACGTTGGCCACCCGACCGGAATTCCGTCAGGCCTGGCTTGGCAGGCGTGCTGCACTCATCGGTATCGCCTTGGCTGCGTATTTTTTGGCGTACTACTCCGCCAGTAATTTCTGGGGAGGCACGCCGGAAGATGCGCTGTCTGCCCTGACGCATAGCGTTTATATCCTGATTTATTTGGGTCTGTTGGTCAGCGTGTTGGATAGCCCCCGGCGTAATCTCTTGCTCTGCTGCGTGATCGCCGGCATTACACTGCTATGTCTGTATCTTGCCTGGGTCGACTACTCTAAAATTTATACCCTCAGGGAAACGTCTGACGCCAATCCCGGCCCGCATAATGTGATCGATCTTGCCGGTTATGCGGCATTGGGCATTATTCTAAGTCTGATGGTTTTTCGTGACACCCAGCAGAAAAAAATACTGCTGACGATCCCCGTGCTTTTGGCCTTTATGGTGCTTACACAGAGCCGCGGGCCTTTGATTGCCTTATTGGCTGCGCTGGCGTTAACCACCGCTTATCGGGCGTTGAATAAAAAAGCCGCCATGTTGATTGTGGCGATGATGATATTTACCGCAGGCATGGTGCTATGGTCATCCATCGGAGAAATGCTGATTACGCGTTTTTCAGAGTTGTATCAGCAGAGTTTCGTGCGGGCCAGTATTTGGCGACACAGCCTGGCGTTGATAGAACAGGCGCCGTTTTTTGGCTATGGATTTGATAGAGAACTGACGTTTACCAATTATACCGGCGAGTTTATTCATACCACTCACAGCCTGTATCTGGGCGCGCTGCTCAAAGGCGGGCTGGTTGGTTTTTGTCTGTTCGCCGGATTACTGGCGTTTGGCGGGCAGCTTGCCGTGCGTCACCTCAGGGCCGGGCGGCGGCTGGAAGCGGCTTTATACCTGTTTATGCTGATCTTCTACTGCTCGCAGGGCATGTTTGTCATCGCCAACCCGGCCGAGTTCTGGTACCTGTTCTGGTTCCCATTGGCGATGGTTTTCGCCCAGCCGACCAAAGGGTTCGTTAGTCAGCCTGCGGGCGCGTGAACGCCAGCGCGTTTGTCACTTTTTCAAATACCTCATTTTCAGAGATAATGCTGAGCGGTTGGCGGCGTTGAGCCGTGGTGAGCTTTTGCGCATCCACCGATACGTTCATCACCTGATGCAGTTCGCCGTTTTGATAGGGACCGGTGTGCTGCGGGTTGGCGGTGACAAACAGGCTGATGGTCGGCGTTTTCAGCGCAATGGCCAGATGCAATGGGCCGGTATCGCCGGTCACCAGTACCTGCATGTTTGACATTACCGCCAGCAGTTGCGGCAGGGTGGTTTTGCCAATATGGCTGACCACGCGTTGCTGTTCGTCCGCCGTTAGCCCCGCCATAAATTCCCGTTCGATAGCCAGCTCTTTCGGGGAGCCGATTAATTCGATTTGGTGGTGTGGCGACTGTGCCAGCAGCAGTTTCGCCAGGCGAATAAACTGGCCGACGGGCCAGCAGCGTAGCGTTTCAGAAGCGCCCATTTGAAAACCGATTGGGATTTTATCCGCGGTTTTATTCACCGGCGAAAACTCAACGGGAATAAACATCTCGGTGTTGTCGGTTTTACACCCGAGTTGCGCCACCAGATCCAGCTTGCGCTGAATTAAATGCCCACCGGTGCTCTGGCTTACGCCGCTCAGCCAGGTTTCCATACCGCTGGCTTTATTGCCGTAGACGTCTTTGAAAAGATATTGGCAACCGGCAGTGATGGCGACAATCACATCATAAGGGGATTTTGAGTGCAGGATGACGGCCAGTTGCGGCTTATGCTTACGCAACTGGTGAATGATGCTGAGCATGTCTTTGGCTTTATGATCCCAATAAATGACAGCATTAAAGTAACGGCTGGTGGCGACCAGCTGTTTATTTTTGTGGCTGGAAACCAGGGTGATATTCGCCATGGGATAGCGTTCACGCACCGCGCGAATGGCCGGCGTGTTAAACATCAGGTCGCCGAGGGCGGTGGTGGAAAAAATAACGATGCGTTCGAAAGTCAGCTCCGGTGTAAAACTGGCCTTTTCTTTGAAGTTGCCGCCCAACCGGGTGTACACCTGCAGACAGGCGTTGGCCGCCGTTATTTTCCACTGTTTTGACATCGTGTTTCGCTTCGGGTTAATGGGTGCGCCAGTCTGGCATCTGCATCATATGATGTTTGTCCTGGTGGGCCAATGGTCGGCAATAGTTTGCTACATATGCTTGCGTAACCTTGATAAAGGGGCAGCAGCCCCCTTTGCAGCGTCAATCTTGCCAAACCTGTGTGCTGCGCTGCGTATCCATCCGGTAATCCGAATAGTGGCGAGTGAAAATCTCGCGCCCCAAATCGCGGGCGGCCTGTAGTGGATTGCGCGGATCGCGGCTGACTTCGCCCCGGTTGTTGCCCGCCCCCTGGACCACCCCGACGAATTCGCAATGCGAGTAGCGGCTGAATTCCTGAATTTGATGCACGATCCCCATTGCCCCGCCGGGGTAAGTTTCTTCCGAGGCCACCGTCAGCCCGATGCGTTTGCCGCTCATACGCTGATGCACCTGTTCTGCGTCCGGATAGGCATTGGAGTAATAGCTGAAAGAGCGGTCGAAAAAGGCTTTGGTTTGCGCCGACATGCCGTACCAGTAAAGCGGGGTGCAAAATACCACCCCATCCGCCGGCAAGAAGTGCTCCAGAAACAGTTCGCCATAGCGGTCGGCAGGCGGTTCGGCATGGCGCCCATCCACCAGAAAACCACTGATGTAGTCATCGAGAAAATGCAGGCTGGCTTCGGTACCGGCTTCGGCGGCACCCGCCATGACGGCTTGTGCCAGGGTGGCACTGTTGCCGTCGCGGCGTGGGCTGCCCACCAGGACGATAAGGCGTTTGGGTTGCTGAGATGAATTCATATCACTCTCCGTTTGCTGAACATGTGAATACGGTTGTTAATTTACGGTGAGTGCAGCGTAAGCGACAAATGATGGCTACTCTGTCAGGATGAGATAAATTCATCCCTATGGGCCTTAACCATGTTTGCCTCGCTTCCTGTTACCGCCTTGCGTACCTTTGAATCCGCTGCCCGCCTGTGCAGCTTTAAACAGGCGGCGCTGGAACTGTCTGTTACGCCGACGGCGGTATCGCATCAGATCAAGGCGCTTGAGCAGCAACTGGGCTTTGCCTTGTTCGAACGGCTGCCGCGTGGCGTTAGGTTGACGCACAAGGGCGAGCGTTTGTTCGCCGGGGTCCACGGCGCGCTGCTTGATGTTGCCACCACGCTGGATGTTTTGCGGCCGGTGCCCAGCGCCGGTTCATTGTGTGTTTCCGTCACCCATTCTTTTGCTGCGTTATGGCTGGTGCCGCGCCTGGGGCGTTTTTATCAGGCCTATCCGCATTATCTGGTACGGCTGGAGGCTTGCGGCGAGGTGATCGATCTGCAACAGGACGCCAGCGTGGACATTGCCATTCGCTACAGCAGCGCAAGCTACCCGCAACTGCATCAGGCGGCGCGACTGGAGGAGCGCTTTGGTGTCTACGGTGCCCCGGATTTGTGTGCAATGGAGCAACCCGCGCCCACGCTGATCACCGTTCATTGGCATGATTCCACCCTGTATGAAACCGGCTGGCGCGAGTGGTGTCAGGCTGCGGGAGTCGACTGGTGGCAGCAGCATGCCGCGTTGCGTGCTTACGACGAAGAGCATTATGCGTTGCAGGCGGCGGTGGCCGGGCAGGGACTGGTGCTGGCCAGTTCGGTGATGGTGTCCGATCTGGTGCGTAACGGTTTGCTGGCCCCTTATCGGCCGGAAGTTTGCGTGCCGGGCGCGGCTTATACTGCGCTGTGCGTGCCTGGCCGCGAACGGCATCCGCCGGTACGGGCCTTTCTGGACTGGTTGCAACAGGAGGTTCGGCGCTGAGTCAGGGCACAAAATAAAAGTTTTTCTGGCGTGAGACATGGGAATATCAGATAACTTTGTTATCCATTCCCATGAGAGAGATGTCCATGAGCGAGCCAAGAGTTTCTGATTACCCGATTGATGCGCAGTTTATTGAACGTTGGTCGCCGCGCGCGCTGGCCAATGATGCTATCGACGATGAGACCCTGCTGAGCTTCTTTGAAGCGGCGCGCTGGTCACCTTCGGCCTATAACATTCAGCCGTGGCGTTTTGCTTACAGCAAGCACGGTTCGGCCAGTTGGGACAGCTATCTGGATTTCCTGATTGAGTTCAACCGCGGTTGGGCGCAGCACGCTTCGGCGCTGGTGGTGGTGATCTCCAAAACCACCAGTCTGAACGGTGAGAAGGAAGTCAGTAACCCGAGTCATGCCTTTGATGCCGGTGCCGCCTGGGCCAACCTGGCGCTGCAGGCGCACCTGAAAGGTTGGTTGACCCACTGCATGGGCGGTGTTCACCATGACAAAATCAAGGCAGCGTTGAACCTGCCGGATAACTATCAGGTGCACGGCATGGTGGCGATTGGCAAAGCGGGCGACAAATCCCTGCTGCCGGAGTTCTTGCAGCAAAAAGAGATCCCTTCAGGGCGCTTGCCGCTGGAGCAGACGGTAGTAGAAGGGCTGAACTTTACCCTGTAATCGTTCTGATCTAAATGTTCATCCGCCCGCAGGGTTTTCGCTCTGCGGGTTTTTTATGTGGTCAGGTAACCAGGTAAAACTTTGTGAGTATGTCCATGCGCGCAATGATCGTTATATAATATTTTATATAGCGATTAATGATAGAGGAGGTGCCATGAACAATCACTTCGGTAAGGGGCTGATGGCCGGTTTGGCTGCACAAAACGCCGGACCGGCTTCGGAACTTACCCGGTTCTGCTGTGACTACAAACGTGGCTTTGTACTGGGCTATGCTCACCATTTGGCCCAAAGCCTGGGCGACGAAAACCAGGCGGCATTCGAAGCCGGGTTGTTGTGTCGGGCGTACAGTCTCAATGGGGAAGTGATGAGCGAGTTCTTTTCTGGCGGTGCCAATCGCCTGGCCGAAAAATTTTTCTGCGCAGGATATAACCACGATCGGCAAAACTAAGCACCGCCGTCGTATGGCCTGACGGGCTCAGGCCTTATTCATCACCACCACCAGATAAATGCAGGTTTCGGCGCTCTCATTTTTGAACACGCAGTCCGTGGGGGGTCCGAGTTCCAGGCAATCGCCCTCGGCCATTTCATGGCGGGTTTCACCCTCCTGGAACACCAGCGAGCCGGACAACACCCAGATTAATTGCCGCATAAAGGCATAGGCCGAAGCCGGCATGGGGATCGCAGCACCGGCGGGCAGTTCAATGCGCACCAGATCGAGCGGGATGTCTGACTGGGGTGACACATGGCGACGCACATAGCCGCTGTCGGGATCGACCCACAGCGGTTGGTCCTGGCGGCGCATCAATCGACCTTCCTGCGTTTCCGCTCGCGCGATCAGTTTGGACATGCTCAGTCCAAACGCGCCGGAAAGCCTGCCCAGCAACATCGCCGTTGGGCTGCTGTCACCACGCTCAATTTTGTGCACCATCGCCCGCGAAACGCCGGCCCGTTCGGCCAGATCGGACAACGACCAATGGCGTGCTTCACGTTCAATGCGGATCCTCGCACCGATGCGTTGATTTAGGTTGTCTAATTTATTATTCATATCGTAGTATGATAGTAGACAGTCAACCAAGAGGTCAACATGCTTATCCGTAACGCGACTATAACCGATAGCGCAGGCATTGCTGCTATCTATAACGACGCTGTGCTTAATACCACCGCGATCTGGAATGAACTTAGCGTCGACGAGGCAAACCGTGCCGCGTGGATGGCGGAGCGGCAAGCGGCGGGCTATCCGGTGCTGGTGGCGAGCAATGAGGCGGGCGAGGTTGTGGGCTATGCCTCATTTGGCGATTGGCGGGCATGGGACGGTTACCGTCACACCGTGGAACATTCGGTTTATGTTCGGCAAGACAGCCGTGGCGGCGGGGTGGGGAAAACGCTGCTGATTGCGTTGATTGAACACGCCAGGGCGATGGGCAAACACGTGATGGTGGCGGGCATTGAGTCTGGCAACCAGGCCTCTGTGCAGCTGCATATCAATCTGGGTTTCGAAATGGTCGGCCGGATGAGTGAAGTGGGGGCCAAGTTCGGCAAATGGCTGGATTTGACCTTCCTGCAGTTAAAACTCGACGACAGCAACGCACCGCCAGCCCGCCAATGACGCTGCAAAGAACGGAACCTCTATGAATATCATGCTATTGCTGCTGGTGGCGGCCGGGGTCAGCCTGGTTATCCAGAACCTGTTGATGGTGCGTATCACCGAAAGCGTTTCGACGGTGCTGATTACGCTGGTGATCAACTCCAGCGTCGGTCTGGTATTGTTGATGGGGTTGCTGTTTGCCAAAAATGGCGTCAGCGCCCTGGCGGAGGTCACCGGTACCCTCAGGTTGTGGATGTTATTGCCCGGCCTGCTGGGCTCGTTCTTTGTCTTCTCCGGCATTCTGGGCTACCAGAAACTGGGGGCGGCAACCACCATTGCCGTGTTGGTGGCCAGCCAGTTGGTGGCGGGCTTGATGGCCGATATCTACAAGACCGGCCCCGGGGCACTGCGCGAAAACCTGCCCGCACTGCTGGGCGGTATATTGTTGGTGATTGGCGCTTTTCTGGTGGCCAGAAGAAGTTTTTGAGCGCTAAAAAAAGCCCGCTCAGGTTTCTCTGAACGGTCTTTGATAAAAACACCGGTATTGCCATCAATAGATGAAGGCGGCCCGGTGCTTGCGGATAAACTCTGGCCAGCGCACCGGTTCTCTACCGGCTATCTCCGGGAAATTATCAAAAGTCTCTTCAACGCCGGGGATGTCGCGTTCGGCAATACGCCGCAGATTGTCACCAACGCAGCTCATATAAGCCATTTCGGCGCCGGATTGCCGCATGTTCTCAATGAAAACGCTGTGATCCAGTGCTTCATAGCGAAACGGCTGGCCAAGCATTTCGGTCATCATTGCGGCGATCTCGCCATAAGATCTGGCGTCATAACCCAAGCGATAGGTTTTACCCGCGTGTTTTTCAGGATGTAGCAACGAATACGCCGCCGCCAGCGCAACGTCTTCGCCATCTACCCAACTGAAGGGCGCATCGCCGGTGTATTGTTGAATGACGCCATTGACGATTGCTGGGACGCCACCGTAGCCGATCAGGTTTTGCATAAAGCACTCGGGCCGCAAGTGCGTGAAGGAGAAACCGGACCACTCAATATAGCGTTCGACCAGTTGGTGCCAGGCCCAGTGCGCAATGGTCGTGTCGTCACGGCCGCAGGCACCCAAGTGCACAATATGCTGCACGCCGGCTTGCTTCGCTTTATCGAGAAACACCTTACTCTGGCGCAGCATATCTACCGTGTAACCGGTTGCCAAAAAGGCGCGGTCAATGCCTTGCAGCGCTGGTGCCAGCGTTTCTTCTTTATCAAAATCCATAATGACGGTGTGAATGCCCTGAGCCTCCAAAGGTGCGGCTTTTAGCGGGGAGCGTACGGCTGCCACTAGGGTGATGGAGTTGTCCGCCTGAAGGTTGCGCAAAGTATCGCCGCCTATCTGGCCGGTGGCGCCGGTAATCAGTACCCTTGGTTTCTTTATGATGCTCACGAAATAACCCCTTTTTGTAGTTTGTTGCTGAATAAGTCATAGGCCTAATGACTTGCTGCAAGAAGGAGTTTACTGAGAATTTTTTTCCTATTTAGGCTATAAATTACCGAATTTGTGGAATTAAATTCATTAATGTGGCGGGCTATGTTTTCTTCCGAACGACTTAAAGGTATCGACTTATTTGTTTGCGTGGCGGATATGGGGAGTTTCACTGCCGCCGCAGAACGCATGAATTTGACCAGCTCCGCCATCAGCAAAGGCATCGCCCGTTTGGAAAGCCGGCTGCAGGTGCGGTTGTTTAACCGCACCACGCGGCGTCTGTCGCTGACCGATGCCGGGGCGGCTTTCTATCGCACCTGCACCACCGTACTGGGTGAGTTGGAGGAGGCGGAACTTTCAATGCAGGCCGAAAACTCCGAGCCACGGGGGAAGGTGCGTATCGATCTTCCCGCTGCTTATGGCCGCCTGCATGTTTTGCCGGTGATCCTCAAACTGATTGAAGATCATCCGCTGTTGATGCCGCATATTTCGTTTTCCGATCGCTTTGTTGATCCCGTGATCGAAGGTATCGACATCATTGTACGCATCGGTGGCGCTGATATTTGGCCGAACGCTTTGGGGCACCGTTATCTGGGTGCTCAGCGGCATATCTTTTGCGCTTCGCCCGCTTATTTGAAAAAACAAGGGGAGCCGAAAACCGAGCACGATTTGGAAAATCACAGTTGTGTGGTTTATGGCGAGGGAAACGGCATGCTCACCCCTTGGCATTTTGCTGGCGTGCAGCCGAATAACAGCGAGAAAAAGATATTGCCGGCGCGAGTGGCGATCGGTGATGCGGAAGGGCAGCTCACGGCGGTATTGGCCGGGCACGGCATCGCACAATTGCCCACTTGGCTGGTGGCGCGGCAGCTCGAAGATGGCAGCTTGGTTGAGGTGTTGCCCCATTTGGCGACCGAGGGATTACCCATTAATCTGGCCTGGCTCAAAAGCCGTCAGACACTGCCCAAAGTCCGCGCGCTGCTGAAGATCCTGACTGACAGTCTGGGGCCGTCAGGTAGCACACTGAATCAGTTCTGAGGAGCACAAGGTTTAGGAAAACGCGGCGGCAACATTGCGTAATTCCGGCAATATACCTAAGTTTTTTTCCTGCACCAGGTCCTGATAAATTTTAAGGATCACCGCTTTTACCACATCGGAACTTCGGGTCAGGCTCTGCTGTTCCATTATGCTGTTTAATTCTTCCAGCTGTTTTTTACTGACTTTCATCGACAAGCGTTTAGACGATTTGGCCTTCGCCAGTTCACTGTCCAACAGCGTTTTCAGCTCTTGCTGCTGATAACGGCCGGTGGTTAGCGCATGGAGATAGTAAAGGATCAGTATCTTATGAAAATCTTCGTCCAGCGAAGCGTCTATTTTTTGCGTGGCAACGTTAAGAATATCGAGATAGTGGGCCGGAACTCTCACTTCCAACGCTGATTTTGTTTGTTCAAACTCGCTTTTAACACGTGGCGTAGACTGGGCGGGAATACTGACTACCGCATCGCACTGGTTACAGACGGCAGCCAGAATGTTCTTCACCGTACCGCGACGATCGCTGAAGTCCACATCGCGTAAACGATAAGTCGCCATTGATTTTCCGCAGTGCTGGCACAGAACGGTGCGCGTATCGCCTTCTTTGACAATTCTCATCGTGAGCTCCTTGCTGAGTTATTGATGCACGCTGATAAAGATGATGTCGGGTTCCATAAAATAAAATTTCACGTACCAGTAGCAACCTGACTTCCAGGGTTGAAGAATGTGAACATCAGTAGCGGCGTCCTGGTGATGCGGGCGGCACTGATACGCATCTCCGGTCGTTTTCCTGATAAGTTCAATAACATCGTTTTCATCAATTTGCCCGGTAGCGAACAGATTTTTCACATCGATATTGCTGCGGACCTCATGGTCATACACTCCTTGCTGAAGACAGCGTATAGCGAGTTGTTTTACGTCCCTGAACCCCATACTACCTCCTTATGTTGTACGCTATTTATCGTACAGTCAAGCCGTCTGAAGAATTTCATAACAACCAAGTCTACTGGGGGAGGTGGCAGGGAAGCCAACTGATAGGGGGGTAGGGCCGGGGCAAAAGACGAAAAGGCGGGACGTCTCGCACAATGATGCAACGGGCAACTTCCTGCGTCCCCCGTCAGGCGGTATAAACAGCCCCGTTCAAACATGAACCGGGCTGTTTATACCCATTATCGGTAGGCGGCAACACCATCACTCATTGGCTTCAATAGCTGATGGTTTCCTGGGAGACCGTATTAGCCTGAACATCATTGCTGCTAAGCCATGTGCGTTTATTTTTCATATCACCGAACAATGACAACTGATCGTCAAAGTGTTTCGAGCGTTTTCCGTCCGGAGCGATAAAACCTGACTGTCCAGGGGGCGTTACCTCGACACCGGTGACACCTTTATCGGTAAATACCACCATGTCATTTTCGGTCCCGCGGTTCATGGCGAGGCGATTCTGAATGTGTTCGTCTGAGCCCGCCTGCGGAATGTTAAGGAAGTTTTTCGTCTGATAAGTCGTGTTTGACACCTTGGTATGCCATGCCGACATCTTCTCGCCTTGCGATTTCTCCAGATCGTTAAGGGTGAGCGTCAGTGCTTCAATCATCAGGCTATCGATGTCCCTGCCTTTGAAGATATCAAAGCCCGATGTCGGGTGGTTTTCGGTCATGCCCTGATACAGAATTTTGGCACCAACCGAAATATTCTGGCTGCCCGTAGTACTCTCTCCCGGTGTCATATAGCCGGGGTCAAGGAACCATGGCGCTTGCTCTGCAGGCAATATTCCCCCCAGCGACAGAGTCAGCATATGTTGCAGCCAGGCCCGGAAGATCGGCGTCGCCGGGGTATCGTAATAGCCATCGGCATTCAGATCCCGTTCCTCATAGTTCCACTTACCCAGGATGGCGGCAGCTTCACGCAGTTTCGGGTTATTACTTTCGCTGGCGACTTTGACCAGTTGGGGTACAAAAAAGCGCGCGTTGGGATCCTCATAGGCGGCATCCATCAACAAATTCCATAACTGTGTAGGTGTAAAACGCGGCTGGCTATCGATGCGGGTGAATAACGTCTGGATACGGTCGGCGGTATTCCAGGAGTACCACCATTCGTCCGGGTTAGGGAAACCTTCCGCAGGGCGGTTGTTCCAGTTAGCGATGTAACCCGTTTTAGGATTGTAGACCTGAGGATTGGTGGAAAAGGGCATGAAACCTTGCCACTCGGAGCTGCCGTCACCCGGTACGGGTAACCGGTTGTCGTGCCCCTTGAGACGTATGGGATAACGCCCCCCCAAGGCATAACCAATGTTGCCTTTGTTATCGGCGTAATACCAGTTGACGTTGATGGCGGAATGCTGGACCTGATCGAGCCATTGTTTATGGTTTTTCGCTTTGCCGACTTTATTCCAGGCCAGTAAGGTAGCGACTTCCTCGCCTTCCCAGCCACGGCGCTTGGCATAAGCCAGACCCAGCTTGGGATTGTAGTCGATTACGGCACCTTGCACGCTTCGGTAAACGGCCAAATGCTGGGTTTCGCTATCCTTCACCGCGATGGTTTCAATCCGTTTCTCCAGAGGGCGGTATTTTCCCTGATAGAAATACTCTTCAGGGTTTTTAGGATTCAGTTTCAACTGGTATATATCGACATTGTCGCCAGCCCCCCATGTGCTCCCCCAACTGATGTCACGGTTGTAGCCGAATTCCACCATCGGATAGCCAAAAGGACTGTTCCCCACCGCGTCATAACCCGCCCCATGTAACCCAATAGAATAAGTATAGGAAGGCTGATAGAAACCGAACTGAGGCCCATTTAACAAAATGCTCATGGCGCCGTCGGATTTATGGGAACTCAGGACGATGATGTTACTGAAAGCTTTCTCCTTCGGCGGTGTCCAGCGTGGCGCTTTTTCATTGGTTGTCGTCTCTGACGGGAGAGCTACAGGGCTCAGGGCAGATGCCGCCGACGGGGCAGAAACATAGGCGCCATTGCGCACCGAAGGCTGCCATTCCCCCTTGGGAATGGTGGTAGGTGCGTCTGGGTTATCTTTAGAAAGTAGCAGGTTAAATATCGCTTTGCCCTGTGTCTCGCCATCCTTTTTTATCAGCCCGGCAAGCAATTGCTGATTTTCCAGTTCGGTGTTGTAGTCTCCGAACCGGTTGACCATGGAACCGATGAATACCATGGCCACATCGAAGTCCGTCCAGGGGGCCGGTTTAAAGTTATGGTCAATAAACTGCTTTGGCATCAATTGTTGCGGGTTGGCATCGATTTTTTTTAACCAGGCGTTAATGCCTTGAGCATAGCCATCAAGAATATCCCGATCACTCTTGGGTAACGCGGCCAGTTGGGCTTTGATATTGGCAGGAGAGTATTGTTGACGGATACCTATATCAAACGACAAGTAGTCTTTACCCAAAACTTCGGCGACACGTCCTTCAGTACTGCGCCGGGACATTTCCAACTGGTATAGGCGGTCCTGAGCGATGGCATAACCATAGCCATAAAACAGCCCGTAAACGTCATTGGCGTACACGTGAGGGGTCCCGTAGGTGTCCCGTTTTATCGTCACATCGGCGGCAAAAGTTTGGGCTATAACCAGGTTGCAACCCAACCCAAGAGCCAGTAGCAAAGCAGTACGCGTTTGAAGTAACAATTTCATCTGGTTTCCTCGTTAACTCGTTGTTATCGCGGCGGAGGGGGCGCTCACGGCGGGTGACCTTGCCGTGAGGATCTCGTTAGCTTGCTACATAAAATCAACAAAGTGATACATAATTTAAACATTAAAGTCATTTTGTGTGTCCTGACTCACTGTTCGGAAACACTCCATCGGTAGATATTGACGTTAATCTAATTATTGATTTACTGATTAATGGTGGTTTTTTTGTTGTGATTGATTTCAAATGAATGGAAAAGAGATACTTAATTTCTATTTTTTAATTTAAGAGTAAATCATTAATTAAACGTATCTGTGGACAAAATTGGACATGGGGAGACTGTCCTCACTCTGGACGAGGAATAGCCCCACCGTTGATTAACACACGCCAGTTTTAGTCATTCCTCCCTCAGCGGTGAGAACCATTGCGAACATCCTCTTTCTCTGGATGGGCTCCAAAGGAGCCGGTAAAACCACACTGTTGGAGGCCATGACGAAAGTACTAAGGGCAGATAACAAGAAGGTGATCCGACTTTGCGAGAAAAAAAGCGATCCCTACAGGGGGGAAACAATGACCCTCGTTAACCAGCTTGCCAGAAATCCCACCCTGGATTTGGAATTGGAGGTTTGTGAGCGTTTTGCTGATAGCCGTGCCTGGATTTCCCAGCAAGTGCTGACTAAACAGCCACCGGACAGCATTATCTTGATGGATCGCTGGTACCCGTCGGATGCCGCTTTTCGCCGTATGGTGCCATTTGCAGAGATTTTACAGCTTAACATTGAACGAGACGTGCGAACGCCAGACCTGCATGTCGGGGTGGTTACTGCACCTGATATTTCATGGGCGAGGGCCGCGGCCCGATCGCGTGGGTTAAGTAGTACGGTGATTTATAAGCTGGAAGAGCATGTCGCTTGTACCAAGGCGTTCGAGCGAGAAATTGCAAATCACGGTTGGGTTTTATGCCGTAATGAAGGAACCATCGAAGACGCAACGATGCAGGTGATTTCCGAGATCTACAGAGTGCTTGGATGATGTACCACGTTCCTGCCATGGGCAGTTTTGTGCCAGGAACGGACATTGCCCGCACGAATGTATTCATCAATGTGGGCAATTTTGCGATGGTTTTGCCTCATTCAAACTCGTCAGAAGAACATCCTGACAGCACAATAAACCAGTAAAAGAGCCAGGATGCGATTAACTAACCGGCCATGCTTGCGAAACAGTGACTGGAACACATGACCAGCTAGAGCCCAGACCAGATTCCCTAAGCATCCTATGATGGCAAGCAAGATGCTAACGGCAGTAACCCATAAAACATTCTGTGTATACGGCAAAACAAATGCAGACAGAGCGGTAATTCCATAAAGAATAATTTTTACGTTGGCAAACTGAAGCCAGAAACTAACCCAAAAACTGAGTGGTTTGGTTGCGTTCTCTGAGCTGGCTGATGAGCTGTTAGCAATTCGCCATGCGAGCCAAAGGATATACGCAGCACCAGCCCACACCAGCCAGCGGGTTGCTGACGGTAGTATGCTGATCAAACTATAGGTAAATGCACCGCAGACCAGCATAAGCGCCAAAAACCCTGCACTCATTCCCGCCAATGTACGAATGCTACTCCTAAAACCATATTGATTCACTGAGCTAAGAGCCAGGATGTTGTTTGGTCCAGGTGTTAACGCGGTAATCAATGTATATGTCAAAAAACCACTAATGATTGTTGGTGTCACTTGTATTCTCCTTGTTCCCGGAGCATATTAGCCAGGCAAAAACATTCAAAAAAGCGAATGTTTTTGAAGTCACAGTTTCAATATTTAGATGTTTACGTTTGAGGAAGCTTTATGGATCTGCGTCGATTCATTACGTTTAAAACGATTGTTGAAGAGGGATCTTTCGCTCAGGCCGCACGTAAGCTCTGCTGCACTCAGTCAACTGTGACCTTTCAGATTCAACAGCTTGAACAGGAGCTCTCTTATCCGGTCTTTGAAAAAGTGGGCAGGCGGATGGCGCTCACACCGGCTGGAAAATTACTCTTACCGAGAGTACGCGAGCTGACGCGCGTACTGGAAGGAATACGCCAGATTTCCACCAGTGAAGAGGTTGTTGCCGGTGACTTGCGAGTGATGGTCGGAGAGACATTGCTGGCATACAAAATGCCCGAGGTTTTAAGACTATTCAGATTAAAAGCGCCGAGGGTTCGCTTGTCACTGCAATCTGTTAACTGCTATGTGATCAGAGATTCGCTGCTTAACGATAATACCGACCTGGGCGTCTTCTACCGTGTGGGAAATGATGAAGCATTACAGATGGAATATTTCGGGCAACAAGAATTAGTACTTGTTGCATCCCCGCATCTTCCTGATTTCGATTTTACGCAGAGCGAACAGCATATCCCGGTAAGCTTCATTATCAATGAACCTCAGTGTGTTTTCAGGCAGATTTTCGAATCCACCCTTCGTGAAAGAAAGATCACATTGGAGAATACGATTGAACTTTGGAGTATTGAGAGCATAAAAAAATGCGTAGCCGGAAATCTTGGCATTTCATTTCTGCCGCGATTCAGCGTGTTGCGCGAACTTGAATCCGGTGAACTGAAAGAGCTTCCTTTCTCAACCCCCCCATTGTCAATTACTGCTCTTTGTGCTCACCATGCTGGCAGAACATTAAGCCCGGCGATGAAAATCTTCATTGACTGTATGCAGGAATGTTTGGGTCGTTAGGTTCACTTATCATCTTTGTAGACGTGTTCTGATGCTCACCGGCTAAAATACGCCCTCAAATGCGGAAGCAATTGCAAACTTCCGCTCCTCGCTCACTGCGGACCTTCAGCTCAGATAGCTTGTCCGCTACGTGCCAGAAGCAGACGTTGGCACGTTGAACTCACACGGACGATGAACCGAAGAGATATTATGATTCTTACGAGATACGTGGCGTTCGGGTGTTGTACGTACAGATGTTATGGTTAGTAGACTTAAACCCAGCGAAAAGGAGAGAACGTGCGGGCTGGAATGAAGGAAAAGATCATCAGGACGTGTGAGGCAAAAATTGTGACCAAGGGCAGTAACGTAGGGCTGTCTTTTTATGCTTTTTTTGCCAATAAAAATGATGATCCGGAATTGCTGATGGAGGTTGCGCATTGGTGGATTATGGAGATGAAACTGGATCATTTTGAAAAGGCAGAAAAGATAAAATCTCTCGTTTTAACCATGAAGTAAACAAGCGGCTCCCACGAACGAAGAGGGGGCAGCTATTCATACGAAGGAAGTAAGATGTTTTTGCCCGATGCAAGCTTTACAAAAACCCTATATCAATCGTCATTTGAAGCATGAGTCGTCAGCTGTTTGTTTCTCTGGACGGGCCCAAAGGA